>Ga0209197_1000057_pt1 | contig 78488 bp, 78 predicted proteins | sample COGITO_mtgs_1105_4_FD_184802 | JGI IMG/M metagenome (GOLD analysis project Ga0209197, IMG submission 184802) | Pelagic marine microbial communities from North Sea - COGITO_mtgs_110512 (SPAdes) (version 2) | ecosystem: Environmental > Aquatic > Marine > Epipelagic ... | reverse complement strand
GCGTTTAACACATTCATTTTATCTACTGCTTTCACAATAGGGCTATTTAACATTACCGCTAAGTCTTTATTCTCTGCAATGGTGTTAGATATAAATAACATATCATCGTTTACTGCAGTTTCAGACTCCGTATCTTTTGCAAGATTTAAGATTGCTTTGGCGTAACGTAATGCTGCTCTTGCGTCTTTCATTTATACTTAGTTTAAAGTAACATCTTTTAAGATTCCTTCAACTAACGCTAGTTGGTCTTTCTTATTAGATAATTCTTTTTTAATTACTGTTTCTGCAATACCAATAGACAATTCTGCAACGGTTTTTTTAATTTCTGCTAATGCAGCTTGCTTCTCTTGATTAATAGAAGCTTGCGCTTTTTCTATTAAAGTAGCAGTAACTTCTTTAGCGTCTTCTTTTGCTGCTGCAATCATATTATCTGTAATATTTCTTGCATCTTTCATCATCTCGTCTCTTTCTGCTCTTGCTTCTTTTATCAATCTTTCGTTATCAGATTGTAAGTTTTGCATTTCTTTACGCGCATTTTCTGCGGCAGCTAAAGCGTCTTCTATTCCAGATTCTCTTTCTTCCAAAGAATTTAAAATTGGTTTCCAAGCAAATTTAACCATTAAAGCAATTAAAGCCAACAATAAAATGGTTGACACTGCAAATAATCCCGGTGAAAAATCGTTTAATAAAGTTTCCATTCTATAAACTAATTTATTTTTTTATTTCTTTACTGTTTAATTAAAAACAAACTCTGCAACCAACCGTTGCAGAGACATGTTTTTGTTTTTGTTTGGATTATTTTCCTAAGAATAATGCTCCAAATGCTAAACCTTCTAATAATGCAGCGATAATAATCATTGCTGTTTGAATTTTTCCTGTCGCTTCTGGCTGACGAGCAATACCTTCCATTGCTTTTCCACCAATTTGACCTAAACCAATTCCTGCTCCGATTACGATTAATCCTGCTCCAATTAAATTGTACATAATAACTGTATTTATATTAAATTAAACAAATTTGTATTAATGAGCTTCAGCATGGTCATCTACTGCCATACCAATAAATAATGCTGAAAGCATTGTAAAGATATACGCTTGTAAAAAAGCTACTAAAACCTCAATTAATGTTATAAAAAATGATAATACTAAAGACAATCCTGTTGCACCAACAACCCCTAAAGATTCTTTTAGTGTAAACATAATTGCAATTAAGCTCATTACCACAATATGACCTGCTGAAATGTTTGCGAACAAACGCACTAATAATGAAAATGGTTTAATAATTAAAGCTCCAGCCAATTCTATAATTGCTAAAACTGGACGAATTAACATAGGAACTCCTGGCATCCAAATCATGTGCATCCAATATCCTTTTGTACCACTTACTGTATAAATTACCAGTGTAAAAATTGCCAAACAACCTGTTACGGCTAATTGCCCTGTAACATTAAAACCTAAAGGGGTTAATCCTGCTAAATTTAAAATCCAAATAAAGAAAAATACTGTTAAAAGATATCCTGTAAATCTTCGGTAATGTTTTTCACCAATATTTGGTCTTGCAATCTCATCACGAACATATAGAACCAATGGTTCTAAAACTCTACCAAAACCTGTTGGTACTTTCTTTGTTTTGTATTGTCTTGCTAATTTAGAAAACCATAAAAGCATTAATAAACCAATTATTATCAATCCAAAAGCACTTTTAGTAATAGAAAAATCTAATGTTTTGTGCGCATTTGTTGCGTGGTGTGTTTCATCAAAAGAAACGGTTGCAGCATCTGTATCTAATTCGTAAATTTTTGAATGGATCTTCGCAAATTTTAATCCGTTTTTTTCTACGATTACATGCCCATCATCATTGTGATGAAAAGCAGAAGACATGAAAGTAACTAAACCTTCACTAGACCATAAAATTACGGGTAATGGAAAACCAACATGCTTTCTTTCTCCTGAATCGCTTGTGTAAGAAAATAAAGAGAAATCGTGAGAATCTTTAATGTGATGTAGAATATATGCCTCTACTTCACTTTTTGTATTTACGCGTCCACCATCATTTTGAACGTCGTGTTTTTTATCAGATTCTGATGCAAAACTAACCGCTGTAAAAAGGGTTATTGCTACTATTGTAAGAAACTTGACTGTTTTGTATGCAATCCTCATTGTAAAAATACGCTTTCTAAATTCCGCGCAAAGATATGGAATAATTCAAAAAAACAAACCATTTTTTATTTAATAATTTTTTATTCTTTTTGATTCAGAATTTTTAACACAAAAAGAGCTTCTGTTAACAAAAAAATAAAGAGTGGGAAAAAGAGGGATAATTTTTCTGCAAGGCTAAATGAAACAACTGTAAACAATGGGGTATAGAAAAATAAAGCAAAGAGAATTAACTTTAAAACAAGAGTGCTTAAGTAGATGAAACCAAGTTGTGGAGAAAGTTTATCAACAGTAGAAATGACTCTTAAATTTAAACAAATTAATGCTGAAAAAACAGCATGAAACAGGTAAATTTTATCAATGGAAAATGAAAATTTTAACCCTAAATGTGCTATCAATAATTGATGGCAAGAACTTCCTATTAAGAACATAGAAGTAAATACTAGAAGGTACCTAAATAAGTCTTTATTCATTAATTTTATTTGCTTGCTTAATTAATGAGTACATTGCCAAGAAGATAGCAAATAAGGTAATCACTTCTGTTAAAAAATTGATTTCAAACTTTTTATCTAACCACCCTCCTAAAAGAAAACCGGCATAAATAGTTACACCCATTTGCAGGCCTGCTCCAGATAATTGAATGGCTTTATTAAGCGGTTTTTTCTGAGGCTTGTGTTGTTTCATTGCTTTTATTCAATTCTTTTAAAGCCCCTTTCATTGCGCAGCTAGCATTAAATGTTGCTCCTGGCTCTATAGATAATTTGCCAACAACTACATCTCCAGAAATGTTTGCGGTTGCTTTTATTGTTAAAATATTAGCAATAGAAAGCTGCCCAGAAAACTTACCCTCTATTTCTGCATTTGTAGCTTCTATTGTTCCTTTTGTAAAACCATCTACACCAATAATAACTTTACCTTTTGTTTTTAAAGTACCCTCTAAAATACCGTCTATTCGAAAATCGCCATCTGAAGTTATTTCACCTACAAATGTAGAATTTTTTGCAATTACATTTCTTTCCATAGTTCTAGATTTTCCTGATTTATATTCTTGATTATTTGTTTTATTGTTAAACATCACTATTTGTTTAATTGGTTTAAAATTTCCATTGCCTTCTTACCTTCTTCTGTATTTCCGTAATTAATTGAAATAAATTCTAATACTTCTTTATATGTTTCTTTACTTAAATGCTTCCCAATTGCATATGCTTTTAAAAGCTCAAACTTAGGCTTTAATTTAGAACTTGAAATGGACGGTAGTAGTTTATTTACGTTTGTTACTACTTCTTCATATGCGCCTTTCTTGTATAAATAATAACACTCTTTGTATGATACTTCTATATCATTCAATTTTACGTCTTCTTCAATCTTTTTATCAGGGTTTCTTATCCTTTGAGCAAAAGGCGTATTTGCGTATTCTGTAAGAATTATATTCTTGTAAATATTGGCTTTAGCTATTTCTCCTAAATCTTTATGAACCTGATATAAATGCCAATTAATTGGTAACACTAAATTTTTTCTAGGATTTAAAGTTACAACTCTTTCTAGCCTTTCAATTGCCAGTTGCTTATTTTTAAACTGCTCTTTATAGATAATACCTAATTCGTAAAGTGCTTCGTTTCTATTCAGTTTTAAGGTATCTATTTGCCCTTTCCTTTTAGGAATTTGATCTAAATAACTTGCCAAATCGTAACGAGTATCTTTTATAGCGGTTGCTAAAGTGTCTTTGTCTGATGCACTAAAAGTTGCATTTGAAGACCAACGCCAATTGTCTTCTACTTTTCTATTGCCCCAAATTTTTTGAAATTCTGTTTTTCCAAAACCTAAAGATTGTGAATTATAAAAATACCATTTTCCTTTATTTACAGACTGTAAAGAATTGCTAGAACTTCCACTAAACGCAATTTGATTCAATCGCATCTGCGCAGCTTCTTCATCTTTCTTTTTTAAATTGTCTATATACTTTTGAAAGAAGGCTTCTTGCGCATCTTTAGACATTGATGCAATTTTTACAATGCTATCATTTATAGTAACCACCTCTTCAAATTTAATTAAAGAAGCTAAGTTTTTATGTTTTCTTTTAACCCTTCTAACGCGAAGGCTTAGGTCATCTGCCGAAACACTTAAAACACTATCGTAATAACTACTAGCAAATTTATATTCTGAATTCTTAAAATACAAGTTTCCAAGATTCTCATACGTGTAACTTTTCTGTTTATCTTCTGCACCTTTAGATTGTATCGATTTATTGTAATATACTATCGCTAAAGAAATACTATCGTTTTTCTCATGCAACGAACCTACTTGATAATACAACTGATCTAAATAAGGTCTATTTTCTCTGTCTTCAATTAGTTTTTCTAGTCTCGCCAAAATAGTTGAAGAAATCGAGTCATTAAAAACATTCTTAGCCAATTCTATATTTGCATGAATTTTATATTTATGTGGTACTTTTTTAAATGTTATTAGTTCATTAAACACTGCTGCCGCAGAATCTTTTTTATTTTCTTTTGCATACATCTGTCCTAAAACAAACATATTCCTTGCCGCTTGCACGTTGTTTTCTTGCGTTCTAGCAGCTAATCTTAAATGTTTTTTTGCTTTTTGCAAACTATCTGATTGCACGTAAGCCATCGCTAAAGCAGTGTTTGCTTGCTCCTTAATTTTATCTGGAAAAGCTACTTCCAAAGAATCTGTTACAGCTAACAAGAGGTTCATGGTTTCTATCGCAAACTCTTCATTACCCATTCTAATATTTGCCTTTGCGCGCCAAATTTTTGTTTCTGCAATTAAACTTGCATTTGGGTAATTGGCAATTACATAATTAAAAGCCTCTATAGCTGGTATAAATCTTTGTGAGTAATAACGCGATTTTCCTAAGAGTAAATATGCATCATCTATTTGGCGGTTTCTTTCTAAACCGTTTATATTCATGCCGTGTTTTTGAATTGCTTTTACAGCTTTCTCTTCTGCTTTTTCAAAAGGAGTTTGTTCTTTTGATTCGTCACTTGTAGTTGAATTATTTTTTTTTAACCCAAAACCCCCACCTGGTCCAATATTGTTAAATTTTGGCGCTGCAATTTTACGGTCATCAAAAACAATTGGCTCTATTGGTAATTGTTCAAACCAGTCATCTTTAAAGCCTTTGTTAATGCCTTCTATACCATCTTTAAAGACCTCTTCACCATTAAATAAGATGTTAAAATAAGTAGTTAGCGCATGGTAGTTTCTGTTAACAATGGTATCCTTTTTTGTACTACACGAATACATTGCTAAAAAAACAACAGTAAAAAGAAATATTTTTTTGGTGTATTTCATAAATAAAAACTCTTATCTCTAACTAATCTCTTATGAAAATAGTATAAATAGGAGTGTAAAAATAGCAATAAAATAAGGATTGTATTAAATGTGCTTATAAATTGTCTTTTTCTTTTCCTTTCAACAAAAAAAAATAACACAATTTATAAGCGCAGCTCCTAGCTAAACCTCTTATTCAATAGTAGTTTTATGCCAACTATACTGAAAAGTAAAGCTCCAATTCTTTTAAAGTTTCTTCAGATTTTTGAATGTCTTTTACCACAGTTCCTTTGTCTAAAACTACAATACGCTCACAGACTTCGGTTACATGCGTTAAATCATGGCTAGAAACCAAAACCGTAACTTCTTTGTTTTCTGTAAGGTTTTTAATAATCTGCTTTAGTCTAATTTGTGTTGTTGGATCTAAATTAGCAAAAGGTTCGTCTAAAATTACCACTTCCGGATTTCCCATTAATGCCGCCACAATTCCTGCTTTTTTCTGATTTCCTTTGCTTAAATCTCTTAAATATTTTTTCTTTCCTATAATCTCATCATTAAAAAAATCAGAGAACTGTCCTAAGAATTTCTGAACATCGGCTTTGTTCATCCCTCTTAAATCTCCAATAAACTGAAAATACTCTTCTGCGGTTAAATACCCTATTAGAAAAGATTCATCAATAAAAGAACCTGTAAAATTTTTCCAATCTTCACTCTGGCTCACCACAATATTATTATTGGTAATTAAACCTGTGGTAGGTCTAATTAAGTCTAAAAGAATGTTGAATAATGTGGTTTTTCCTGCACCATTATTGCCCACCAAACCAAAACTTTGTCCTTTTGGAATTTCAATATTTTCGACATTTAAAACCTCTGTTTTTCCGTATTTTTTTGATATTGTATCTATTGTAATCATTGTGTTTTCTTTTAAGTTGAAACTATGCTTCTTTTCCAAAAGCGTTAATCATAACATATTTGTTTGTAATGTATTTTTTAGTAATTGCTACCATGAATTTTTTATGCAAAGCAATACCCACAAAGCCTAAAGCCCCCAGAATTATTGTTGCAATTTCAAAATTTACTAACCAATTAATCAACGCAAAAATTCCCATGGGCAAAAGCATTAAAGGCAAACCTATTAACCATTGTACAGCGCCTGTTCCTTGAAAATTAAAAGCGGCTTTTTCATCTAAATTTATTTTCTTTCTGTTAAAAGTTCCACCGTATAAAATTACATGAGAGTTTACACCAATATTGTAAATCATAGCCGCAAAATGAACCGCTAAAATATCCCACCCGAAATACACATAAGGTATTCCTAAGACGAATAAAAGTGCCACACTAATGGTCATAATTGTAAATTTCGACTTTAAATAGCGTTCATATTTAAAATTCTGACTCATTAACATGTTGTAGTAACTACTGTCCCAAGCCGGAATAAATTGCCCAAAATTAATTAAAAACGTTCCTGTTGAAAAAATTCCAACTAAAACATACATAAAATCCATTTTTGCATACATTGGGTTTGGGTAAAAAAGCAAGCCATAAAGCAAACCAACAGCCAACATCCAAATTCCTGATTTTGTGCGTTTATTACGCCACATTAAACGCAAATCATTTTTTATAAAAGGGGCTAAATCTCCTAATCTCTCCGTAAAAGATAAATCTGATGCGACTATTTCTTTTGTTTTTTCTGATATCAGAGCATCTAAATAAACTTCATTTCGTAATTGGTTGTAATTAACTACATAAAGTGTCCCTAAAACTGCTGTAAAAAGAAGAACTGTAATTGGGTTTTCATATACAAAATCGAAACCTGTGCCAATAAATCCTGGTAAATTAAAAACTTGAAAATACTGAACAGCATAGCCTAATGCAACTAAAGCGACCAAAACACCTAAAGCAACTGAATTTTTATTGATTAAAAAGTTTAAGAAATTTGAAGATTGCACCAATAATATCATAGCAAATAGCCAACCTAAAACTCCTGCAATGTCGTATCCTTCTTTGATTAAAATAATTGCAAATGGAATGTAAAAAAACAAACTCATGATATTAAAAAATGAGAAAGACGCTTTTACCAAAATAAAATGAACAATCTTACTTTTTTTAATGGGCAAGGTTAACAAAGGTTTAATGTTCATGACGGGTAGTTTCTGCATGAAGTATCTAAATATTAAATCTCCTAAAACGGCATACAATAGATAAGAGTTCACAATTTGAAGCGGGTCTTGTTCTGGAAACTGTTTTTTAAGAATGAAATAACCACCCACACCAACTGCTAAAAAAGCGACTATAAAGTAAAGCGCTAAAAAAGCCATTAGTATTTTTATAGCAATTCCTTTTTGCCAATATGAGGAGCGGAAAAACTGTTTCCATTCTAATTTTAAAAAATGTGAAATCATAAGATTAGTAAATTAGTTTGATTTATAAATAAGTAGTTTAAAAATTGAGTTTGTTACAGATTGTTTACAAGTTTATATTCTGGGTACGTTTCTTGTAGCAATTCTTCTGCTCTTTCAGGGATTACATAGTTAACTACATAAAACAGAATACATAATAAAGTTGCTACAATAGCTATTATAAAAATCCCATAAGTTTCTATGAAACTAAAACTGATTTTAGTTAAAAATCATAAAGTTAAAAAGGTTTAAAAATATAAGTCCTGTAAAACTATTTCTGGCTCCTCCAATCATAGCTTCTAATAAAAAAATCTTCTCTTTTTTTTGTTCTTTCTTTTTTTGTTTTTTCCTTGAAATCAGTTGTTTTACTAAATCGAAAACACTCAAAATAAAAAGAATTCCTAAGAGTATGTACTCTGAATATGGTGTTTTTAAAATGATGAAAAATAATAAGAAAACAATAGAAGTAGTTAACACTTTTGGTACAGAAAACCACTCTTTTACAAAACGTATAATAATTTTCCAATACCGTTTATTCATTTGCTTTTGTTTGGCATCTATAACATCCATAAAACCAAAAATACCAAATTTTTTGAATGATTTGTCACGAGCTTCTTGGAATGATAAGTGCTGCTGCGTCACCCAAATTTCTTCAATATCATTTGCTAAATGATCTACCAATTCTGTTTGCACATCATAATGATACACAAAATGTTTTCTTGTGAATGTGTAGAGTTCTTGTATGTGAATTTCTGTTAGTTTCATAGCTACAAAACTTTATACTTTTTAATGGCTTCTTCGTGTTTCTTAAAAAAATAGTGACAAATAAAAACGACTGCAAAACCGCCACTTGTAAAACCTGTAGAAACCGCATTCATTTCTCCTTCATCATTAAAAACAGCACCAAGAAATACTCCTAATACCAAAAGGACAACGCTTAAATACTGCGTTTTTATAATAAAACGATAGGTTGTTTTTACTTTGGATAGTTTCGTTTTTATAACGATTATGAAAAGGTAAGCCAACAGAAAAGATGCAGATGATACTAAAAAACCGTTTATAAAGCTTGCAGTATCTGCTGCTACCTTTATTGGAACTAATTTTAAAAAAGCAACTGGTAAAATATATGCTGCTAAATATAAAAAGTAAAAAGGCTTAAACATTTTGATGGCTTTTTTTACTACAATCTTAGATTCGTGATATTGAAAACCAAAATAAAAACACGACGTCTCTTTAAAATGTTTTTCCCATTTTAAAATAGTTATTTTAAAAGCATTCTCAAAAGAATACTTTTTATCCAAAAAGCTTTCAATATCAGAAATCATATGATCTAAAACTTCTACTTTTAAATCAATAAAATCAAAGTTTTTTTTATCAAGATAGGTTTCTACTTGCTGTATTTGTTTTGTTGTAATTTCCATAGCGTATAAAATCTTACTCCAAACTAAATTTAGGGTTCACCAAATGTTGCATTGTTCTTAAGAACTCTTGCATTTCTTCTAACTTATTGGCGGTTTCTTTGGTTCCGATTTCTGTAAGTTTATAATACTTTCGTAATCTATTTCCAACTTTTGCAACCTCTACATCTAACAAGCCATCTGCTTCTAATTTGTGCAAAGCTGGGTATAATGCGCCTTCTGTTATTTGCAATTCGCCTTTTGTGAGTTCTTTTACTTTTTGCGTAATTTCATAACCGTACATTTTATCATTACTTTCTAATAGCTTTAAAATAATGGTTTGCAAAGAACCTTTGTATAATTTCTGATTTCCCATTTTTGATGTGTAATCGTTTATTTATTTGTCACACTTTACCGTAATGACAAAAGCAATCTTGTCAAAGATACATAATTTTATGATGCATAGAAATCTTATGTATAAAAATTGAAACATAAAAAAATTCTGAAAAGCTGTTTTCAGAATTTTTTACACTTCATTTTAAATGTTATCCTTAGAATTAAAGGGGCTTCTCTACCTTTAAAACGTCTGCAATAATGCGTTCTAACTCCGCTTTTGGCAATGCACCATTTGCCATTTGCGGGGCACCATCTGAAGCGCAAAACAATAGAGACGGAATGCTTCTTATCGCAAAAGCCGCAGCTAATTCTGTTTCTGCTTCGGTGTCTATTTTATAAATATCTATTTTATCTTCGTATTCGGCTGAAAGATTTTCTAAAATTGGGGCCAATGCTTTACACGGTCCGCACCAATCTGCATAAAAATCTATTACTACAGGTCTTTTCCCCTCAAACTTCCATTCTTTGTTTTTTTCAAAATTAAATATTTTTTCTAAAAATGTTTCTTTTGTTAAATTTTCTATCATAATAAATTATTTAAGTAATACTGCATTGTTTTCAATGCAAAAGTAGTCGTTAAAAACACCAAAACATTACAAACAGACTTCGGTTACAAGTCTTAAAAGTTAAAAATTGTTAAAACAAGCTGCATGTAATAGATATCAAGTAATTTTGGTAAGAATAAAAGCTACTTCTCATGCATACTAAATTTCTAATACCAGTGCTTTTTGTAAGCGCAATTTTTGTTTCTTGCCAAGAAGGAAATCAACCAAATAATAAAAATTTGAAATACCCAAAAACAACTAAAATACCAGTTATAGATACCCTTTTCGGAAGTGCCGTTACCGATAATTATAGATGGTTAGAAGATGATAGAAGTGCCGAAACAGAAGACTGGGTACAAGCAGAGAATAAAGTGACTTTCGGTTATTTAAGTAAAATTCCTTACCGAGAGCAATTAAAAGACAGATTAATCCAATTATGGAATTACGAAAAAGTAGGAACACCATACAAAGAAGGAGGTTATACCTATTTTTCTAAGAATAGTGGTTTACAGAATCAGTCTGTTATCTATAGAAAAAAAGGAGAAAAAAGTACAGAAGAAGTTTTTTTAGATCCGAACACCTTTTCTAAAGACGCAACCACTTCTCTAGGATCTTTAAGTTTTTCTAAAGACGGTAAAACGGCAGCATATTCAATTTCTGAAGGAGGTTCTGATTGGCGTAAAATAATTGTTCTAGATGCGGTAAATAAAATCATAAAAGAAGATACTTTAAAAGATGTAAAATTCTCTGGAATTTCTTGGTACAAAAACGAAGGTTTTTATTACTCTAGTTATGACAAGCCGAAGGGAAGTGAATTGTCTGCAAAAACAGATCAACACAAATTATATTATCATAAACTAGGAACTTTACAAGAAGAAGATGCTCTTGTTTTTGGCGAAAAAGCTTCAGAAAAACACAGATATGTAAGTGGCTATTTAACGGAAGACCATCGCTATTTAATTGTTTCTGCAGCTATTTCTACCTCAGGAAATAAGTTGTTTATTAAAGATTTATCTGACAAAAAAAGTGTTTTAAAACCAATTATAGCAACGGTAGAGAGCGATACTGGTGTAATAGACAACAGAGGTAGTACATTGTATTTACAGACAAATTTAAATGCACCCAATCAAAAAATTGTAACGGTAGATGCCGCAAACCCTGCTCCAGAAAACTGGGTAGATTTTATTCCTGAAACAGAAAATGTATTGCAACCAACAACAGGTGCTGGTTATTTATTTGCAAAATACATGGTAAATGCAGTTTCTAAAGTATTGCAATATGATTTTAACGGAAATTTAATTAGAGAAGTTACTTTGCCAGGAATTGGCACGGCTTCTGGTTTTGGTGGAAAAACAGCGGTAAACGAACTGTATTTTTCTTTTACAAATTACAATACACCAAGTGCTATTTACAAGTTTTCACCAAAAGACGGAAATTATACCTTGTACAGAAAATCGGGTATCGATTTTAATTCAGAATTATACACTAGCAAACAGGTTTTTTATACTTCAAAAGATGGCACGCAGGTTCCTATGATTATTACGCATAAAAAAGGTGTTTTGTTAGATGGTAAGAATCCAACTATTTTATATGGTTATGGTGGCTTCAATATTAGTTTAACGCCTAGTTTTAGCATTACAAATGCCATTTGGATGGAACAAGGCGGTGTATATGCCGTGCCTAATTTACGCGGTGGTGGAGAGTTTGGAAAAAAATGGCACGATGCGGGTACACAATTAAAAAAGCAAAATGTTTTTGACGATTTTATTGCAGCTGCAGAATATTTAATTCAAGAAAAATATACTTCAACAGACTATTTAGCAATTCGTGGTGGTTCTAATGGCGGTCTCCTTGTAGGCGCAACCATGACGCAAAGACCCGATTTAATGCGGGTTGCTTTGCCAGCAGTTGGTGTTTTAGACATGTTGCGCTACCACACATTTACGGCAGGCGCAGGTTGGGCCTATGATTACGGAACTGCAGATGACAGCAAAGAAATGTTTAATTATTTAAAAGGATATTCGCCAGTACACAATGTAAAAAGCGGTACAAAATATCCTGCAACTTTGGTAACTACCGGAGATCATGATGATAGAGTTGTGCCAGCTCATAGTTTTAAATTTGCGGCAGAACTGCAAGAAAAACAATCAGGAAAAAGCCCTGTTTTAATTAGAATAGAAACCAATGCTGGGCATGGTGCAGGAACACCTGTTGCCAAAACCATAGAACAGTATGCAGATATTTTCGGATTTACTTTATTTAATATGGGCTTTAAAGAATTGCCTAATCCGCCAAAGGCAAATATTAAATCTTAGTTTATAAGAAGTATATCCAATAAAAAGTTATGCGTTTGATACACAAGAAGGTGACAAAATGTATTTAAAACCGGAAGAAAGAGTAAGAATCTGGTAAACATATCCTATTTTTAAGCATTAACAATAGTGCTTATATATTAAGTTTATAAAAAAACCGGCACAAAAGTGTCGGTTTTTTTATAAACTGCTGCCTTCGCAGGAGTGTAAAGAATACCTTATTTTTGTAAGATGTTAAAAGTTACTTCTATTTCATTTGGATATACAAAAAAGAAAACTGTTTTAGATAATTTCAGCTTGTCACTAAAAGAAGGAGAACACTTATGTGTAATGGGAGAAAGTGGCTGCGGTAAATCGACGCTTTTAAAAGCTATTTACGGTTTATTAAATTTAAAAAAAGGAGAAATTTACTGGAAAGAAAATAAGGTTTTAGGACCAAAGTTTAACCTAGTGCCAGGAATGGATTTCTTTAAATATGTGGCGCAAGATTTTGATTTGATGCCGTATATTTCTGTAGCAGAAAATATTAAAAAATTTCTTTCTCGTTTCTATCCTGAAGAAAGTGAAGCACGAACACAAGAGTTGCTAGAGGTTATAGAAATGAAAGCTTTTGAAAACACCAAAGTTAAAAACTTAAGTGGCGGTCAAAAACAACGTGTAGCCATTGCAAGGGCTTTGGCAAACGAACCCGAATTACTGCTTTTAGATGAACCATTCGGACAAATAGACAACTTCAAAAAAAACTCTTTAAGAAGAAAATTGTTTGCCTATCTAAAAGAAAAAAACATTGCCTGTATTGTTGCCACACATGATAAAAATGATGCCCTTTCTTTTGCAGATAGCTTATTAATTATTCGTAATAATAAAATCTTGGTAAATAATACACCCATAGAAATTTATAAAAACCCAAAAAACAAATACATTGCCGCTTTGTTTGATGATATAAATGATATTTTTTTGAACGAAGAAAAAGTACTCTTATATCCGCATCAAATTAAGGTTGTAGAAAATTTAGCAACAAATACTGCGCTTCCTATAATAACAGCAACCGTTTTAAATTCTTATTTTAAAGGTGCTTATTGGTTAATTGAAGCTGTATTTGAAGACCAAGTGGTCTTTTTAAATCATACTACAGATTTAGAAAAAAACAAAGCAATATATGTTTCTTTTGCTTTAAAATAGTTTTTTCTTTATTTACGCAATAAATCATAACACAAACACGTCTGCTATTTTAGAGCAAAATTATCAGAAATTAAGCAACATAGAATTATAACTGTCTTGCACTTTTTGAATAATTAAAGTCTTATCTAAATTCAAGCCTTCAATATTATCTATTTTATTAAATTCTCGCATATTGGAATTTCCCCACAGACTGAATTCAATAATTATTGGAGTTAAACGAATCCCTTTTTCCGTTAACAAATAAATATTTTCTTTTTTATTCTCTGGTACTTTCGTTTTAAAAATCAGTTTATACGACTCTAACAATTTTAATCTTGCAGATAAAATGCTTGGTGCAATCTTTTCATTTGAATCAGAAATTTCCTTGAAAGTCATTTTATGCATAACAAGCATATCTCTAATGATTAACAAAGACCATTTATCGCCTACAACATCTAATGTAGATGAGATTGGACAACCAGAGCGAAATTCTTTTTTCATTTTTTATAAATTATTACTATTAATTCGATAGTAATTATTATTTTTACTATTAATTCGATAGCAAAAATACAAAAATTAAATAGAAATTATGTTAGCAGGACATTTTACAACGGCATTAATAGCAAAACAAAAATTCCCAAAAGGAACGTTACTTTATTTTTTAATTATATCTCAATTACAAGATTTTTTGTGGTTTATCTTTCACTATTTAGGTCTTGAACCAACCAATCCGAGTGATGCCTTTGATGCCACTTTGAGCAATATGGCAGTAGATATGTTATACAGCCACGATTTGTTACCGCAATTATTTTGGTTGGTTATTATTTTCTTACTTGGAAAACTGATATTCAAAAACACCAAAATAGGCTTAGTAAGTGCGGCTTTAGTATCAATCCATTTTATTTTAGATTTCTTTTCAGGTCATATACACCATATTTTTGGGGCAGATACAATGGAAGCTGGTCTTGGATTGTACGCCTCTAATCCTTATTTAGCCATTTTAATAGAAGCCTTATTTAGTATTGCTGCGATATGGTATTTCTTTAGAGAAGAAACAAAAAAAGGAATTATTAGAACTACAAAAAATAGAATTGCAATTATTTCTGTTTTCGCTTATGGAATTATTTTTATGTCACTAATCGCTACAAAATCTTTTAGAGAGTTATTTGGTATTCCAAAATTTGATTTAGAATTTAATACCAATATGCCTACGCTTATTTTCACATACGGCGCAATGCTTTATTGCTTGAATTATTTTATGCCAAAGTTTACGCTTGACAAAGAACAATAAGGTAATGATTGAAGGAATATTAAATTTTATTAAGGAATTAAAAATCCGGAATGAATCCTTGTTTTATTTTGGTTTGTGCTGCTTATCTCTTTCAATAATATGTATCGTTTTAACCAAACTTACAACTACCCAAGTTCACGGAGTAAACGCTTGGTTTAAGCCCTTTAAATTTGCTGTTTCAATAGGTTTATTTGCTTGGACAATGGCTTGGTATTGTCATTATTTATCGAATTTTAATGTAACACCTTTCAATTGGACAGTAATCATTTTATTTGGTTTTGAACTTTCTTATATTACTTTTCAAGCCTCTAGAGGACAATTATCACACTTCAACTTTGACACACCACGCTATGCTATATTATATTCGTTAATGGGTTTAGCAGCTGTAGTGGTTACACTCTATACTGCTTATATTGGCTTACTCTTTTTTACACAGTCCTTTCCAAATTTACCAAGTAGTTATATTTGGGCTATTCGTTTGGGTATATTTATTTTTGTTGTTTTTTCTTTTGAAGGTGCTTTAATGAGTTCTCATATGAGCCATAGCATTGGTGCAATAAATGATAACTCGAATTGGTGGATTGTAGGTTGGAGCAAAACTGTAGGCGATTTAAGAGTTTCGCACTTTATAGGAATGCACGCTTTACAGCTACTTCCATTGCTTTCTTTTTATATATTTAAAGATACAAAAGCGACTGTCATTATTTCATTGCTTTACGCAGTTCTTGCTACTACAACATTAGTTCAAGCTTTAAATGGAAAACCTATTTTTACGCAAAACGAACAAAAGGAATCGGAATAAAAACAGAGGAGATTACAAAGAATATATAAATCAAAATTGCGGGTCTACTAGGATAATCTTCCTTTTTAAATTCCATTTTATTGATTGTAAATTACAAGTTAAACGCAGTTAATTTAATTGATAATGTGTCTCAATTGGCTCTGGTCTGATATTGTTGAAGTTTACATTTAGTAAAACAATCCCTTTTCATTTAAATAATCTCATTAATTACAATTGTTTTACCATTAAAAGAAATCACATCCTTTTCTTGTTTTCCTAACAGTAATTTACCAATTGGTGAAGATACAGAAATAGCAAAATAACTTTTATCTGCAACCACTAGTTGGCCCGCAGAAAGACTTAAAAAGTACCGCACCTTATCTGTAATAATAATGCTTCCTAAACAGGCGTTTTTTGATGATTTTAAAATATCTATTTTCGATAAGACAACTTTCATTTGAAGAATTCCAGACAATTGCTGTCCCGCCTTTTCCATTTCTAACTGCAACATTGCACGGCCCGTTTCATGCTTATCTCCAGCAGAACTCTTTGTCTCAGATTGCAATGCTTTTTGATTTGAAGACAGCACGGCTTCAACTGTTTGTAAACGCTTGTTTACAAAAGATTGGCATTGGTTAAAAAGCGCTTCTTTAATTTTTAGTTCCAACATACTTCATTTTAATATTCACTTCCTTAGAAAGCACAAAACTGCTGCCACCAACACCAAAGTCTCTTCTGTTTAGAGAAAAATCAGTCAAAAATGTTACTGTAGTTTGAGAAGTGGTTACATTTAATGTGGTTTCTAGCCTTTTCTTGATTCCTTTAATAGTTATAAAGCCTTTTAATAAATATTTAGAGGGGGTTATTTTCTCTATTACAGAAGATTCAAATAAAATATTCGGATACTTTTTAATATTAAAATAATCTACCTCTAAAAGGTGTTTATCTCTAGCTTCTGAGTCTGTAAATATGGACGCTACGCTTATCTTTACATTCAAAAAACTTCCCTTTAAACTACTCGCACTAAAATTACTGGAAGCTATAAATTGACTAAAGTTTCCAGGTACATTAAAGCCAAAATTCTTTATTGTAAATGTAATTTCAGAGGCTGTTTTATCTTGCACCAACTCTTGTGAAAAACAAGTGAAAGCTCCCAATACAAGAACCAGTACTATCTTTTTAAGTCTCATCAATATATTAAAATTTAGAACCTACGTTAAAAGCATACGCTCCGTAATTTCCGTGATGAGAAATTGAGCATGATGTTGTTAATAATTCTTCTTGATAATAAAAAAGTGGCGCACCAATAGTTGTTTTTCTTTTTTCTATATCCTTAACTGAAACACCTGTTTCAGCTGCCAGTTTTATTTTTAAATCTAAATCTATTATGCTTGGCAAAACAACTGCAGAACAAATAATAGTTTCTTCTTTTTTTTCTCTGGCGATTGTAGATATATAAAATGCATTAAAAATAGATACGGTATAAAATGTGTTTTCTTCAAAAACCACCATTCCATTGTCTTTAGTAATTGCAGTGCACTCAAACTTTCGAGGAGCAAAAAAACGTTCTTTAAACTTTTGAGTATAGCATTTGTAAGCCGCTTCTTTCATCGACCAAAACAACCAAACTTTTAAAAACGGATTTTCAGAACTTAAAATTTCGTCTTGTTCTTTTTGGGTAAATTGTTTCTCTAAAAAACCCTTTCGTTGCCAATTACTTTCGATCTTGGCAAGGTTTAAATCTACAATATCATTGCCAATGTTATGCATTTATTTTTGTTTGTATAATATCAACCGTTGCTTTTACAGAGAGCATTTTTTCCATAGAATCGTTGTCTATTTCTATCTTAAACTCATCTTCTACATCTAAAATAATATCTACTAAATTTGCAGAGTTTATTTCTAAATCGTTTATAAAATCTGTGTTTTCATTTAAGTTTTTAAAACCTTCTTCATTTTGAACATAAGGCTTTACAATTGTTTTTAATTTTGATATAATTTCTTCTTTTATCATATTAATCTAAATATTTTTTAAAGATAACACACGCATTTACATCTCCAAAGCCAAAACTTGCTTTTGCTAAAATAGTAATGTTTTTTTCAATTATTTGAGTTGGAATTTTATCATTAGAAATCAATGCTGAAATTTCTGGATGCACATCGTCGCAATTAATATTTGGAAACACAAATTGCCCCTTAACTTGTGCAACAGCTGCTACACATTCTATGGCTCCAGAAGCAGCCAAACAATGACCCACCATCGATTTTAAAGAATTAATATACGGAAAATCCGTTCCTGTTCTTTGCAGTGCCTTTGTCCAATTTTCTATTTCTAAAGAATCTTTTGACGTTGCTGTTAAATGCCCGTTAATTACATCTATTTCCGAAGAAGAAATACCCGAATCTAATACAGCATCTGTAATACATTTTTGAACCGCTTCTGAGTTTGGAGCCGTTAAGGTTCCGCCTTTTCGTTGTCCACCAGAATTAATATTGCCCCCTAAAACTTCTGCGTAAATAGTAGCTTTCCGCTCTAAAGCACTTTCTAGAGACTCTAAAACCAATGCTCCTGCGCCACTTCCTGGAACAAAACCCGCTGCAGTTGCACTCATTGGCCTTGCTCCTTTCTCTGGTGTTTCATTGTGCTTATAAGACATCACGCGCATTGCATCAAAACCTCCCCAAGTATACAGACTGCTATCACTAGAACTACCCACAAGCATTCGTTTTGCTTTTCCGTTTTTAATGCGCTCAAAACCCAACAATAAAGCTTCTGTTCCTGTTGTACAAGCAGAAGAGTTTGTTGTAACCTGATTCCCAAACCCAAGAATTCCACCTAAATATGCTGAGATTCCACTTGCCATTGTTTGCACCACAGAGGTACTTCCTAAGCGCCTTACATTCTGGTCGTCTATTTTATAAATAGCCTCTCTTAACTTTTCTATTCCAGAGGTTCCTGTTCCAAAAATTAACCCTGAATCGTAATCTAATTCCGAATTTTCATCTACAGAAAAACCGGCGTCTTTCCAAGCGTCAATTCCTGCCATGCAGCCATATAAAATTGAGGTGCTGTTAAACCCGCGCAATTGTAAAGGTGTTAAATACTGTAATTTTTTTTCTTCTGAAATAATTGGAATTCCGCCGATACAGCAAGAAAAGCCCTTGTCTTTTAAATTTTGATGATAGGTAATTCCTGAAGTTCCTGTTTTTATCGCATTTGTAAATGCTGGCAAACCAACGCCATTAGGCGCCACAACTCCTAAACCGGTAATTACAACTCTGTTTTTAACTTTTGGTAAATTCATTTCAGTCTCTATTTTGCGATAATCATTCCAGAAATAGTTCCCCTACAAACCAATTCATTTTTAGAATTTATCATTTTTACACGACACTTTAACTTGTTAAATCTAAAATATTCTTTTTCTGAAATTACAGTTACTTTTTCATTTGGTAAAACGGGTAAATAAAAATCAACCACGTTAGATGTTAAAGCTATTTGTGGTTTTATGGTTGTTGAAATTTTATCTTTTAGTAAAAATATTCCTAAACAAACAACGCCAATTTGTGCCATGGTTTCCGTTAAAATAACACCTGGGGTTATTGGGTTTTCCTTAAAATGACCTTCATAAAAAAACGCACTATCTTTAAAGGTATAATTTCCTGCAACACCACTTTCTGAAATTTCTGTAAGTTCATCAACAAACAAAAAAGGTTTTTGATAGGGCAGGTTTTTTATAATTTGTTCTTGATTCATTTTAATAATTTTACCACTCTAATAAAATACGTTGTGCAGAGAACCCTGGCCCAAAACTCAGCATTAAGCCTCTTTCTCCTTTGGCTAGGTTTCTATCCATAAAACGCTCTAAAACATATAAAACTGTTGCGCTAGACATGTTGCCATACAAACGCAAGACTTCTTTTGTATCGTCTATATTCTTTCCTAAAGCACCAAATAAATCTTCTACAGTTTGCACAATTTTCTTTCCTCCTGGATGAAAAATTAAATGATCTATATCTTCAATTGTCAAGTTGTTTCTTTCTAAAAAAGGATGTACGATTGCCGGAAAATGATCTGAAATTTTCTTTGGAACTTCCTTGTCTAAAATCATTTGCAAACCTGTGTTTACAAGGTTAAAACCCATCATGCTTGTGGCATCGTAAAAATGATACATCGCTTCATCTATAATTTCTGGCCCATTATCTTCTTCGTAAGAAGATAAAATTACCGCAGATGCTCCGTCTCCAAAAATAGCAGCACTTACAATGTTTGTCATCGAATAATCGTCTAATTGGAACGTTGCTGTTGGTGCTTCTACAGCAATTACGACCGCACGTTTATTCGGATTCGCCTTTAAAAAATTCTTTGCATAAATAATACCAGAAACACCTGCAGCACAACCCATTTCTGTAACCGGTAAACGCACAATGTCTTGTTTCATTTGCATTGAATTAATTAGATATGCATCCATAGACGGGATCATAATACCGGTGCAACTTACCGTTATAATAAAATCGATATCAGTTGCTTTTAAATTTGCTTTATTTAAAGATTTTTTAAGCGCTTGTTCTCCTAAGATTACCACCTCTCTTGCGTAAATGTTGTTTTTTTCTTCGAAAGAGGTTGCTACAAACACGTCTTCAGGGTCCATAATAGAATACCTTTTATCAACAGCAGCACCCTCAAAAAGTTTAGTAACTTTTCTCTGAAAACGTTCGTCTTGATCTTGCATCCATAATTTTACAAAAGGTATAATGTCTTTTGTTTCTCTATAGTATTTCGGAAGTTGTTTTGCAACAGCTGTTATTTTTACTTTCATTTTTCGACCGGGATTTCAATGTTTTTTATACTTAAAGCTTCCTAAGAATACTTTATAACTTTCTGTTTTTTAATACTTCAAAATCCATTGAAAACGGAACGCCCATTTCCAAGAAATTTGTGGTTTTACTTTTAATTTTTTTGAGATATGCGCTAATTCATTTCTTTTAAACCCTCTTAAAACAGAAGTTAATCCGTCTTCAATTATCATGTTGTTTTTTATAAAAACAGATAATAACATAAATAAATAATACGCTAACTTATGCCTGTGCAAATCGTTTACTACAATCCCTATTTTTGTTTGTTTTAAAGTGTTTCCTAAAAAAGAAGTCAATTGCGCTTCTTTAAAATGATGCAGAAACAACGTTGCTAATACCACATCAAATTTTCTGTTTTTAAACGCCTCAGAGAAAATATCTTCCGTCTTAAAACTTAGCTCAGGAAATTCCGTTGATAATTCATCTGCGTAAGCAATAGCTGTCGGGTTTGCATCCATACCAATCAACTTCATTTTATAGCCGTTTTTTCGTCCGAACTTAGCAACATCTCGTAAAATATCTCCATGCCCACAACCAATATCTGCAATGGTTAATTCTTGTTCTTTTGGGTGGTTTTTTAATACTTTTTTCAATGCCTTTACCGTCATTAAATTTCCACCCAACCAACGGTTTATATTTTCTAGTTTATCTAAAGTATCGCGCAACAAATCGCCACCAATAGAAAAATCGTCCATTAACTCTTCTTTGTCTGTTCTGTTTTTTGTGCTGATAAAAAAATCCATTATATCTTCATTGGTTTACCGTGAGTTTGCTTAATTATTATTGGTAATAAAAAAGGAAGCTTCTTTAAAATTTGCAATAAAACGGATGCAATTGTATCTTTTCTAAACAACATTGCAATAAAATGACCCGCTTTTAATCGCAAACTAAACTTTCGATTCCACTGTCTAATATATTGCTTTTCCAGTTCTTTTCTTGTCTCAATTTTACCATTAAAGTAATTTAGAATCAATTTAGACGCTAATTGCGCAGATTGAATAGCCATGCTCATACCGTTTCCACAAAGTGGATGAATCATTCCTGCAGAGTCACCGCACATTAAAATATGATTTTCTACTGGTTTTTTGGTTTCAAATGAAATTTGACTAATGCTTAATGGTTTTTCAAAAAGAGCTTCAGAACTGTGAAAAATCTCCTTCAAGTAATTGTTTTTAAAAACAACTTGTTCTTGAAAATCTTCTATATTTTTATACTGTTTAAAGGTTGCGTAATTTGTAATATAACACAAATTAATTGCGTTATTTTCTACTTTAGAAACCCCACAATAACCTCCTTTAAAATTATGAAGCGCTACCAAATCCTCTTTAAAATCTCCTTTTACATGAATTTTAACTCCTAAATAAGGCGATTTCTTCTGAATAAAATTGCGCCCCATTTTTACATCTAACAAAGAACGTTTACCAAAAGCACCAATGGCAATTTTGGAAGTAAAAATGCTGTTTTGTTTTGTTTCTACTTGAAAAAAATTTTTTAAAAAGGTAACGTCTAAAACAGTATCCTGTAAAATCATAACACCGTTTTCTTTGGCTTTTTCGGCTAAAGCAAGATCCAATGTATACCGAGAAATCCCAAATCCACCCAAGGGCAGCTTTGCCGAAATTATATTACTTTTTGTAGTTGACAATTGAAAATTATTGATTCTTACAGCTCCAGAATCAAACGGATTTACCTCCAAAAAATCTAAATATGGCAATACTTCATTAGAAATATACTCACCACAAACTTTGTGTTTTGGGTATTCATTTTTCTCAATTAATAAAACCTTTTTACCCAATTTAGATAAGTGAATTGCATTGCACAAACCCGCTAGGCCACCACCAATAATTATTACATCTAGAAATTGTTTATTCATTTATTAATGCTGCTAATTCTTTACCTACCAAGCTGCCAATTGCAACACCCATTCCACCTAAACGAACCCCACAAAAAACATGACTAGAAAGTTGCTTTACAATAGCTTTTTTCTGATCTCCAACACCCATAATCCCACTCCATCTGTGTTCAATTTCAAAAGAAGTATTTGGTAAAATAGTTGTTTTTAAAATGTTTTCTAATTCATTTTGGATAATTGCTGTTTGTCCAAACTCGAAAGTTTCTTCCGTTTTAAAATCAAGGTTTCTTCCACCGCCAAATAAAATACGGTCATCTATATTTCTAAAATAATAATACCCTTTATCTAAATGAAAGGTTCCTTTTATTTGTAAATTTTTAATTGGTTTTGTGATGAGCACCTGTGCTCTTGCTGGTTGAACTTTTTCTTCTAATAATTTATTTGCAAAACCATTGGTTGCTATAAAAAGTTTATTTGTTTTAAAAATAATTTTATCTGTTGTTATTTCAATATCTGTATTACCTTCTGTAAAACTTTCAACAGCAATGTTATTTAAAATTTTAACGCCTAATTTCTGTACTTTCTGTATTAATTCGTATCCCATTTTTCCAGTATCAATCTGGCCTTCAAAATTATTAACAATATAACTATTGTGTACTTTTTTGAAATTAAATGTATTGTCTGAAACTGAAAAAACATCCGTCTTAAATATGGGTTTTAATAAATTATTAATGTCCTCTTTTTTTGAAATACACTCCTCAAAAAAAGTTTCAGAATCACATAACTCAAAGCCTTTATTTTGTTGAAAATCGATGTTTTTATCCCCTAAATTACTTCTTAATAATTGCAGCCCTTTCCAGCGGTTTTCTACCAAATTATACACTTCTTGTTCTGTATGAGAACTCAGGTCATCTATCAGCTCCGAAAGGCTTCCAAAACAGGCAAAACCTGCGTTTTTTGTGCTTGCGCCTTGCGGCAACATTCCTTTTTCAAGAATTACAATTTTTGCTTCAGGATATTTTTTCTTTAATTCTAAAGCACAATTTAAGCCTACAATACCACTACCTACAATTGTAAAATCAATGTTAGAAAACCACTCTTTTAATTCCCAATAACTATACTTCATTTAAATCTCTTTTTCAAAACAAATACTATTTTCCATGCCGCTGTATTGGCCGTAATTTGGTGTTATTTTATAGCTGCTTTTTTTATAAAATGCCACCGCTCTAATTTGCCGTATTCCTGTTTCTAAGACACACTTTGTGTGCCCTAACTCTGTTGCCCAACTTTCTAATTCATATAATAATTTTTGCGCAACACCGGTTCCTCTATTTTCTTTTAAAACAAACATTCTTTTCACCTCAACAGCACTGTTGTCAAACTTTTTAATAGCCCCACAACCTACTGCAATTCCAGAAACATAAGTTACAACAACTTCTTTTAAAACATCAATATTATTAAACTGATTGTAAAAATCATGCTCCTCTTCATCTGTAATTTTTAAATAGGCGTCTAACTCTCTTACCAAATTAATAAAATCTTTATTTTTTGAATTTGTTCTTGTTGTTTTTATATTCATTTTTAATATAAATTTTGTCGTTACAAAAAATGAAGCAATCTGTTAATTTATAAATAGATTGTTTTATTACACCCCTTTGTAACGGCAAGTCCTATCAGAATTCAAATTGTAATTGCACCCAAAACGGAACGACTTCTTCTGTATTTAAATTTCCAAAAGACACCCCTAATAAACGAACAGAATTTACTAATTTATCTTGATATAAAAGTTCTTTTACCACAGGAAAAAACTCCTCTTTTGTCTGCATAAAATTTCCTTTTGTTTTACTTCTTGTTTGTTGTGTAAAGTCTGAGTATTTTATTTTTAAAGTAATCGTTTTGCCTTTGGTATCTGTTTTTTTCATGCGCTTTTCCAACTCATCGGCAATCTTATCTAGCCGTTCTATCATAAAAATTTCTGATGAAAGGTTTTCGCTAAACGTTCTTTCTGCGGCAATAGACTTGCGGATTCTATTTGGTTTAACAGCACTATTATGAATGCCTCTCACTATATTGTAATAATGCGTGCCAGATTTACCGAACGACTTTACCAATTCTTCTAAAGGTTTTTTCTTTAAATCCTTCCCTTTAAATATCCCTAAATTATACATTTTTGATGCGGTAACTTTACCGACACCATAAAATTTATTAACAGGCAACTCTTCTAAAAACTGAAGCACCTCTTCTGGATGAATTGTTTTTTGTCCGTTTGGTTTGTTAATATCTGATGCTACTTTTGCTATAAATTTATTAATTGAAATTCCTGCAGAAGCCCTTAAACCAGTTTCTGTGTATATGCGTGCTCTAATTTCTCTCGCAATGTCATTTGCAGACGGATTCCCTTTCTTATTTTCTGTAACATCTAAGTATGCTTCATCTAACGAAAGCGGCTCTACCAGATCTGTATATTCGTAAAAAATTGCTCTAATTTTTAAAGAGAGCTCTTTGTATCTCTCAAAATCTGATTTTACAAAAATAAGATGTGGACATTTTTGTTTGGCTAAAAAACTGCTCATAGCAGATTTAACGCCAAATTTTCTTGCTTCATAGCTTGCCGCAGAAACCACCCCTCTTTCTTCACTTCCGCCAACAGCAATAGCTTTACCTCTTAATTCTGGATTGTCTAATTCTGCTACAGATGCATAAAAGGCATCCATATCTACATGAATTATTTTTCTAAAAGGAGGTAGCAATTCCATCTATCAAAAATACGAAAAAAGAGGCTCGATGTTATTCCTGAACAGATAAGAATCTATCCTGTTTTATTTTTCTTTTAAAAATTAGCTACAAAAATCAACACAAATATTTGTTGCTCTTTGCAGCTCTTTAGATAACACCTCTTCTTTCCAGGGGTGAGAAACATTAAAAATATGATCTGCATTTTCTATCACCTTAAAAATGCTTTTAGAATTCCATTTATGCAAACTTTCAGCCTCTTTAATTAAAACTGTTGTGTCTTTATTTCCATGAATTATTAGCTGTGGAATCTCTAAGTTTCGGGTGGCATTTTCGATGTTTAATCGTTTTTTATTTTTATCAAAATCTTTGTAAAATTGATAAAAATGAGGCATTTCTTGCTTAGTTCGTCCGTTTTTCACATAAAAAACACCTTTTTTAGCCCATTCTTGAAAATTCGATTCTTTTGGAAATCTACATTCATAATCTGAAACTCCTGCCAAAGAAACCACTTTCTTAACACGTTTGTCTTCCGTTGCTTTTAAAAGTACAATTCCACCACCTCTACTGTGCCCAATAATTGAAATATCGTGAATATCTACTTCGTGTTTATAATCAGAATTGTTAGAAATCCAATCTAAAACACTTTCTAAATCATCTAATTCTTTTGTGTAATTATTATTTCCAAAAGCTTCTAAATCTGGAAAATCTATGGGATCTTCTGCGGTACCTCCATTATGAGAAAAATTAAATTTAATAAAGAAAAAAACTGCTTTTGCAAATACTTCTGCCATTAAGTTCCAAGCGCCCCAATCTTTAAAGCCTTTATACCCGTGACAAAAAATAACTACTTTTTTTGGTTGACTCGTTTCTTCATAAAAAACATCTATTACAATTGGCTTGTTGTTTCTTCCTTCAATAATTATATCTTTTATAGTGCGCATTTTTCTTTAAATAAATAGTTTTATAAATGTTATAACAGCAACTAAAGCGGTTAAAACACTTAAAATAATATTGATGTCTTTTGTTAGTTTTCCTGTTTTTTGCTGAATTATATTTGCAAATCTTGCATACACAAAAAGGATACAAAAAGTACCAAATATAGTGCCTAAAATAAAAAATAAAATAGGAAAAACCTCAAAACTAAAAAGTTCGAAAAGATCTAAAGCAACAATAATTCCGCAGAAAAAAGGAATGGCAAACATGTTTAAAAATGATAAAGTGATTCCTATTAAAAAGGGGTTTTCTTTTTTAGATTTTAGGCTTTCTGTTTTAATTTTTCCTTTCTTAGATTTGTTATAGAAATAATAAGACAGTCCTATAAAAACAACAATTCCTGATTTTTCTAAGGTTTCTAGTATTGTCGGGTTTTCAGCAATATACTTGGTTAAAATAACGGCAATAACTACTTGCGGAATTGCAACGAGAGAAACACCTAAGGCGTATTTTTTAGATGCTTCTATTCCTTTTTCTAAACTAACCTTTATGGCTGTCATGTTTAACATACTAGGTGTTATAGAGCCTATAAAAGAGGAGAAAAATCCAAAGAAAAAAAGAGAAATAAGAATCATTTATAAAAAAATAAGTTTGGTAAATATCACTTTTAAAAATAAGTTGCACAAAAAAAACGCATCAAAAAATTTGATGCGTTTATATTCTATTTTCTTTAAATTCTCAACTAGTTACACAACACCTTGCGCTAACATGGCGTCTGCAACCTTTACAAAACCAGCAATATTTGCACCTTTAATATAATCTATCGTTCCGTCTTCGTTTTCTCCGTATTCTACACAAGAATCGTGAATGTCTTCCATAATATCTTTTAATTTATCATCTACCTCTTTACGAGACCAACTTAAACGCAATGAATTCTGACTCATTTCTAAACCAGACGTTGCAACACCACCCGCATTACTCGCTTTTCCTGGAGCAAATAAGATTTTTGCTTTTTGAAATTCGTGAATTGCTTCTGGCATAGAAGGCATATTTGCTCCTTCAGAAACACACATACAACCATTTGCAACTAGTGCTTTTGCTTCGTCTCCATTTAATTCATTTTGCGTTGCACATGGCAAAGCAATATCACATTTTACAGACCAAGGTCTTTCTCCTGCAATAAATTTCGCATTTGGATACTTAGCTACGTATTCACTAATTCTTCCACGTTTTTCGTTTTTAATAAACATAACGTGTTTTAATTTTTCTGAATTTATACCATCTGCGTCATGAATATAGCCTTTAGAATCTGATAATGTTAAAACAGTAGCTCCTAATTCTATCGCTTTTTCCGCCGCATACTGCGCTACGTTTCCAGAACCAGAAATAACTACTTTTTTACCTTTAAAAGAATCGTTTTTACGCATTAACATGTTCTGCGCAAAATATACTGTCCCATACCCTGTTGCCTCTGGTCTAATTAAAGAACCACCCCAAGATGCACCTTTACCGGTTAAAACACCCGTAAATGTGTTGTTTAATTTTTTGTACATACCAAACATAAAACCAATTTCTCTTGCTCCAACACCAATATCTCCGGCAGGAACATCTGTATTATGTCCAATGTGTCTATATAATTCACTCATAAAAGCGTGACAAAAACGCATAATTTCATTATCTGATTTTTCTTTTGGATCAAAATCAGAACCTCCTTTTCCTCCACCCATTGGTAAGGTTGTTAAAGAGTTTTTAAAGACTTGCTCAAAAGCTAAAAACTTTAGAATGCTTGCATTCACAGAAGGATGAAAACGCAAACCTCCTTTATAAGGTCCTATTGCAGAATTCATTTGAATTCTATACCCTCTATTTACTTGTATTTCACCAGCATCATCTACCCAAGAAACTCTAAAAGATATTAATCTTTCTGGCTCTACCATTCTTAATAAAATATTTTTTCCACTATAAATATCGTTATTTGCGATATACGGAATTACAGTTTCTGCAACTTCTTGCACTGCCTGTAAGAATTCTGGCTCATGGTTATTTCTTTTTGTAACCATTTCCATAAACTCATTTATCTTTAATTCTTCTTTTTTCACCATATTTTTTAGGAATTTAATAAAATTTACCGGCTACAAAGATAGTTAATTTCTGAATCCGCAATTAAAAAAACAATAATTATTTATTCCACAAATCACCTTATTTCAATCGATTTCGAATACACATATTGTTTTATTGACCTTAGATAGATAAAACGCTAAAAAAAACACTAAATTTGTACCTTAATTTTACCCGAAAATGTTAGATAAAGTAAAAGAGCTTATTGGTGATGTACAGGCTTTTAAAGCAAACACCAAAGATGAAGTAGAAACATTTAGAATTAAGTTTTTAGGAAGCAAGGGTTTGTTAAAAGACCTTTTTGCAGAATTTAAAAATGTAGCTCCTGCGTCTCGTAAAGATTTCGGTCAAGCTTTAAATACTTTAAAGAAGTCTGCAGAAGATAAGGTTGCAGAATTAACAGATACTTTAGAAAGCAGTTCAAGTGATAAGTCTTTTTATGGAGATTTAACAAGACCGTCTGAACCAATTAACCTAGGTTCTAGACACCCTATCTCATTGGTAAGAAATCGAATTATTGAAGTTTTTAATAAAATTGGTTTTACGGTTTCTGAAGGTCCAGAAATTGAAGATGATTGGCATAACTTTACAGCATTAAATCTACCAGCGCATCATCCTGCAAGAGACATGCAAGACACCTTCTTCATTGAACAAGATCCAGATATTTTACTAAGAACACATACTTCTTCTGTACAAGTGCGTTACATGGAAGAAAATAAACCTCCTATTAGAACAATTTCTCCTGGTAGAGTTTTTAGAAATGAGGATATTTCTGCAAGAGCACACTGTATTTTTCACCAAGTAGAAGGTCTGTATATAGATACAGATGTTTCTTTTGCTGATTTAAAACAAACGCTTTTATACTTTACAAAAGAGATGTTTGGAAAATCTAAAATTAGACTACGCCCTTCATATTTCCCTTTTACAGAGCCAAGTGCAGAGGTAGACATCTATTGGGGTTTAGAGACAGAAACAGATTATAGAATTACAAAAGGAACTGGTTGGTTAGAAATTATGGGCTGTGGTATGGTAGATCCTAACGTACTAAAAAACGCAAATATAGATCCAACAAAGTACTCTGGTTATGCATTCGGAATGGGCATAGAACGCATTGCAATGTTACTGTATCAAATACCAGATATTAGAATGTTTTACGAAAATGACAAACGTTTCTTGGAACAATTTAAATCAGTTATATAATGAACTACTTTACACAGATTTGGGACGAAGAAAGAGACGATGAATATGCAAGTTGGGGAACCTCTACTTGGTATTTTGAAACGAATGCTGTTGATGAGGTTTTAAAACAAATTACAGTTTATAAAAACGGAAAGGTTACAAAATACGATTTAAAGAAGCAAGAAGACGAATTTGGTGGTTTGTGTGAGGGAGTATTAACCATTGATGATTGTGATGGCGATGCAGTCTCTAAAGAAACTTTTTATAGCCTTTGGTAAATTATATAGACTCTTAAATAAGTACTGCATCGTTGAAAAAAGACATACAAATACCAGAAGTTAGCGGGGTAGAAATGGCAATGGTTTATGAATACAACGATATTTATAAAACTGACGACTGGAACGTTTACCTTATTAACAATAAAAGCGTGCCTTTAGAAATGCTTGTAATTGTTTCTCAGGGTTTTTCTGAAACAAAAACAACCTCTTTGTTGCGCAAAAAACTAGCTATTTTACCAGCAAACTCTTTTGCTAAAATTGAGTATATTCAACCAGAACTATTCAAGCTCCATAACCGTTTTCAAGTTACTTTTTTCGAAGGAAATACATTGTGTGAAAAAACATTTCTCTTCAAAAAAAACACAGTTAAAGAAAGTGCCTTGCGCGTAATTGATGAAATTAAAAAACGAGGAATTTTAGCGGAGTAAAAGTATCACCCAAAAAAACCAATTATTAAATACACAAAAACCGTAAACGTACCGCCAATAAGTGCATATGGTAATTGTGTTTTTACGTGATCTATGTGGTCGCTAGCAGATGCCATAGAAGAAATAATAGACGTATCTGAAATTGGCGAACAATGGTCTCCAAAAATTCCCCCACCTAAAGTTGCAGCGACGATAATAGTTATATCAGAACCGTGCATATTTGCCATTGGAATTGAAATTGCCAACATAATTGCGAAAGTTCCCCAAGAAGTTCCTGTAGAAAATGCAATAAAAGAACTCACTATAAAAACTACTGCAGGTAATAATTCTGGAGACAACCAGCTTTCTGTAATATTAGCAACATAATTACCTGTATCTAAAACCTTACAAGCGTCTCCAATAGCAAACGCTAACAACATTAACAACGCTAAAGGCATAAGCTCGCTAATTCCTTTTAAAGTCAAAGTAATCGCTTCTTTTGGCTTCATAATCCCTTGTATGAAATACATAATCATAGCAACCAATAAAGCGGTAATTACCGCATATAAAACAGACGAGGACCCAGAACCCTTTCCAATGGCTTGTGAAGCATGATTTAACAAAGATGATGCGTTTTCAACAGCGCCCCAACCTGTATAAATTAAATTAACTGGCATCATAAAAACCATCACCAAAAGCGGCACAATCATGTTATAGGCCCTGGCTTCAATTCCTTCTTTTGGCGGAAACGAAGTAACGGCATCTGAAACCATGGGTTTCGAATTAGGGTTCATTAGCGCTCCGGTTTCTTTGGTTCTTTTTTCAGCCTTTTTCATCGGTCCAAAATCTTTTTTTGTAAGAATAACAATGAAAACAATAACAATTGCCAGTAATGGGTAAAAATTATATTTAATAGAGGCTATCATGACCGAAAACGGTTGTTCTATGCCTTGTGTTAACAATAACCCCATAATAAATGCTCCCCAAGCATTAAAGGGGATTAAAATAGAAGATGGTGCAGAACTAGAATCTGCTATATACGCTAGTTTTTCTCTAGGAATTCCTAATTTATCAAAAATAGGTCTGTATAAAGTACCAACAGTTAAAGAGCTTATACTGGTTTCTACAAATAAAAGTAAGCCTGTACATGTTGCTAACACCTGAACCATTACCCTGCTATACCCCGATTTCTTTTCTTCTAGTTTTACTAGCTTTCTGTTTACAATATTAATAAAACCTTCTACGCCTCTAGAATATTGTATAAAAATTAGCAACGCACCCACTAAAGCGCTAAACATAATAGTTCTTGTGTTTCCTTTAGATTGAAAAACATTTACCATGCCCTCAATCATTGCCAGGGTTCCTGCTAATGGATTCCAGCCTTCTACAATTAACCAAGAAAACCAAATACCAAACAAAAGCGCGATGTAAACTTGTTTTGTTTTCAAAGCTAAAATAATAGCAACAATTGGCGGTATTACTGAAAGAAATCCATATTCCATAAAAGAAATTTTAATTTGGTTAAAGGTAATAATTAAAATAACAACTCATAATAGACATGGCAACAACCGCTATAATTTCTAATTATAAAAAAAACCAAAACAGATTGTTTTGGCTTTTTAATTTAAAATTTAAATCTAATTAATTAGAAACTATAATCTTATTTATTGACTTCTTCTTTCCTTGCTGAACACTTAATAAATAGATGCCCGATGAGATGTTTCTTAAATTTATTTCTTTTGTGAAGGTTGCGTTGTTAGACGCTTCAGTCACTTGTAGAATCTCTCTTCCTTGCAAGTCAAACAAACGTATAAATACTTTTTCAGCATCTGGATTTGTAATTTTAATATTAAAAATGTTTTTAACAGGGTTGGGCCAAAAAGAAACCCCTTGAAGTGTGTTACTATCTAAACTTAATGTCGCCTCTTTTATTTTTATTGTAGTATCTGAGAACCATCCTTTAGCTCCGTTTATTACATCAACTTTAAACTCATCACTAAAAGAAGCCGTTTGTGTATTAATATATTTTAAAAGCCCTCCTTTTATCTGTTTTTGTTGAAAAGTGTCTCCAATAGCCAAGGTAACCCCGCTAAGTGCTAAACTCCCTTTATTAGGAACACTTATTAATGTATATATATGTGGGTTGCCTCCTCCGACTGAAGTGGCGTTCATATCTGCATTCGTAATTGTGTAGCTTGTGTTTTTATTAACCGTAATATCTGAATGCTGAAGCGAAGGTGTATTTGTATTTGTTTGCAAATCACAAACAGTAATACTCGCACTATTTATCTGTCCTCCGTCACCGTCATAAGCATCGTAAAGTATTAATTCCCATTCACCAAAGGCGTCTTTACCATAAAAAGGTAGGCTCATACTCCTTTCGGGTGCAACAGATCCTGAAATTGCGGGAGCAACACCGCTACACGCTAGCTCGGCTGCCGCATCATCAATTGTAATATCTTGAATATCTGGGACACCGTCTCCTGAACAGGGGCTTGTAAACAAAACAACTTTAGCATTTATGCTTTCTGGTCCTTTTAGTGAAATTGTTAAATCTCCCGGCCAAGTGTGGCTAATATCTGTATTTACTATAATTTTATCAATAATTATATTGTCTAAGATGTTCATTGAAACAAAAGCAGTAACGCCAGGTGTGGTTTCCATACTTGCCTGTGAAAAGTCTGTTGCCTCAAAAGCTATAGAGCAATTACTGATTCCTGTTTGGAAACTATAAACTGGAGAATAATCTCCAGAGGCACAAGAATTCTCAGGCTTTATTCTCCAATAGTAAACAGTATTATTTTGCATTCCTTTAAGTGTAAATTTTGAATCGTAGCTAGTTTCGGAAAATAAAATTGTGTTGAACGAAGGATTGTCTGAGACATCCACTACATATGTTTCTGCATTGTTGTTCTTTTGCCAAGAAAGATCCATTTTTGAAGCTGTAACCCCAGAAAGACCCATTTCAGGGTACAACGGTAAAACCATCTCTCCTAAAAACGTAGGATGAATTACTCTTAGTTGAATTGGTGTTTTTGTAGTCTCGTCTCCATTAGTTCCAATCACATTTATAATATACAGTCCTGCTGCAACATTATCTAAATTACTAAAAGTCGTTGTAAGAGGACCATCTGCACCTAAAGATGTGTTAGACAGACTTGCGTTTACGTTTGCAGGAAGGTCTTCTATAGAGAAAGTAGTAATTCCCCCAACCGTTTCTACATAACTAAAATCAAACGATACTGTATCTGCACACACTGTTTTTGCGCTATCATTTGTCAATAAAGCGATTCCTGAAGAAACACCGGTAGCAATTAATGATATTTTTTGCGACCCTCCCTCAAGGGTCCCTTTGTGACTAATTGTAATAGTATACTCACCTAATGCGTTTTCTATTTCTATTCTTTCATATGGGTCTACTACATTATCTCCTTTTTCATTTGTGTTCACAGATGTCAATCTCCAAGGTAAAAAGGTCTCAGAATCACCTCCTACTGCTTTTGTAATTCTAATATCTATATCGTTTACTAAAACCGGTGTTGGATCATTTACAGTTCCTGAGTTTACAGCCCCAGGTATATCTGTCCAAGAAATCGAAGCCAATAAGGGTTCTATTCCATCTGATTTAACCACCAATGTATAGGTACTCCCATTTATTAACTCAATTTCTGAGATTATGGACTGAAAGTCTTTTTTTGTAACTGTTTCTGCTGCTTTTTTAGCATTCATTAAGCCCCAACCAGAAGCTGCGTCTGGCCCTTCGGCGGCAACATCATCTGCGGTATGCAAAGCCAAACCCTTTAATGTGGAGGCTCTCATAAAATTCCCATAGGTTTCCTTGTAATATTGTTGTAGTAATAATAACGAACCCGCAACATTAGGAGACGCCATTGAAGTCCCGGAAATAATACTATATGCACTATCAGTAGTCTCATAAGTAGAATACAAACCGGTTCCGTTGCCCATCAGATCTGGTTTTACCCTGAAATCATCTGTAGGCCCCTCAGAACTACCTGTGTTTATCTCCACAGAACTCAAAGTTCCGTCTTCATTTATATTAGCATCAATTCCGTTTGCAATTACTAAATTATTTTTTGAAGTAGAATGCCCTGTTAATTTATCGTAGGAATTTTCCCCCGATAACGGATCTAAATTTACAGTATCGTCGTTACCCTCATTTCCTGCAGCAACTACCATTAAATAGTATGGTGCATTGTACAAAATATTGTCCCAATTTCTAGAATCACTAATATACCCTCCAAAAAAATACGCTGGAACCGAAGGTAGCCCTTCATCATCCCTTGTCGCAATACCATAAGAGTGATTTGATATTAACATTCCGTTTGCAGCAGCCTCTGCTGCTTCAGATTCGTCATTTGACCAATCATAACCAACAGCACTTGCTTTTGGTGCCATTCCTTTTGCTGCTAATTCTAAGCCGGACGCAATTACTGTTCCTGTAACATGAGCGGCATGAAAATTTTGGTCGGTAGAACCATCTCCGACAGAGAACCGATCTTCACCACCGTCTCCGTCATATTCTTGATGCGTAGCTCTTGCGATTCCACCGTCCCAAATATGTGCAGTCATCCCTTGGCCTTCGATATTTAACCCCAAACCTCCATTGTTATGTAAAAAATTAGTTCTTGTTGATTTTGCTGCAGCCACGTTAAATGTTCTATAATACAATGGTTTTCCTTCCTCAGAAACACGAATCAGCTCGAAATAAGATCCATTATCATCTGTATAACTAGTCTTCCAGCCTTCTTTAGAAGCCATTAACAGTGCTTTGTTTTTTTGTTTATAAAAAGCGTCTGAATATTTTTCTTTTAAATTATTAAGTTCTTTTAATTTATACTTTTTTATTATTTGTGCCTTCTCTTGTTTGTTTTGAGCAAGTATTGAAACAGATAACAATAGAAATAAAACAGTAAAATGTTTAAGGTTGTGAATTCTCATTTGGGGTGTTTGGGGTATTTGGGGTATTTGGGGTAAATCTTAAAAAACTAAAGATACTACTTTTAATAACTAGACAAACAATTATTAATTAAAAAACTATTATTATTATATTAAATAGGTGATATAATTATATTTTTAATAAAAAAAACCTATTTAATTACATAATTAATAAAAGACTTTGGAAAGTGCTTTTCTATAATCTTCTACCTGAAAACCTCCAATAATATAAAGTTTTTCATTACTAAAATGCATTTCAGAACCCTTTATTTTTAGGTCTATGTTGTACTCTTTTAAGGCTTTTGTTTTTGGTTTGAATGTTATTATTTTACCCTCTTCTTGCAAATAAATAAATTCTTTATCCTTGATTATTACTGGTTTTCTCATCTACCTAAAAAAAAGCTCCTTCTTTTTTCCATTGCGCTGTTTTTAAGTCGAAAGATTCAATCTCTGTAAGACTCTTTTTATTATAACCCAAAAATAAATACAACTTGTCTTCAAAAACATAAATTTTACCCTCATTTATGACAGGTGCAAAAGCATATACAACTTTTAGCAAATCTAAGGGTTTTATTAAGGCTCCTCTTTGTATAGGTTTCTATACCGTCTAAAGTCTCTTGTTTTTCTTTCAAAAAAACAACTTTTAGTGTAATCCCTTTTTCAAACACAACTTTTTTTTGTGATTAACGCGTATTGCAGTAGAAGAAACGCTTTTTAATTTTTTTAAAATAAAACTTCCTTTTTTCTATAGAATAAATGGTTTCGTTTATAAAAAAATGTGCTTTCTCTGCTGCAGTGGTTGTATCGTAATCTAAAGCTTTTAGTATAACTTTTTGAAAAAAGCAGTTGAATACAATAAAAAATATATGAATATTTCATAGAATATTTTTCTAACTATATATAAAAAATGATGCCTTAAAAAGAAGGTATTATGTTTCTATATCGTTTTCTTCAATTTCTTTTGTTAAATCTAAACCCAACAAAACCGGATTTACAATACCGGTGGTTACCACTGTAATTATTGTCATAGTTCCGCCAAAAACAACAGCAGCTACAGGTCCTATTAATTTCGCTGCTAAACCACTTTCAAAAGCACCCAGCTCATTAGAAGAACCAACAAACATAGAGTTTACAGAAGAAACCCTACCACGCATATCGTCTGGTGTTTTTAATTGTAAAATAGTTTGTCTAATTACCATAGAAATTCCGTCTGCAGCACCACTTAAAAATAAAGCAAGTACACTCACCCAAAAAAGAGAAGAGAGCCCAAAAGCAATAATACTTAATCCAAATATAAAAACAGAAATTAGCATTTTTTTACCTGTATTTTTATTTATAGGTATATAGGTCGTTAAGAACATAGTTACAATACTTCCCATAGAAATAGAAGCGTTTAGAACACCAAAACCTTCTGGCCCAACCTTTAAAACGTCTTGAGCAAAAACTGATAAAATAGCAACAGTCCCTCCAAATAAAACAGCAACCATATCTAGAGTTAGCACCCCTAAAATTGCCTTATTTTGAAACACAAAACGAACCCCTGCTTTTAAACTCTCCTTCATTGGCTCACCAATTTTTTTATTTAAAATAGGTTTCTTTTTAATGAAGAATGTACAAATTAAAGATAATATAACTAAGACAAAAACAAGACACAACGTTTTGTCTACACCAATAATACCTATTAAGAAGCCCGCAGCAAGTGCGCCAGAAACAGATGCGGTCTTCCAGGTACTTGTGCTCCAGGTTGCCGCGTTGTGATATATTTTTTTAGGAACCAATAAGGCTACTAAAGAAAAAATTGTGGGTCCGAAAAACGCGCGTAAGAACCCGCCAAAAAACACCAACCCATAAATTGAATATAAAACCGAATTTACAGACCAGCTTGTAATAATGCTTTCTGAGGTTAATAGAAATAAGCCTAAACTAATTAAAGAAAAGGCAGCGGTGCAAATAGCTAGTAAGTTTCTTTTTTCTCTTTGATCTACAATATGACCTGCAAACAAAGCCATTGAAAAAGCCGGAATAATTTCCATTAATCCAATAATCCCTAAAGAAAGTGGGTCTTTGGTAATCGAATACACCTGCCACTCTATGACAATAAACTGCATAGACCAACCAAAAACCAAAAGAAAACGTACGAATAAGAAAATATTAAATTCTTTTATTCTAAGCGCCGCATAGGGATCTTGTTTGCTCATGTGTTACTTCAATTTCATGTCCATTAAAATAGCAAAAGTTTGATTAATATCTTTTTCTTTTACAACAATTGTCATTTCATTTGTGGTAGAAATAATTTCTTGTAAAGAAATGTCTGCCCAGGCTAATTGCTTTAATATAAAATAATAAATACCTGATTGTTCTTGGTTTTCTTTTGGAAGTTTTATTGTTAAAGAAGCCAGTTCTAAAACGTTCGCAATTAAATTCTCTTTTTCGAAAATTTCATTTACAAAAGGTTGTAGGTTTTTACTAATAACAATATTTGTTTCAAAAATACCTTGAGAAACTGTTAAAAAATAATCTGAGCTTTCTGAAGATTTGGTTAAAATCTTTGCAATTTCTTTTAAAAGTGATGGGGTGTTTTTAAAAGTAAAATCACATAAATCTGAACGTACAATTACGTCCCCTAAATCTAGTGCTAATCTTTTAATATTTTTCCTAATACGCAACTCACTTGCTGGAGACAACCTGTTAATTGCCATCATTACAGCACCCACTTTAACGTCTTTCTTTAAGGCTTCAGATACTTCTGGTAAAATAATTCTTGCTAAAGAAGAAACGTTTATTAATTTCTCGTTTAAAGCTTCTTCGATAAAAGGTGTTTTTCTAATAGTCCCTTCTACAACTTCTTGTATTGTTTTCATTGTATTTGTTTAATAAAACATAATAGTGTTCAAAATTAAACAATTAATCTAATGTATTCGTCAACTTTTCGAATTCTTTTTTAGCATTTGTATGATTGTACAATACGTTATAAACGGCGTTTATAATTGGTGTGTCTGCGCCATTTTCTTCCTTCATTTTAAAAGCACTTTTTGTTGCATAATACCCCTCTGCAATCATACTCATCTCCATTTGAGCAGATTTTACGGTATATCCCTTTCCAATCATATTACCAAACTGCCTATTTCTGCTAAAAACAGAATAACCCGTAACTAATAAGTCTCCTAAATAAGCGGAGTTATTAATGTTCCGTTTCATTTTGTGTACTTTTTTTATAAAGCGTTTCATTTCTCTAATTGCATTACTCATTAAAACTGCTTGAAAATTATCACCATAACCTAAACCGTGTGCAATTCCAGCTGCAACCGCATATATGTTTTTTAACATAGCCGCATATTCTGTGCCAATAATATCGTCGGAAATCTTGGTTCTTATGTACCAGCTTTTTAAAGAATTACTCATAAAGTCTGCATGTCCCTTATTTTGACAAGCAATTGTTAAATAGGACAGACGCTCCATTGCAACCTCTTCTGCGTGGCAAGGCCCGGTTATTACGCCAATATTTTCGAAAGGAACAGCGTGCTCCTTATGAAAATGTTCGCCAACAATTAAACCTGTTTCTGGCACAATTCCTTTAATTGCAGAAAAAATAATTTTATTTTTTAAAGGCTTTGTTAGATTTTTAAGCTCACTCATTAAAAAAGCAGACGGAATTGCGAAAATAAGTACATCATAATTGGAAACAATACGATTAATATCGTTTGACAAATCTAATTGATCTGCATATACATCTGCAGCTCTAAGGTATTTTGGGTTATGATTGTTTTCTTTTATATGTTCTATTGCAGAGCCGCTTCTCATATACCAACCAACCATGTCTGAGTTTTCTGATAACATCTTTACAATTGCAGTTGCCCAACTTCCCCCTCCTAAAACCGCTACTTTTTTCTGATCATTCATCATTGCTTCGTTTAAGCTTCAAAAGTAATAAAATTAGTGTCTAATGATATATCCTAATCCGAATTATTATATTTGTAATAAATTATCTACTAAAAATGAACGTACAAATTATAAACAAATCGAAACACGCAACACCTAATTACGAAACCGATGGCGCTGCAGGAATGGATTTAAGAGCAAACATAGAAAGTAGTATTGTATTACAACCTTTAGAAAGAGCTATTGTAAAAACCGGCTTATTTATAGCCTTACCAATTGGTTTTGAAGCACAGGTAAGACCAAGAAGTGGTTTAGCTGCTAAAAAAGGAATTAGTGTTTTAAATTCTCCAGGAACTGTAGATGCAGATTACAGGGGAGAAATTGGTGTAATTCTTGTAAACCTTTCTAAAGAAGCGTTTATTGTAAATAATGGTGAAAGAATAGCGCAATTGATTATTGCAAAACACGAACGCGTAAACTGGCAAGAAGTTACTGTTTTGTCTGAAACAGAACGTGGCGCCGGTGGTTTTGGAAGCACGGGTGTCTAAAAATTATAGTTTTTTATAAATTTGACTCATTTTTCGAACAGCTAGGTGTAAAAAACGAAAAGGTAAAAAAACATGAGAATAATAGTTATACCCTAATTTCTTATAAAACTGAAATGCTTTTAGTTGTGCGTCCATTGCGTCTAGCCAAATAATTTCATATCCTTTTCTTGTTGCTTTCGCATCTAGCCAAGCAAGTAATGTTTTACCGATTCCATTTCCTTGCGCTTTTGGGTGAAGATAAATTCTATGCAATTTTAATTGCTTTTCCTTTGATAAACCGGTTAATTTTTCATCCCAAATAAATCTAAAGTTACCAATAATATCATTGTTAAAAAGAATAAAATAATCTTCAGAATTTTCTTCTAACAGTTCCTTTAAAATATTCTTTTCACAATATTGAGTGTTTACATACCAATCTCCTTGATCGGTCCAAAAATGACTGTAAGCCATTGGATAAATCTCTCTCATTAACATAAAAAGAGTTTTAGCGTCTGAACTTAAAACTGGTTTTAATTGTAAGCTTTCTGTAATATCAATCATCTCTTAAATATAAAAAACTGCTATAGATTTATTAATTCTACAGCAGTTTATTAAAAGTAAATAGAGCTTTTAAAACTTATTCTTGGTTTTCAATAGCTTCTTTTATTTTTCCTTCAAGTTCTTCTGCTAATTCAGGGTTGTCTTTAATTAAACCCTTTACCGCGTCTCTACCTTGTCCTAATTTTGTTTCTCCGTAACTAAACCAAGAACCGCTTTTCTTAACAATACCTAACTCTACACCAATATCTAAAATCTCGCCAACTTTAGATATCCCTAACCCATACATAATATCAAATTCTGCAATTTGAAATGGCGGTGCCACTTTGTTTTTTACAACTTTAACTTTTGTGCTGTTACCAATAACCCTGTCTCCGTCTTTAATTTGTGTTCTTCTTCTAATATCTAAACGCACAGAAGCATAAAACTTTAATGCATTACCACCAGTAGTTGTTTCTGGATTACCAAACATTACTCCAATCTTTTCTCTCAACTGGTTGATAAAAATAACTGTACATTTTGTTTTAGAAATAGTACCTGTTAATTTACGCAATGCTTGAGACATTAAACGTGCGTGAAGCCCCATTTTAGAGTCTCCCATTTCTCCTTCAATCTCTGCTTTTGGAGTTAATGCTGCAACAGAATCAATTACAACAATATCTATTGCCCCTGAACGAATTAAATTTTCTGCAATCTCTAGTGCTTGCTCACCGTGATCTGGTTGAGAAATAATTAAATTATCTATGTCTACCCCTAGGTTTTCTGCATAAAATTTATCAAAAGCATGTTCTGCATCAATAAATGCTGCAATTCCACCAGCTTTTTGAGCCTCTGCAATTGCGTGAAGTGTTAAGGTTGTTTTACCTGAAGATTCTGGACCATATATTTCAATAACCCTTCCTCTTGGGTACCCACCAACACCTAAAGCTAAATCTAACCCTAAAGAACCAGATGAAATTGCATCTATCTCTTCAGTTACTACATCACCTAACTTCATTACAGCCCCTTTTCCGTATGTTTTATCTAACTTATCTAATGTAAGTTGAAGAGCTTTTAACTTTGCTGTTTTTTCTTTGTCTGCCGCCATTAATATTGCTTGTTTTATTTTTAAATAAGATCGACAAGTTACAAAAATCTAAGATTAATTTCCTAAAAAATAACACTGAAATTTATACTATTTTTACAAAAAGTTTACAAAAAATGAATTCTATAGTGTATTTAAAAAACGATAATTGCGCGGTCGCAATAGAAAAAGGTGAATTCATTAGTTTTAAAAAAGACGGTTTAGAATACATTCATCAAAAAGGAAGTAAGGGTTGGGGTAATTCTGATATTGAAATGTTTCCTGTTATTGGACCCACTTCTAAGAACAAATATACAGTGCATACTAAAAAAGGAGATGCTACTCAAGACCAACATGGTTTACTTAGAGAGCTTGACTATATTTTAATTTCTTCAGATGAAAAAGCAGCTCACTTTATTAAAAAATATCAAAAAAACACTAAAATACATAACAGTAAATTTCCAAAAAAATCTACAGAAAAAGATCTTTCTTGGCCTTTTGATTTTACGTTTGAAAAAAAGTTTCTCCTAGAAAATAATACTTTAAAAATCGATTTTATAATTACCTCTAACAAAGGAATGCCTTATATGTTAGGGTATCATCCTGCTTTTTTACTATCTAATTCTGGAAAAGAAACATTAATTGTTAATGATAAAAAAATTACACTTTCTGAAATTCAAGACGCAGGACACAATGCATATCCTGTTTTGAATACTGAAAAAATTGTATTAGAAAACATAAATAGAAACCATTTAGAAATTTCTACCACAGGTTTTAAGAACTTTATGTTGTGGACACAGGTTGAAAACATGCTTTGTATAGAGCCTATTTCACAATATACCTCCTATACAGATCAAAAGTTTTCTGAAGATAATATGCGCATCTCTGAAGGAAAAAATTATTTTTCTTTTAAAATTAAAATGTTATAATTTGATAGAAAAGCACCGTCATTTTATAATTCATAAACCTTGGGGCATGATTTCTCAGTTTGTAAATCCCGCTAAAAGAAAAAAAACTTTATTAGGAGATTTATATGATTTTCCAAAAGGAACTATGGCTATTGGTCGTTTAGATGTAGCTTCTGAAGGGTTGCTTTTATTAACAACAGATGGAAAGGTTTCTGCAGAAATTAGAAGTAATAAATATGAAAAAGAATACTATGTACAGGTAGATGGATTAGTTACAGAAACTAAAATTGCACAATTAAGAAAAGGAGTACAGATAAGTGTTAAGGGAGAAAATTATATAACAAAGCCAGGAAAAGCATTTTGTATTGAAAACCCTAAATTTCCATTAAGAAGTCAAAAAATTAGAGATGAAAGGCATGGCCCAACAAGTTGGATTTCTATTATTATAAAGGAAGGTAAATTTAGACAGGTTCGTAAAATGACAGCTGCTGTTAATTTACCAACACTACGTTTAATTAGGGTTAGAATTGGAGATATAACGTTAAGGGAATTAAAAGTTAGCGATGTAAAAGAGCTTTCTACTTTAATATAGTATTAAATTATAAACTATCCATTCTTATATGTGGAATTCCGTCTTCTAAATACTCCTCACTTATTTGAACAAATAGATGTGACTCATAGAATTTTTTTAAATATTTTTGAGCAGATACCGTAATTTTTGTAACTTTAAAATGCTTTTTTATTTCTATTATTGAAGCTTTCATTAATTCATGTCCAAATCCGTATTTTCTTTCAGAAGCTACTACTAATACTCTTCCAATGCTAGCGTTGTCAAAATAATCACCTGGTTTAAAAATACGTGTGTATGCTACAATTTTATTATTTTTATATCCTATAACATGTAACGCTTTTTGGTCTTTAAAATCGATATCTTGATATACACAATCTTGCTCTACTACAAAAACTTCAGATCTTAATTGTAATATTTGATACAATTCTGTAGTATTTAGTTCTGAAAAATATTTTGCTATAAAGTTCATATATTAACAAGAAATTTTATCAACTCTAGTTCCATGTCTTCCTCCTTCAAACTTTGTGTTAAGAAAAACATCTACAAAACCAATAGCTTGTTGCAAAGAAACAAAACGTGCAGGAATTGTAAGAATGTTTGCATTGTTATGTTGTCTTGTAAGCGCAACTAACTCGTTATTCCAACAAAGTGCAGCTCTTATACCTTGGTGTTTATTTGCGGTCATTTGTGCACCATTCCCACTTCCACATAAAATAATACCTAAAACAGCTTTACCACTTTCTACAGCATTTGCTGTTGGATGAATAGCGTCTGGATAATCCATAGAATTATTTGTATCTGTTCCAAAATTTAATACTAAATATCCTTTAGTTTCTAAATGTTTTATAATTTCAAACTTGTATTCTGTTCCTGCGTGGTCATTACCAATTGCAATTGTCATAATAGATTGATTTTAGTTGAGTTGAATACAACAAAAATACAGAAACTAACGGTTATCAACAGTTATTAAAATTAAAATTTACATATTTTTAATAACTATTTAATTATTAAGTTTTTAGTGTTTTAAGAGAATGTTAAGAAGTTGTAATGAAAAAGGAATAAGTTTATTTGTATATTTCTATTTTTATTACAATACAATATCCTTTATCACATACACAACTTTTTTTATGAGTATTTAATAAAAGTTTATAAACATTAATTTTATACTTTATTTACAATTAAAAACTTTTAGTTATTGATAAAATTAAGTTCATAGCTATTTATAACTATTGTTAACAACTCTATTTTAATATTGATTTATAAGGTTTTAGTACTTAATAAAATGTAGATGTTTTTTAATAACTCATAAATTAAAATAAAAAATAAAAAAATTATAGTAGCTATTCACACACTATTATAAACAGCATTGTTTTTTAAAATTTAATAAAAGAAAGAAATAGTATTATATAGAATGTTCATAAGTGTAGAAAAAAGAAAAAAAGACTTTTAAAGAAAACTAACATATTACAAATTGTATAGCTTTTTTTATAATTGTTACGTTTACATTTCCAACTCCAATCAATTCTCCATCTGCCTGTATAAAAGGTTTTGAATTTATAGGAATTATAGTAATTTCATTGGTTTTGTAAGTGCTTACTTTTTTATGGTTTACAATTTTACCAGAATATAATTTAGGAAGATTTATAATAAGATCTAAAAATGTAAAATTTTTAACAATCGTAATGTTTAATAAACCACTAGAAGTAGCTATTTTTTCAGTAAACCGCATTCCACCACCAGAGTATTTACAAATTCCAAAAACAGTCATTAAACAATCTGTTTTTACAACTTTCTTATTAATTATAATCTTAAAATTAGATTTTTTATAAAATAACATTCCATAAAATCCCGCTATTAAATAAGAAATACCGCCAAATTTTTTTAAAGATTTTAATTTACTTACAACATAACCATCGTAACCTAAACCAGCCACGTTATTAAAATAAGTAACAGTGTTTTCTGTTTTTAAAACACCAATATCTTGTGTAATTATATTCTTTTTATAAATAATTTCTATACTTTCTTTAATACTTGTAGGGATGTTATATGTTTTAACCCAATCGTTACCAGTTCCTAAAGGAATTACACTAATAGTTATATCAGAAGTTTTTACATACCTTTGCATCATTATTCCGTTAACTACATGATGTAGTGTTCCATCTCCACCAACAGAAATAATGTTTCTAAAACCAATTTTAATAGCGTTTTGTACCAATGCTATTTCATGTTTAGAAAACTGAGTAAAAGCAAAAGAATAGTCTAAATTCTTGTTTTTTAGTAATTGTTGAATTTCCTTCCATAGTTTAGAAAAATTCCGATTTCCAGAAGTAGGGTTTGCAATTACAAACCAAGAGTTAGTATTGGTAGTATCAATATAAGACATAAAAAGTAAGATTAATAATGTGGTAAATTACAAAATAGATTGATAACAGTATTTTAATATAAAATATACTTAATAGTTGTAATTTGCAAAATAGGTTAGTTTAATAAAAACTTTAAATTAACACATAAATAATATAGTACAGATGACAAAAAAGAAGAAAAAAATATATAAAAAGAAAGGTAATGTTGTAAAAGATATTACTAAAAATATATTTAGAATATTAAACGAAGACAGTTCAAAATCTTATAATTATAAACAGGTTGCGGCAAAATTAAAAATTTCTGATACGGATGGTAAAAATCAAATAATTCAGAAGTTAGCTGAATTAACGGCCACTAAAAAAGTTTTAGAAGTAGAAAGAGGTAAATTTAAAATCAATGCAGATAGAAAATATTCTATAGGTACTTTAGATATTACGTCTAATGGTAATGGCTATTTTATATCGGATGATTACGAAGATGATATTTTTATACCTAATAATAATTTAGGGAAAGGTTTACATCAAGATATTGTTAAAGCATACGTTTATAAAATTAGAAGTGGTAAGAAAATGGAAGCAGATGTTGTGGAAATTTTAGAACGTGCAAAAACGGAGTTTGTTGGTGTTTTACAAAAAAACAAAAATTTTGGTTTTGTAGTGCCGGATAATAATAAAATGTATGCAGATATTTTTATTTCAGAAAATAAAATGAATGGGGCAGAACACGGTGATAAAGTACAGGCTAAAATTATAGATTGGCCTAAAAACTCTAAAAACCCATTTGGAAAAATTACAACAGTTTTAGGAAAGCCAGGAGATCATAATACAGAAATGCATTCTATTTTATTAGAATATGATTTGCCTTATGAGTTTGAATTAGAAGTAGAAAAAGAAGCAGAAAATTTATCGATAGAAATTACAAAAGAAGAAATTTCTAAACGTAGAGATATGCGTAAAGATTTAACTTTTACGATAGATCCTAAAGACGCAAAGGATTTTGATGATGCTTTGTCATTTACAAAACTAGAAAATGGTAATTATGAAGTGGGTATTCATATTGCAGATGTTTCGCATTATTTAGAACCAAAAACTATTTTAGATGATGAAGCATATAAAAGAGCAACCTCTGTTTATTTAGTAGATAGAGTAGTACCAATGTTACCAGAAATGTTAAGTAATGGTGTTTGTTCTTTAAGACCACATGAGGAAAAACTAACTTTTTCCGCGGTGTTTGAAATTAATAAAAAAGCAGAAATTATTAAAGAATGGTTTGGTAGAACAGTAACTTATTCAGATCAACGTTTTGCTTATGAAGAGGCACAATCTATTATAGAAAACTGTGAAATATCGGATACAATACAACCATATAAAATGCCTGAAGCTACTTCTATTACAGATAAGGCTTATGAAGTAACTAAAGAAGTTGTAGAAGCTACCTTAAAGTTAGATGAATTAGCAAAAATTCTACGTAAAAAAAGAATGAAACAAGGTGCAATTTCTTTTGATAGGGTAGAGGTTAAATTTAATTTAGACGAAAAAGCGAATCCAGTAGGTGTTTTCTTTAAAGAATCTAAAGATGCTAATAAATTAATTGAAGAATTTATGTTATTAGCAAATAGAAAAGTTGCTGAATATATTGGTTTTTCTAAAGGAAAAGCAACAAACAGAACTTTTATTTATAGAGTACATGATGAGCCAAACGACGAAAAACTAGCTTCTTTAGAAAATATGGTTCGTAAGTTTGGTTATAAAATAAATACAGATACTAAAGAAACTACGTCAGATTCTTTAAATCAACTTTTAAGTGATGTGCACGGTAAGGCAGAATCTAATATGATTGAAACCTTAACAATAAGAACAATGTCAAAAGCAGTGTATACAACTCAGAACATTGGTCATTATGGCTTAGCTTTTGATTATTACAGTCATTTTACGTCACCTATTAGACGGTATCCGGATGTAATGACACATAGGTTGCTTCAACATTATTTAGATGGCGGAGATGCGCCAAAAGCAGATAAGTTTGAAGAAAAATGTAAACACTCCTCAAATAGAGAAGAACTAGCCTCTAAAGCAGAAAGATCTTCTATCAAGTACATGCAAGTAAAGTATATGCAAGATCATAAAGATGAAGTTTTTGACGGCGTAATAACTGGAACCACAGAGTGGGGAATTTATGTAGAAATTTCTTCTAATAAATGCGAGGGTATGGTAAGGATTAGAGATATAAAAAGTGATTTTTATATTTTTGATGATAAGCAACACGCGATTATTGGACAATCTTCAAAAAACATGTATCAATTAGGTGATGAGGTTAAGATTCAAGTAAAAAAGGCAGATTTAGAGCGTAAACATTTAGATTTTAATCTTGTAGAAGATTAATTTTTATTAAATTTATCACGTATAAAAAAATTAAAAATGAAAAAGAAAATTTTTATTTGTGCTTTGTTTATTAGCTTAATAACAACTGCACAAACAACCGTAACTATAAGTTTAGGTGATTTTAATATTATTAAAGTTTACAATGGTATTGAAGTAGAGTTAATTAAATCTACAGAACAGCGGATAGAAATTAGTGGAGATAAATCAGGAAAAGTTAAAATCAAAAACGTAAATAATATATTAAAATTATCTTTACCTTTTTCTTTAAGGCCCTCAGAAAACATTGCAGACGGAGAGGTTAAAATTAAACTTTTTTATAGTAAAAATATTAATATTATTGATGCGAATCAAGGGACAACAATTACTGCGAAAGATTTTAATCAAGACAACGTTGAGTTAAACGCACAAGAAAGGGCGTTTATTAATATTACAACTACAACTAAATATTTAACAATTAGAGCCTCTTCTGGCGGTATTATTAAAGTTTCTGGAACGGCTAAAAATCAAGAAGTAGATGTAGATTTATATGGAGTTTATCATGGTTTTAATTTAAGCGCTATAGGTAATTCTACTGTAAAAGCAGGAACAGGAGCAAGGGCAGAAGTAATGGCGGGAGAAGCATTAAACGCTAAGGTTAGTTTTGGTGGTGCCATTTTTTATAAAGGAAACCCTAAGGTTGTAAAGGATAAAAAGGTAATAGGGGGTATTATAGAAAAAAGAAATGAATAGAAGAATTACTAAGGTTCAAAATAAAAGTTTTTGTATATTTGTAACTAATAAAATTAAAAAAGATGCATAGTTTCTCTATATTTTTTGGAATGGTAAGTGGTGTACAAATAGCAGTTATTGTTGTAGTTGCTTTACTTTTTTTTGGTGGTAAAAAGATACCTGAACTAATGAAAGGCTTAGGTGGTGGAATTAAAGAGTTTAAAAATGCTGCTAAAGAGGATGAACCAGAAGAAAAAATAGAAGAAAAGAAGTAAAATTTACTTTTAAATAAAATAAATAAAAAGACCATGTTAAGTAACATGGTCTTTTTAATAAACTTCATAAATAAGGGAAGTATTAACCTCCCTTAACTAAAACAACCTTGTGGATTTTTACCGGCACCTTGGTATACTTACACACCTTACTTTTTTGTTGTTAGGGTCAATTATTAAATACCTCTGGTTAGTATGGTTTTTTTTATCTTTAGTTAATTATTTTAAGCCTTTTAAAATACTTACTCCAGCTCCAAACACATTATTGTTTCCATACCTAGACACTCCTTTTTCTGCCCACTTTCTATCAGTTTCAGCTTCATATAATCTTAATACTGCAGGTTGTGACATTAATTTCTTAGTTTTAACATCGTATTCAGATGCTTCAAATAAACCTTTAGATTTTGCAACAGCTGCTTTTGCTAATGCTGTTTGTTCTGCCTCTTTCTTCTTTGCTAATTCATTACGTCCTAATTGCACTGCGGTTTCAGTTGCTAATTTAGAAACTGCTAATGGAATATCTACGTCAGTCATTTGTAATCTTGCAAACGTTACATAGAATTCAGGAAGCTCCTCTGCAATAATATTTGCTAACTTACTTTCTGCTTCATTTCTCTTAGTAATATTTAATTCAATTGCTGAATATTGTGGCACCACTTCTTTTCCTGCTGACTTTAATGTTTTAAGAATTTTAGTTTCAATATCTGAGATTTCTTTATGTATAAAGTTAACTTTAGTTCTATCTAATTTGTAATCTAAAGATAATTCAACTTTCGTTACCATATTGTCTTTATCATTAAATTCAAAAGTTCTAACTAATGTCTTTTCTCTCACATCATATTCAATCATGTCATCCCAGATCCAATGAACCCCTGTTGACATTCCTTCGTTATATACAGCTTTCATGTTTGTTTCTCCACCCCAAGACACCTCTACTCCCGCGTGTCCTGAATCTACTGTTGTACATGATCCAAACGACAATACCAATACTACTACTACCACTAATTTAAATACTTTTTTCATCTTTTATTTTTTTTCTTTATTATTTTGGTTTTTCATTGCTTCACCAATTTGGTTGCTTGCGGTAAAACTAGCCACCATGTCATTTAACATAGTACTACCTGCTTGGGGTGAATTTGGTAATAAAATTAAATTACTGTTTGTCTCACTACCAATAGATTGTAAAGTATCATAATGCTGAGTCACAACAATTAAAGCTGATGCTTCTTGGCTATTAATACCTACTCTGTTTAATACATCTACAGACTCCTCTAAACCACGAGCAATTTCACGTCTTTGATCTGCAATACCTTGTCCTTGTAAACGCTTGCTTTCTGCTTCTGCTTTTGCGCGCTCTACAATTAAAATACGCTGAGCATCTCCTTCGTATTGTGCAGCAACTTTTTCTCTTTCAGAAGCATTAATTCTGTTCATTGCTATTTTTACTTGAGGATCTGGATCAATATCTGTTACTAAGGTTCTAATAATATCAAAGCCATAGTTTATCATAGCGTCGTTTAGTTCAGCTTTTACAGCTAGCGCAATGTCATCTTTTTTTACAAAAACATCATCTAATTTCATTTTCGGCACCTCTGCTCTTACAACATCAAAGACATAAGAGGTTATTTGATCATGCGGATAGTCTAATTTATAAAATGCGTCATATACCTTATCTGCAAGTACTTTATATTGTACAGAGACCTTTAGTTTTACAAAAACATCATCTAAGGTTTTTGTTTCAATAATAACATCTAATTGTTGAATTTTTAAACTTAACCTTCCTGCAACTTTATCTATTACAGGTATTTTAAAATGTAAACCAGAAGGTCTAATAGTGTTAAACTTTCCGAAACGCTCTAAAATTGCTGCAGTTTGTTGTTTAACAGTAAATAACGAAGCAAAAAGAATAAGGCCAAGTAAGACGATAATAATCAATGGAAGTGTAGGCATGGCTGTTTTTTTAGAAATTAGTAATATATATAAGTAAAGGTACTAAATTTTATAATCAATTATAAGACGCAGATTTTTATAAATGTTACGTTTAAAGCAATAAAAAACTCAATAATATTAAGATTTTTATTTACATAAAGAAAAGATTATAACTTTTTAATTGCGTTTTCAATTCTTTTAATTGTTTCTTTTTTCCCGATCATTGCTATAATATCAAACAAATGTGGTCCAGCTAGTTTACCAACTAAGCTTAATCGTAGTGGTTGCATTACTTTACCAAATCCAATTTCTTTATTCGTAATCCATTCTTTAATTTCTTTTTCTGTGTTTTCTGATGAAAAACCTTCAATATTAGAAATGAATAATGCAACCTCCGTCATTAATTCAGAGGTTCCTTCTTTCCAGTTTTTCTTTGAAGCTTTTACATCAAATTCTATTGGAGCTTCAAAAAAGAAACTAGACAATTCCCAAAAATCGGATACAAAAACAGCTCTTTCTTTAATAGAAGAAACCACTTTTAAAACATATTCCTGATCTTTTGAAATACCTTTTTCTTTTAAAATTGGAATGTATAAATCTGTTAATTCAACATTGTCTTTGCTTTGCATATATTGCTGATTGAACCAACGTGCTTTATCTGGATTAAACTTTGCACCAGATTTACTAACACGACTTAAATCAAAATCCTTTATCAACCCCTGTAAAGAGAAAATTTCTTGTTCGGTTCCGGGGTTCCACCCCAAGAAAGCTAACATGTTTATAAAACCATCTGCAAAATAACCATCTTCTTTATAACCCCTAGAAACATCACCAGAAGTTTCATTCTTGTATTCTAACGGAAATACAGGAAACCCTAACTTATCACCGTCTCTTTTACTTAATTTTCCTTTTCCTATGGGTTTTAAAATTAGTGGTAAATGTGCAAATTTTGGAGCATTCCAACCAAACGCTTTATATAACAAAATATGTAAAGGCATTGATGGCAGCCACTCTTCACCGCGAATTACGTGGCTAATTTCCATTAAATGGTCATCTACAATATTTGCTAAGTGGTAGGTAGGCATACCGTCTCCTTTAAATAAAATTTTATCATCTAAAGTGTTGGTGTCTATTGTAATTTTTCCACGAATTTCATCTTCCATTCGTAAAATTTCGTCTTGTGGTGTTTTAAAACGAATTACATAACTATCACCTGCATTAATCCTGTTTTGAACTTCTTCGTCTGATAAAACTAAAGAGTTTACTAGACGTCCTTTTTCTCTGTTGTGCCAACTATAAACAAAGGTTTTTCCTTCCGCTTCATGTCCTTTTCTGTGCGCATCTAACTGCTCTGGAGTGTCAAAGGCGTAATACGCCCATCCTGTTTTAATTAAAAGATCAGCATACTCTTTGTATATATTTTTTCGTTCAGATTGTCTGTACGGTCCAAATTTTTCATTTTTTCCCGGACCCTCATCAAACGGAATATTACACCATTCTAAAGCGTCTGTAATATAGTTTTCTGCATTTTCAACATAACGAGACTGGTCTGTATCTTCTATTCTTAAGATAAAAGTGCCATTGTGTTTTTTAGCAAAAAGATAATTGTATAAAGCAGTTCTTACACCACCAATATGTAAAGGTCCCGTAGGGCTTGGGGCAAAACGAACACGAACATTAGATTCCATTTTTTAGTTTTTTTTAATAAGCAAAGATAGTTTTAAAAAGAGAGAATTGAAATTACAGATGGAAAAAAAGACGCTAGAAATAAGCACTAGTTCGTTTTTATATAAACAACAATTTTTTTTAACAGCTAATTTCTTTGTGAGTCTTTTGAAAAGCTTTATTTTTATTAGTCACTTATGAACGGAATTAAAACAATTACAGATAAACTACATCAGTTTACGCGGAAATATTACGTAAACGAACTAATTAGAGGAGGCCTTTTATTTTTTTCTATAGGTTTTTTCTATTTATTATGCACGCTGTTTTTGGAACATTTTTTATGGTTAAAACCTATGGCAAGAACATTTTTGTTTTTGGCATTTGTTTTGGTTGAAGTGTTCTTGTTCTGGCGCTTTATTGTTGTACCTGTTTTTAAACTAATTGGTTTACAAAAAGGAATAACGCTTGAAGAGTGTTCAAACATTATAGGTAAGTTTTTTCCTGACGTAAAAGATAAATTATTAAACACTTTACAACTGAAAGAACAGGGCGACCATTCTGATCTATTGCTAGCAAGTATCAATCAGAAATCAGAAGAGTTGTTGTCTGTTCCGTTTGTAAAAGCAGTAAACTTTAGTAAAAATTTAAAATACCTTAAGTATGCAATTTTACCTGTTGTCGTTTTTTTAATTACGTTATTATCTGGTAATAATGATTTACTTAGGAAGAGTTTAGACCGGGTTGTTCATCACAGAACAGCATATGCGCCACCAGCACCTTTTTATTTTAAACTAACAAATAAAAGCCTTCAAGTTGTTCAGGGTAAAGATATTACGATTCATATTGAAACCCTTGGATCTGTTTTACCTGCAGAAGTAAAAATAAAATTTGACAAACAGGAGTATTTTTTACAAAATAATGGCTTAGGTAATTTTTCTTTCACCTTTTCAAATGTTCAAAAGGCGATGCCATTTTTTCTTGAGGCAAACAAAGTTCAAAGTAAAAGACATCAGCTAACCATAATTAACACTCCAACAATTAATAATATTATTTTAAAATTAGAATACCCTTTTTATGTAGAGAAAAAGAATGAAACAATTCCAAATTCTGGAAACCTAGTTGTTCCAGAAGGGACTAAAATTACATGGAGTGTTTTAAGCAACCAAACACAAGAGGTTGCATTTATTGAGAACACAGACAGGGCTTTATTTACCAAGCTTAGCGAGAACAACTTTGAATTTACAAAACAAATAAAGAATTCGTTTACGTATCAGGTTACTTCATCTAATCAAAATTTAAAAGATTATGAGCGGTTGCAGTTTTCTATAAATGTAGTTAAAGATAATTTCCCTAAAATTATAATGCAATCCAATAATAATGAGAGCGCTAAAACACCCACACAATTTTTTGGCCAGGTGTCAGATGATTATGGCTTAAGTAAGTTACAAATGGTGTACTACGAAGAAAGTAATCCGCAAGATCAAAAAGTATGTGCGATAGGAATCACGAAAGCTGATATTCAAACTTTTTTTTATTTGTTTCCTGATAGCCTGTCTGTTAACAAAGGAGTCAACTATGAACTTTTTTTTGAGGTCTATGACAATGACATGGTAAATGGAAATAAAAAAGCAAAAAGCGCTGTTTTTAAATATAGAGAAAGAACAAACGAAGAGCTAAATCAGGAGTTATTAGATACGCAAAGAAACACAATTAATAATATGGATCGCGCTATTCTTAATCAGCAAAAGCAGCAAAAGCAGCAACGTGGCATAGAAAAGCTTCAAGAAGGTTTACAAAAGAATAAAAAATTTAGCTGGAGGGATAAAAAAAAGGTGGATGACTTTTTAAAAAGACAAAAACAATATAAAGAAATGATGCGTCTTCAAACCAAAAAACTGCAAGAATACCTCAAAGAAAGTAAAGAAGAAGATAAAACCCTTCAAGAAAAAAAAGAAGAGCTACAGAAAAGAATTGACGAGCTAAAGAAAAACAACAAACAACAGAAACTGCTAGATGAGATTGCTAAGGTTGCAGAGAAGTTAAATAAAGAGAAATTAGGTAAAAAAATAAAACAGTTAGCGGAACAAAATAAGCAACAAGAGCGCAGCTTAGAGAGAACCTTAGAATTGGTAAAGCGGTTCTATATAGAACAAAAAACAATGCAAATTGCGAATAAATTAAATGACTTGGCAGAGGAACAGGAGTTATTAGAAAAAAAGGATGCTGATAACTTAGAAGATCAAAAAGAAATAAAAAAAGGCTTTGAGAAAATAAAAAAGGAGTTAAATGAACTAACAAAGGACAACAAAAGGTTAAAAGAGCCGATGGAATTGCCAGATGTAGAAGAGGAAAAAAAAGATATTGACCAAGAATTAAATAAGGCAGAGGAAGGTTTAAAAAACAAAAATAAAAGTTCGGCCAAGAAAAACCAAAAGAATAGTGCTGAGAAAATGCAAAAAATGAGTGCTAAAATGCAAAAAGCGATGTTAGAAATGGAGGGTGAATCTATTGAAGAAAACATGGATGATATGCGTAAAATTTTAGAAAACTTGATGACTTTTTCATTTAAACAAGAAGCCCTTATGAATAATTTTGAGTCTATTTCTACAATGCATCCTGATTTTGGTAAAGATTTAAAAAAGCAAAATAACATAAGAACTTATTTTGAGCATATAGACGATAGTTTGTATGTACTCTCGATGCGGTTACCTAAAATATCTTCAAAAATTCAAAACGATTTATCAACGGTACATTACAACTTAGAGCAATCTTTGGAAAACTTTTCTGAAGGAATGTTTGAGAATGGAGTTTCTAATCAACGATATGTAATGACTTCGGTAAACAATTTGTCAGACTATTTAAGCACAATGTTAAATAATATGAAAAATGCATCGATGAAGATGGGGGCGGGTAAAAAAAGTAAAAGCTTTAGTCTTCCGGACATTATTAAAAAGCAAGGCGAGTTGTCTGAGAAAATGAAAAAAGGAAGAGAGAAATCTAAAGAGCTTGCACGGAAGCCGGGTAAAAACCTAGGAGAGGAAAAAGGTGAAGGAAAAAAAGGAGGGAAACCAGGTAAAAAAGAGGAGCCTGGAAAAAACATTAACGAACCGAATGAAGGTGGGTTGGGGGAAAAAGGATCTGGGCAAAATGATGATTTAGACGGCGAGCTTTATGAGATATATAAACAGCAGTCTCAATTAAGGCAGCAACTGCAAACAGCTATAAAAGAGTCAGAAGAAGGAAATAAAAAAAACATTGGGCAGATTAAAAAGGTTTTAAAATCGATGGAACAACTAGAAAACGAAATTTTAGAGAAAGGTTTTAGCGCTCGCACGATTCAAAAAATGCAACAGTTAAATTATGATTTACTAAAATTAGATACAGCTGCTTTAGAACAAGGAAAAGAGAATAAACGCAAAGCAACAGTTAATAGAAATACTACAAATAAAAACAACAGGAAGCCTTTAGGTTTTAAAAAGCAGTTCTATAATCAAATAGAGATATTAAATAGACAATCATTACCTTTGCATCAAAATTACAAATTAAAGGTTCGAGATTATTTTTCAGAACCAAACAAGAGAGAGAATGATTAGTTTTAATTATGAAACCAATTTTAAATTAGAAAACGAGGATTGTTTTGTAAAATGGATTCAAAAAATTATTTTAAACCACACCTGTGAAGAGGGTGAGATAAACTATATTTTTTGTGATGATGCTTATTTATTAAAATTAAACATAGAGTTTTTACAACACGACACACTAACAGATATTATAAGTTTTGATAATTCTTTAGGAAGGCTTGTTGGAGGAGATATATTTATATCTACAGAAAGAGTTGCAGATAATGCTAATGATTTTAAGGTTTCTTTTTTAGAGGAACTACAAAGAGTAATGATTCATGGGGTTTTGCATTATATCGGCTTTTCTGATAAAACACCAGAGAGTCAAAAAGAGATGACGGCTCAAGAAAACGACGCTTTAAAAGAGTTAAACGTCTTATTATCAATTAATTAAACACAGGGTTTCACGTGGAACTATAAAGAATGAGTTTATTTTCAACAACATTTGATGTTATCGTAATAGGTGGTGGTCACGCAGGAAGTGAGGCTGCAGCCGCAAGCGCAAACATGGGTGCTCATACATTGTTAATCACGATGAATTTGCAAAATATTGCACAAATGAGTTGTAATCCTGCAATGGGTGGAATTGCAAAAGGACAAATTGTAAGAGAGATAGATGCTTTAGGTGGTTATAGCGGAGTGGTTACAGATAAAACCGCAATACAGTTTAAGATGCTTAATAAATCTAAAGGCCCTGCAATGTGGAGCCCTAGAGTACAATCTGATAGAATGCAATTTGCGGAGTGCTGGAGAACGATGTTAGAAGAAACAAAAAATGTCGATTTTTATCAAGATTCTGTGACTGGTTTGCTGTTTGATAGGGCTAAAATTATAGGTGTAAAAACAGCTTTGGGTTTAGAAATAAAAGCAAAAACTGTTATAATTACAGCGGGTACTTTTTTAAACGGTTTAATTCATATAGGTGATAAAAGTTTTGGTGGTGGAAGAGCTGGTGAAGGAGCTTCAAAAGGAATTACAGAAGAATTGGTTAAAAAAGGTTTCGAAGCGGGTAGAATGAAAACAGGAACCCCCCCAAGAGTGGATGGGCGTTCTTTGGATTATTCGAAAATGACAGAGCAACCAGGGGACGAAATCACTGAGAAATTTTCTTATTTACCAACCACAGGCTCTTTAAAAAAGCAACGTTCTTGTTATTTAACTTACACAAATCAAAAAGTACATGATTTACTTCGTGAGGGTTTTGATAGATCTCCAATGTTTAACGGAAGAATTAAGTCTACCGGGCCAAGATACTGTCCGTCTGTGGAAGATAAAGTAGATCGATTTGCCACGAAAGACAGGCATCAAATTTTTGTAGAGCCAGAGGGTTGGACCACGGTTGAAATGTATGTTAATGGTTTTTCTACATCACTTCCAGAGGATGTCCAAGACAAGGCAATACGCGCGGTAGATGGTTTTGAAAATGTAAAGTTTTTAAGATATGGGTACGCAATAGAATATGACTTTTTTCAACCTACTCAATTAAAACATTCTTTGGAAACAAAGCTGATTGAGAATTTGTTTTTTGCGGGTCAGATTAATGGAACAACAGGTTACGAAGAGGCGGCTGCGCAAGGTTTAATGGCAGGTGTAAATGCTGCGCTAAAAACACAAGGAAAGGAGCCTTTTATTTTAAAAAGAAATGAGGCGTATATAGGTGTTTTAATTGACGATTTAATTACTAAAGGGACAGAGGAGCCATATAGAATGTTTACTTCAAGGGCAGAATATAGAACTTTATTAAGGCAAGACAATGCAGATTTAAGACTAACACCTTTAGGATATAAATTAGGTTTAGCATCTCAAGAAAGAATGGATCGTGTTTTAGAAAAGGAACAAAAGACAGCTTTATTAATTAAGTTTTTAGAAGAGACAAGTGTAAAGCAAGAAGAGGTAAATCCTATTTTAGAAGCTAAAAACCTAGCACTTGTAAATCAATCTATGAAGCTTTTTAAAGTTGCATCTAGACCACAATTGTCGCTTGCAGATTTTAGTAATATAAGAAAATTAAAAGATTTTTTAAAGGAGCATACTATTGCTAAAGACGTAATCGAGCAAGCAGAAATTCACTTAAAGTATTCTGGTTATATAGAGAAAGAAAGAAACAATGCTGATAAATTAAACAGGTTAGAAAACGTAGTTATTCCCTCTAGTTTTAAATACGAAAAAGTGAAGTCGTTATCTTTTGAAGCTACCGAAAAATTAAATAAAGTGAAACCAACATCTATTTCACAAGCAAGCAGAATTAGTGGTGTTTCGCCAAGTGATATTTCTGTTTTGTTGGTTTACATGGGTAGATAAAAAAAGAAAACTTTAAATGTTCCTCGTGGAACATTCTTAAGATTAAACCAATATGAACAATCAAAAAGAGCTTTATAGCAATTTAACCACGCTCTTAAACTGCAAAGACAATACCGTTTCTGGAGATTATTTTGAAGTGATGAAGCATAAAGAATATGAGATGCTGGTAACGACTCCTGTTCCTAAAAACATAGAAGACTACTATAAAAGTGAAGCTTATATTTCGCACACAGATAGTAAAAAAACATTCTTTGATAAGATCTATCAAGTGGTAAAAAACCGCACATTAAAACAAAAACTTTTGTTATTAAACTCTTTTAAATCGGGTTCAAAAACGGTGTTAGATTTTGGAGCAGGAACTGGTGATTTTTTAAAAACTTGTAAAAACAATAATTGGCATGTTTTAGGTGTTGAGCCAAATTTAGAAGCAAGAGAAAACGCAGCTAAAAAAGGAATACACTTAAAAGAAAACTTTTTAGATGTTACCAATCAAAAATTTGATGTAATTACACTTTGGCATGTTTTAGAGCATGTGGAAAATTTAAAAAGCACCATTAAGACTTTAAAGAGCTTGTTACAACCTGAAGGAAGGATTGTGGTTGCTGTGCCAAATTATAAAAGTTACGATGCTAAGTTTTACAAAGAACATTGGGCAGCGTATGATGTGCCAAGGCATCTTTGGCATTTTAGTCAAAAGGCAATTCATAAATTATTTTTAGAAGCAGAAATGATTGTAGAGGAAACACTTCCAATGAAGTTTGATAGTTATTATGTATCTCTTTTAAGTGAAAAAAACAAAACAGGAAAATCAAATCCTATAAAAGCTTTTTACAGAGGTTTTCTCTCAAACCGCAAGGCTAAATCTACAACAGAGTATTCTTCTTTAATTTATGTGATTAAAAACAATTAAAACTCATTTTAAAGACAAAGGGTTTAAATAACTCTAATTATGTTATACAATTATATACCTAATAAATAAAAGGGCTTTAAAACGATTGTTTTAAAGCCCTTTTAAATAAACGGAATTGATTAAATTTTTATTAGTATAGTTTTTAGCTATTTAATAAAAATACACCACCAAGGGTTATAATAAAATAAACACCTAAAGACATCGCTCCAGCATAATCTTTAGCAAGGCGCTGGCCTATTAATAAAAAAATTAAAGCGATTGCAGAAAGTTCAACGCCTAATAACGCAATTTCTTTTGCTTCAGATGTGTATAATTCATAAACACCAATACTCATTAAAAAACCTGCAACTATTTCAACTATTAAAACAATTCCTAATAATAAAGGAACGGTGTTTTTCAAAGGAGAGTTTTTAAAATGTTCTTTAATAAAAGAAACATTTCCTTTCCAATCTAAAAGCTTGTCTATACCAGATTGAATAAAAGTAATAATTAAAAAAAATAGAAGTAAGACTTCTGCGGGATAATTTGATAAAAATTTCATATTTTTTGATTTAAGTTGTTGAAAATCAGGTTTTAACGATTTATTTATTTATATACATAAAGGGAACTTCCGAGAACTTAATAGTAGTGACTTTTAATTTTATCTACAATTGTTTGAGCTAGTTTTTCTTCACTTTCAACGGTCCAGCCAGCAACATGTGGAGAAAGAAGTACTTTATTTGAATTTATTAAATATTGAAATGCTTTGGGTATTTTATCATTAGTGAAAAGATTTTCAAAAGATGTTTTTTCATATTCTAAAACATCTAAACCAGCGCCTAAAATTTTACCAGATTTTAAAGCAATAACCAAATCTTTTGTAACCACAGAGGTTCCACGTGCGGTATTAAGGAGCCAAAAATTTTTCTTAAAACTTTCGATAAAATTAGTATTTAACATATTTTTTGTGAGTTCTGTTTGTGGAGTGTGTAAGCTTAAAACATCAACTTTTTGCTGCAATTCTCTCAGTGAAACCTGCTTGCAGCAATTATCAGAAACAGCAGCTTTTAAATCATAACAAAGTACTTCAACATCAAAACCTCGAAGTTTTTTTGCGAATGATTTCCCCATATTTCCGTATCCAATTAAACCTATCGTTTTCCCATCCAACTCAACTCCACGGTTTTCTTCACGCAACCACTGGCCTTTTTTAACCTCTCCATTTGCTTTGTTTAACTTATTAAAGAGAGATAACAACATGCCTAGAGTGTGTTCTCCAACCGCATTTCTATTGCCTTCTGGGGCTGATATTAGAGTAATTCCGTTATTTTTTGCATAGTTACAATCTATATTTTCTAGTCCAGCTCCAACTCTACCTATAAACTTTAAGTTTTTTCCTTTTTCTAAAAAAGAGGCATCAATAGAAAAACGACTTCTAATAATTAGACCATCATATAAATTAATTTTAGCTAAAATTTCATCTTTTGAAGAGGTATAATCTTCATCATTAGTAAAACCCAAGCTATTTAATTGTTCTATTAAAACAGGGTGGTTGGTATCTAGGTGAAGAATTTTCATAGAAGGTTTTTAAGTTTGTCGTCCTAACAAAAGTAACAATTAAAAAGAATGAACTTTAAGTACTTGTTTTTGCAGGAATGACAATTATTTATAGTAAAAGTGAAACTTAGTACTGCTCTTTATCACTCGGAAAATCGCCACTTTTTACATCAGAAATATAACTTTCGAAAGCACCCGTCATGTCTTTGTATAGATCTAAATAACGTCTTAGAAAACGCGGGTTAAATTCATGAGTCATTCCAATCATATCATGGGTAACTAAAACTTGCCCATCTACTCCGTTTCCGGCCCCAATTCCAATAACAGGTATCGAGATTGCTTCTGCAACTTGTTTCGCTAATTTAGCAGGCACTTTTTCTAACACCAATGCAAAGCAACCAATTTTCTCCAGCATTAAGGCATCTTCCATTAGTTTTTCTGCTTCTTCTTCTTCTTTTGCTCTTACGGTATAAGTTCCAAATTTATAAATAGATTGTGGGGTTAAACCTAAATGACCCATTACTGGAATACCGGCGTTTAAAATTCTTTTTATAGATTCTTTTACCTCTCTTCCTCCTTCGAGCTTTATTGAATGCCCCCCAGACTCTTTCATAATTCTAATAGCAGAACGCAAGGCCTTTTTTGGATCAGATTGGTAGCTGCCAAATGGTAAATCTACCACAACCAAACAACGATCTACGGCTCTAACCACAGAACTTGCATGATAAATCATTTGATCTAAGGTAATAGGCAATGTAGTTTCATGCCCTGCCACAACATTTGAGGCTGAATCCCCTACAAGTAAAACATCTATTCCAGATCTGTCTAAAATTTTTGCCATTGTAAAATCATAGGCGGTTAACATAGAGATTTTCTCTTTGTTAGCTTTCATTTCTACAAGAGATTTTACGGTAACGCGTTTATATTCTTTTTTACCTACAGACATGTCTTATCGTTTTTTGATGAGGTAAAAGTAAGAAATATCAATAGATATTTAACAAATTATAAATTATAACACTTTTCTTTGATTCATTTATTTTTTGGTTTAAATTAGAAAAAAGAAGTGCTAAGCTTTTAATGCGATAAATTAAGATTATATTTGATACTTTATATAATATATGATGGAAGAAAAACATGCTTTAACCCCTAATCAATGGATTGACAATTATGCAGATTACTTGTATAATTTCACTATTTCTCGTGTTAATAATAGTGATTTAGCTAAAGATCTTTTACAAGAAACTTTTTTAGCTGGCCTTAAATCTGCAAAAAATTTTCAAGGAAAAGCAACCGAAAGAACCTGGTTGGTGTCTATTTTAAAAAGAAAAATTATAGATCATTACAGAAAGATAAACTCTAAAAAAGGACAGGCAGAAGTAAGAATAGATTTTTATGATGATGGAGAAAATAAAGGAAGTTGGATAGAAGAGCGTGTGCCACAAAACTGGGATAATACTTCTGAAAAACAAATAGAAAGGGAAGAGTTGAGGAATCAACTAGGAGCATGTATTGATAAATTACCAGAAAAATATGCCATGGTTTTTAGAATGAAAACTGTACAGGAATTTGAAACAGAAGAAATATGTAAGGAGTTAGGTATTACTTCGTCAAATTTATGGGTAATGATACATAGGGCTAGAATACAGTTGAGAAAATGTATGGAAGATAATTGGTTTAACAATTAAGAAATGTTTAGAAATTTAAAAATAACATGCGACCAAGCCACAACTATTTGTGATAAAAACCAATATAGCGAGGCTTCTATAAAAGATAAAATAAGGTTATATATTCATCTTATTCTGTGCAGAATTTGCGTTAAGTATACCAAACAGAATACAACGCTATCTAATTTGTATAAAGGACACGCTCAGTATTGTAAAGATGTAAAACACTGCCTGTCTGGTAAAGACAAAGAAGATTTAAAAGCTTCATTAGAAAAAAACAAAGAATAAAACACCTCAATTAGAATGCACTTTCTACCAGAAAAAATAGACAATTACGCTGTGGCTCATTCACAAGAAGAACCAAAGATATTACATGAGTTAACAAAAGAAACTTGGCAAAAAGTATTAAACCCAAGAATGCTAAGCGGTGCTTTTCAAGGCCGAATATTGTCTATGATTACTAAAATAATTCAGCCTAAAAACATTTTAGAGATTGGTACATATACCGGGTATTCTGCGCTGTGTTTAGCAGAGGGTTTGCCTTCTGAAGGGAAAATAATTACGATAGATAAAAACGAAGAACTAGAAACACTTCAAAATAAATACTTCGAAAAATCTGGATTTAGAAATAAAATAACTCAGTTTGTAGGCAATGCAATTGAAATTATTCCTACAATTGATGAAAAATTTGATTTAGTTTTTATCGACGCAGACAAATCTAATTATATTAATTATTTTCATTTAATTATTGATAAGATGAATTCTGGTGGAATTATTCTATCTGATAATGTTTTATGGAGCGGTAAAGTTGTTGCCGCATTAGACCCGAAAGATAACGATACAAAAGTGCTTTTAGCGTATAATAAAATGATGAATGAAGACACAAGGATAGAAACGATCTTGTTACCAATTAGAGATGGTTTAACAATAAGTAGAGTAATTTAGAAAACTTATAATTGTCTTTTTATTGGACCGGTAAGATCTTCAATATCGTCTTTAACACTGCTAATTTCCTTGTTAATATCTTTAGCAATATCCGTATCAATTCCTGTAGTATCAGAACTGTCTTTTATTTCCCTTTTAATATCATTAGTTGCGTCTTTTACTTGACGAATTCCTTTACCTAAACCCCTGGCAATTTCAGGAATTTTGTCTGCACCAAAGACCATCACCACAATTAACATAATAATCATAACTTCTGGACCACTAATAAATAAGAATGTACTATTCATACTACAAATATACTGAGTTATTTTTAGAAAAAGAATAAACTATTATTTGTTTAACATTACTTTCTTTTAAAATAATCAAACTTTTCAACGATTGTTATTTTTTCAGTAACATTCGCTTAATTTCATTTAATTTCATCAATGCCTCAATCGGTGTCAAAGTATCAATATTAGTAGCTAAAATTTCTTCTCTAATATTTTCTAAAAGAGGGTCATCTAGTTGAAAAAAGCTAAGCTGCATTTCTTCATGTTGCGTTTGTTTTAAAACTTCTTTTACTTCTGCACTTTTATTATTTTTTTCTAACTGTGCTAGTATTTTGTTAGCTCTATGAATTACTACATTTGGCATTCCAGCGAGTTTAGCAACATGAATTCCAAAACTATGGTTAGAGCCACCAGAAACCAATTTACGCAAGAAAATAATGTTGTCTTTTAACTCTTTTACAGACACGTTAAAGTTTTTAATACGCTCAAAAGTAGCCGTCATTTCATTCAGTTCGTGATAATGTGTCGCAAACAATGTTTTTGCTTTAGAAGGGTGTTCGTGTAAGAATTCAGAAATTGCCCAGGCAATCGAAATTCCATCATAGGTAGAAGTTCCTCGCCCTATTTCATCTAAAAGAATTAAACTTCTTTCTGAAACATTATTTAGAATAGAGGCGGTTTCATTCATTTCTACCATAAAAGTAGATTCTCCCATGGAAATATTATCACTAGCTCCAACTCGTGTAAAAATCTTATCTATAACACCAATTTTAGCATTCTGTGCGGGCACATAACTTCCCATTTGCGCTAATAAAACAATGAGTGCTGTTTGTCTTAAAATAGCCGATTTACCAGACATGTTAGGCCCGGTAATCATAATTATTTGTTGCTGATTTCTATTTAACACTAAATCATTTGCAACATAAGCCTGATCTATTGGAAGCTGTTTTTCAATTACTGGATGTCGCCCATTTTTAATTTCTAAATCGGTACTTTCATCCATAACAGGGCGCACATAGTTGTTGTCTATTGCTAAAACAGAAAAAGACAGTAAACAGTCAATTTTTGCAATTATTTGTGCATTTTCTTGCACAATTTGTACAAATTGAATTATATATTGTAATAATTTAGAAAATATTTCTTGTTCTAATTTTTGAATTTTTTCTTCAGCACCTAATATTTTTGTTTCGTATTCTTTAAGCTCCTCGGTAATATAACGCTCTGCATTTACGAGTGTTTGTTTCCGAACCCATTCTTCAGGAACTTTATCTTTCTGAGAGTTTCTAACCTCAATAAAATACCCAAAAACATTATTGAATGAAATTTTTAAACTTGAGATCCCCGTGCGCTCGGTTTCGCGCGCTAGCATGTCATCTAAATACTGTTTTCCAGAATTAGAAATGGCACGTAAATCATCTAATTCTTGATGTACCCCTGTGGCAATTGCATTTCCTTTATTAATATTTACTGGTGCATGGTCAAATAAAGTTTCAGAGATTTTAGCAATTAAATCAGTTCCTGTGTGTAACTGATTTCCAAGAGCTTTTACAGTAGGGTTTTTGCTGTTTTCTGCAGCTGATTTTATAGGTAAAATAGCTTTTAAAGAATCTTTTAATAAGACAATTTCTCTTGGCGAAGCTTTTGCTGTGGCAACTTTAGAAATCAACCTTTCTAAATCTGATATTTGTTTTATTTGATAGGTTACTGTTTCTGAAAATTCGTTGGAGTCTATAAAAAACTTCACCAATTCGTGACGATTTTGAATGTCGTCTATATTTTTTAAAGGAAGCGCCAACCAACGCTTTAGTAGTCTTCCGCCCATGGGCGAAATTGTTTTATCGATAACATCTAAAAGTGTAACAGCATTTAAAGAATTAGAGCTGTATAGCTCTAGATTTCTGACAGTAAAACGATCCATCCAAACGTAATTATCTTCTGCAATTCTACTAATAACCTGTATGTGTTTTAGTTGATTGTGTTGCGTTTCTGATAGGTAATACAGAACGGCACCGGCAGCTATAATTCCGTTTTTAACTTCATGAATTCCAAAACCCTTTAAGCTTTTTACGGCAAAATGATTTTGTAAAGTATCATTAGCGTACTCCTTTTGAAAAACCCAATCGTCTAAATAAAAGGTGTAATATCGGTTTTCAAAAAGTTCTAAAAACTGTTGTTTGTGTTGTTTCTGAACTAAGACTTCGCTGGGGTTAAAGTTCTGTAACAATTTATCGATGTATTCCGCATTTCCTTGCGACACCAAATACTCACCCGTAGAGATATCTAAAAATGAAATTCCGAGTTGTTTTTTATCAAAATGAACCGCTGCTAAAAAGTTGTTGGTTTTGCTTTGTAAAACTTCATCATTTAAAGACACACCAGGCGTAATTAATTCTGTAACACCACGCTTTACAATGGTTTTGGTCATTTTAGGGTCTTCTAGTTGATCGCAAATAGCTACCCGCATACCAGCTTTTACCAACTTTGGTAAATAGGTGTTTAAGGAATGGTGTGGAAACCCTGCTAACGCTGTTTCTGTCTCACTTCCTGCACCACGTTTTGTTAATGTAATTCCTAAAACACCAGCTGCTTTTTTAGCGTCTTCACCAAAGGTTTCGTAAAAATCTCCTACACGAAAAAGCAACATTGCATCAGGATATTTTGTTTTGATGGCATTGTATTGCTTCATTAAAGGAGTTACTTTTTTTGGTTTCTGTTTTGTCAAGTGTTTAGAAAATTAAAGTTAGTTTTGCGAATATAAAAATTAGTAAGCAGTATTCAGTAGCAGTTTACAGTGAACTTATCCACAAAGTATGCGAAAATTAAAGAATAACGAGTTAGGTAGAATTTCAGTAGATGCTTTTAAAGCCGTTGAAAAAACACCAATTATTGTAGTTTTAGATAATATAAGAAGCTTAAATAATATTGGTTCTGTTTTTAGAACTAGCGATGCTTTTTTGATAGAAAAAATATATTTATGTGGTATTTGTGCAACTCCGCCAAATAAAGAAATTCATAAAACAGCTTTAGGCGCAACAGAGTCTGTGTCTTGGGAATATGTTGAGGATACGCTTAGTTTAGTTGAAACATTAAAAAGAAATAATATTAAAGTACTAGCTATTGAACAAGCAGAAAATAGCACAAAACTGAACACCTTTTTTCCTAAAAAGAGCGAGAAGTACGCAATTGTAATGGGAAATGAAGTAAAAGGAGTGCAGCAAGAAGTTGTCAGTGCTTCAGACTTGTGCATTGAAATTCCACAATTAGGAACGAAACACTCCTTAAATATTTCTGTAACTGCAGGTGTTGTCATTTGGGACTTATTCCAGAAAATGCAATAAAACAACTCATTTTTAGTTTTTAACAAATGAATTTTCCAAAAAATGAAGCTAGAAAACAAATTTTAAAAAACAACAAACAGTTGTTTCTTGCAATTAAAAATCAGTATATTTGAGTTGATTAAATAATTAATCTTAAATAGAAGAAACATGAAGAAATCATTAATGGTATTAGCATTCATGCCTTATTAGGCTGTTTATGAACATATTAAAACTCTTTCAAAGAGCCAATTATTTTCTTTTTAATAAAAAAAACATACTGTTTTTACTTTTATTTGTTAATTTATCGGTGTTTTCTCAAAATGAAAGTAGAGACACTATTGCATTGATATTAGAAGAATATGGAAAAACAAAACAAGCTCATTTACCTCAAAAAGCATTTTTAATTGCAGAAAAAACTAAGATAGATTCTGTAATTAAACAAACGTATGTTCTTTTTGGTATGAAAAGTTTTTTTAACAAAGACCTTGCTAATTTAACTTTAACAGAAAAGAAACTTCGTACATTTTTTATTAAAACGAAAGACTCTTTTGCTTTAGGAAAGCAATATTATTATAAGGCCCTTTTTTTTAAGGTTTTAAATTCTGGAGATAATTTAGCAAAATCCGATAGTAGTTTATATTATTTAAGTGAATCTAAAAAGATATCAGTTCAATTAAAAGATTCTTTGGAGGCTGGAAGAAGATTGCTTTCGATATCTGCTCTTCAATACAGAGAAAAAGACTATTTCGGGGGTGAAAGCTCAATTATTGAAGGATTACATTTGTTAGAGCCTTCAGGAGAAGTGTTTTTTACAGGGCTATTGTATGAAAGGTTAGGTAATGTTATGTGGAGGCTAGAGAGGCAAGAAGAAGCTAGAAAAAACTATCTAAAGTTTTTTGAACTCCAAAAAAAAATTCCGAACATTAAGTTGAAATATGAAAAAGCTAGGCTACAACTGCATTTAGCAAAGACATACGAATCAGAGGGAAACTATACAAAATCAATAGAATATTTTAATAAATGTTTGATGGTAGCGGATCTTAAGGTTGAGAATGCATATAGATACGAATCAGCATTAGAGGGCCTTTCTTATGGTCACTTTATGCAGGGGGATAAAAAACTAGCTTTAAAAGGATATTTAGAAGTTTTAAAATCTAGACAGTCAAGAGGGTATAAAAGAGGTTTAATTTTTTCTTACGCCTTATTAGGAGAACTACATGCCTCTAATAATGAAAAGAAGAAAGCAATCTTTTTTATCAAGAAATCTTTACAAACAGCAAAAGAGCTGCTTACTCCTACGAAAAAATTAGAAAACCTGTTACTCTTATCTAAATTAGTTCGCGGAGAAAAAGGTAGGAAATATTTAGAAGAGCGCACGCAATTAAATGATAGTCTTCATAAGAGAGAGCGAATTTTAAAAAATAAGTTTACGAAGGTTCGGTATGAAACTGAAAAAAAAGACAAAGAAAATATTTCCTTAAAACTAGAAAACACTAGAAATCAACTGGCTTTAGAAACAGAACGACAGCACAAAATAATTGGTTTTTTAAGTGCAGGTGCTAGTATTTTGTTTCTTGGTTTTGGCGCTAGTATTGTTACAAACAGGAGAAAAAAGTTGATTTTTGAAGCTAAAATGAAACAAATTGAAGTACGTGAAAAAGAGCGCCAGCGAATTGCAAAATCTTTGCATGATGAGGTTGCTGGAGACATAAGAATGTTGCATTTAGAATTGACGAAAAGAAAGCAATTAGAAGAAGCAAAAAAACTTGCTATTATAAAGGGAACGGTTCGAAATTTATCACATCAATTAAGTAGTGAAAGTTTTGAAAAAGTGTCTTTTAAAAATCAAATTATTAGTTTAATTTCAGATTTTTTTGAAATCGATTTTAAAATTAAAGTACAAGAAATTGATACTGTAATTTGGAAAGACATTAATAATTCAATAAAAAGAACATTATTCTTAGTGATTAGAGAAAGTATTCAGAACTCTAAAACACATGCAGAAGCCTCAGCTGTTATCTTAAATTTTAAACAAACTAAAAAAGCAATTACTTTAACAATTTCTGACAACGGAAAAGGGTTTAACACTGCTTCAAAGAAAGCAGGAATAGGTTTAAAAAACATGCAAGAACGAATAGAAGAGGTTAATGGTACTTTTTCTATTGAAAGTACATTAAATAAAGGAACAAGTATTTATATAGAAATCTCAACAAATGGCAGATAAAATTAGAATTTTAATTGCAGATGATCATCAATTAACGCTAGACGGAATATGTTTCCACTTAAAAGAGTTAGAAGGTTTTGATGTGGTGACTATAAATAATTGTGATTCGGCATTTGAGTTGATAAAATCAAACGAAAACACCACTCCTTTTCAAATTTTATTTACAGATTTAAGTTTTGATAATGCCACACAGCAAACCAATTTAAAAGGAGGTGAAGAATTAATAAAAGCCATTAGAAAGAATAAAATAGATATTAAAATAGGGGTAATTACGGGGCATGCAGAAACAAATAGAGTGTACAATGTAATTAGTAATTTAAACCCTAATGCTTATTTATTAAAAAGTAAATGCGATGCTACAGAAATAGGTTTTGCAGTTCAAAAAATATTGCACAATGAGTATTATTATACCCACGAAATACATCAAAAAATACTCCGTAGAAATATTGTTCAAATTCAAATGGATGAGGTAGCGCTTCAAATATTAAAGGAACTTCCGAAACACGTAAAAATTGCTAATTTAGAAGGGATTATTACTAAAAACGGTGGAATTAAAATTAAACTAAGGTCTATCGAAACAAAATTAGCAAACTTAAGAACAGATTTAAATGCTATTAACAATATAGATTTAATACTAAAAGCAAAAGAACTAGGTATTATAGATTAATGTTGGTTTTGCGGAAACCCGCAATTTCACCCTCGGCTTACCGTTTAGTTATGAAGCTTGTAAAAATTATCTTTGTTATGTGGTTGATTTATTTTCTCCACAAATGGGAGTAATTGCGGATATAAGGTGAAGAACCTGTATCTAAAATTGAAAAGAAAAAGAAAAAACCTTTCTATTAATTTAGGAAGGTTTTTTTAGATTCCTAAAATCATTTTAGCAATCATAAAGTAAATTAATATTCCAAAAATATCATTAGAGGTTGTAATAAAAGGTCCCGTTGCAATTGCAGGGTCAACACCTCTTTTGTTTAAAAATAAGGGTACAAAAGTACCAATTAATCCTGCAATAATAATAACGACAACTAAAGACACCGAGATTGCTAGGGCCAGGTCTATTTTGCCTTCATAAACCCATACAAAAAGAAATAAGAAAAGTGCTAAAATAACTCCATTTAAAGCCGCTAACAGCATTTCTTTTAAAAGCCTACTATTAATACTCCCCTTTACATCATCATTCGCTAAACCTTGTACAATAATTGCAGAAGATTGTACACCAACATTACCAGCCATTGCCGCAATTAAAGGAGTGAAAAAGAATAAAGAAGCATACTTACTAAATACATCTTGGAACCCTTCCATAATTATAAAAGCACCAACACCACCAATTAAACCTAAGAATAACCATGGTAAACGCGCCTTTGTCAATTCAAAAATACTATCATCTGAATCTACATCTTGCGTTAAACCAGCCGCCATTTGATAATCTTTGTCGGCTTCTTCTTTTAAAAGATCAACAATATCATCAATTGTAATTCTACCTAATAAAACATTATTATCATCCACGACAGGTATTGCTTCTAAATCGTATTTTACCATGATTCTAGCAACGGTTTCATCATCTTCGTTCACGTTTACAGCATCTACTTTAGCTTTAGAGATATCTGCAATTTTTTGATCTGATTTGGCAACAATTAAATCTTTTAAAGACAACCTACCAACTAGTTTATCTTCCTTGTCTACAACGTAAATAGAGTGCACTCTTGTAACCTCTTGAGCTTGCCCTCTTATTCTTCGCATACATCCGGCAACTGTCCAAGTTTCGTAAACTTTTACCAATTCTTTTGCCATTAAAGAACCTGCAGTATCGTCTCCATAAGATAATAATTCTTTAATGTCTTCTGCTAACTCAGTGTCTTCAAGTTCATTAATTACACGTTTTTGACGTTCTTCTGAAAGTTCACCAATAATATCGGCAGCGTCATCAGAATCCATTTCTTCAACTTCATTCGCAATTTCTTTTGCTGAGAAATTTTCTAGAATTTTTTCTCGAGTATCTTCATCTAACTCTGTAAGAATTTCTGATGTCTTTTCGCTATCTAAAAGCTTTATAATATAAATAGCCTCATCAAAACTAACCTCATCTAAAACTTCTGCAATATCTGCAAAATGCACATCTTCAAAAATATTTTTTATTTTAGAATCGTTGTTTTTATCAATAAAACCAACTAGGTTTTCGAGAAATTCATTTGTAATTTCAAATGCCATTTTCTATTAATTTTTGCGTTAGAGAAATAAAAGCTTGCACAGACAACTGTTCTGGACGTTTTGTAAAGATAGGGTCTTCTTTTAAAGTTTCAGAAAGGTTGAAAGATTTTAAGCTAGAACGCAACATTTTTCTACGCTGGTTAAAAGCTGTTTTTACAACTCTGAAAAATATTTTTTCATCTACAGGAAGAGAATAATCCTTTTTTCTTACCAATCTTATAACACCAGAATCTACTTTTGGTGGTGGATTAAAAACGTTTGGCGGAACGGTAAAAAGATATTCTACATCGAAAAAAGCTTGTGTTAATACAGAAAGAATTCCGTAGACTTTACTACCCTCTTTTTCTGCAATTCTCTTAGCTACTTCTTTTTGAAACATGCCTGCAAACTCTGGCACAAACGCTCTATTTTCTATTGCTTTAAAAACAATTTGAGTGGAAATATTATATGGGAAGTTACCAATAATTGCGACTTGTTTTTTCTGAAATATTTCTTTTATTTCCTTTTTTAAAAAATCTCCCTCTAAAACAGAGAAGTGTGCTGCTGAGGTATCTAATTTAATGTGTTCTAAAGGAAAAGTATCATGCAAATAAGCAACAGACTCTCTGTCTAGTTCCATGACAGTAACTTTTGCTTTCTGTTGTAATAAATATTTTGTTAAAACGCCCATTCCTGGGCCAATTTCTAAAACGTCCTCATAGCCAATGCCAGTTAAAGCATCTGCAATGTCTTTTGCAATGCCTTCATCCGTTAAAAAATGCTGACCTAAATGTTTTTTTGCTTTTACAAACACAATCTTTGTTTTTATCCTCTTAAAAACAAAGGTACAGTTAAATTTTGCATAATTTTTCGGAGATATACAATATTAAGAACCTAGAGTTTGTTTTTAATTACGAGAAGGGTGAATTTATTTTCGCGCTATTTAATTATAGTGTTTTTTAAACTAAAAGAGGCTATAATTAAAGCGGTACCTAAACTATAAAGAAACCCTACAGTTGTTTCAACTGGTTTTATTCTGTTTTTAAAAAAGCATAAAATTATTTTAATTATTTTGCCCTTATTGGGTAAAACTCCTCTACAATTTTTAACTCAGTTTTAAAAGTTAGCATTTTATCTGCAAATCGTTTAAGACCTTCTGATTGTAATTTAGGAGCATTAAATTTGTAGTAGCTCTCAAGATCTTCTCTTGTATTTGCAGCATACTGAATAGAATACGTTTTGCCTCCCATTTCTTCTTCTACTAAAACTTCCGTAAGCTTTGCAGATGTAAATTTTCCAGTATTTAAAACTTCAATAATATGAGTTTTAATCCAGTTTAGCCACTCATCATGAGCTGTGGCGTCGATATTTGTAGTTACGTTGTATATGAACATTCTTTAGTCTTTAGTTTTCTATTTAAAGTTTAATATTAGAACGATGAATCAGAAATTTTTATCAAATCTTATCTCCTCTAAGCTTTCTATATCTTTTTCGAGCATCTACCAAGTGAATACTAGAAGGATGTTCAAAAATTATTTTCTGGTAGTATTCTTGAGCCTTTTCCATGTTCTTTATTTTATTATGATAGATTTCCGCTATCATAAAATAAATATCATCCGTTAAAAACCCCTGATTATCTGCTGCTATAATTTTAGACAAACTTAGAAGAGCTTGTTCGTATTTATTTTGTTTTACAAGTAGTTTTGCTTGAAAAAACAATACATCATCATAAATTACCTCTCCTGGTATTAAGCCATTTATAAACACCTCTTTTTGCGTGAATAGATTATTTAATTCACTTAATGCTGCATTGTTTTTATTCTGAAAAGCGAGTAGTTCTGCCTTAGCCAATTGCTTTAAGCCAGAAGGAATAGAGTCTACAGGTTCGTTATCTGATATTTTTAAATATAATGCGACAGCATCATTCGCAATCAATTGTGTTGTAGCGCTTTTTAGTATTTTTAACTGTGCTTTTGCCCAATCAAAGTCTCCCTTAAAATAACTAGTTTGTGCAATTTTAAAACGTGCCTCTTGTGCCAGTTCATGGTTTTTTAATTGCGTTTGTATTTGTGAAAAATAAATAAGAGCGGTATTAAACTTTCCAGTAAAAACTAAAACATCTCCTAGCTTTAGTTTAATTCTAGCTTTATCAAATTTAGAATTTGCATACAAAAGGGCTTCCTTTAGAACAATAATTGCTTCTGTTGGTTTGTTCTCATAGAAGGTTAAAAAATCAGCATATCCTACTTGAATTGTAATAGTAGCGGTATTCTTACCAAAACGGTTAAAAATACTTGAAAACAACTTTTTTATCTCAGGGTTTTTAGTGGCAACCGCTATTTTAGTGAGGTATAAATTGGCATTAATGATTTCGCTTTTAGTATCTGATTTTTCAACAATAAAATTGAAACATTTCTGAGAAGTATCAAAAACGTTGTTTTCAAATGCTGTTTTTCCGACGGTAAATATGGCACTTAAATCTTCTTGGTTTCTTTGGAACAAAGCCTTTTCTTGAATGAGCGCTTTTGTATAGTCTTTTTGCTGAGTAAACAACCAGCTGAGTAAAATATTCCAGATATCTTTAGGCTTACTGGCAGATTTTTTTAAAAGCGTTTTTCTAAATAAAATATTGGCCTCGTTTTCAGAATCTTCTGTAATATATTTGCTGGCATATCTTTGAATTACATTAAAATATCGATCATTACTGTCAACTAGCTCAATATAGGATTCAAACATTTTTTTATAATTACCTTTTTCTCCGTAAATCTGGGCAATTTGAAAAATATAATTTGCATTTTTATTAATTTGCATTGCTTTTTCATAGGCTAAAATAGCATTGTCTAATAAATTATATTCTTTAAAAAGGCCGCCAATTACAGCCGCATAAATAGTGCTTTTGTTTAAGGAGTTTAGCGCAATTTTATAATTTATTTCTGCCGTATCTTTTAGTTGTTGTTTTTCGTAATTGTAGCCTAAGTATACATAAAGATAACCATGATCTTTATTATTTTTTATTTTATCTTTAAGCAATTGCTCGGCAATTAAAAACTTATCTGTTTCTTGGTAACAGGAAATTAACCTTTCTAGATACCTTGAATTAAAAGGACTGCTATCATATAGTTTTTTATAAAGGGGCGTTGCTTTTTCAAAGGCATTTTCTCTATAATAATTTTCAGCTAGTAGGTAATCATTCTGTATCATTTTTTCATTAGTATCTTGAGCAATACTCAAGCTACTAATAGCTATTAAAATAAAAAAAAAGAGATTCCTCATGAAATTCAAAGATACTCAAGAAACGCTTTAAATTATTGTTAAACCAATCGTATTTTAATTTCTTGTATGTTTTTTTGGCACTAAAATTGCTTTTCCTGTAGTAAACATATTAAATTTAAAATTATGAGCACTTTACAAATACAATATGAAATAATAAAAAGCAATGGAATTACATTTATGAAAAACGGACAAATAAGTGCGTATTTAAAGGCGCTTGTAAAAATGAATAAATATAAAAAGCTTCTGACTGTTGTGGCTTCTAATTAGTGTTTTCCGGCCAAAAAAATTTATTAATTTATGGGTTTAGATTGATTATTAATACCAAGAATTAAAAATTATTTATGAAATGGTATCAAACCCACAATAAGGTACTAGCACATCTGGTATTTTAATTCCGTCTGCTGTTTGATAATTTTCTAGAATCCCAGCTAACACACGTGGCAAAGCCAAAGAGCTGCCATTTAATGTGTGCGCAAATTCACTTTTCCCATGTTTGTTTTTAAAACGAAGCTTTAATCTATTTGCTTGAAAGGTTTCAAAATTAGATGCAGAACTAATTTCTAACCAGCGGTCTTGCGCTGTAGAAAATAATTCAAAATCGAATGTTAAGGCAGCAGTAAAACCAGTGTCCCCACCACATAAACGCAGAATTCTATATGGTAACTTTAACTCCCTTAAAATGTCTTTAATGTGCTCGACCATTCCACTTAAGGCATGGTAAGAATTATCTGGGTGCTCAATTCTAACAATTTCAACTTTATCAAATTGATGCAATCTATTTAAACCTCTAACATGGGCGCCATAACTTCCTGCCTCTCTTCTGAAACAAGGAGTATAGCCTGTGCAGCAAATAGGAAAATCAGATTCTTGAACCAAATTACCACGAAACATGTTCGTAATTGGTATTTCGGCAGTTGGAATTAAATATAAATCATCTTCATTAGAATGATACATTTGCCCTTCTTTATCTGGTAGTTGCCCGGTTGCAGTTGCAGATGCTGTGTTTACTAAATGTGGAACTTGGTATTCTTTATAACCAGCTTCTATATTTTTGTCTAAAAAATAATTAATTAAAGCACGCTGCAGTCTTGCACCTTTTCCTTTATATACAGGAAAACCAGCACCCGTAATTTTTGTACCCAATTCAAAATCTATAATATCATATTTTTTTGCTAATTCCCAATGCGGCAAAGCATTTTCACCTAAATCAGGAATAATTCCTTCGCTAAAAATATTTTCATTGTCATCTTCAGAACTTCCTGCTTTTACAGAAGCATGTGGAATGTTAGGTATTTGAAATAACAGGTTTTGTAATTCTTCAGCAAAGTCATTTAACTTTTCAACTAATTCTTTAGATTGCTCTTTTAGTTGGCCTGTTTTTTCTTTTAAAAGATTTGCTTTTTGCACTTCACCAGATTTAAAAAACCCACCAATTTCTTTAGATAATTTATTAGATTCAGCTAAAACATCATCCATTGCAACCTGTGTAGCTCTTCTATTTTCATCGGCTGTTAAAACTTGTGTAACGATGCTTTCTGCATTTGCAAAATTACGTTTTGCCAAACCCGCTAAAACAGTTTCTTTGTTTTCTCTAATAAATTGTACCTGTAACATATTTTCTAAGAATTATGAAATGCAAATATATAATTTGTGAGGTAGAAAATTATAAATTATCCTGTATATAATTCCTTGAGGTTTGTTCGTCTTCTTTAAGTTGAAGAATTAAAGAATCAAGAGAATCAAATTTATGTTCATCTCTTAAAAAATAAATCAGTTCAATTTTTAAATTTTTACCGTACAAATCTTTTTCAAAATCAAAGAAATGAACCTCTATTGTTTGGTGCTTTCCATTAACCGTAGGTCTGTTGCCAATATTCATCATACCGTAAACAGTTTTATTTTCTATAATAGACTTTACAACGTACACCCCTACTTTTGGGATGAGCTTGTAATCTTCTTTAATATCAATATTTGCAGTAGGATAGCCGATTGTTCCGCCTATTTTTTTTCCGTTTACAACAAAACCATTTAACATAAAATTATAGCCTAAATAGTTGTTGGCGGTTTTTAGATTGCCATTTGCCAAAGCGCGTCTTATTTTTGTAGAACTAACTGAAACTTCATCTATATCTTGTGCCGGAATCTCTTCTACAATAAAATCATATAAATGGCTGTATTTTGTTAATTGCTCAATATTACCCTCCCTATTTTTCCCAAAATGATGATCGTACCCAATAATTAATTTTGAAATATTAAAAGTGTTTACTAAAACATCTTTTACAAATTCTAAAGCAGTTGTTTTAGAAAAAGCCTTGTCAAAGGGATGAATGATTAAGTAATCTAAACCTGTTTTTTCTAAAAGTTTAGCGCGTTCATCTATTGTGTTTAGTAACTCTATAGTTGTATTCTTTTGTAAAACCATTCGTGGGTGTGGGAAAAAGGTTAATAAAATAGCTTTTTTACCCGCTTCTTTTGCTTCTGAAACTAGCTTTTCAAGTATTTTTTGATGCCCGAAATGAACACCATCAAAAGTACCAATGGTAACAAAAGTTTTTTCGTCTGTGTAAAAGTTAGCAATATTTTTAACTATTTTCAAAAGGAATGAGTTTATCGTAGCAAATGTACGATAACTAATGGTTTTTTTAAAAAACCTCTCGTGTGGTTTTGTATAAATAATATCTCAAAAAATTAACAATATTTTAAGAAAAACATAAAATTTAATGTTAAATAATCGATTATTGATTTTTTTTTGTAATTTGCCTATAGTAAACAAACCAATTTAAATTATGATAAAAAAAATTTTATTACTAGCGTTCCTAGTATGTGGAAGTGCAGCTATGCTGGCTCAAACCACTATTACGGGAACAGTTAAAGACGCAAAAACAGGTGAAGCATTGCCTGGTGCAAACATTAAGGTGGAAAGGAAAGCAGTGGGTACAAACACTGATTTTGATGGAAACTTCTCGTTAAACGTAGCGGATACTCCTCCGTTTTCTTTGCAGATTTCGGTTTTGGGGTATAAAACAGAAAAAGTAGAGGTCAGCGAGAACAATCAAAATATTGATGTTTTGTTGACGGAAAATGAAACATTTCTTGATGAAATAGTGGTTTCTGCATCTCGAACTCCAGAACGTATTATGGAGTCTCCAGTTACAATAGAGCGTTTAGACTCAAGAGCCATTATAAATACTACTTCCCCTTCTTTTTACGACGGTTTAGAAAATCTGAAAGGCGTAGACATTAACTCAAATAGTTTAACATTTAAATCTGTAAATACACGTGGATTTTCAACATTTGCAAATGAGCGGTTTATGCAATTGGTAGACGGTATGGATAACTCTGCACCTGGTTTAAACTTTGCTGTAGGTAATTTGTTAGGAATTTCTGAGTTGGATGTAAAATCTGTAGAAATTCTGCCAGGAGCATCATCTGCTTTGTATGGCGCAAATGCATTTAATGGTATTATGTTTATGAGAAGCAAAAGTGCTTTTGATGATCAAGGAATTAGTTTCTCTTTAAAGAGAGGGATTACAAGTCAGGAAGCTGCAGGAGACAATGAATTTAATGATTTTAATATAAGAATGGCATATGCTTTTTCTGATTATTTTGCAGCCAAAGCTACCTTGTCTTATTTAAAAGGTACAGATTGGTATGCTACAGATTATAGAGATGAGATTACTGGTTTAAATGATAGAGCTTCTAACGTTAATTATAATGGTCTAAATGTTTATGGAGATGAAGTTTCTGCAAACATAAATGCTGTTGCAAAAAAATTAGAAGATTTAGGCGCTATTCCAGTAGGTGCCTCTGCCCTAATACCAAGTGAAAATGTAAGTAGAACCGGGTACAAGGACGTTGACTTCATGAACAATGAGGCAAAGAGTGTAAAGTTTGGAGGTTCTTTAAACTACCGACCATTTGGAGATGACAGACTTGAAATTATTTGGAACACTAAATTTGGTTCAGGAAACACCATTTACCAAGGACAAAATAGATACAACATCAAGAACTTTTCTTTAGCACAGCACAGGTTAGAGGTTAGAGGTAAAAACTTCTTTGTAAGAGCATATACAACAGCAGAGGACGCAGGAGATTCTTATGATACTCGTTTTGCTGCGATTAACGTAAACAGGAAGTGGAAACCTGATGCAACTTGGTTTGGTCAATATACAGGAGCTTATTTACAAGCTTTTTCTGGTTTGATACCAGGTGTTCCAGCAGGAAATACTGATGCTGCGCATGCGACAGGTAGAATTGTTGCCGATACAGGAAGATTCATTCCAGGAACCCCTGAATTTGAAGCAGCTAAAGAAATTGTTACAAATGATCCGAACTTACTTACAGGTTCTAAATTTTTGGATAGAACTAAAA
>Ga0209197_1000056_pt1 | contig 78745 bp, 76 predicted proteins | sample COGITO_mtgs_1105_4_FD_184802 | JGI IMG/M metagenome (GOLD analysis project Ga0209197, IMG submission 184802) | Pelagic marine microbial communities from North Sea - COGITO_mtgs_110512 (SPAdes) (version 2) | ecosystem: Environmental > Aquatic > Marine > Epipelagic ... | reverse complement strand
TTGCATGGCAACTCGCCGAGTGGCGCCATCTACACCGATTGGCAGATCGGCTAAAATAATAGTTTGGGTGGCTGTGTAGTCCCAGTTGTCACCAGGAGTGGTTTGAAAGTGCCACTTATAGGCACCCGTTGCAGCATCGACGGCGACAATGGAGGATAAGAATAAATTATCGCCTTTACCTGCATCACGAACATCACGGTTCCAGGGTGAGCCGTTTCCAACACCAAAAATAATACTATCGTTCACATCATCATAGATAATTGAATCCCAAACAGTACCGCCACCGCCGTCGGTGGTCCAGGCTCCTTCATCGCCCCAGGTTAGGTTGCCGATGTCTTTAAGAGCGCTATCAGAGATCGCGCCATCAGGTTGTTTATTGGGGTTTGGCACGGTATAAAAGCGCCACACCAAATCACCCGTTGCCGCAGCGTAGGCAGATACATAGCCTCTGACACCCAGCTCTGCGCCACCGTTACCAATCAGTACGTTACCTTTAACGACACGCGGCGCGCCGGTTATGGTGTATGGCTTAGACTGGTCAACGGTAACTGTGCTCCAAACCCTTTCGCCGGTGGCAGCATTTAAAGCTTCAAGTCGTCCATCAATAACACCGACATAAACATTGCCCTTCCATACCGCTACTCCGCGATTGACTACATCACAGCAAGCTTTAGCGCCCACCGCTCGATCAACGTTAGGGTCATAAACCCAGAGTTCACTACCGGTTTTTGCGTCAAGGGCATAAACCACCGACCAGGCAGAAGTTACGTACATAACACCGTCTACTACAATCGGAGTGGATTCAACACCACGCTCTGTGGCTAGATTATAGGTCCAAGCGACACCTAGTTCACTGACGTTGGATGTGTCGATTTGTTTCAGGCCAGAGTGACGTTGTTCATCATAGGTACCGCCATAGGTGAGCCATTCTTCAGGCGTTGCGGCGGCATTAAGTAAGCGCTGCGAATCAACCTCGGCAAACTTTGCTGGGTCACTGCCGCAGGCTGTCAGTAGCAAAGCGGACAATAAATAAGCCGGCAAAGTAACGAATTTCATTGAACTCATGGTAAATACCCTCTTTATTTTTTAATTATTTTCTCGGAGTATACACCGGAAATAACCAACAAAACGATAGGGATAATACGGTTCTTTTATAGGTATCTTTCTATCCGACAGAACTTGCCTGGTCCATTTAAGCGGGCCAGTAGCCTCCGTTTTTTTTCTTAATAAATCGCTACTGCCAGCGTTCGGCAGCAGCCTTTCCTGCGGTTCTGCGTGGAAATCTGCTTGGGCTGTGACTATCGTTGTGAGTAATAGCTGGGATAGTAGCTAAGGTTATTGCTTAAGCCCGCTCTGGCGTTAAACTGGGTGCACGGTTTTTGGTCATGATATTTAGAGAATGATTGGCGCGTTTTAATTACTCGATTAAGGAAGATATAACAATGATGGCTGAGCTTTATAAACAGAATATCGCGGAAAAAATGACTCGCTTTCAAGGGATTTTGGAGGCGACCGGTTACCAGTCAATTTTGATCGGATCCGGTGAGACCAAAATGCAATTTAAAGACGATATGGCATACCCTTTTACTGCCAATCCGTACTTTCGTGAATGGGTGCCCTTGGCGACCCGGGCCGGCTGTTATTTACAGATCAAAGCAGGAGCCAGCAAACCGCAGTTATTTTTACTGACGGTTGAAGATATTTGGCACACCGCACCAGAAAGTTTGCCTGAAGGTTTCGAACAAGCCTTTGAGATTATTGAATACGCCAGTATCGATGACATTAAGAGACAGCTCGGTGCGGCTACCGCGTTTATCAATGAAACCAATGATCTAGAGCTTGATGGCGAGCATTGGAATCCACAGGCTGTTACCGATCAAATTGATTATCAGCGCCGCGGCAAAACTCCTTACGAACAGGAATGCGTGCGCGAGGCTAATCGCCGTGCTGCCCCTGCGCACCGTGCCGCCCAGCAAGCCTTTCTGGCGGGGGCCTCTGAGGTTCAGATCGCCGCAGCCTATTTGGCCGCCTGCGATTGTCGCGAGAACGAGATGCCCTACGGGATCATTGCCGGGGTTAACGAACATGCCGCCGTATTACATCACCATAATCTGTTTAAACAGCCCCAGACGCCCCGCAGTTTTTTGATTGATGCCGGTGTCGCAGTCAATGGCTATGCCTCGGATATTACTCGTACCTATGCCTTTGATGATGGCAGTGATTTTGCGGCTATGATCCGTGTTATGGATGCCCAGCAGTTAGAGCTTGTTGCGGCGGGTGGAATCGGTAAAAGTCCGGTGGACCTGCATGTGCTTTCCCATATTAAAGCCGGTGATATTTTGCGCCAATTTGATGTGGTAAAAGTGTCTGGGGAAGAGGCCTTTGAATCTGGCATTACTGCAGCATTTTATCCCCATGGTTTGGGCCATCATCTGGGCTCTAATGTCCATGACCGAGGCAGCAATCTGGCAAATGCCCAGGGCGATGTATTGGCGGCTCCAGAAAAGTACCCGAAGCTGCGCAGCTCGGCCTCAATGGTTGCTAACCAGATACATACGGTAGAGCCGGGGCTGTATTTTATTCCTGCGCTGTTAGATAAATTACGCACGGGTGATCAGGCTGCTAATATTAACTGGTCTAGAGTGGATGACTTTCTTCCCTACGGCGGTATTCGTATTGAAGATAATATTATTGTCCACGCCGACGACTCTTTAGAAAATCTGACACGCGATGCTTTCGAGGCCATAAATTAATGTTGAATTTACAAATTTTTACCACTGGCGGCACCATTGATAAAGTTTATTTTGATGCCCTCAGTGAATATCAAATTGGCGATCCGGTTATCGGCGCTATGCTAGAACAGATGAATGTTGGCTTTGAATATCAGGTAAGCGAATTGATGCGCTTGGATAGTTTAGATATGAATGATGATCATCGTCGCCAGATTCAGCAGGCGGTTGCCAGCGCGGAGGCGACGCATATTCTTATTCTCCATGGCACCGATGGTATGGTTGAAACAGCGAGCTGGCTTGGGGATATAGACAATAAAACCATCTTACTGACTGGCGCCTTGCAGCCAGCTGCGTTTGCCAATACAGATGCAGTCTTTAATATTGGCTGTGCGATTGGCGCGCTTCAGAGCAGAGGTTTTGGTGTTTATATTGCCATGAATGGCCAGGTCTTTGCGGCGGATCAGGTGGTTAAGAATCGCGCTGCAAACCGTTTCGAAACCGCGTCCAAATAACATCTAGTGAAACAATAATGAAGGGCAGGGGATCTTAGAGCCCTCGCTGCCATTCTTCTCGTAATGGAATCATTCCCGGCTGATTGATAGCCGTATTTACCGTCGACAGTAACCTATCCTTGTCTTTGCCCAGCACACCTTTAAGCACTAAGTAGTTTGAGGCATGGTCACTTCTAAAAATGGTTTTATCCAGTTCCAAATTGCTGAGCAATGTCTGCATCTCGCAAAATAATTCTAGCTTTCCCAGCCTGCGCCAGCGTCCCTCAAAGGCTGCTTCAAAGCGCTCACTGCCGGTGGGAAATTCCACTACCAAAGTACTCAGATAATCGGGCTGTGCGGCATTCATTAATTTGGCCGAATTTAGCGCATGCTGCTGGCTGAGTTCAGGGCCACCTAAACCATTTAAAATCATCACCGAGCTTTTCATGCCCGCCTGTTTTATTTTTGTCAGGGCGACCAAAGACGAATCGTAGTCTTCCCCTTTATTGACCAGCTTAAGTACCTCATTGTCGCCACTTTCACAGCCCACATACATAAGGCTGAGTCCAAGATCACAAAGGTCTTGCAGTTCTTCAACAGATTTCTTTTTTAGATTACGGGGTAAACAGTAAGAGGATACCCGCTGTATATCTGGATAGTACTTGCTGATTAACTGCAATATATCCACCAGCCGTCGGGTACTTAATGTCATGGCATCACCGTCAGCGAGGAATACTCGCTTTACCGGATAACCTGCTTTGACAAGGCCGCGTAGCTCCTCTTCGATTTTCTCGATGGGTTTGGGGCTAAAGCGCTTGTCTTCATCCGTGTACATTTCACAAAAGGTGCACTTATTGTAAGAACAACCATTGGTGACCTGAAGAATCAATGACCGAGCTTCACTGGGCGGGCGAAAAACTGGCTGAATATAATCTAGAGGATACATCGTAATTTTTTATCCATGGCAGGTGGCTGCGGTTTAAGTCTCTTTAGTGCTCTTTAGCTCACTAGTACTGTGACTATCTAGTATTGAGACTCTGGCAGCCTAACCACCATGCCATCCATTGCTGCGGTTACCCTAACCTGGCAGCTTAGGCGGCTGTTTTCTTCTCTGGTGTCGAGTATTTCAAGTAGTTCACTTTCATCTTTAGTTGCAGCGCCTGCAGTCTCGGCCCACTGGGGATCAATCATGCAATGACAGGTACAGCACACGCCGCAACCGCCACATTCGGCAATAATCCCCTCGATCATATTGTCCATAGCGCCTTGCATCAGACTGACACCCTCGGCAACGTCTACTGCATGTTCTTTTCCGTTAAATTCAACGTAATTTATGATCGGCATTTGGGGCTCCATTTTTATTCTAGTTAGGGTTTTAGCCTAATAATTTCATCGGCTAAGATTGTTAGGTCTACTGAAAATAACAGTCATCTATCTACAGCAGCGGAGGGCATTTTAGTCTAAAATACTCCCAATCCACTATTTTCTAGTCATTATTTTTATTCATAGCGACAATTTCCTATGCACTCCCCCAAGCAGCCTCTTTCACCTTCCTTTTCAAGGGAGTCAGCGTCCACCTTTGGCATCGGTATTGATTTTGGTACCAGCAATAGTGCAGCTGCCGTTTTTGATGGCGAAGAAGTTACATTGGTAAGGCTCACTGAGCACAATGCCATTATGCCCTCGGCTAATTATGTGGACAGGGACTTTGTAACGTCCATAGGTCAGACCGCCATTGATGACTATATAAAGGGCAATCAAGGCAGAAAGGTTGAGTTGAGTCTTGAGGTTTTGGGTGAGGCTAGAACGGGCACAGGTAGCCCAGATGGCCCGGCGGGAGAGGGTGAAACTAGCAAAATCTATGGTCAGGCATTTAATGACGCTAGCCTGCCCGGGCGTTTGTTTAGAGGCACCAAGCGCTTGCTGGGCAGTTCTGACAGCGGACGCACATTAATTTTTGATCGAGCTTTTCGTCTTGTTGCCTTGGTTACTCCAATTTTAGTGGGTATTCGTAAGGCATTGCAGCAGAACCTAGAAGACACCACCCATGCCTGTCTGGGCCATCCGGTTAATTTCGAAGGCATTGAGCAGGGGCGCAATAATGTTGCCTTAGAGCGTCTCAGTGAATCCTATCGCCATGCGGGGATAACCCAGCAGTCGTTTTGCCCTGAGCCAACAGCTGCAGCCATTAGCTACCTGTATAACCATCCTGAAAATGCCGATCAGCGAGTATTGACCGTGGATTTTGGTGGTGGCACCTTGGATTTCAGTATTCTCAGCCGCAGGGGAGATTCATTTAAAGTCGAGGCGACCCATGGTATTGCACTCGGGGGCGATAAAATTGATCAGACCATTTTTCGCGAGCTGGTTTTTCCGTTGCTGGGGAAGGGCGAGCGATGGCGTCGAGTCGTTGACGGCTCAAACGTAGATACATTGTTTCCCTTTGGTGAATTTGAAGACCTGCTGATCAATTGGCCTATTAGCTACATGCTTAACCAGAATAAATACACAGCGCCGGTAATGCAGCGCATGGTCGAGCCCGATGAGGCAGCGACCAAGTTCAAGCGCCTCTATGACCTTATTAAACAGAATTATAGCTATCAGGTGTTTGAGGCGATCAAGGCCTTTAAAGCCGAGCTATCAGTGCATGACTCCGCCGTGCTGGACATCCCAGAGATTGATATTGAAGTGACGCTCGAACGCTGGGAGTTTGAAGTTATGATCTCCGATTTGCTCTTTCAGCTTGAGCAGGCCATCACCCTGATACTCAATAAAGCCAGCCTTCAGGCAAGCGATATTGACCTGGTATTGCGCACCGGCGGCTCATCGCTAATTCCTGCGGTAAAAGACATTCTCGACAATCAATTCGCCGGTAAGGTGGTTGAGCATGATCCCTTTACCAGTGTCGCCGCTGGTTTGGCGATTGCGGACTATTTTGATTATGGCGATGAAATACTCGGCTAACCGGCCGTAACCCCTAATCTGATTGCTAATGAGCCTTAACTCACCCTTTGCATTATTGTGCCGATAAAGATACTTGCATGCAACAAGCAAGATAATTAAACTAACGGTATACAAAACTTAAACAAACGTTAATGTCAGGCCACTTGCCCCTGATCAATGGAGAGAACATGAATACGTCCGCCAACCAGTCAGCCAGTGCCAATGATACCGCCGGTGCCGCCAGCGAAAATATATCCGCGAAAAAAGGCATTCCCTTAAGATTCGTTACCGCAGCCAGCCTGTTTGATGGCCATGATGCCGCGATTAATATTATGCGCCGCATACTTCAGGGTGCTGGTGTTGAGGTGATTCATCTCGCACACAATCGATCCGTGGCAGAGGTAGTGCAAACTGCCTTGCAAGAGGACGCTCAGGGTATTGCCATTAGCTCCTATCAGGGTGGCCATGTGGAGTACTTTAAGTACGCGGTTGATCTGCTTAAAGAAGCGGGCGCGGAGCATATTAAAATCTTTGGCGGTGGCGGCGGTGTGATCGTGCCGGAAGAAATCAAAGAGCTTGAGGCCTATGGTGTCGAGCGTATCTACTCCCCCTACGATGGTCAGAACCTAGGCCTAGTAGGCATGATCGACGACATGATTGAGCGCTGTTCCTTGGGTTCCTACAACGACATTAGCGTATCCGCCGAGGTGCTTTCTGGTGAGCAGGGGCGCAATAATCTATCCCGTCTTATCACCGCTATCGAGCGAGATGAACTAAGCCAAGACCAGCAGAATTCCCTTCGTGAGCAGGCACAGTTTCTTAGTGCCACAGTGCCAGTATTGGGTATTACCGGTACTGGTGGCGCTGGTAAGTCCTCACTAACTGACGAATTGATCCGTCGCTTCCGCCAAGACAGTGCCGATGAACTTAAGATTGCCGTACTCGCCATTGATCCCACAAGACGGAAAACCGGAGGTGCCCTGCTCGGCGACCGTATCCGTATGAACTCGATCTATCATCCCTCTATCTATATGCGCTCAATCGGCACGCGCGGTGCTACTGGTGAAGTGCCAGCCGCCCTAAAAGATATCGTCTGTGCAATGCGTCTGGGTGGCTTCGATCTAGTCGTGGTTGAGACCCCAGGTATTGGTCAGGGCGATGCGGGCATAGTGCCCTATGTGGATATTCCAATTTATGTGATGACCCCAGAGTTTGGCGCCCAGAGTCAGCTAGAAAAAATTGATATGCTCGATTATGCCGAGCTGGCGATTATTAATAAATTCGATCGCAAGGGTAGCGATGACGCCTACCGCGATGTTTGCAAACAGGTTCAACGCAACCGCGAGGCCTGGACTCAGGCGCCCGATGAGATGCCTGTTTTTGGCACCATTGCCTCACGTTTTAATGATGACGGCGTCACCGCTGCTTATCAGGAGCTGGTTAAGCTATTACAGGTTCGTGGCCTGCGCAGCTTTGAACAGCATCTGGCCAAAGTTGATTGTAGAACGCCTTCCGAAAAAACCGTGGTGGTCCCCGCAGATCGTCAGCGCTATCTGGCTGAGATTGCCGCTGGTGTGCGCAACTATCATCAGCAGGTTGTTGTGCAGGCTAATCTGGCCCGTCAGCAGCAGCAGTTGGCCGCAACAAAATCTATGTTGTTAGAGAGTGGCAGCGATGCCCCTGGGACTATCGACAGTCTTATCGCCGAGCGCAAGCAGGCCATGGACAGTACGGCGAGCAAGTTGCTCGAAAACTGGCCTGCCGTGGTGGAAGCCTATAGCGGCGACGAAAAAGTCGATGTCTTGCCCAATGGCAAACAGATTGTCACCAAACTCAATACCATTTCTCTGTCCGGCAATAAAATTTCTCGGGTATCTCTGCCGCGTTTTGAAGACCATGGTGAGCTGCTTAAATGGTTGATGCGGGAAAACCTTCCCGGTGAGTTCCCATACACCGCTGGTGTATTTCCCTTTAAACGTGAGGGCGAAGACCCAGCACGTATGTTTGCCGGTGAGGGCGATGCCTTTAAAACCAACCGTCGTTTTAAGGCGCTGTCGGAGCACTCCGAAGCAAAACGGCTTTCTACCGCCTTTGATTCGGTGACTCTGTACGGATTTGATCCCCATGAACGGCCCGATATTTATGGCAAGGTCGGTAATGCTGGCGTGTCTATCTGTACCCTGGATGACATGAAAGCCCTCTATGATGGCTTTGATCTGTGCAATCCATCTACCTCGGTATCCATGACCATTAACGGACCGGCCCCCACGATTTTGGCAATGTTTTTAAACACTGCCATCGATCAGCAGGTCGATCAGTTTGTGGCTGAGCAAAGTCGCCAGCCCAAGGATGATGAATACCAGACCCTGCGCAGCAATACTTTACAGCGCGTGCGCGGCACTGTTCAGGCCGACATTCTCAAAGAAGATCAGGGTCAGAATACCTGTATCTTCTCCACGGAATTTAGTCTGCGCATGATGGGTGATATGCAGCAGTTCTTTATCGACGAGCAGATCCGTAACTTTTACTCAGTATCGATCTCTGGCTATCATATTGCCGAAGCCGGGGCTAACCCGATCTCCCAGCTGGCCTTCACGCTATCCAATGGCTTTACGTTTGTGGAAGCCTACCTGGCGCGTGGCATGAACATTGATGACTTCGCTCCCAACCTGTCATTCTTCTTCTCTAATGGTATGGATCCCGAGTACACCGTCATGGGCCGAGTGGCTCGACGTATCTGGGCAACCTCGATGCGCGACCTCTATAAAGCCAACCCGCGCAGCCAAAAACTGAAATACCATATCCAAACCTCGGGCCGCTCACTTCATGCTCAGGAAATGAACTTCAACGATATTCGCACTACCCTGCAAGCCTTAATCGCGATTTATGACAACTGTAATAGCCTGCACACCAATGCTTACGATGAAGCCATTACCACGCCCACGGAAGAGTCTGTGCGCCGAGCGCTGGCGATTCAGCTGATTATCAATCAAGAGTGGGGCCTAGCGAAAAATGAAAACCCAAGTCAGGGCGCGTTTATTATTGACGAGTTAACCGACCTTGTCGAAGAGGCCGTACTCCAGGAATTTGAAAAAATCTCTAATCGTGGTGGTGTACTGGGTGCCATGGAAACTGGCTATCAGCGCGGCAAGATTCAGGAAGAGTCGCTGTACTATGAGCACAAAAAACATGATGGTTCATTCCCCATTGTTGGTGTGAATACCTTCCTTAATGAGGCTGAAGAAGAGCCGATGGAAATTGAACTGGCTCGTTCCACTGATGCCGAAAAGCAAAGCCAAATAAAGCGTCTTAGAGCATTCCAAAAAGAGCATGGTGCGGATTCCGCTGAAGTGCTCAAACGCTTGCAGGATACAGTGAGTGAAGGTGGCAACGGTTTTGAGGTGTTAATGGAAGCTGTGCGCTGCTGTTCATTGGGCGAGATTACCAATGCCCTGTTTGATGTTGGCGGGCAGTATCGCCGCAGCATGTAATGATGCTTGATATTTTGCCGACTTGTGGCGCAAACTACCGGCGCATCATGCGTGCTTGACCTTTGATTTTGGTTAACAGTGTAAGACTCGATATTTAGGATAATAAATAATGTCTAAAGCCCTTCGGCTGACTCAGGTCGAACGCAAAGAAATCTCCGATGCCAAAATGCTGGAAGCTGCGGTCGACCTTATTGTCGAGCGCGGTACCGGGCAGGCAACATTGAAAGATGTGGGAGAAAAGGCCGGTTACTCTCGTGGCCTGGCAGGGTATCGCTTTGGTAACAAAGAGGGCCTGTTTGATTTTGTGCTCAGATCCGTGGGGGATGAATGGCTTGCCGAACTGACCCTAGTGACCAAAGACAAATATGGCTACGAAGCCATTGCCGCCGCATTAGATGCCCATATCCAGTTTTGCGAAGATGCCCCCAAGCATGTAGAGGCCTTTTACCGTCTGTGGTTTGAAGCCTTAGCCCCTGAGTCTCAGCTTAAGCCAGTTATTTTAGGGATTCACAAACGTCGCCGTGGCGATGTAATCAGCTGGATAGAGCAGGGCATTGAACGAGGTCTGTTGGCACCGAGTCTAGATACAGCCTTGATTGCCGACCACTTTACGGCCTCGGTCAGTGGCATTGTTTATCACTGGATGAGCGACCCTGATAATCTCGACGAGATGCGCACCAATCACAATGGTCTCAAGCAGGTTATGCGCGCCATGCTGGCTGCCCGCTAAATCTACCTAAAAACTTCTTACTTATTGGCCTACCCTTTTATCGCTCTTAATTAGCGCCTATTACCGTCTAGATAGCCCCTAAACAGCGCTAAAGACGATAAAACAGCGCTATCTTGCGACCAAAAAGCCTATCTGCCTCAAACACGCCTTGCATGGCCAACTCAGCCAATTTACCCTAGATTGTTAGCAAAACTATAAATACACAATATTTGGGGAAACACATGGCGGGTCCAACTGCAGGAAACTCAACAGCAAAAGCGGCTGAAGGCCAAGAGCAGGGCACACAGACATTTGCGTTTATCGCGATGACCTGTCTGTTTTTCTTTTGGGGCTTTATTACAGTTCTAAATGATATTTTAATTCCATTTTTAAAAGAGTCCTTCGACCTTAACTACACCCAGGCAATGTTGGTGCAGTTTTGTTTCTTCGGTGCTTACTTTATCGTGTCACCCTTCGCTGGCAGACTCATTGATAAGGTCGGTTATCAGCAGGGCATTGTGCTTGGTCTGCTGACTACTGCTGCCGGTTGTATCCTTTTTTATCCCTCTGCAAGCTTTCATATGTATGGACTATTTCTGTTTGCCTTCTTTGTACTGGCCAGTGGTATCACCATCTTGCAGGTTGCAGCCAATCCCTACGTGGCAGCGCTAGGGCCAGAAAAAACCGCCGCTAGCCGGTTAAATTTGGCGCAGGCTGCTAACTCTCTGGGAACGACCGTTGGCCCCATTATCGGCGCATCGCTGATTCTGGGCGTGGTTGCTGCGGATGCTTCGGCGGTTCAGGGTCCCTACCTAATGATTGCGGGTCTGCTTATTGCAGCAGCATTGGTATTTAGAAACATTAAATTGCCGAAATTGGCCCATGTTGAAGCCACAGGCGAAGAGTCGGATGGCAATATCTGGGAGCACCGCTCACTGGTATTAGGTGCCCTAGCAATCTTCCTTTATGTCGGCGGTGAAGTTTCTATCGGAAGCTTCCTAGTCAACTATTTCTCCGAGAGCTCTATTGCAGGTATGAGTACGGCGGATGCGGGTGAGATGGTTGCTTACTACTGGGGCGCGGCAATGATCGGGCGTCTCGTCGGTGCAGTGCTAATGAACTACGTTGCTGCCACTAAGTATCTTGCGGTTAATGCGCTTATCGCGATTATTATGATTATCGTCAGCATGAACAGCACAGGCGATGTGGCCATGTGGTCGATTCTGGCCGTTGGCTTCTTCAACTCCATTATGTTCCCAACCATCTTTACTCTGGCCGTTAAAGGTCTGGGTTCAATGACGAGCAAAGGTTCTGGCCTAGTTTGTCAGGCGATTGTTGGTGGTGCACTTATTCCGCTAGTTCAGGGTGTTGCCGCCGATAGCATCGGTATTCAGCTGAGCTTTATAGTGCCAATGCTGTGCTACATCTATATTGGTTGGTACGCGCTAAATGGCGCTGAGGTCAATGCAGCCGATAGCTAAAAATCTGTAAATGCGTAAAATGCTGGGATGGTTAACCATCTCAAGCATCTTCTGGATATCTGGTACCCGCAGCGAGATTCTCAGCTGTGGGTACTAGCTACCGTCTATAAGACCGAAGGCCCCTCCTACCGTAAATCTGGCGCAATGATGCTGTTTAATGACCTTGGTCAGCAGTATGGCCTGCTCAGTGGCGGCTGCTTAGAAGCCGATATTCAGTTGCAGGCAGCGCGGGTGATGCGCAGTCAACAGTCTCTAACCGTTTGTTACGATGGCAGTGACGAAGACGATATTTCCTTTCAGTTGGGTATTGGCTGTGGTGGCACCGTTTATATTTTATTGCAGCCTATTCAGGCGGCAAATAATTATCTCAATCTTGGCGATATTCGCGATCATCTGGCAGAGCATGCACAGGGCCAATATTGGCAGCTTGTCGCTGACAATGCCGATGCCCAAAGTCGTTGGTTGCGTTCAGGTGCGACAGAGAAGCCGGGTCTAGTCACCGAAGAAAACCAAACCTGGTTAGTCACGCAGATTAAACCGCAACCCCATATTCTGGTGTTGGGGGGTGGTGTGGACGCACAGCCGCTAGTAACAATGGCGAAAAATCTAGGGTGGACAGTAACGCTCTGGGACTCTCGACCCGCCAATGGGCGACGAGAATATTTCTTGGCTGCGGATGTCCTTTTAGACTGTCCTATTAATAACCTAATCGATACCCCTGCATTTACTCAGTGGGATGCAGCAGTGGTGATGTGTCATAACCTAGAGATGGATGCTCATGCCATTAAAACGTTACAGGCTTCCTCTGTAAGGTATTTAGCGTTGCTTGGGCCAATAGCTCGGCAGCAGCAGGTGTTAGCCTTAGCGGGGTTAAGGGTAGAGACTTTGCGCATTCCTATCGCCGGTCCGGCCGGTTTAGATTTGGGAGCCGAACTCCCCGAGGGTATTGCCCTGTCGATATTGGCGGAGTGCCATGGAGTATTGCAGCAAGCCAATGGCGTGTCTCTGAGTGGCGCTCTGGACAGTTTCACCGATAATCATCGATTTTTATGACCAGCAATATTGCGGTACTTATCATGGCCGCAGGAGCCGCCTCCCGATTTGGCTCTCCCAAACAGCTCGCCCAGTATCAGGGACAGACATTACTACAGCGCTGTATAGACAGCGCCAACGTCGTTTTCCCTAATAAGGTGGCGGTAGTGTTGGGGGCACATGCACAGCAGATCGAGCCGCAGTTGTCAGGGGCACAGATTATTATCAACCCCCAGTGGAAGAGTGGTCTAGGCGGTTCTATTGCCTACGGAGCCAGGCACATTGATCCAGCAGCCCATGGCGTGTTAATTCTGCTGGCCGACCAAATTCATATCTCCCCAGAACAGCTTCAAGTAATGGCAAAGGCCTTTGAGGGTGATAATATTGTGGCTGCACATTATTGCGGTGCGCGTGGCGTACCAGCGATTTTCCCGCGAAGTTATTTTGAAAAACTGCAGGGACTAACGGCGGACAGCGGTGCTAAAACATTGCTTAACAATGCAGAAATTTCTGTTACAGAAATAGCACTGCCTGAAGCCGCACTGGATATTGATAGACCGGAAGATTTACATACATTAAAAAAACAATAATAAGGATTAACCTAATGGGCCCATTAGCAGGTGTAAAAATAATAGAAATTAAAGGTATTGGCCCCGGGCCTTTTGCCGGTATGTTGCTGGCCGATATGGGTGCCGAAGTGATCGTGGTTGAGCGCTCATCCAAAGGCGGTGGTCTGGTTGCACTGCCCGCCGCGATGGACTGTAACTCAAGAGGCAAGAAATCTATTGCCCTAAATCTTAAAACCCCAGCAGGCGTTGAAGCCTTACTGCGACTGGTGGAATCTGCGGATATGCTATTTGAAGGTTTTCGCCCCGGTGTCGCCGAGCGTTTAGGTTTTGGCCCAGAGCAGTGCCATAACCGCAACCCGCGTTTAGTCTTTGGTCGCATTACGGGCTGGGGCCAGACCGGGCCACTGGCCAAAACCGCCGGCCATGATATTAACTATATTTCCCTGACCGGATCACTGGCCGCCATTGGCACGCCAGAAAAGCCAGTGGTACCGCTAAACTTGGTGGGTGACTATGCTGGCGGCAGTATGTATCTCGTTATGGGTATGTTGGCTGCGCTCTATGAAGCCCAGCGATCAGGCAAAGGCGATGTGATAGATGCCGCCATTACCGATGGCTCCGCCAGCCTAATGTCGATGTTTCACAGCATGGACAAACTGGGTGCTTGGATTCCAGAGCGCGGCAGTAATATGCTCGATGGCCCGGCCCCCTATTACGATGTTTACGAAACCAGCGATGGTCGTTTCGTGTCCATCGGTTCCATTGAGCCACAGTTTTATGCCCTGTTAGTTGAGAAGGCGAACCTGGATCCTGAAGAATTTGCCAACCCCTACGATAAGACCCAGTGGCCGCAGATGAAGATCAGTTTGATCGAGATATTTAAAACCAAATCACAGGCCCAATGGTGTGAGGTTATGGAAGGCACCGATGTGTGTTTTGCCCCCGTGCTCAACTATCGAGAAGCACCGGCTCACCCACACAATGTCGCGCGCAAAACCTATATTGAAATCGATGGACTAACTCAGCCAGCACCAGCGCCAAGGTTTAGCCGCTCAGACTGCGCAACCCCAGAGTCACCCTCAGCAGAGGGTGCAGATACCCATGAAGTACTGGCACAATGGGGTTTCTCAAAACAGGATATAACTGCATTGGGTGAAGAGGGCGCACTTTCTTGATAAGCACTCTGGCACGTTTACTAAAGGAATATGTATACCAATGAACGTAGTAATCGCAGGCGCTGGAATCGGTGGATTAGCCGCTGGCCTGTGCCTGCAAAAATCCGGGCATAGGGTTCAGCTACTTGAGCAAGCCGCTGAATTTACAGAAGTCGGCGCCGGCATTCAGTGCGGTGCCAATGCGCTTCGAGTGCTCGACTACCTCGGCCTGAGATCTCAGATAGAAGCTATTGCTGTAGATCCAGTGCGAGCGGATTTTCGTGATCATAAAACCGGTGAGGTTCTCTATAGCCTACCCTTCGGTAAAAAATATTTAGAGCGTCACGGCGCACCCTATTTACATGTCCATCGCGCCGACCTACACCATATCTTGGCCAGCGCATTTCTCGCCAATGATCCTTCCGCCGTCGCATTGAATACCACAGTGATTCGCTACACAGAAGAGTCGGATAAAGTCACCGTGCACTGCGCCGATGGTAGCCAGTTTGACGGCGACTGTCTTGTAGCGGCAGATGGTGTTAAGTCGGTTATTCGTGATCAACTACTGGGTAAAAAAGCGCCGATTTTTACCGGCAATGTTGCCTGGCGCGGTGTGGTACCAGTAGATAGATTGCCCGCAGATTTCATGGAAAAAACGGTTAGTAATTTTGTTGGTCCCAACAAACATATGGTTATTTATTATTTGCGTAAACAGCAGTTAGTGAATTTTGTTGGCGTAGTTGAACATAGCACTTGGGAGGAGGCGTCTTGGACCACCAAGGCCCCCAAGGCAGAACTCGAACAAGACTTTGACGGTTGGCACCCAACCGTTCAAGCAGTGATAGCCGCTGTGGATAAAGACCAGTGCTATCGCTGGGCCCTGCATAACCACAAGCCATTGACCCAGTGGAGTTCTAAGCGCGTCACTTTGCTGGGTGACGCCGCGCATGCCACCTTACCTTTTATGGCCTCAGGTGCCGCCATGGCGATTGAGGATGGGCGCATCTTACAACGGGCCTTAGATCAGGCTTCAAATGTTGAGCAAGGTTTGCAACTCTATCAGCGCAACCGATTATCACGCACGGCAAAAATTCAAAACATGTCCACCAATATGGGCAAACTTTATCATCTTAAGAATAATTTTTTACTGCGCATGGCCTTCAAAGCATTGGCCATATTACCGGGTAAAAAAGAAGATTTTTTGCCGGACTATGATGCCAATACCATACCAATTAGATAGCACCTAGATTAAATAGAACCAAAAATAAAAGCGTAAAAATAATGCGTAAAGAAAGGGGGAGTCAGTCATGAAACCAGTTTGTTTAGTAGTAGGCGCCGGCGCCGGTATTGGCGGAACAACCGGCAAGCGTTTTGCCGCAGAAGGGTACCATTCAGTGTTATGTCGCCGCAGCGATCAAGAGGGTCTCAATACATTAGTCGCTGATATTCAAGCAGACGGTAACGATGCCACAGGCTTCTTGTTTAATGTGACCAACGAAGGCGCGATCGAAACATTAATCGCCACTGTAGAAAAAGACATAGGTCCTATCGAAGTAGTGATTTTTAATCTGGGTGCTCAGATCGGTGATCGCGATTTAAGCGACACCAGTTACAAAGCCTTCGAACGCTGTTGGCACATCGCCACCTTTAGTTTGTTTCGCACCGCATCTGTTGTCTGCCCATTAATGGTTGCGCGTGGTAAAGGATCAATAATAGTGACCTCAGCCACCGCAGCCGTGCGCGGCAATGCCGGCCAGCACGCCCACGCCTCAGCCATGGGTGGACGCCGAATGCTCTGCCAATCACTCAGCGCCGAGTTCGGCCCCAAAGGCCTGCATATCGCCCATGTCATTATCGATGGCGCCGTTGATGCCCCAGATACATTGGGAAAAATGCTCGGAGAAGAGCGCTTCAAAACATTGCGTGAAACCCGCGGAATGGAACATGATGGATTGATATTGCCAGAGAAGGTGGCAGATACCTATTTGCATCTTGCCAAACAACATAGATCAACCTGGACTCATGAACTGGATATTCGCTCGTTTACAGATCTAGCCTGGTGGAATCATTAAGACTGAGGGGAGTAAAATATCTGCTAACCCACATCATGGCATCCTACCCTGTTATGATCGATGACAGCTTCAAGATGGTATCGATTAGATCATGAATCGACAGTCATCTTTTCAAGTTCCTCAACGGGATGAATAAACGTTAATTTGTCCCCTAATCAGTCAATGGAGAAATGTATGGGTAAAGAAAAGAAAAGTAATAAAGAAGCCAAGAAGCAGCCACTACTGACCCAGAAAGAAAAGAAGGCGGCTAAAAAAGCCAAGAAGTAATGCTAGAAGAAACGGCATCGGGATGCCTAGGTGTTGATTTAAGGTATAAATGGTAGCTACGGGCGGACTTGAACCGCCGACCCCAGCATTATGAATGCTGTGCTCTAACCAGCTGAGCTACGTAGCTATAATTTGTTGCAAACCCTATCTGCTGATCTTGTGGTCACTTAAATTGCTGACCGAACGTATAGGGGGCGCGCATTTTCGCCAGACGGAGCGCCTTTGTCAAGAACTTCGGGGTTGTTACGCGGTTCTAGTCGATCTCGACAATTTCTCCTACTAAACGTGAGCTAAATCACATTAAGCAGATTCTAACGCTACTGCTCTGCATTAATGTTAGGCAGGTCATCAAATTTACATCAATCATTCCCATAATAAGGGCATGCCTCTGACCGAGGTTGTTTAGCGCTGTCTGGGCTGGCATTTATAATGCTATATAAAACTGGGTATCCTGAACTTCTCTGTTTTAACGTATTTGTCAGCGCTACTAACAGGCGGCAGTGTCAAATCTTCCTCGGTCAGTGGTTTTTTTTATTGGTCTGCTGCTGAATACTGCACTCGATAGACTCTTCCAGCCAAATCATCGGTGATATAAAAACGTCCCTGCTTATCCTGAGCGATCTCTACGGGTCGTCCCATAATGCCATCTTCCGCTAAGAACCCACTGACAAAGTCGCGGCTCTCTATGTTGCCTTGCTCGTCCCAGTGCAGCGAGATCACCTTATAACCATCCAGTGAGGAACGATTCCATGATCCGTGCAATGCGACTAAGGCTGTGCGATGAAACGCTTTAGGGAGGCTCTCGTGAGCGTTAATAAAGTGAATACCCAGAGGTGCGTTGTGTGGACGAAATTTATGGGCGGGAGGAATGGCCATTGGGGCTAGGTCAGGACGTTTGTCGCCCAACTCTGGGTCTGGAACATTGTCGCCGTGGTAGTAGGGCCAGCCGTAAAAGCCGCCTTCTACAATAAGGTTGAGCTCGTCGGGTGGAAAGTCGTCGCCGAGCATATCTCGGGCATTTACCGTGGCATACAGATCACCCCAGGGTGCCCAGTCAAAATCAACGCTGTTGCGCAGACCTGTGGCGTAAATCTCTAGGTTGCTGCCGTCTAGATTCGAGCGCAGCATGGCGGAGTATTTGGGATCTTCGGGCTCGCAGTTGTTGCAGGGGGAGCCGATATTGATGTGTAGTTTACGGTCTGGTGAAATACCGATGGCTTTGGCATTGTGGGACATGTGCGGGTGGCCATAGGGTAGGTCGCTGAGAATGACTTCAATCTCACCGGCAAGGGTGCTGGTGGTTTGATCGAAGGCGACTCTGGATACCTTGTCGCGCTCGCTAAAGTACAGCCAATCGCCGTCGAAGATTAGTCCCTGGGGGTTGCTGAGACCTTCAATGAGTAGAGTTTTGGTTTCTTTGCTGCCGTTGCCATCTTTATCCTGCAGCACCATTATATGGCCAACATCGGTAATGCTGACGACGAGGTCATTGTTGTCCGTCACTAGAATCCAGCGCGCGTAACCTAGATCTTCGGCGATCAATTGAATCTCGAACCCCGGGGGTAGCTGCAAGCTAGAGGCCTGTACCTGGTCTTCTGAGCGATTCATGCCGGCCACTGTGCTGAGCATGACCCAAAAGCCTGATAGGCCGCCGGAAATAGTCACTGAGATATAGCCTGCGCCACCGATGATAATAACGGCTAGTAGGGTTACTAGGCTGAGGGATATTTTCTTTAGCATGGGTTGTTCCTGAAATATGGCTATGCAGCTAGATGGTTATTGGGCTACTTATTATTGTTTTTCTGCCGCTCTTTATTGCTCTATTACTTTTTAGCTGCTGCAGTAGTGATTGAACCGCAGACCACCATTATTGCACCAATAATCGACAGTAACCCTATTGGCTCGGCGGTGATTCCAGTAATAGGGACTAACTGCACGATGGTGACGGTAAGCAGCGGCGTCAAGGCGATGGTTGCACTGACCCTAGATGCCTCGATATGCACCAGCGCTTCAGCAAAGGCACCGTAGGCGATTATTGTATTGAGTCCACAAAACGCCAGCAGGCCCCACTGTATGGCAGTGAGTTGGCCTAAGGTGGAGAAATCAGAAAAGGGTAAAAATAATAAAGTCCCAAGCCAATAAATGGCGAGCATGGTTTCTTCTGAGGTAAATTCTTGCAGCAGAATTTTTTGTAGTACCGCATATCCAGTCCAGCAAACGGCTGCCATGCAGAGCAGTAATAGGCCGAAACCATAATCATTGAGCGAGGTGAAAATGTCACCCAGATGATGGTTAAAAAACAGAACTAGGCCTGAGCCAAAGGCGAAAAAGCCAAACCACTGAGTGAGTGAGAATGATTCCTTGAATAAGAAAATGCCTGCTAGTAACAACAGCATTGGTGCGACTTGAATCATTACCTGAGCGGCTTCTGGGGTGGTTCGCTCTAGCCCCGAAATATACAAACCGTAGTTGCCGCACAGCAAGAGACCTGCGACTAACAGTTGCAGCATCAGGCGTGGCGTACGTAATTTGTTAATATTTGGAAGTCGTTTGCGCGCTACTAGCAAGGGTGTTAGCACTAATGCAGCCAGAGACAAACGAAAGAAGGTGGTGGTCATTGGGTCTAGGGTTTCCATCACCCCGGTTAGGGCGATGGGAAGTACACCCCACATGATGGCAGTGGCAAGGGCTAGTAAAAATCCGAGCCGCCAGCGTCCGCTAACGGCTGTCACAGTGTTCTAAACATTAAAACGGAAGTGAATGACGTCGCCGTCCTTTACGATATATTCTTTGCCCTCCAGACGCCATTTACCAGCGTCTTTTGCTCCCTGCTCGCCGTTGCCAGCAATGTAGTCGTCGTAGCCAATAATTTCGGCACGAATAAAGCCTTTCTCAAAATCTGTGTGAATCTTACCTGCCGCGTTAGGGGCGGTTGCGCCGACGGGAATGGTCCAGGCGCGGACTTCTTTAACGCCTGCGGTGAAGTAGGTTTGCAGGCCGAGTAAGTTGTATCCGGCGCGAATAACACGATTTAGGCCTGGCTCTTCCATGCCCATCTCTTGTAAGAATTCGATTTTCTCTTCGTCCTCTAACTCTGATATTTCCGCTTCCATCTTGTTGCAGATGGGCACGACGACAGAACCTTCACTCTCGGCAATTTTTATGACGGCGTCTAGGTAAGGGTTATTTTCGAATCCCTCTTCGTCGACGTTAGCAATATACATGGTGGGCTTGAGGGTGAGCAGGCTTAAAGGTTTAAGCAGTGCTATCTCGTCTTCGGTTAAGTCTAATGAGCGCAGTGGTTTGGCTTCATTCAAATGGGGTAGTACTTTTTCGGCGACGGTTTTAAGCGCCAAGGCATCAGCATCTTTGCCTTTGGCGGCTTTGGAGGCGCGGAAGATGGCTTTCTCGACACTGTCGAGATCGGCCAGGGCCAGCTCGGTATTAATAACATCGATATCATCTGGAGGACTTATTTTACCTTCCACATGAATAACATTCTCATCGTCAAAACAGCGCACCACATGGGCAATTGCGTCTGTCTCACGAATGTTGGTCAGAAACTTGTTACCCAGGCCTTCGCCTTTGGATGCGCCGGCGACGAGGCCTGCGATATCAACAAATTCCATGGTGGTGGGAATAATGCGCTCAGGGCTAACGATGGCCGAGATTTTGTCCTGACGTGGGTCGGGAATAGGCACGATGCCGGTGTTGGGTTCGATGGTGCAGAACGGGAAGTTTTCCGCGCTAATACCGGCGTTGGTCAATGCATTAAACAATGTGGACTTACCCACATTGGGCAATCCAACAATTCCGCAATTAAAACCCATTTGAAATTCCTTGTGCTAGCTGTCTAGTGTTGTTGTTTTTAAGCGCTGTGCTCTTTATGAGCTGTGCCTTTTATACGCTGTGCAGTTTTAGCATAGCTTTTTCCCATTCGCCGGCGACGGCTAGGGGAAGGGCGCGCAATGCATCATCAATACTGTTGATAATGAGCTGTTGATCGTCTGGTGATGCTTTTTTTAATACATAGTCGGCTACTTGCTTGGCATTGCCGGGATGACCGATACCAATGCGCAGACGCGCGAAATCTTTGTTGTTGCCCAGGCACTTAATCGTGTCTCGTAAGCCATTGTGGCCGCCATGGCCTCCGCCTTTTTTGAATCGTGAAACGCCAGGTGAAAGGTCGAGTTCATCATGGACCACTAAAATATTTTCAGGGACGATCTGATAAAACTTGGCCAACCCATTGACGGATTTACCACTGAGATTCATAAAGGTACTTGGGATTAGTAGGCGAACATCATGACCGTCGAGGGTAACCCTTGCGGTATCACCAAAAAATTTACTTTCATGCTTGAGTTCGACGTGCAGAGATTTAGCAAGTTCCAGAACCAAGTCGGCCCCGGCATTGTGACGCGTCCGTTCGTAGTTGGGGCCGGGATTTCCCAGCCCTACTATTAATTCTACGGGCGCTTGCAATGTCAGGGCCTACTCAGAGGGCAGTGGCGAAGATTACTCTTCGCTAGCTGCTTCTTCAGATTCGCCTGCAGCATCAGTAGCAGCAGCGGCTGGCTCATCGGTTTCTTCAACTTTCGCCTTCGGCTTGTTCACAGCTGCAATCGGCAGATCGTGATCAGTACCATGGCTCAGAGCAACAGACTCAACGCCCTTGGGCAATGTGATGTCTGAAATATGCAATGTTGTGCCAATTTCTACGTCAGTCATATCGACTTCAAGATACTCAGGCAGATCTTTCGGCAGACACATAATGTCTAGCTCAGTCATAGTGCGAGAGATAATACCGCCACCGACTTTAACGCCGACACAGGCTTCTTCATTAATGAAGTGTATAGGCACTTTAGTCTGCAACTTAGTGTCTTTGTTAACGCGCAAGAAATCCATGTGCATAATCCAACCTTTGGCTGGATGACGCTGGAGGTCTTTCAAAATTACGTCTTCAGATTTACCGTCGATTTCAAGACCGATAATATGAGAATAGAACGCTTCGTTTTCCAACGATTTTGTAACGTCTTTAAGAACCAGCTTGATTTGAACGGGATCTTTCTTGCCACCATACACAATTGCAGGTAACTCACCGGCCAGACGACGCAGGCGGCGGCTCGCACCTTTCCCTGTTTCTTCACGACCTTTCGCTTGTAGAGTAAAATCAGTAGACATAAGAGTCTCCAAAAGTTAAGCCAAAACAGACCGCGACCAGACCTGTAATGGGATTTTAATGCCTCGACATGAGGCGTTGTAATAGTGCTTGTTAACCAGTCAAAGACTAGTCAAACATGGCACTGATAGATTCTTCATTGCTGATACGACGAACGGATTCGCCGAGGAGCTTGCCAAGTTGCAAGGTGCGGATTTTCTTACACTTCTTGGCTTCATCACTTAGTGGAATACTGTTGGCAACCACCAACTCGTCCAGCTGTGAGTTGTTAATGTTGTCTATTGCGCCACCAGAGAGTACAGCGTGCGTGGCATAGGCTACAACCTTAGCGGCACCATTTTTCTTCAGTGCTTCCGCGGCCTTGCATAATGTACCGGCGGTATCGACGATATCATCGACCAAAACACAGGTGCGACCTTCAACTTCACCGATCAGATTCATTACTTCGCTCTGATTCGCGGTTGAACGACGTTTATCAATTATGGCCAGATCACAGCCTAGCTGCTTGGCTACAGCTCTTGCACGCACTACACCGCCAACATCGGGTGAGATAACCTGCAAGTTTTGGTAATTTTGACGCACGATATCATCCAGTAATACGGGTGCGCCATAGACGTTATCAACGGTACAGTTGAAGAAGCCTTGAATTTGTTCTGCGTGGAGGTCGACGGTTAGTACACGGTCAACGCCAGCATTAGAGAGCATATCGGCAACCACTTTGGCGCTGATAGGAACGCGTATGGAACGTACGCGACGATCTTGGCGAGCATAGCCAAAATAGGGAACAACTGCAGTAATACGTGCGGCAGATGCGCGACGCAATGCGTCAATCATCAATACCAGTTCCATGAGGTGTCTGTTGGTCGGTGCGCAGGTAGGCTGCACTACAAACACATCGTGTCCGCGAACGTTTTCGCGAATTTCGATGTTGATTTCACCGTCCGAAAATAATGATACCAATGCATCACCGAGTGGAATCCCCAAGGTGCGAGCGATTTCATTTGCCAGTTCCGGGTTTGCGTTTCCGGAGAAGACCATCAATCTTGCCACGTCATTTTTCCTGGTATTCATAATATAGATATGGCTGGGGCGGGAGGATTCGAACCTCCGGTGCCGGGATCAAAACCCGGTGCCTTAACCACTTGGCCACGCCCCAGTAAAAAGTTTTCCCATTTGCCGATGCAGTGAGGAGCTATTTGCCCCTCGCGCTATAAATGCATTCCAATGGTTTGGAACCTTGTCAAGAGCTTGTTGCGCCTCGGTTTGGTTTTCAAAGCCACTAAATACGCTAGCACCAGTTCCTGTCATCAGTGGGCTGTTGTAATCTCCGAGCCAATCCAACGCTTCTTTCACTGCTGGATAGAGCTTTTCAACCACAGACTGGCAGTCATTCCTATACTGCTCCCCTGAGAGGGCGCGTATTTTGATCGGAGAAGAGTTCCTTGTCAATTGAGGATGTGAAAAAATTTCACCTGTCGACACCTGACATTCTGGGGTAATCACCAGATACCATTGTTCTGGTATCTCCATGGGGGTTAAAAGTTCGCCAATTCCCTCGGCAAAGGCGCTGTTGCCATGGACAAAAACCGGTACATCCGCACCCAGTTCACAGCCCGCATCTGCCAGCTCAGTCAGCGACAGGCCGCATTCCCAAAGGGTATTGAGGCCAACCAGTGCTGTTGCTGCATTGCTGCTTCCGCCGCCCAGACCGGCGCCCATAGGCAGTACCTTGTTTAACACAATATCGCAGCCCCTGGTGCCAGCGGTTTTTTGCTGTAACAGGCGGGCGGCTCGAACAATTAAATTATCTTCGGCTAAAACACCCTCAATTTGCGGGCTCAAATTGATTTGGCCGCTGTTATTCGGTGTAAATGTGAGCGTATCGCCAAAATCTAGCAGCTGAAAGACTGTTTGCAGGTCGTGGTAGCCGTTATCTCGACGACCGGTGATATGCAAAAACAGATTTATTTTTGCTGGTGAGGGTAATGTAACTGAAGACATGTTGTTTCGACCGCTGGCTATTTTTCTGGGAAGCTCCAGCGGGATATTAACAGCTTAAAGGAGTGGTCCCCAAGCTGGCCGACAATTTTTCCCGGGAGATTGCCATCGGCGGTTAAATTGTAGCGTGAAAACACCAGCTGCCAGCCGGCCTGATTAAAGCCTGCGGCTGCACCATCGGCAGTAGTCACCAAGTTAGTCGCGGGGTTTTTGCTGGGAGAGGGTAGCCCTCGTGCCCACCAGTTGAGTGCATCCACAGGAATGGGTAGGCCAGTCAGCCTCAATGCCAGCTGTTCGGGTAGGTCGATGTACGTTTGATTATCTGAGTAAAGCTGTGCACTAGCCGCGTCGCCGCTAATAATGGCACTACCAGCACCAAAGGGGCCGCTGAGGGAAAGCTGGTACTGCTGTTGGTTTTGCGACCAGTTGAGGTTGGCGCTACCACCCTGACTCTCAGACTTAAAGCCTAATTTCCCTTGAACCTGCCACTGATCTAGCGCTGCTATTTTTGCGCTATGTTGTTGCCAGCTGCCTGAGGTTCCAGGGAACTGTGGTTGAGAGCTACAGCCAGCCAGAAAAAATATCAGAGCAGCCATACTGTATCGAGCAACTATCATTGCTGTGGCTCCGAGCTCTCAGGATTAAGGGGTTCTAGTTCTAACTCTGCACCAAGACGTTGCATGGTGCTTACAATGGTTTTATGGCCCGGTGCCTGCTCAAGGCTTTTAGTCCAGGTCAGGATGGCGCTCTCTTTATCGCCCAGCGCCCATTGCACCTCGCCCAGATGTGCGGCAATTTCAGGATCCGGCATAATCCCCATGGCTTTGGTTAGATGTCCGAGGGCCTTCTCCAGCTCGCCCATCTGAAAGAGCACCCAGCCCATACTATCTATCGTGGCAGGATCACCCGGATTAAGCAGATAGGCGCGTTTGATTAATGCATGGGCCTCGTCGCGGCGGTCGGTATGCACAATCATCGTGTATCCGAGGGCATTGAGCGCCGTGGCGTTGTTTTGGTCCAAAGCAATGAGTGCGCGGAGGTCTTGCTCGGCTAGGGCGAAGTTATCTTGCTGCTCGGCAACCATTGATCGGGCATAGAGTAGCTGGGTATCGTTGGGGAAGGCGCTGAGTCCGTCAGTGAGAATCGACAGGGCCTGATCTGGTTGCTTGGCGCTAATCAACAGGTTGGATTCAATCTGAAACAGTCCCACTGCCTGAGAGGGCTGTTCAATACGCAGGCGCTGCAGATATTGCCGTGCTGCGGTGACATTATTATGGGTGGCGAGCAAGACAGTAAGCCTTGAGGCCGCTGCCAGATAGTTACGACCAAAGCGCACCTGACGATAATGACCCAACGCGGCGGATACATTGCCCTGCCGATCGGCAATGCTACCTAAGTGGTAATGGGCATCGGCACTCAGGCTGGGTTTACCGGCCGCCTCTTTAAAAAGCGCAACGGCCTGCTCGATCTGCCCCTGATTGAGCTGCAGCAGAGCGAGGAGGAAGTTGACCTCCTGATCTTTGGGGTCCTGGCTACGCAAAATTTCAAATTGTGAAATGGCCAGATTGCGGTCAGTGATGGTTAAAAATCGCGCATATTGCAGGCGTAACTTGCGGTCGTCTGGCTTGCGCTTGAGGCTGTCTTCAATTAGCAGTACCGCTTCATCAATACGGTTTAATTGATGTAATACTTGGGCTAACAGCAGTAAACCCCTCTGATCATCCGGTGTAGCGACTAAAAATTCCTTTGCTAAACGCTCAGACTCTGCGAGTTGGGCGCTGTCTCTGTGCAGGATAGCCCTTGCTAAAAGAACAGAGGCCTGTTTTTCTGGCGGCAATTGAAGTTGCTGGTAGGCGGCGATAAGCGCTGAGATCAGAGCGCTTTTTTCGTCATGGTTTATCTCTTTATAGGTGGCTCCTTCATAAATAGAGGTCACCGCCAAAAAGGCCTCTAAATCATCATAGTTTTGGTACAGCCAGCTCGCATAGGTGAGGGCGTTGATCGCATCGCCCTCTATGGCATAGGCCTGCAATGCGGCACTCTGTGACTGCGGGTTTTCTGAGTCAATCTCGACCCAGAGCAGTGCCATCTCAAGGCTGGCTTCATGATCGCGAAGATGACTGGCGACACGACTGGCCATTTCAACAATCCCAGCATCCCGAGTTTGGCGAGCCTGCTGTAGATACTTGGGCAAGGCTATATCGAACTGACTGCGGGTCAGGGCTATATCGCCTACTAGCAAGTCATAGAGGGTATCAATGGCAAAGGGGGTTGCCGGAAGTTCTGCTGTTTCAGTAACCTCTGGATCTGTCGTGGCAGCGGTTTTTCCAACGCCCTGAGGCGCAGTGGCGCAACCGGCCACAAGCAGATAGAGGGTAATAACAGCACAGAGATGGAGTTTTTTCATAGATTCATTTTCAAGGATGTCGAAACTTAAGACAACTACTAAGCATAAAGTTTAGTTGTGGGGGGTGGTTTAGTACAAATCATTTTTCCTTGATGCTCCATCGTGCGCCAGACTCGTGTAAAATCTCGGGCTGATAGTAATGGGTATTTATTAAGGTAGCTTTTAGGCGCTATGGGCATTCTGGCATTCGGTATTAATCATAAATCAGCCTCGGTAGATCTCCGTGGGCAGATTGCCTTTGCGCCGGAAATAGTGGTTGAGTCACTGCAGAGTGCTCTAGTGACCATGAAAGCCGCAGAGATTGCACTGCTATCAACCTGTAATCGCACCGAAATTTACCTTCAGGGCGACGTCAGCGACGAGCAGTTATTAGCTTGGCTGGCAGGGGCCAAAGGATTGGAGGTTGAAGCGCTGCAAACCTGCTATTACTGCCATCGGGATGAACAGGCCATTCGCCATATGATGCGTGTTGCCAGTGGATTGGATTCATTGGTGTTGGGAGAGCCGCAGATTTTTGGGCAGATTAAATCAGCCTATTCCGTAGGCCGCGAAGCAAACACTGTATCGACTTTCCTTAATCAAGCTTTTCAGCAGGCATTTTCGGCTGCCAAACGGGTGCGATCCGAAACCGCCATTGGCCAGAACCCAGTTTCTGTTGCCTATGCCTCGGTGAGTTTGGCCGAGCAAATTTTTTCCGACCTCGGCAGTGCTCATGCATTATTAATTGGTGCAGGGGAAACCATTGAACTGGTAGCCCGGCATTTACAGGAAAAAAATATTGGTCAGCTTACCGTCGCTAACCGGACGTTAATCCGCGCCCAGGAACTGGCTGCAGATTTTTCGGCAGAGGCTATTTTACTGTCGGATATTCCCGATTATCTTCATAAAGCCGATATCGTCATCTCCTCAACTGCCAGCCAGTTGCCGATACTGGGCAAGGGTGCGGTTGAGTCTGCACTCAAGTTGCGCAAACACAAACCCATATTTATGGTCGACATTGCGGTTCCCCGAGATATTGAGCCAGAGGTGGAAGAGCTTGCGGATGTCTATCTCTACACCGTGGATGACCTTGAAGAAGTGATTCAGGACAATATGCGCGCCCGACAAACCGCCGCAGATCTGGGTCAGGAAATTATTGATCAAGAAGTTGTATCCTGGGTCAAACAACAGCGTGCCCTGGCCGCAGTCGATACCATTAAAGCCTTTCGTGATAGCGTAGAAAGTATTCGCGATGGTGAAGTAGAAAAAGCACTTAGTGCTTTGGAGCGGGGTTTGGATTCCGTTGATGTGATTAATACTCTGGCGCGCAATCTCACCAATAAACTGCTGCACAAACCCACCACAAAATTAAAACAGGCCAGCGAAGAAGGGCGTGATGACACTATTCATGTCACCCATGAGCTGTTTGATTTAAATAAAAAGTAACCAAGGTTCCGAATGAAATCATCAATACTGGCCAAGCTGGATCACCTCGCCGAACGCTACGAAGAAGTCGGCGCGCTACTGAGTGACCCGGAAATTATTGGTGATCAAAATAAATATCGAGAGCTCTCAAAAGAGTATGCCGAGCTGGAGCCCGTGGTTAAGTGCTACCAGAGCTTTCAGGAAGTGGTTAACAATATTGAAGAAGCCAAGCTGCTGCTAAAGGACTCTGACCCCGATATGCGCGAGATGGCCCAGGAAGAATTTAAAGCCGGTGAAGCGCAGCAAGAGGTACTTGAGGCGGATCTTCAAAAACTATTACTGCCCAAAGACCCCAATGATGAGAAAAATGTTTTCTTGGAAATTCGCGCCGGTACCGGTGGCGATGAAGCCGCTATTTTCTCGGGTGATCTATTTCGCATGTACAGCAAGTTTGCTGAAACCCAGCGTTGGAAAATAGAAATTATTAGCGAAAACCGGGGTGACCATGGTGGTTATAAAGAAATAATTGCACGGATTGTGGGTACGGGGGTGTATTCAAAACTCAAATTTGAATCCGGTGCTCACCGCGTACAACGCGTGCCCGAAACCGAGTCACAGGGCCGAGTTCATACCTCTGCCTGTACGGTTGCCATTATGGCCGAGGCAGATGAAAAAGATGCCATCGAAATTAATAAAGGCGATCTGCGGGTAGACACCTTTCGTGCTTCCGGCTCCGGTGGTCAGCACGTTAACAAAACCGATTCTGCTATTCGTTTAACCCATCTGCCCTCGGGCTTGGTAGTGGAATGTCAGGACGAGCGTTCGCAACATAAGAACCGTGCCAAGGCGATGTCGGTATTGCAGGCGCGATTGACCGCAGTGCAGGATGAAGCTGTTGCCAAAGAACAGTCTGACCAGCGCAAGAGTTTGGTTGGCAGCGGCGATCGCTCGGAGCGTATTCGCACCTATAACTTTCCTCAGGGGCGGGTGACAGACCATCGTATTAACCTCACCCTGTACAAACTCGCAGAGGTGATGGAAGGTTCATTAACCGATGTGGTTCAGCCTCTGGTGAGCGAGTTTCAGGCCGAGCAGCTAGCGACACTCGCAGACTAAGTCAGTGACTATCTCTACATTGCTGCAGCGCAGTGCTGAGCTTACTGATAGCGACAGCGCATTATTGGATACAGAGCTGCTGCTATGCCATGCATTAGATGTGAGTCGCACCTACCTAAAAACCTGGCCAGATCGCGAGCCAACGCCAGAGCAACTCAGCCATTTTTCAGCGCTGTTTCAACGTCGATTATCAGGCGAACCCATCGCCTATATTTTGGGTTACCAAGGTTTTTGGAGCCTAGACCTTAAAGTCTCAGAACACACCTTAATTCCTCGCCCAGAAACTGAATTGTTGGTAGAGGCTGCCCTCGAACTGCCATTGCCACCACAGAGTTCTGTGCTCGATCTGGGCACTGGCACCGGTGCTATTGCCCTAGCATTAGCCAGCGAGCGCAGTGACTGGAATATTACCGCCCTAGACTTTCAGCCTCAGGCCGTGGCCTTGGCGGAGGAAAATAGAGTCGCTCATAAACTAGATAACGTGCAGATACTTCAGAGCAATTGGTTCGCTACATTGCCTGCCGATAAATTTGATTTAATCCTTAGTAATCCACCCTATATTGAAAACAACGACCCACACCTGTCTCAGGGCGATGTGCGATTTGAGCCTGCCTCGGCACTGGTTTCTGGTGTTAAGGGGTTTGATGATTTGATAGTGGTCATTGGTGAAAGCGCAGGGTTTTTAAAATCCAATGGCTGGCTAATTGTTGAGCATGGCCATGATCAGGGCCATGGAGTCAGACAGCTATTTACTGAGACTGGGTTTACGGATGTTGAAACCCGCCGCGATTACAATCGCGTCGAACGAATTACGCTGGGATGCTTTTGCGGTAGCGAGTAGAGACTAAATTCCAGCGCACTAACAGGCATAGCATGGCAATGCCTGCCGCAATAATAACGCCACACCAAAATCCGTAAACGCCCATTGGCGGCCCCCAAAAATCAGTAAGCGCCAGAGTGTAGGCAATGGGGAATGCAATTACCCAAAACGCGAACACCTGAATAAGTAGGGGTATGCGCGCATCTTTATAGCCCCGAAGAGCACCACTGCAGGCCATCTGCAAACCATCAACTGAACCCAGTACCGCGGCAAAAATAAACAGGTTTGCAGCAATTATTTGAACACTGGGATCCGAGCTAAACAGGGCTGCTAGGTCATGGCGGAAGATGATCTTCAGTGCGCCTAAAAGCAGCGCAATAATAAGCACCAGCTTAAAACCGGTGAGACAGATAAGCCTGGCATCAACAGGGTCGCCACGCCCCTCTGCATGAGCCACCTTAATGGTCAGTGCCTGGGCTATACCCAGCGGCACCATAAATGCCAGGGAATCAATATTAATGGCAACCGCATGAGCGCCTAAAATATCGGACCCCAAATGGGCAATCATCATTGGAATAATGGCAAAGAAACTGAATTCTGCAGCAATATTGAGTGCAATGGGAATACCTAAACGCAGAATATTAGCGATGGCTTTAGGGTTTGGCAGGCTAAATAGGTGGTAGAGGCTAAGGCTTTTCATCGTAACTGAGTAGCGACCGTAGCAGGCCATACAGATTAATAAAAAAGTCATCACTATTACCGTGGCCCAAGCGGCACCGATGCCTCCCATTGCTGGGAGTCCGAACTTACCAAACACCAGAGCGTAATCGAGCAAGATATTGAGCAAGAAGGCCATGCAGTTGAACACCATGACCGGTCGCGTATCGCCCATACCCTCGAAGGTACTGCGAAAAGCAAAAAAAGCGGGAAACATAAAGCCGGTAATCAGAAAGGGCAGCAGGTAGCCTCGCGCTATGCGGAAGACCTCCGCGGAAATATCCAAGCTGCCTAGTAGTTGCACCCCAAGTAGAACAGCAATACAGGTGAATATACCCATTGGCAGCGCCAGCCAGAGCGCCTGCTGAAACTGGAAGCGCACCCGCTCAGGCTGTCCGGCCCCCCAGTAATTACCAATAATGGGGCTATTGCCAATCATGATACCGATAACCACCAGATTGATCATCGACCAGATGCTGCCGCCCAGCTGAAGCGCTGCCAGAGTGTCTGAGCTAACCTGCCCTGCCATATAAATGTCGGTTACAGTCATGCCGACCACGGCGACCTGACCGAGAATTAGCGGCCCGGCAAGACGAAGTAATACGCGAGCATTCTCGATAAAGGTGGGTCTTGTCTTAGTGATCATTTTTTATTTATATCAGGTGCGTTCTGTATTCTCGTTGAATGCCCATACCAAAGGAAGTAAAAGTTACGATAAGAGATATCTATGGTCATATTTGGAATCTTTTAAGCGAACGGCGCTCTAATTTCCAATCATTAAAAAACCATCGCTAGGGAGTAGGAAACATGCAGGGACCTGTCAGCTTATACCGTCTGTTGATCGAAAAATTAAAATCCATTAACTGGTTGGGACCACTAGCGTTCAGGCTCTACCTGGCCCCTATTTTTATTGGCGTCGGCGCCCATAAATTCGCTAATTTTGAAGATATGGTGGCCTGGTTTGGAAATCCCGACTGGGGTCTGGGTCTGCCCATGCCTACATTGATGGTTTTCCTCGCTGCCAGCGCTGAGTTGTTTGGTGGTCTGGCATTGCTTCTTGGTGTAGCGACGAGGCTCTTTGCCATACCGCTCATTTTTACCATGCTGGTGGCTATGGGCACGACACATTGGGACAACGGCTGGTTTGCTATCGCCCCAGGTGACCCTTCTACCAGTACCGCCAGCGTCTTGGCCATGGTGGGTATTCCGGCGGCACAGCGCAGCCTAAAAAATAGCGAGGGCGTGGGTGCCCGCGTTGGCGCAGCAAAAAGTATCTTGCGTAAACATGGCAACTACAGCTGGCTCACGGAGAAAGGTAATTTCGTGATTCTCAACAATGGCATCGAATTTGCCGCAACCTATCTGATTATGCTGTTAAGTCTGCTGTTTACGGGTGGCGGCCGCTGGGTGAGTCTGGATTACTGGATTGCCAAGCACTTTAAATCCTAGGGCTATAGTCTTACCGGCTAGCGCCAATTTAGTAGATCAACATAGTAGAGCAACACAGTAGAGCGATATAGTAGACGGCTCCTGGCTCTGCCCAGGGGCCACTTATTAATGTCAGCGAATAATTAACAATTCTGCTACACTCCGCGCCATTCGCGGGTATGCCAATGGCCATAGGCTTGGGCTCCCCAGCCAACTAATTGTTAATTACAGAGTAGACATACTTTGACTGAAAATAATTCTGCACCTACAGATACCACGCCTGATACTTCTGATACTGAGGTTGCTACTGCCGCTGAAGCTGCAGTAAATACAAAGGCTGAAGTTACGGTAGATACCAAGACTGAAAATAGCCAGGCTGAAAAATCCTCTTCAAATCGTCGCAGCAGAGGTCGCGGTCGCGGCGGATCTAGCTGGGACCTTTCTCAATTTGAAGTTGCACCTGAGGAAGGGAAAGTCAGATTCCATGACTTTGATCTACCCCTGCCGCTTATGCGCGGCATTCAGGATACTGGGTTTAAATTTTGCACACCTATTCAGGGTGCCTCGTTGCCACATACCCTTAACGGTCACGATATCGTCGGTAAGGCACAGACAGGTACCGGCAAGACGGCTGCGTTTCTAATTAATATTATTACCGACCTGCTTAAGCACCCTATTGAGGGTGATCGCTATATGGGCGAGGCTCGATCGTTAATTTTGGCACCGACCCGTGAGTTGGCAATACAGATTGCTGATGATGCAGTAGCGCTTTTAAAGCACACCAAACTCAATGTGCACTGTTTAGTGGGCGGCATGGACTACGGTAAGCAGTTACAAAAAATGCAGAAAATGCACTGTGACATTTTGGTTGGAACGCCTGGCCGACTGTTGGATTTTGCCAACAACCGCGACGTCTATCTGGATCAGGTAGAAGTGATGGTGATTGATGAAGCTGACCGTATGCTAGATATGGGCTTTATCCCACAGGTGCGACGTCTGGTTAATTTGACGCCAAAGCGTGAAGATCGCCAGACCCTGCTGTTCTCAGCAACCTTTACCCCAGAGATACTGCGCCTTTCAGGCACCTGGACTGACAAGCCGGTAACCGTAGAAATTGGTGCCGAGCGAGTGGCCACAGATACGGTAGAGCAAAAAGTCTATATCACGACCGCCAGTGAGAAGTTTGCCTTACTGCATAATATTCTTGTCGGTGACGATGTGGACAGCGTAATGATTTTCGCTAACCGCCGAGACATCTGCCGAACCCTCCAAGAGAAACTCAATAAGAAAGGCTTTAAAGCCGGTTTGCTGTCTGGCGATGTACCCCAGAACCGACGTATGAAAACCTTAGAATCCTTTAAGAGCGGTGCGACCAAAGTGATGGTGGCAACCGATGTAGCGGGTCGGGGTATTCATGTTGACGGTGTAAGTCATGTGATTAACTACACCTTGCCGGAGGAGCCAGAGGACTACGTTCACCGTATTGGCCGCACTGGCCGTGCTGGCAGTACCGGCACATCCATTAGTTTCGCCTGTGAAGACGATGCATTTTTGCTCGAGCCAATCGAGAAGTTGCTGGATATGAAGCTGGCCTGCACCATGCCAGAAGAAAAGTTACTGCAACCGGTTCCTTCTAATTACAAGCCTGCAGCACGCAAGTTAAAAGTAGACGCTGCGCCCGAACAGAGCACAGAACAAAAATCAGCACAAAAAGAAGAGCCAAAAGAAGAACAAAAAGAAGAACAAAAAGAAGAGCAAAGCCAAGAGAAGACTGTTAGCGAAGACTAGATGTCCGCTAGCAGTTTTTACACAACAGGCTCTAATCTAGAGCCTGTAATTGATTGCTCCTTATCCAAAGCAGTGTTCCACCAATAACCGTCGCTGGCAGCAATAGCAGGTTAACGATTGGAATAGCGGACGCTGCCAATGCCGAAAACCCAAACCCCATCGACTGCCATCTCTGTGCTGCTGCACGCTGACGTAAGTCTCTAAAACCGACCTGATCAATATCTGCGCCATAATCTAAATACTGCAGTGCCAGTGACCAGGCTGCCCAGCTGCCCGCCACAATAGGCACCAGTAGGTTGGCCAGTGGGATAAAACTAATTGCCAGACAGAGTAGCCCCGCAGCAATGGCGCGTGGAATAAGATAACCCATGAGCTGGAGTTGTCGAACAAAGCTGCCCCAGGCAATTTCTAACATTGATTTAGGTTCTGAGATTGTTTGATCGTCGCTCATCATCAGTATGATTCTTTCCGCGATCAGTCCGTAAAACGGTGAGCCGATCAGGTTGGCAATCAGGGTAAAGGTGAAGGCGTAGACCACCAGCGCCAGCGCGGCAAAAAGACCCCAAATAATCCATACCAGCCAGTGCAACCAATCTGGCACCAGGTTGATAACACTGTCTAGCCAACCCACGAGCCATTGGGCTGCGAAGCCTGTGGCACCGGCAAACAGTACTATATTGATTAAAAGTGGGATTATCACCAGCCAGCGAATATCCCGATGCCAGAGTAACTTCAGGCCCTCAAGAATTAGGGCTGGGCTAGAAATAATAGAAGGCTGTTGTTTATGCATGGTTTTTTAAATATCCGTTCAATCAACTTTTACAATACCAAGAATAGCATCTATGCTTTTTAAAACATGCACTTTTAAAATCAGGCTTAGTTCAAGGAAAAAATATGGGTAAGGTCGTAAAAATAACATTGGTATTGCTGTTGGTACTGACTGTCGTGGTGGTAATGAATCTCGGTAGCGGCCTTAAAACCTTGGTTGAAACTCTGGGGCCAGAGATGACTCAGTCTCAGGTTAGTCTGGGCAAAGCCAAGATATCCCTGATGTCAGGCGAGGGCAGTTTTGAAGATCTAGTAATTGGTAATCCCGAAGGCTTTGATACCCAGCATGCTTTTTCACTGGGGGAGATCAGCTTTAAGCTGGATCCGGAGTCGGTGACTACAGATACCATTGTGGTGGAATCCCTGCGTATTCTGGCTCCGCAAATTATTATGGAGTCCGGCCGTGGCGGCAGCAATCTGGATCGCATTCAGGAAAACATCCAGTCCTATCTAGGTTCGAGCGCTCCAGCGACTGAGGCTGAAGAAGGCGCCAGCAAGAATATTGTTATCCGAGATCTGCTCATTAGTGATGCTCTGCTCGAATATGGTCTGCTGGGTTCGGCCACATTGGAGCTGCCATTACCTGAGCTGCACCTGACCAATATTGGCGAGGAGGGACAGGGGGTTTCTATTGCCGAGGCCAGCGCCAAAATAATTGCTGAGATTTCTAAGAGTGCATCCAAAGAAGCCCTCAAATCTGGGGCGCTTAAAGATGCGGGCAGTAAGCTGGAGGATCAGATAAAAGATAAAACCGACGATCTAAAAAGCCTATTCAAAGGGCTAAAAAAATAAAAAGGGTAAGAATCGCGTTTTAGCTGTGGCGCATAATACGCGCCTTCTGGCGATCCCAATCCTTAGCCTTGTCGTCTTGGCGTTTGTCATAGGTGGCCTTGCCCTTAGCCAGAGCAATTTCGCACTTAATAAGATGGCCTTTCCAATACAGGGCTGTGCACACGCAGGTGTGGCCTTTTTGGTTAACCCCTTCCTCAAGCTTTTGCAGCTCGCGGTGATTGAGGAGTAACTTTCTAGTTCTCGTGGGGTCGGTGACAAAATGCGTAGAGGCCGATGGTAGGGGTGCGATATTGGTGCCTATCAAAAAGGCCTCGCCATTTTTCAAAAACACATAGGTATCCGTCAGGTTGACCCTGCCGTCACGTAAGCTTTTTACTTCCCAGCCCAATAGCGATATTCCCGCCTCAAATTTTTCTTCGAGGAAATAATCACGCTTCACCTTTTTATTTAAGGCGATGGTGGTGGATTGCTGTTTGGGTTTCTTTTTAGTCATAGCCCGCGATTATACGTTGGCCACGGCGATTGTCATGAAATATTACCAACCTTAATTAGATACTGTATTCAATAGGGGTTATGGGTACAATTTGGCCATCAAAAACGGAGAGCACTTGTGGCAATACAACAAAAAGGAATGCATGGGGCCTGGGCCAGTCGATGGACCTTTATTATGGCCGCGACGGGTTCAGCTGTTGGCCTGGGTAATATGTGGAAGTTTCCCTATGTGGCAGGTAGCAATGGCGGTGGTGCCTTTGTCCTGGTCTACCTGGGCTGCATTCTGCTAATCGGTGTGCCGGTCATGATGGCTGAGGTGTTGATTGGCCGGCAGGGCCGTCAAAGCCCGGTCAACTCTATGCGCGATGTGGTTAACGAAAGCGGTGCTGATTCCCGTTGGCGCCATGTTGGCTGGGTAGGTGTTGCGGCAGGTATGTTAATCCTGTCGTTTTACGCAGTGATTGCTGGCTGGGCACTGGCCTATATTTTTGAAGCGGCCTCTGGAGACTTAGTTGGCATCAACGGTGATACCGCAGGTGCAATATTTGGCAACCTGCTGGCAGATCCCGGTCGCCTGATTTTCTGGCAGTCAGTATTCATGTTGCTCTGTATCGGTGTAGTGGTGGGGGGCGTAAAAAAAGGGTTGGGTGTCGCGGTAGAAATACTCATGCCATTGCTGTTTATTATGTTGCTGCTACTGCTGGGCTTTAGTTTTTTTAAGGGAGATTTTGCGGCGGCGTGGAACTTCCTGTTTAACTTTAATGTTGAATTGCTGACTTGGCGCGGCGTGCTTGAAGCTATGGGCCAGGCATTCTTTACCCTGAGTATTGGTATGGGTGCGATTATGGCCTACGGCGCCTATATGCCCCAGAACGCGAATATAGGTAAAACCATTTTGATCGTGGCGTTTTTTGATAGTCTGGTTGCGATTGTCTCTGGCTTAATTATTTTCTCGATTGTTTTTGCTACCCCAGGAATCGAGCCCAGTGCCGGCCCCGGACTAATGTTTATCAGCCTTCCCATCGCTTTCGGCGGTATGCCCGGCGGCTTGTTAATTGGCTCGGCATTTTTTGTTTTGGTGTCTATTGCGGCCTGGAGTTCAGCTATTTCTCTGTTGGAACCCTGTGTTGCCTGGTTGATAGAGGCTAAGAACATGGGGCGTGTGCAGGCCAATCTGCTGCTGGCTGGTTTTGCCTGGTTGCTGGGTCTGGGTTCTGTGCTGTCATTTAATGTCTGGTCTCACATAAAGTTGGCTGGCTTTACCATTTTCGATTTTCTAGACTTCTTAACGGCCAATATTATGTTGCCCCTGTCGGGTCTGTTGATCGCTCTGTTTGTTGGCTATGCGATGAAAAAGGAATTGATCGATGCCCAGATGGCGGGCACATCACCCAGGGTAATGAAACTGTGGCAAGTCACATTGCGATATATTGCACCTGTGGCGATCAGTGCGGTGTTTGTGATGGGCATTGTCGATAAATTTTTCTCCTAGGATTTGCTGTGACGACAATTAAGCGTTCAGCGCTGGTAATGCATCCGGCCAAGGCTATGTACTCATTAGTCAATGATGTATCGAGCTATCCAGAGTTTATGGATGGCTGCCATGGGGTTGAAGTATTTGAGCGCAGTGGCAGTACAATGTTGGCTCGCCTCGACCTTAAGAAGGCGGGGGTGAAGCTTAGTTTGATGACTAGAAATAATTTGCATGAAACTAACGCTGATGGGGTCGGCAGTATAGAGATGACGCTCGAGGATGGTCCGTTTAAAACCTTTCTTGGGGTCTGGACCTTTACGCCTTTAACCGAGGAAGCCTCTAAGGTATCTTTGGATTTGGAATTTGAGTTTAAGAATAGAGGCCTGGGTCTGGCGGCCTCTAATCTTTTTTCAGGGGTGGCTAATAATTTAGTCGACTCTCTGTGCCAGCGCGCTGACAAAGTTTTTATGGAGGGTCATGATGGCCGATAGCACTGTTAAAGCTAGCACTATTGAAGCTAGTAGCACTGAAACTAAGAGCAGCATGATTACCGTTGAGGTGGCCTATGCGCTGCCGGAGAAGCAGACATTGTTATCACTGTCCGTGCCTGCAGGAACAACAGCCTTAGAGGCGGTAGAGCAGTCAGGAATATTAAAGACATATCCGAAGATCGATGTAAATAGCGACAAGATGGGTATATTTTCTCAGGTTTTGGGTACAAAAGGCTTGGATGAGCCGGCTGCCTATAAGATGCGTGAGAGAGACCGTATTGAAATTTATCGGCCTCTTATTGCGGATCCCAAAGAAGTTAGACGTCGCCGCGCGGAAGAGGCTAAGGCTAAAAAAGAAGCTTAAGGGAAGGCCTAATCATACGCTCAAAATTCGAGCACAAAAAAAGCAGGCTTAGGCCTGCTTTTTAGTATTTTCAGAATTCACTATCCAGATTTTGGCGCGCTTCAGCGCTCTTCAGGAATGGCTGCAGTAGGCAAGTAGTCGCCAGTCATTCGGGTCAGGTTGCCCTCGGCATCAAAATAGATGGTTACCCGTTCTTCGGTGGTGACACCCTCTGGCGACAGGCGGCTATAGTAATAATCCCAGCGCTGCTGATCGAAGGTATCTGCGATCAAAGGTGTTCCTAATACAAACTGAACCTGCGACTTGGTCATGCCCGGGAGCAGTTTATCAATCATTTCCTGGTCAACAATATTACCCTGCTTGATCTCAACTTTATGCACGCTAGGAAATTTGACCCAGCTGCAGCCAGTGGTAAGTAGTGTAAAACTAATCAGTAAGGTAAGAACTATTCGCATTGATGGCTTCCAGTTGGTTCCGCAAACGGTGATAATACCTAAAGCACATCCCATAGAGAAGAGGTAACTATGACTCCAGAAGATCAGGAGCTAAAAAAAGTAGGCCTAAAGGTCACATTACCCAGAATCAAGATTTTACAGATCCTTGAGAGCTGCGCTGACCGACATATGACTGCCGAGGATATTTATCAGGCACTGCGTGATGCTGCGGAAGATGTGGGTATAGCAACCGTCTATCGGGTGCTGACCCAGTTTGAGGCCGCTGGCCTTATCGAGCGACACAATTTTGATAACGGCCCCGCCGTTTATGAGCTTGATCGCGGCGAGCACCATGACCATATGATCTGTACAGAGACAGGCGCGGTGATCGAATTTCACGATGCTGAGATTGAAAAAATTCAAGAGCGAATTGCCAGCCAAAATGGCTATCAGCTAGTGGGCCACAGCCTGGTTTTATACGTGAAGCCCAAAGACTAAGCACTGTATTAACCCATAAAATAATAAGAATAAAATCCTCATGATTTCACTACAGCAACTCGAAGACTTTTTTAATGCCTGGGCCGACATGATGTGGAGCACGCCTCTGGTGATCTTGCTGGTTGGTGGGGGTGTCTTCTTTATGTTCTATTCCCGTTTTCAGCCCTACCGGTATTTTGGCCATGCAATCGATTTGCTGCGGGGCAAATACAGCGATCCCAATGACCCTGGTTTTATTCCCCATTCTCAGGCGTTAGCCACTGCGCTCTCTGGCACTATTGGCCTGGGCAATATTGCCGGTGTGGCTATTGCCATTAGCATTGGCGGGCCTGGTGCTGTGTTCTGGATGTGGGTCACTGCCATCGTTGGTGTAGCTACCAAATTTTATACGGCCTCGCTGTCGGTCATGTATCGCAAGACAGGTCCTGATGGTGTAGTGAATGGCGGCCCGATGTATGTGATTACGCAGGGAATGGGCCAGCGCTGGTATCCATTGGCAGCCGTATTTGCGGTGGCTTGTCTGGTGGGCGCACTGCCGCTTTTTCAGGCCAATCAATTTATTCAATTGCTCAGAGACGTGGTGGCTATTCCCGCTGGCTGGGCAACCCCTGAGGAACATTTCACCTTTGATCTGGTGTCTAGTTCGATTGTGGCTGTGTTGGTGGCCATGGTTGTGGCGGGTCGAATTCAGCGTATCGGACGCTTGACCGTAAGGTTGGTGCCTACCATGGTCGTCATGTATTTAATGATGACCGCCACTGTGCTGTACACCTATGCCTCAGAAATTCCGGCCATGTTATGGCTGATCGTCAGCGATGCATTTACCGGTGAGGCCGCTGCAGGTGGCTCTATCGGTGCGGTTATTTTAATTGGTGTACGCCGAGGCGCCTTCAGTAATGAAGCGGGCATTGGTACCGAATCTCTGGCCCATGGTGCGGCTAAAACAGTCGAGCCGATTAGAGAGGGTATTGTGGCGATGGTTGGACCGGTTATCGATACGCTGGTGGTCTGTACCTGTACCGCGTTGATTATTTTGCTCACCGGTGTCTGGGACAATGATTCTGGTCTTGAGGGTGTGACCATGACCGCTCGCGCAATTGAGCAGGTATTCCCAGTGACGGGTATCTACCTATTATTGATTATGGTGGGTATGTTGAGCTTCAGCACCATGGTTACCATGTGGTTCTATGGTGTGAAGTGTATGGGATTCTTGATTGGGGTTGAGCGCCAATACTATTATTCCCCCATCTACCTTGGCCTGCTGGTCGTGGGAGCAGTGGTCTCTATGGATATCGTCAATGGTTTGATTCTGGCGTCCTATGCCACCATGGCAATACCGACCATGATTTCGGCGCTGTATTTGGCGCCTAAAGTGAATGTGGCAGCGAAGGCTTACTTTGCGGAACTTAAGTCTAAGTAAGGCTGCTGCCGACTGCTCTAGTAGAGTGCTCGGCTTATTAGAGAGCTCGGCAGCTAAAAAACAGCTAGCGGCTAAAGCAGCTTTTCAATATCTTTGGCGATGTCTGCTGGCTTGCTAATACTGCCAAATCGCTTAACCACGTTGCCTTCACGGTCGACTAAAAATTTGGTGAAGTTCCACTTGATGCCATCGGTAATAATGCCACCGGCCTGTTGGGTCAGGTAGGCATACAGGGGATGTCTGTTAGGGCCATTGACGTCAATTTTGCCCATCACGGGAAAGCTCAAACCGTAGTTCATCTGACAAAATTCCTGAACCTCTGCATTGCTGCCAGGCTCCTGCTTGCCAAACTGGTTACAAGGCATGGCAATAACCACCAGGCCACGTTCGCTGTGTTTGTCATGCAATGCCTGCAATCCCTCGTACTGGGGCGTAAAGCCACATTTACTGGCCGTGTTAACAATCAGTAATACTTTGCCACGGTAGTCTTCCAGAGATTTTTCATCGCCCTTACTAGTGGGTACGCTGAGGTCGTAAATTGATGCAGTCATAGTTATTCTTCTTATTTTAAAGGGTTACTTAAAGCAGTGTTCTGCTGCGGGAAAGCTGCCATCACGAACGGCATTGCCGTAGGCGGTAATGGCATCCTGAATACTTGATGAGGTCTCAAGAAAGTTGCGCGAAAATCGTGGTAGGCGCTGGGAAATACCCAGCATATCGTGAAGTACCAGCACCTGAGCGTCGGTGTCTGGTCCGGCACCAATACCGATCACCGGTATGGTTAATGCCTGCGATAGGTCACGCCCAAGAGATGAGGGCACGCATTCCACCACCATTAAATCGGCACCGGCTTCTTCAAGTATCTTAGCTTCAGCGATCATCTGCGCTGCGGCCTCTTCTTCTTTACCCTGTACCTTATAGCCGCCGAGTTTATGCACGGACTGAGGGGTAAGACCCACATGACCACAGACGGGAATACCTCGCTCGCTGAGCATATAGACGCTTTCCGCCAGCCATTCTCCACCTTCTAACTTGACCATCTGCGCACCGGCCTGCATCAGTACCGCGGCATTATCCATAGCCTGGCCTTCGGTGGCATAAGACATAAAGGGCATATCTGTCACCAGCAGGGTGCGACTGTTGCCACGCTTTACTGCAGCGGTGTGGTAGGCCATTTCGTCGACAGTTACAGGGATGGTGCTGTCACGTCCCTGAATAACATTGCCCAGGGAATCACCGACTAAAGTAACTTCTATAGCGGCGGTTTCGATGAGTCGCGAAAAGGTGTAATCGTAGGCGGTGATAACGGCAAATTTTTCAGCGGCCGCCTTCATGGCATTCAAACTGCTAATGGTGGTGGTTTTCATTGTGAACTTGAAGCCTCAATAGGTCTGCGAGTCGGCCACGGTACTGGGTTTCGCCGATTATGACAAGAGATCAGCCTGTGGCTAATTGGTTAATAGGGCTTTTAATGGAGTCTGCCATGGGGCGAGCAATAGGGTGGGGGTTGTAATAATGGCGCCCCGATTTTAGCTGCACTATGTATTTTACTAGATTTTCGTAGTCCAGATCACCTTCCGCCAGATTGATTGCTGCGGTATTAACGATCAGCAGTGGCGTGTCGTTGTAATGATAAAAGAACTGGGTGTAGGCGTCGTTTAACTGCTGAAGATAGGCCTGCTCTATTGGCTTTTCTATCGCTGAGCCGCGGCGCTGCACACGTTCATATAGGGTTTCTGTGGGGGCCTGCAGATAGATCACCAGATCAGGCTTGGGCAGGTCGGTAATAATGTTGTCATAGACGTTTTGATACAGACGATACTCGTCGTCGTCCAAGGTGACCTTGGCAAAAAGCGGGTCTTTATCGATCAGAAAATCTGAGACGCGCACCTGCTGAAAGATATCACCCTGACGCAGATCCTGTAACTTACGCATACGCTGAAACAAGAAAAATAGCTGAGTGGGTAAAGCATTGCCCTTACGATCCTGATAAAACCGCTCTAAAAATGGGTTTTCTTCAGCTTCTTCAAGAAGTGTTTCATAGTTAAAAGTCTGGGCCAGACGTTTGGCTAATGTGGTTTTACCAATGCCAATGGGGCCTTCTATAGCAATGTAGCTAGGGATGCTCGATGCGGTGAGATCAAGTGCTAAATCATTGAGACTACTCTGTTCCACATTGCCCTCCGAGGTTTTTGCTGAGTCCAAATACTATAATTTTACGATACCTTGGTCAGAGCAGTTTGCCAATAGGCTGAGGATGTTTTCACCCGTCGGCAAGACAATACTGGAATCTAAATCTTGAAGAGGGGCCAGCACAAAGGCGCGCTCATGCATTCTGGGGTGCGGGAGGGTCAATCGTTCGCTGTCTATAATCTGCTGATCGTAGAGCAGAATGTCCAGATCTAGGGTTCTGGCTCCCCAGCGAATGGTGCGCACTCGACCCTGCTGCTGTTCTATCTGCTGCAGGCAGTCGAGCAGGTCTAGGGGTGAGAGTTGGGTGTTAAGGCGTGCCACAGTATTAATATAATCGGGCTGGCTACCGGGACCAATGGCCTGGGTCTGATAGCGATTGGATACCGCTAAAAGGTGGATGTCTGGATGCCGTGAAATGCTGTCGATAGCCTGATCTAGCTGAGTCTCGGGGCTGCCGGTATCACCTTCAAGGTTGCTGCCCAGCCCGATATATACCTCAGCCATAACCGGACTACTCAGGTGTAGAGCTGGGCTTTGGTTTACGCCGATTGCGACGCTTGCGATTACTGCCTGGGTCGCCAACTCTGCGGGACATCTGTTCCTGCATGTCTTCGCTGGCATCCTGATAGGCAGTCCACCAGTCTCCTAGGCCGCTTAACTCTTCACCCGCCTGTTCACGGAGTAACACAAAGTCATAGGCAGCTCGAAAGCGTGGGTGCTCGGCGAGACGTTTGGCACGGTGTCCGCCTCGGCGGGGTAACAGTAGCTGTAAGTCCCAGATCTCGCGCATGGGCAGGGTAAAGCGACGGGGAATTGCAGTGATAGAAATCTGTTTGGCGATCACTTCACCTGAGGCTTTACTCAGGGCATAGGCTGCCGAGTTACCACGGTCGCGGTAATGGGCGGCCAATTTTTGCACGGCTGGCCAGAGTAGTGCGGCATAGATAAAGGCTGGCGTCACACGTTTTTCAGCGCGAATACGCAGGTCAGTATTAGTAAATGCCTGCTGAATTAGCTTGCTGGAAAGACCATTGGTGTCTTTTATCATTCCGCCTACCTGGGGAACCATGCGCTCAAATAAGCCATACTCATGGAGCAGCCAAAAAGAGGCCAGTCCCTGACCACTCATAAACAGTTTGAGGGTTTCATCAAACAGTCGGGGTGGCGACACATGTTCTAGATCGGCTGCCAGCTTGTGCATAGGCTTGCCGGTACGAGGTTCGATAGTAAACCCGAGCTTGGCGGCAAAACGCACCACTCGCAGCATACGTACGGGGTCTTCACGGAACCTTGTGGCGGGATCACCCATAATACGGATAGTACGTTTTTCAATATCACCCAAGCCATCGGCGAAGTCGTGGATGCTGTTGTCACCTGGATCGTAGTACATAGCATTGATGGTTAAATCGCGGCGACTTGCATCATCGGTGAGGCTGCCAAATACATTGTCTCGCGTAAGCATCCCGCTATCAGTCTGCTGGCGATGGTTTTTTCGGCTGTCGTTAGATTTATTTTCATTTGAGCGGAAGGTCGTCACTTCAATAATTTCGCGACTAAATTGCACATGCACAATTTGAAAACGACGGCCAATAATCCTTGAGCGCCTAAATAATGATTTTACTTCGGCGGGTTTGGCATCAGTGGCTACGTCAAAATCTTTGGCCTTGAGTCCCAGAAGCAGATCGCGCACTGCGCCACCTACCACATAGGCTTGGTATCCAGCGTCCTGCAAAACCTCGACCACTTTGCGCGCATCGCGGCTGATCATTTTGGGTGATAACGAATGATATTCGGACGTGACGATAACGGGCTCGCCAGTATCTCGCTGAGACTGACCCTTATCGAAGAACCTACTAATAATTTCCAGCATGTACAGCGTGCCGATAGATGATTTAAAGGCGTTAGTCTAACAGAGGATCGCGCAACAGGGGAGCATTGGATTAAGGTTATGGCTAGAAGGGGTGTAGCTTGTAGCGATTAGCTAGAAGGGAAATAGCGCTCGGACAGGTATGTATAATTCTACTGAGTCTGAAAAGTAAAAAGGGATTGCCCTAAGACAATCCCTTTCAATGGTTCTTAAAGTTCAAGCCCTAAAGCTATAGCCCCCAGAACACTTTCGCAATCCATCCAATTTTTATTATTTTTTATTGTTATTATTACTCAAGAACCCGTCTTGGTGTTTCCATTCTAATTAGAATTAAGCTGGCTACAAGCGTTTTGTGGGTTTATTTTTTAACTGAGCATTGATCGCGGATAACTGTTACTTTTTGAAACATACCCAAGGAGAACGCCCCTCAAATAACCCTATAGATCAGACTTAATCTTATTTTTTACGGCTAATGCCCAGCTTATTACGTCGTTCCCATAGAGATTTTCGACTAATCCCCAGCTTTTGAGCCAGTGCCGTTTCACTCATGTTTTCCTGATTTTCCAATACAAAGCTGGTGAAATAATCCTCCAGAGACAGTCCTGCTGGCGCATCGTTATTGGCGCCTGACTGCCGCGGCTCTATTTCAGGCTCTTCTTCTTGCTGATCTTCTTCATAACCCATGCCGAGCAGTGCGGCAGTAATAGGCTGGCCAGGCTCCGACAATATAGCGCCCTGATAAAGCATGTTTTGCAATTCACGGACATTGCCAGGCCAGCTGTACTCGGCTAAGGCCTGATGTGCGTCTGGCGATAGGTCGACAGTAAAACCCAGTTCCGCGGAGTACTGGTCGAGAAAATACTGGGTTAAGCTGGGAATATCTGTGGCGCGATGGCGCAGGGCAGGCACCTGAATACTGACCACGTTAAGGCTGTAAAAAAGATCTTTACGAAACTTCCCGGCTTGACTCAATGCCTGCAAATCAAGGGAGGTTGAGGCAATACAGCGAAGGGCGCTATGTTGCTGTATGGCTTGCATGGCCTGAGATTGCAGCGCAATGGGTAGCTCGCAAATATTGGCTAAAAATAATGTCCCTATGGATTTTTCTGTTAACTGATCCAGCTGTTGAGAAAACTGTATAGCATTGACTGAGGCGCAGTTGATGGCCATAAATGTCTTGGCAGCGGCGGCACTGGCGCGATGAATAATCTCGGCAATAATGCGTTTACCCGTGCCACTTTCACCCTGAATCACCACGGGGGCTGAGGTGGGTGCTGCCTTATCTATGGTACGTAAAATATTGAGAATCTCTGGGCTGCTACCCATAAGCAGTTGATTTTCGGCAATCGCCAAATCCACATCTTGCTTTGACTCATTGATGATGCGCTTAACCGCGCTGATCATCTCATCATGATTAAAGGGTTTGGAGATGTAGTCAGCGGCGCCCTGGCGCATGGTTTCAACCGCCGATCTAAGGCTGGCATAGCTGGTCATGACCAACACAGGCACACAGCCCGCTGGATTGATTAGATCGGTTCCCGGGCCGCCAGGTAAGCGTAGGTCGCTAATAATTAAATCAAAACTATTGAGGTTAAAAGACTCTCGGGCCGCCTTGACGCTGACCGCCTCACTGACCTCATAGTGATGGCGCTCCAACAGCTTGCGCAGAGACGAGCGAATAATGTCTTCGTCTTCAACGATCAGGATGCTTTTATGGGTGCTGTTGCTCATGGCGGCGATGATAGTGGAAAAATAAGGGTCACAGTAGTGCCGCAGTGACTATTTTCCGCCGGACTCGATATTGATACCTCAGCCCCAAGCCGCTGCACCAGATTAAACACCACCCAGAGCCCCAATCCGGTTCCCTGTCCTGGATCTTTAGAGGTCACGAAGGGTTCGAATAAGCGTCCTGAAATACCCTCTTCAATACCGGTACCAAAATCGCTGATGGTCACTCGAACCTGCTCGACCTCGGCTGTGGCATTGATAATAATCTGACCCCCTAGAGGGGAAGCATCTCGGGCATTACTTAACAGGTTTAAAAATACCTGAATAAGCTGATGGTAGTCACCTGTGATCATTAGCTGAGTGTCGATATTGCAGACACATTCAATCTCAGGTGTGGGGGTGCCCAGCGCGAGCAGCTGAATAGCCTCCGACGCTGAGTCGAACAGGTTCACCTTCTCAACCGGCTTTTGCAGGGCGCGATCACCTCGGGAAAAATTAATTAGGGACTGCACAATACGATTGATGCGTTCGGTCTGGGCCAGAATATGCTGGGCGGATTCGGCGATCTGGTCGGGCTCGGTTTCATGTTGCAAATTCTGCGCGAGACAGGCGATACCCGTGACCGGATTGCCAATTTCATGGGCCACCCCGGCGGCCAGTCGACCCACAGATGCCAGACGTTCGTTGTCGATAGAATTCTGTATTAGTACCACTGATTTGGTCTGATCTTCGATCAATAAAATAATATCTGCACTGGCCCCTTCAATATTTTGTTCCACAGACTTTTGCAGACTGTACCAACGCACCTGGCCGTTTAATTCGAGACGCAGGTTATCGAGACTCTTCTCACCGCTGTCGATAAAGCCGCCAATGGCACTGCACCAGGGCTCAGGTAAATCATTGATTGAGCTGCCTGTGGCGACTTCGGGACTGATATTGGTGTAGTCAGCGATGCTGGCATTCCACTTGAGTACTTCACCGGTCTGGTCGATGGATATAATTCCGATGGGCAAATTATCCAGAATCTCACGGTGGTGGACGCGCAATTTATTCAGCTCACTGGCAATGCCGGTTAGACGGTCACCATGAATCGCCAGCACTGATTCAACGCGATAAATATCATCGGGCTCTTTGTTGGCGGCCAGGTTAATCGGCATAGCCTGCTGCATAATTCTGCTTGCGGCAAGCACGCCGTAACGCAGGTTTAATGAGGCGTTAATACTGTCGCGAATCTTGCGCAAAGATCCAGGTCTGGTGTCAGAGCGATCGCAATCTGTAGCTTCTAGTGCTCGCTCCATCTCAATGTCGGCAGTATCTCCGAGTGCCAGACGCAAGCTTGCCTGCATCTCGGATACAGATTTTTGGCTTATCTCGATGCGGGCGGGGATATAAATATTGTCCGCCATGCAGACCGCGGCATAGTATTTTTCTTTTTCGTCCATTTTGCCGTACAGCGAAAAAATACTGCTCAGGGTGACATTTAACAGCAGGGCTTCAATGGCCCAGATATTCCAGTTCTGCATGCCAAAGGTGACCGTGTTGTTAACCCAGGGCACCGTTAGGTTCCAGTCTCCAAACAGTAGGGGCAGGGCTAGTGTTACCAGCCATACCAGCATGCCGGCGCTTAAGCCGACAATAAAGCCGAGACGATTAGCTCTGGGAATATAGATGACGGCCAGCATTCCTGGGGTTAGCTGGGCCAACCCAGAGAGACCAACCAGATAGAAATCGGTAATGCTGCGACCCTTGATCACCAAACTTAGCAATAAACAGGCAATCAATAGCGTCGCGGCGATAATCATCTGGCGTCTATTAATCCAGTCGGAAAGAGCTGACTGCTGCTGTAGGTCTTTGTTCGGCAGTACAAAACTGTTCAATGTGATCTTGGATATGGTCAGGGTCAGGCTGCAGGTCAGTGCAATCGCCAGCAAAATAATACTGGCGGCACCCAGGCCTGCAATCACAGGATGTTGGGTGAGTGCTGGCAGGGCAAATAAATACTCCTGCAATGGTGACGAAGACTGCACCGCAATACCGCTCCACAGCAGTGGGAAAACAGGAATACAGGCCAGCAGTATCAACAGAGGGTAGGCCCAGGCGGTGGTACTTGCTTGGCGATCAGAGATATTTTCTGAGACCAGAATACTGAAGTTGATAGGCAGGGCAAAGCTGGCGGCTAAAAAGATGGTGAATAGGCTGTAAGAGGAATCCATTCGCTGCACCACAAAACGCTGACCGCTATCGATGACCCAGGTATTCATCTCGCCGACACTGCCGAATACTGACTGAATCGAACTCCAGGCAGCAAGCCCCAGCGCGGGTATTAGCAGCAATCCGGCCGCGGCCATAATCCAGCTGAGATGATTAACCACGCCAATCACAATGGAGCGACGGTTGAGGAATATAACAACCATTGCTAGCAATGGCAGGCTGTAAATGGTCTGGCCAAACAAAAAACGCACCACGGAATCAATGGCTAATAGCTGGGCCAAAATTAAGGGGATTGCGATAAAAATCAAACTGACACAGGCCGCCACAGCAACACTTTTACCACGATAGCGATAGGTTAAAAAGTCCACCGGTGTTGCGAAGCGAATAATCTGACTGAGTCGTCGAATCGGAAAAAATATCAGGGGGGAAAAAATAAAAATAAGGGTAAAGCCAATCAGCGCCAGAATAATGCTGTAGCCATAACGGCCCGCCATTTCGATGGAGCCCATGGCCAGAAGCACACCGGTGCCAGAAAATAACGCCAGCACCAGTACGAGATGGTTGTCACCACTGCTTCGCAGCGCCAAAAAGCGCGTAATTAGTCCTGCAAGGGCCAGCATACAGGCGGTTGATAGTGCGATCTCAAGATTCATCGAACTTCCTGCCCCGCTGCACTATATAGGATGCATAGACCACCATGGCCCAGACCACAAAAGGCCTAAACCAGCTGCCATCTGGTTCAATGGCCCACTGAGTTGCCAGTGGAAAAACCACGGTGCAGAGCAGTAGAAGGGTGGCGACAAGTCGATAGTTGAGCATGGGTTAGATTATAGGTTCATCGTTGGTAAACGGGCTGTCGATGGTATGCAAGCCGGGAGCGCAAAGCAAACCCTTCTCAGGGCCGAGCCTCAGGTTATTTTAGAATTCTTGCGGTGCAGCTATTCCCAGAGTACCGGGTATTTTTGCCAGGAACCAGTGTTTGATGCCCCAGTCGAGTATCTCGGTGATGGACTGCTTGGCCAGCGCCGCTGGCGGTTCTTGTTGTAACCAAACCAGTGCGGTGAAAAGGTTGTGAGCTTCATTGCCCGGCACCAATGCTGCCGCATGGTTCTGCTTGCTGAGTTTTTGCCCGTTAAGGTTAATGGCCACAGGCAGGTGCGCATATTCAAGCTGGGAGTAACCCAGGCACTGCTGGAGGTAAATCTGTCGCGGGGTAGAATCCAGTAAATCTGAGCCGCGTGTAATATGGGTGATGCCCTGATACTGGTCATCGACCACCACAGCCAGCTGATAGGAAAATAAGCCGTCTCGTCGGCGCAAAACAAAATCTCCCACCTCGGCGCGCAAACATTGCTGGTAGTGGCCCATAATCTGGTCGGTAAAACTGAGGTGCGCTGCGCCTGTTTGATTTTCTGTTGCGCCTCCTATTCCTGTTTCTGCTGAGACAATGTCACCAACATTGAGTCTTATAGCGTTGTCTTTGGCCGCGAGCTGCAGGTAGCGGCACTGACTGTCATAGATACCGCCCAACCGCTGCATGCGCGGACGATTACATTGGCAGTAATAGATAAGGTCTTTTTGCTTGAGTTGCTCTAGGGCTTCAAGGTAGCTGGGAAGGCGTTCGCTCTGATAGAGCACATTGCCATCCCAGTGCAGGCCATGGGCGTCGAGCTGCCGCAAAATAGTCTCGCTGGCGCCTGGGACTTCTCTGGGTGGGTCTATATCTTCGATGCGCACTAACCAGCGGCCACCGCGCTGCCTAATATCTAAATAGCTTGCGAGAGCACTGACCAGAGAACCGAAATGAAGGGGGCCTGTCGGGGAGGGAGCGAAGCGCCCAATACTGCTTAAGGCTGACATAAATAAGAAGCAGAATAGCCTGTGCAGCAATTTGCACAGGCATCCAAGCGGCTAGTACTAGCCGCCGGTAATCTGTCTTTCCTTGATTTCATCAAGAGTTTTGCAATCCACACAGAGATTTGCAGTGGGACGAGCTTCGAGCCTGCGGATGCCGATATCAACACCACATTGGTCGCAAAAGCCGTAGTCGTCTTCTTCCACGCGTAACAGAGTCTTATCAATTTTCTTAATAAGCTTGCGCTCGCGATCACGGGTTCGCAGTTCAAGGCTAAACTCTTCTTCTTGAGTGGCGCGATCAGCGGGATCTGGGAAATTGGCTGCCTCATCTTTCATATGAGTAACCGTACGGTCAACCTCCTCCATAAGCTCGTGACGCCAAGCTTTAAGAATCTGCTTGAAGTGCTCACGCTGTTGCTCATTCATGTATTCTTCGTTCTTTTTTTCCACATAGGGAGCAAGACCGTGAAGAGTCACTGAAGACGCATTAGCTGCCGCTTTAGACTTGGCTGCTGGCTTTTTTACTGTTTTTTCTTTTGTTGTTGGCATTCATCAAATCCGTTGTTGATTTTGAGCTAAAAAACGGGACTGGCCGTTATAGAGATATTCGACCAATATATCAAGGAAAACTTCTATTTCAGCCCTATAAAAATTCTATTAAGGGGGGTCAAATTTTCAATAATCAGCCAACTAATAGTAGACCATTGTTGTAGAATTCCCCCAGACACTGATATTTTCACTGTTACATGAAGCCATTACGCGTTATTAATAGGGTCCACCGCACCGATGAAAAACACCCCAGCATTCTTCCCGGCCACCTTTATTAAACGTTACAAGCGGTTTTTTGCCGATGTGCTAGATCAGCAGGGTAATCTTCTTACTCTGCACTGCCCCAATACCGGATCAATGAAGAACTGCCTGGTGGAGGGCTCTCCCTGCTGGTACTCATTGTCCGATAATCCCAAGCGCAAGCTGCCCGGTACCCTGGAAATCGTCACTACCAGCCATGGTGCTCTAGCGGGGGTTAATACCTCAAGACCTAACCATCTGGCTCGTGAAGTAATAGAGGCGGGACTGGTGCCCCAGCTGCAGGGCTATGATCAGCTGCGCACCGAGGTGCGTTACGGGGAGGAAAAAAGTCGCATTGATTTGCTGTTGGGTACTGCAGACTCCGATCTGGGGCTCTGCTATATCGAGGTCAAGAATGTGACTCTGGATATGGGCGAGGGTCTAGCCATGTTCCCTGATTCTGTGACCAGCCGCGGCACTAAGCACCTACGAGAGTTAATGGCCATGGTTGCGGCAGGGCATCGCGCAGTACTGTTTTTTTGTGTGCAGCTCAGTGGCGTTGAGCGGGTGGAAGTCGCCACTGACATAGACCCGGTCTATGCCGCGACCATGATCCAGGCCATCGTCGCAGGGGTCGAGGTTATTGCCTGGCGGGCAATATTAACCCCGGAAGAAATCCGCCTGGAGGGTCCTGTTAGCTGTCTTCAAGATCTGCCAATGCCTGTTCTCTAAGATTTAAGGGGGCTGCGGGTAGTGTTTGATCTGCGGCCACGAAGTAGTCTTTTTCGGCAGCGCGCAGTGTCACGGGCTGCAATCGTTGCCCGGTGCAGGGCCCGGCAATACACTTTCCACTGTCGATATGAAATAGCGCGCCATGGGAGGAGCATTGAATCAGTGCGTTGTCGAGGTCAAGAAACTTATTCGGTGCCCAATTTAGTGGGATACCCAAATGGGGACAGATATTCCAATAGGCATGCAGCTGGTTGTCTTGGCGAATAGCAAACAGGCGCCGATCATCAATGGTTAATTCAATAGCCTGCTGTTCTTCAAGGTCGTCAAGATTGCACAGGGGAATTTCTCGGTCTAGCTTATCCATACTTAAGGGCCTCAATGCGCTCTTCTAACGGGGGGTGAGTCATAAATAATCTTGATTTCTTGCGCTTCCAACCACTGGATATACCGAAGGCAGTCATGGTGTCGGGCATCTGGTTAGGTACATGGGCCTGAGTTTCTGCCTGTAGTTTTTGTAGCGCACCAATCATTGCTGATCGGCCCGCAAGCTGCGCACCGGCTTTGTCGGCGCGAAATTCCCGCTGTCGAGAAAACCACATAACAATGGTTGAGGCCAGAATACCTAGACAGATCTCAGCGACGATGGTGGTTATCCAATAGCCGAGGCCAAGGCCGCGCTGATTTTTGAGCACGACACGGTCAACAAAGAAGCCAATCACGCGTGCGGCAAACATAACAAAGGTGTTAACCACGCCCTGCACCAGAGCCAGGGTAATCATGTCGCCATTGGCAACATGGCCAATCTCGTGGGCCAGTACTGCCTTGGCTTCGTCTTTGCTAAACCGCTCTAGAAGGCCTGCACTAACAGCAACTAGTGCGTTGTTTCTGTTCCAGCCTGTGGCAAAGGCATTTGACTGTTGCGCGGGGAAAATACCCACCTCAGGCATGCCTATATTGGCTTTTTTGGCGAGCTCTGCGACCGTTGTCAGCAACCAGCGTTCCTGGGCGTTCTGTGGCTCTTTAATAATCTGTGTACGACTCGACATTTTGGCTATAAATTTTGATAGCAGCAGGGATATCAGCGAGCCGGAAAAACCAAATACAGCACAGAATATCAGCAGTGCTTTTAGATCGAGGTCCATGCCATTGTCGGCAAGAATACTCTCAACCCCTAGCAGTCGCAGGGAAATGCTGGCAATAACAATAATGGCCAGGTTAGTCGCGAGGAATAAACCAATTCTATACAAAGCGTTCTCCAGGTTGATGGTGGTTGTTGGTCTCAGACTTATAGATGCGGGCAACAAAACAAAATTCAACTATATTGATAGAGTAACTTTGTTTAAGCCAGGACGGCAATTGTTAGTACTACAAAATAAAAAGGGATCAAGGAATGAACAGATTATTACAGAGTAAGGCTATCTCTGGTTATATTTTATTACTTGTATTGATGACCTCGGGCTGTGCTAGCTTAAAGCAGCAGTCGCCAGATGTACTGCTGTCTGACCTGGCGCTATTGCCGTCTCAGGGTTTGGCACCGCGCTTTAGCGTTACCATGGCGCTGATTAACCCCAATAACTCAGAGATGGATATTGAGGGAGGCTCGTTTCGGCTCTATTTGCAAAATAGCCGTGTGGCGGCGGGGGTAATTGAAAAGCCCTTTATGGTGCCCGCTTTGGGCCAGTCAACATTTACAGCCCATTGCACGGGAGATCTTATTGGCGGTGCTTCGCTGTTTCATAAATTAATGAAGTCCAATGCCCATGCGGTTGAATACCAGCTAGAGGTGAAGCTCCATGAGGGCAATCGGTTTATGCCAATCCTGTTGAATCGCACTGGAGTGGTTAATCTCTCCGGACTTTAATGTCTGGCACGTTAATTAGCGGCTCCTTAGTAGGAATATTTGGCAGGGCTTTTTTAACAGTCGCTTTACTTCTGGCCATTCACGCAACAGACTCTGCACCTATTCAAAGGCATTGTTGATATGGCTGATCACGATATTTTAACGGGCTCCACTGAGCATCATTTGCGCCGGCTGAATCCTGCCCAGCCCATTATGATCCATGCTCAGGTGGTGGAGCCGTTTGTTGCGCTCCAGGCGCAGGCCGCAAAGCAGGGCTTTGACCTTCAAATCTGCAGTGGCTTTCGCTCCTTTGAGCGTCAGTTACATATCTGGAATGGGAAACTGTCAGGATTGCGCCCGGTGGTCGATAAGGCGGGTAGTCCCATCGTGCTTGAGGCGCTGAGCCCCTGGGATCAAATACAGGCAGTACTGCGTTGGTCGGCGCTTCCCGGTGCATCGCGCCATCATTGGGGAACGGACTTTGATGTCTATGATGCGGCGGCGATGCCCGAGGGCTATCAGATACAGCTGACGCCGGAAGAAGTTGAGGGCGCTGGGATTTTTGCCCCCATGCATGATTGGCTGGATAGTTCTTTTGATGGAGACTCCCTCGGATTCTATCGTCCCTATGGCACGGATAAGGGTGGTGTTGCTCCAGAGCGCTGGCATCTTAGCTATGAGCCTATTGCCGATATATATGCCCGAGAGCACAGTGCCGATGTGATTGCCGAGCGGCTTGTGGGCAGCGAATTATTATTATTGGATGTGGTGTTGGAAAATCTCGATGAGATTGTTCAGCGCTTTGTTCAGGTTTGATAGGGTTTTTTTGGCTCAACGCTTTTACAGGAATGACACAGAATGAAAAATACTGACCCAATCTGGGACATTATTGTTAGCGAGGCACAGCAAGCGGCGGTCGAAGAGCCTGTGCTCGGGCATTTTTTCCAGAGGTCGATTCTTAATCACCCGAGCCTAGATACGGCGCTGAGCTATAATCTGGCGGAACAGTTGGCCAGTCCAGCATTGCCAGCAGAGACCATAGCTCAGGTGATTACAGAGGCTTTGCAAGCAGATGAGGGTATCGGCGAGAGTATTCGTCTCGATATCAAAGCGTCTTTTGAACGGGATGCCGCCTGTGATCGCCATTTAACCCCAATCCTCTATTACAAAGGCTTTCAGGCACTTCAGTTACAGCGAATTTCCCATTGGCTATGGCTGCAGGATCGCCGTGCCCTGGCGCTATTTTTTCAAAACCAAATTTCTGAAACCTTTGCTGTGGATATTCATCCAGGGGCGCAGATGGGCTCGGGCATTATGATCGACCATGCCACGGGTCTGGTTATTGGCGAAACCGCTATTATTGGCAATGACGTCTCTATTCTCCACTCGGTAACGCTGGGTGGCAGCGGCTGTAAAGGTGGCAGTCGCCATCCCCATATAGGCAATGGCGTCATGATCAGTGCGGGCTCTAAAATTCTCGGTAATATCTCTGTCGGGGATGGGGTCAAAATAGGTGCTGGAAGTCTGGTGCTTGACGATGTGCCTGCCCATGTCACTGTGGCAGGGGTGCCGGCAAAAATAGTGGGTCGTCCTAGTGAGAAAGCCCCAGCATTGGAGATGGATCAGCATCTGGAACAAGATTCCCAAGCCTGAATACATAGACCTCCCTCAAATTCATCCTCAAAGATGTGACTGAGTTACTGTTATTTGCCCTGTTATTTGCCTGCGAAATTTGTATTTCCTGAGAATTTGTTCCAATACTTAGAGAACATTGCCAGTCAGGAGAGGTAAAGCGCATGTCAGAATCGGAACTAGAGCTAGACGCTGAGCTGTTTGATGTTTTGTTTCGCGGTGAGATTCAGGCGGGTCAGAATGTCGAACAGGTAAAGCAGCGTGTCGGTGTAATATTCAAGTTAGATGAGGCCAAGCTAGAACGGCTTTTTTCAGGTCAAACCCCCTATCTTAAGCGCAATACAGATATCACTAGTGCGGATAAAATTCTTTGCGCGATGGAGCATGCCGGTGCCATCGCGGAGGTGATTGCCTGTGCTGTGGAACCTCAGGTTTTGTCGATGGCGCCACTGGGTGCCAATGTGCTGCCTGAGCAGGGTAGCGCGTCTGGTGAGGAATCGACACCTGCCCTAGATCCGGAGAAACTGGCTGCGCTTGCCGGGATGGTTGCAGAGCCAACGGGGGCCTATGTTCTTAATGCCGAGGAGCAGTCTGAGGTCGTGTCATTGGATATAGACACCTCGCATCTCAGTCTGGAAGATCCGGAGGACACCTAGGTAGCTTTAACCTAGGGCGCTTATAAACAGACGCCGGCCAGGTGCAAAATCTGTGTTTCTAACAGCTTCTGGCGCCCTTCTGGAAAACCCTGTAAAACAAAGCAGTTATTTTCATCGGCTTGAAAGCGCGCTATGGATGAAAGTTCTTCAATATTGTACTCCGTACAATAAATAGCAATCACCCCTTCCTCAAGTCTATCCGCAAGTTCAGCGGAGCTGCGCTTGAGTGCCGCCATTCCTTCATGGTGCCGAAATAGGGGTAATGTCGGCAGGTTATCGCTGCACAGGGTCCAGTTAATATCTAGATCCACGCCCAGTTTAGTGCCCAGTCGCTCGAGTAACTGTTGCAGGGAGTAAACCGCCATCAGGCACACCAACAGATGCTGCTTAGAGCTCTGGGTCGAGCGAATATAGAAACAGATGCTGCCGTCTGAACCCTCTATTCGTTGGCCCCCATAGAGCTCTAGCGCTCGCGAGGTACAGTAATCAATTTTTTCGAACAGCAGCTCAAGGTTTTCGCGGTTGAGCTGCTTATTAAGCCGCTGGCGATTCTTGATGGTGGCGGTGACCATGGAATAGTAGTAGCCGCTGGCAACATGTTCGTCGGTCTGACCGCCAGTGGATAACAGCGGCTGAATACGGGCCTCTAGGGCACTAATTTCATCCACAATCGACTCGGCACTACCCGGCAATCGGTTGGTCAAAATGCGCAGGCGGCGGGCAAACTGCTCGGCAAACTTAACGCTGGCATAGGTCGTGGCGCCTGCAAACAGCAACCACAACAGCAACCAGCTCAAAAATACATTCCGGTACTGGCTGTAGATTGGGCTACTATTGACTTCAATATAAACGGTTCCCGCCTGGGTGTTCTGCAGCTCGACCGGGGCGCTGACGGTCTCCATATTCTCTGGCGTCTCACCCGACTGTTTACTCTGGGTTACTAGCTCATTGCTCACATTGTAGAAACTGGCGCTGTATATGGCCGGGTCCTCTGTCGCGCTGCGCAGGGCAACCTGAATACTAATGGTGTCATCATTAAATAAGGGGGTGCGAATCAGTTCCACTAGCTGGCCAATGGAGGTTCGGCTTTTGTCGGCAACGGCATGATTGGCTAGACTGGAGGTTTGGGTAGACAGAATAATCCAGCTGAATAACCCAAGAACTAGATTAGCGCAGAGCACGATTGCAGGAAATTTTTTAGCCATCGAATATTGACGATGCATCCTGTGCTCCCTGAATTTAATTGAATTTAATTTGCCGCGCATTCTATCCTATTCCCACAACTTTACTATAATGGCGACCTCAAAAATAACGGCGGCAGCAATCTGTGAAAGATATTTTACTTATCAACGTGTCGGGGCAGGATAAGCCAGGCGTGACCAGTGCTGTGACCGATGTATTGGCTCGCTACGATGTCACTGTGCTGGATATTGGCCAGGCCGTTATTCACAATCAACTTAATCTGGGTATTCTCGCCGCTGTTCCCCGCAGCGAACAGACCAGCGACGTGACCGATGGGGTGCTCGCCAGCCTTAATAAACTCGATATGGTGGGGCGATTTTTACCGATCACCGAGGAGGGCTACCAGAATTGGGTGGAGCAGCAGGGCAAACCTCGCCATATTGTGACTCTGCTGGCCCGCAAGATTGATGCCTGCCATTTGGCGGCAGTTACCAAGGTTGCCAGCGAGCAGGGACTGAATATCGATAAAATAGTCCGCCTATCTGGCCGTGTTCAGCTCGACGAAAGTGACCAGCTAGGACGAGCCTGCATTGAATTTTCTGCCCGTGGTCAGGCTCACGACGCTACCAGTTTGCGTAATTCCCTGCTGGAGTTAGCGGGTGAGCATAATATTGATATCGCCTATCAGGAAGATAATATTTTCCGTCGTAATCGACAGCTCGTTGTATTCGATATGGACTCTACTTTGATTGACGCTGAAGTTATTGATGAGCTAGCTATAGAGGCGGGGGTGGGTCAGCGGGTTGCCGCGATAACTGAAGCAGCCATGCAGGGCGAGATAGATTTCAAAGAGAGCTTTACCCAGCGCATGGCATTACTTGAAGGGTTGAGTGCGGATGTCTTGGAGACTGTGGCCGCCAGGTTACGCCTCAACGAAGGGGCAGAACATCTTATTAAAACCCTTAAGCAGCTGGGCTATAAAACCGCCATTGTCTCTGGAGGTTTCACCTTTTTTGGTCGTTATCTTCAGGGTATTTTAGGCGTCGACTATGTGTATGCCAATGAGCTGGATATTGAGAATGGTGTAGTGACAGGTCGCGTCAAGGGAGAGATTATTGACGGCCAGCGCAAGGCAGAATTACTCCGTGAGATTGCAGACAAAGAAGGGTTGCGCTTGGAGCAGGTGATTGCCGTGGGCGACGGCGCTAACGATTTACCCATGTTGGCAATTGCTGGATTGGGCATTGCTTTTAGGGCCAAGCCTCTGGTGAAAGCCTCTGCTAAACAGTCGATCTCAAATGTAGGTCTAGATGGCATTCTATATTTGCTGGGTTATTCCGACAAAGATACTATTAGCCTTGGTGATTAAATTAGGTATGAGCCGCGGCTTTTAGCGAATAACAAAGGCCTGTTCGGTATCTAATCAAGACCCTTCAGAAAAGTCATAATCCATTTCAAACGCGGGCTTTTTAACATAGTGCCCCTGAATATACTGAACACCCTGCTGCCATAGAATCGGCAAGATATTGGCTTTCTCAACAAACGGCACAATCACATCCACGCCAGTGCCTGTCATGCCGCCCATCAATGTTTGGAACTCCGCTTTGCCATCGCCACTCTGATCAAGCTTCTCGACAATCAGGCGGTCAATCTTCACAAAATCTACCGCCACCCGCTCCAATGTTTTAAGGGGGTTAATCGCCAGACCAAAGTTAGCAATACTAATTTGCCCATCAACCTTTTTCATCTGGTCTGAAATAGCCGCGGCCTGATTTAAATGACGCACCGCATCAATTTCCCTGAACTGGAAAATCAACGCATTAGCAGGCAGTTTGGTTTTCTCAAGGGCCTCTTTAAGCCAGGGTAAAAAGCTCTCATCGGAAAAAGACTGGGTACTGATATTGATAAAAAGCTGGGTCTCTGGATTGACCTTGAGTTTTTCAGACAGAGAGGCCAGAGCCTTGTTGATCACCCAGCGATCTACATCTGAGGCAATCTCTGACTTAAACAGATCATTGATAAAATCCGTGGGAATTTCATTGGCAGGTACTGACTTGTTTACCCCGAGAATCACCTCGTAGTATTCCTTGCCGCTGCCACCACTAGTGAGCGCAACAATGGGCTGATAGCGGATTGAGAAAAGCTCTTCCCCGAGTAGCCGCTTGGCGGTAATGATGACGGCTTCATTGTCTGAAACCTCATTAGAATGAATGTCTGGCATATAGAATTTGGAGCCGTTACCAATACCCTGGTCGTCACGCAGTTCATCTACCACTTCCTGACTGCGCGCCAGTGCCCGCTCAACCGAAGGTACGTTCTCATTGAGTAAGGTACCGCCGATGGTAATGGTCAAAGAGAAGGTTTCATCATCGATATCGAAGAGTTCCTGACTGATTTTTTGGGCAATATCAGTAGCAATTTCCAGTGCCTGCTCTTCGGTCGTTTCAGCCAAAGTGACAATAAATGAATTTTCGGTCAAACGGCCGCAGTCAACACTATGGCTAAAGATATCAACCACATAGGTGACCAGTGAATGGGCAATTTTTTCGGCTTTGGCAATACCAAGATCTTCCTTCAGCTGGTTAAATCGGTCCATCTGAATATTAAGTAAAATACTGTCCTGTCCTGTCTGCACCGACTTACTGATTGCCCGGCTAATAAGCTCATAAACCAGCTGAGGCTGAATAGCGCTGTATTCAGTGGCCGAGGATTCTTCGGTTTTCTCTATATGGGCATCGAACAGCTTGTCTTTGTTAATTGTAAATTGCAGGGCGGGTTCGCCCTCGTACTGAATCTGGCCGATTTCCAAAAAGGCACTGAGCTCAGCGCCGTCAATATCGACGGTTTTGACCACGGCTTCGAAGGGGCTAATTTCGTCTTTAGCCTCGAGTGGGACCATATAGGCTTTTAACTTTTCTCGATCGCTGACGGCGATATTATCAATGATAGGCAGGCATAGCATTTCATCGGGTTCGGCAAAGCCAAACACCGCGGCGCAGGCTTCGTTGGCATAGACGTAGGTGCCTTCTTGAACAACGGCAATGGGAAAACGGGCAATATCCATTAGGTACTGGGCGCGCTTTTCGGCCAGAGATAGTTTGCGTTCCCATTCACGGCATTGGCGACGCTCGTAAACACCTGCCAATGAGCGCGCCACTACCTTGATGAGATGCTGGTCTTGATCTTCGACCACCACATCCTGAGCGCCCAGACGAAGACCCTCAATAAGCTTGATAGGGTCATATTCAGGGTTGATTAAAATTACTGGAATATCGCGCTCACTGCGACGGATGCGCTGAAAAATATTTTGCACGGGGAGGTTCCCGTAATTCATGGGCGCAATTAATAAATCCCAGTTGCGCATGGACAGATACTTTTGCAGCTCTTCTTCATTGCCTGCAAGTTTGGCATCTACCTGATAGTCAGCGCTGCGCAAAATACTACTGTATCGATTGGCTTCGTCATGGGATTTTTCGACGATCAATATATTCAGTGGATCCTGAGAAAACATAATTAATAGATCGCTATTTTAAAATGAGAGAGATGCTCGGTAGTTTCAATTTCTTCAAGTAAAACTGCGGTGTATTGATTGTTGATGGTGAGTAGCTGAATTTTGGCACCCTTGGTATAACGCAGGGGTGGGCAAATTAATGAGGTCTGTTCACTGAGGTCTTTTTGACGGCTAAAAATAATAGCCTGCATAAATTGTCGGTCAGAATTTTGTGCTCGCCTAAACCCGCGCATGGCGGCAGGAATACAGTGCTTAGTGGGAAACTGAACTCCACATAATGTGCTCAGGGACGGTGTGATCTGCTTCCAGCGGATAATCCCCGCTGACCAGCGCTGAGTGCCTTTGGCGCGCAAGGCAATAGGCTTTCCGGGCTGCATCTCAGTCTGTTCCTCTACGAGTTCAATGCAGGCACCGTTAAGGCTGGTGTTGACTCTAAGCCCACTCACTAATTTAAGTTTCGCCTGTCGCCGCTGCATAGCGGCATAGATAACGGGATCAGAGGGGTGCGGTTGATGCAGGCTAATATTGGCTGGGCCAGTGTTCCAAATGTCGTTGCTGATTCGGGTGTAACTCTCTGCCGGCTGTGCCGATGGGGATTCCCCGCAGAGCTTGAGAAAGGTTTCGAAGGAATCTGTTTTAGACAGCATGCACAGTGCTGATGTAATGCCGCAGGCAATATTGACTTTGGCGCGATCTTTAATGTGGGTTTCTTGGCGAAGTATTTTTTGTCCCCACTGGCGGGCTAAGTCCTTGATAACTCGTCGAGAAATGCGGTCTGAAAAAACATTGTGGTTGGCGCGTTCGGTGAGGCTACTGTTTAAAAACTTCACCAGATTAAAGGTATCTAAAATAAGGTTGTTCGGACTGGGGTTGGCACCTTCTGCATAAATAGGGCCCATGTTGCTGGCGGTGTCGATAACAAATAGGCCCCCTGTGGAGCCCCGCTCTAACTCTGCCAGAGAAGACCAGAAGTCCAGCTCATTAAAAACAAACCTCAATTCATAATTTGAAAAGTGATTGGGTCTGGTGCAGTTAATCAGCAGCAGTTTTACGTAAATTGTATGAATTGAATGTGAAGCCTCATTGCTGTCACTGAAATCATTATGCTCAATATTCAGCTCGCAGGCGGCTGCGTATAGTGTGTGTAGGTCACGCCAAAAATTACTGGGTCTGGCGAGGTAATGGCTGAGACTATCAAATTGATTCTGAGCGAGGAGCTGGCAACTGCGAAATAGGCATTGGCCGAGTTGCTGGGTAATCTGCAGGTCTTGCTTTTGTCCCTTTTCTTGTTTGGGTTCGGGTAGGTCGAGTTGTTGGCTAAATTGGTGAGCCAGAGATTTGTAACCCTGGTAGGTATAGCGGCTTAGTGCCTGTCCTAAGGATACGGCTTTGGCTGTGTCCTGGCTGAGCTGGTTGCTTAGTAGCTGTGCTGTGCAATGGGTCACTTCTGGGTAGAGAATTTCGAGGATAGCGAACTTGCTATCAGGGTCAATATCCAAGCTTATAATTTGCGGTAAAGACTTATACAGATCAACGGCTGTCTGGACCGTGCTGGCTGCTTTTAGCTCAGTAATCCATAGTTGGGCGCTGTTGCTGCTGTCGACGTTAAGGCCATTTTGGGCAGATGTTGCAATGCTGACGGACGCTGCTGGCTCCGCAGTTGGATTGATTTTTTCCAGTAGTACGGAAAGATGATTGTCCTTGACCAAACCCATAAATGTGCTTTTGTTAGTCCTTTAAGAATTGCTTGTTGATTCTCAGCTTAAAAATGTTTGTCTTGCTGGCTACTTTCGGTAACCCGGCTCTCTTAACCCTTTGTCGTAACCTACTTCTCGTAACCTATATTGTAGTCAAGATTTTGCGAGGCATTAGCCGATTCAGCCGTGCTTTATTTTTTGGTTGCCGGTAAATAGTCGACCAGCGCTCAAAACTGGTCAAAACGGTCGTCACTTCGGGTATCATGACGCCTTTATAATTTTCGAGAACAGACAGCAATGGCCAATTACTCTACCAATGAATTTCGCTCCGGATTAAAACTTATGCTCGACGGGGATCCCTGTTCGATCCTAGAGAATGAGCTGGTTAAACCGGGCAAGGGTCAGGCGTTTAGTCGCGTTAAATTGCGCAATCTGAAGACCGGTCGAGTACTTGAGAAAACCTTTAAATCGGGTGAGTCCTTAGAGGGGGCTGACGTAGTCGATATGGATATGCAGTATCTCTACGAAGATGGCGACTTTTGGTACTTTATGGAACCCGATACCTTCGAGCAACATCAGGCCACCGAGCAAGCTGTTGGTGACGCTATTAAGTGGTTGCGAGAGCAGGATGTCTGTGTGGTAACGCTGTACAACGGCTCTCCGTTGTCTGTGGTACCACCTAATCATGTGGATCTCGCCATTGTTCAAACAGACCCAGGTCTGCGCGGTGATACAGCGCAGGGTGGCAGTAAGCCGGCCAAGTTGGTCACCGGTGCTGTGGTTAAGGTGCCGTTATTTTTGGATGAGGGCGATGTGATTAAGGTAGATACACGTACCGGTGAATATCAGGGTCGCGTTAAAGAATAGTGGCGGATAACTGGCAGCCTGGCATAAATCGTAGCTCGTTGCGTGATCGCAGCGAACTTCTTCAAAGTCTGCGTAGTTTCTTTCAGCAGCGTCAGGTGCCTGAGGTCGATGTCCCCGTTCTGGGGCGCTCGACAGTCACCGATAGTAACATCGAGAGCGTTAATGCCAGAGTCGCTGGCGATAGCGCGTACTTACAAACATCTCCTGAATATTTTATGAAGCGGCTGCTTGCAGCAGGCTCTGGTGATATTTTTTGCCTGGGCAAAGCCTTCCGTGATGCCGAGATAGGGCGTCGTCATAATCCAGAATTCACCATGCTCGAATGGTACCGCTGTGGCTGGGATGAGCATCAGCTAATGGATGAGTTGGCAGAGCTGATTAGTCAGGTTGCCAATGCCCGTTCAGAGGCCCCACTTACTGTCACCAAAGTCAGCTATGCAGACAGCTTTAAGTCTGTTTTTGGAATAGACCCTCAGAGTACAGAGCTTGGAACCTTGCAGAAAATGGCCGCTGAGCTGGGCTCGGAAAGCTGGGCTGATGAAAGCCGTGCTAACTGTCTAGACTTGCTGTTTAGTCTCAAAGTAGAGGCTCAGTTGCCGGATGGTCTGGTACTTATTTACGATTATCCAGCGTGCCAGGCTGCCTTAGCGCAGATACATCTGGATGCTAAGGGCCGGTCTGTTAGTCGCAGATTTGAGGCCTTCTTCAATAGAATGGAGCTGGCCAACGGCTATAGAGAGTTGACCGATGCTAGAGAACAGCGTCAGCGTTTTGATAAGGATCGCGAGCAGCGTCATGCCGATGGCAAGCCAGAAATAACCGTAGATGAGAAGTTGATGGCGGCACTGGATGACGGGTTGCCAGCCTGTGCTGGTGTAGCTCTGGGAGTAGATAGATTATTGATGCAGCTGCAGGGCGCTGAGTCCCTTGATCAGGTAATGCCGTTTAGTTGGTCGCGTTCTTAGTAAAGGGAAGCCTTACATACCGTAACGCGTGGCTACGGGCATTCTTCGCTACGGGCACTTAAAATAATGATTCATCGCTTTTGAGGGCTCATCAATATCCATATGGCCGACTACTTTGGCGGGCACGCCGGCTACGATGGCATGGGGCTCAACAGCCTTAAGTACTACGCTGGAGGCGGCAACCATGGCACCTTCACCAATTTCGATATTGCCCAGTATTTTTGCGCCCGGCCCCAGTAACACGCCTTTACGGATTTTGGGGTGACGGTCACCGCTCACTTTACCCGTTCCACCCAGAGTAACCGACTGCATAATGGACACACAGTCTTCAACCACCGCGGTTTCACCAATCACCAGACCTGTTGCATGGTCAATCATCAGTCCACAGCCAATCACGGCTGCCGGATGAATATCCACGGCCAACTTTATTGAGATGCGGTATTGGATTAGCAGAGCCAGTGAGCGCTGATTTTGCAGCCACAGATGGTGAGCGACCCGATAGGCCTGCAGTGCCAGAAAGCCTTTAAAATAGAGAAAGGGTGTGCTGTAAAGATCACAGGCGGAATCACGGTCTACGGTTGCCTGAATATCTGTTGCCGCGCAGCCAATAACGCTGGGATCAGCAAATACCTCATCCATGATATCCCGAAGCATTTTTGCTGGTGTCGATGTGCTGGCAAGCTTTGTGGATAGGTGAAAACTCAGTGCGCTACCCATATCGCCATGATCCAATATCGTGCTCTGCAGATAGCTGGCGAGTACGGGCTCAGTTTTGGCCGTGACTTCGGCTTCCTGGACAATATGCTGCCAAACGCTGTCGCTGAGGGTTTGAGAATTATTACTGGGATTATTCATAGCCCGCATTCTGAGTCAGGGCGCAGCAATATGCCAGCCTGTTCTTGCAATACACCAGATATCAACCGACTTTGCTCCTCCCTTCAAGAGGCTGGAGGCCGCGGCCGTAGCCGTTGCCTTGGTCGTGACCACGTCGTCAACGATAGCCACTGTTAGACCATCCACCCGATTGCTCACTGCAAAGGCATTGCGCATCAGGCGCAGTCGCTGTGGTTTACTTTGTAGGTGCTGAGGCTTGGAATGGGTGCGGCGATAACAAAGATCATTGCGCAACTCAGTTCCGGGTAATTGCTGACACAGTAATTTGGCAATGCTATAACTTTGGTTAAATCCTCGGCGAGTTAATTTTCGCCAATGGAGTGGCAATGGGATAATTAATTGGGGCATATTGAGGTTCTGGTAACTGTCAGCGATGGTGGTTGCCAGCAGCCCTGATAGCTGCAGAAGTTCTGGAGCATGGGGATTGGTTTTGACCCCTGCTATTAGCTTATCCACTGGATTCTGATAATTAAATGCCGCGACACAGCGCCGAAACGGTGGCGGTTTTTTCTGGCAGTCGGGGCAGATAACAGGTTTGCTGTGCTCCAGCAGGGGCAGGGCACAGCGACTACATTGGTTGGTGAGCCATGGCAACTCATTGATGCAGTCGTCGCACAGAGATTGATTGGCGGGGCTTAAAGGGCCCTTACAGGCCGAGCATGAGCCTGGCAATAACAGACTTGCTGCGATGCTTAGGTAGGCTGAAAAGGCGGCTGTGCTGATAGCAAACCTCCCTGTCTGCCATGTTAGATTATTATTTGCGCTTAACTGACATTCAATGTCGGGTCGCTATTTTCATCATCCTCTGCATCGCTGGGGCCATTGGCTGCATCTGGATGGTCTTTACTGAGGTCGTTGTCGTCTAAGCCATATTCTTCACTCAGAATACCGCCTGGTACCTTGGGGGCATAATCTCTGGGCGGCTGAATATCTTCGGCGCTAATGAGAGGGTTGCCGTCGGCATCGAGCATGGACAGTTCAGAACCACCTGCTTTCAGCAGCTGACGTCCAACCTCGGGGCTGGCTAGGCGAATGGCGCTCGTCGCCAGGTGCTCATGAATATGGCGATAGCTCTGGGCCATGTTGGTGGTCAGATGCGACACGGTGACAAAGTGCTCGGTAACTTCCTGCTGGTAGCGCTGAAGCTTTTTCTCGCTTATCTCTAGTTGCTTCTCGAGATCCCTTGTGGAGCTACTGCCCCCCTGGGTTTTGCGCGAGTAGAGATGGCCGATAGCGGCGCCGATTAAAAAGAATGCAGCCCCTACAAGTACCACGGTCAGTGTTGCCAACGTTATTTCCCCTGTTATTTAAGTGCTTATTGATTGCTTGTGAACAGCGACTGCGATCAGCTGCAGTTTTCTATTCAGTGATTACTGATGATTATAACGTAGATTTTAAGTGATGGCGTCCGAGAGTTTTGGTTGTAACCAATTAATTTGCTGGTTAAAGTTCGCGCTTATCGACAACCATTTAGAATTGTATGACGACCCCCAAGCAACGTTACCTTAAAGATTTGACTCACGAAGGCTTTGTTGCAGACAGTGCCCAGGAGGCGGCTGTGGATGCTTTAGAGGGCCTCTATGAGCGGTTGGTGGCCCGTCAGAGCACTACTCAGGCCGGTCTGCTGCGCGGTCTAGTCAGCAGGTTTTATAAGCCGGAACAGCAGCCTGAAATAGGCCTGTACTTTTGGGGTGGCGTGGGTCGCGGTAAAACCTACCTTATGGATAATTTCTATGAGAGCCTGCCGTTTGAACGCAAGATGCGTGTGCACTTTCACCGCTTTATGCGCCGCGTTCATCAGGATTTAAAGCTTCTTAAGGGTCAGGCCAATCCTCTCGAGAAAGTGGCGGACAAAATAGCCGGTGAAACCTGTATTATCTGTTTCGATGAGTTCTTTGTTAGTGATATTACTGACGCTATGATTCTGGGTATGCTCCTTGAGGCACTGTTTGCCCGAGGTGTGTGTCTGGTGGCAACCTCCAATATTATTCCCAACGATTTGTATTTTAATGGCTTGCAGCGCCAGCGATTTCTGCCGGCCATTGCACTGCTGAACGAACGCTGTGTTGTGCTAAATGTTGATGGGGGCATTGATCATCGTTTACGCGCCCTCGAACAGGCTGAGTTATATCACTCACCCATAGATAAAACGGCCGAGCAGGCGATTAGCGATATCTTCGATCGATTGGTGCCCGTAGAGGGTGAAATAAAACAGGGGGTCGACCTAGAAGTGGAGGGTCGTCCAATTCCTGTGATCAAGCTGGCCGAGGATATTGTGTGGTTTGAATTCGCCGCAATTTGCGAAGGGCCGCGTAGCCAAAATGACTATATTGATATCGCTCGAGAATTTCACGGGGTGCTAATCAGCAATATTCCCATTTTAGGGGGTGTTAACGATGATGCGGCGCGTCGCTTTATTAATTTGGTGGATGAATTTTACGATCGCAATGTAAAACTCGCCATCACTGCCGCTGAGCCCCTGCCAACGCTGTATTCTGGCGGCCGATTGGGCTTTGAATTTCAGCGTACTCAGAGCCGACTTTTAGAGATGCAGAGCCATGAATATCTGGCCAGAGCGCATCGGCCGTGAAAAAGTTAAACTTTACAGTAAAGAGCACTTGCACAACGCCCCAGTGGTCATTACAATTCGCACCCTTTTTTGGGATCCCCCAAAAGCCAGGCAGGATAAGATGAAAACATTTAGCGCTAAAGCAGAAACAGTAGAACGTGATTGGTATGTCGTAGACGCAGAGGGTAAAACCTTAGGCCGTTTAGCCGTGGAAATTGCTACCCGTTTGCGCGGTAAGCACAAGCCGGAATACACGCCTCATGTCGACACAGGTGATTACATTGTCGTTGTTAACGCCGAGAAGATCGGTGTAACAGGCAATAAAGCCAAAGGTAAAATTTATTATTCCCACACCGGTTACCCAGGTGGCATTAAAGACATCACTTTTGAAAAGTTGATCGATAAAGCGCCAGAGCGTGTTATCCAGTCAGCAGTAAAAGGAATGTTGCCCCGCGGACCTCTCGGTCGGGAAATGTTTAGAAAGCTCAAGGTTTATGCCGGTATGGATCATCCCCATACTGCGCAGCAGCCTCAGACACTCGAACTGTAAGGAACGGCGACCATGGCAGATACACAATTTTATGGCACTGGACGTCGAAAGACATCAGCAGCCCGCGTTTTCATGAAGTCTGGAAGCGGCAACATCACTATTAACAGTCGTGCTATTGAAGTTTACTTCGGTAGAGAAGTGGCGCGAATGATCATTCGTCAGCCATTCGAAGTTGTCGATATGGTTGAGAAGTTTGACCTGAACATTACTGTCGCTGGCGGCGGTAACTTTGGTCAGGCCGGCGCGATTCGCCACGGCATTGCCCGTGCGCTAGTTAGCTATGACGAAAATTTACGTCCATCACTGCGAAAAGCAGGCTTTTTGACTCGTGATGCACGTCAGGTTGAGCGTAAGAAAGTGGGTCTACACAAAGCGCGTAAGCGTCCACAGTTCTCCAAGCGTTAATCGAAGCATTAAAAGGAAAGCCCGACTGGTTGGTCGGGCTTTTTTTTGTCTTTTTTTTACCTTAAAAATCAAACGTTTAACCTATTTCGCAGCAATGGCGCTATTGCGTAAAAAAGCGCTTTCCGTTATCCTTCAGCGCCTTTTTTATTGACGCGCGAGCCCGCGTGTTTTGTATTCCATTTTTAAAGTTTTAGGGAGAACGTCATGACTAGTGACGGTGTCAACCATAGTCGCCGCAAATTTTTGCTTGGTGCTACCTCTGTCGTAGGTGGTGCTGGCGTAGTAGGCGCAGCGATACCCTTTGTTTCCTCTTGGCAGCCCAGTGCAAAAGCGAAAGCTGCTGGTGCTCCAGTTAAAGTAAACATTTCCAAGCTTGAAGTCGGCGCTCGCCTTGTTGTTGAGTGGCGTGGTAAGCCTGTTTATATCGTTCGTCGGAACGCTGAGTCTCTGGCCATGATTAGCTCAATCGGTGAGGGCGTTCTTGCGGATGCTGACTCTGAAAGTGCAAAGCAACCCGGATATGTCGCTGGCGATGCCCGCACATTAGCCGGTAAGGAAGAGTACTTAATTCTGGTTGGACTCTGTACGCACCTCGGTTGCGCACCTATGTATCGACCAGATGTTGGCGCTGTAGACCTAGGTGGCGATGCCTGGTTGGGCGGATTCTTCTGTCCCTGTCACGGTTCCAAGTTTGATTTATCAGGTCGTGTTTTCGCTGGTGTTCCAGCGCCGACCAACCTCGAAGTTCCGCCCCATATGTATGAGTCGGATGACGTTGTGATTATTGGTATAGATTCGGAGGTTGCGTAATGAGCAATGAAACAGGTTTTGCCGCATGGCTAGACTCGCGGATGCCAACACTCAAGCGAGAGTGGAACCGGCATATGGCGGAGTACTACGCGCCTAAAAACTTTAACTTCTGGTACTACTTCGGCGTACTGTCGATGGTGGTTCTAGTTATTCAGCTGATCACGGGTATCTGGTTGCTGATGAGCTATCAAGGTTCTTCAGAGCAAGCATTCGCATCGGTTGAGTACATCATGCGAGATGTCGATCTCGGCTGGGTTATTCGCTATGCACACAGTACAGGTGCCTCTGCGTTCTTTATGGTGATCTATCTCCATATGTTCCGCGGCCTGATGTACGGCTCTTATAAAGCGCCTCGTGAGCTGGTGTGGATCTTTGGTATGACTATCTATGTCGCCCTTATGGCAGAAGCCTTTCTAGGTTATGTATTGCCTTGGGGTCAGATGTCTTACTGGGGTGCCCAGGTAATTATTAGCCTGTTTGGCGCAATCCCCGTGGTGGGTGAAGACATAGTGCAGTGGATTCGTGGTGACTACCTGATCTCAGGTATTACGCTGAATCGCTTTATGTCACTCCATGTTGTGGCGCTGCCGATCATCCTGATTGCCTTGATTGTGATGCACATTATTGCCTTACATGACGTGGGTTCAAACAACCCAGATGGCGTTAGCATTAAGAAGCACCTAGACAAAGACGGTAATCCAATTGATGGTATTCCGTTCTTCCCGTACTTTGTGATTCACGACCTGGTGCCCATCGTGGTGTTCCTGTTCGTGTTCTGTGCGATTCTGTTCTTTATGCCAGAGATGGGTGGTTACTTCCTCGAGTATGCAAACTTCGAAATTGCTAACTCATTGAAGACCCCTGAGCATATTGCACCGGTTTGGTACTTCACGCCTTACTACTCAATGTTGAGAGCCGTTCCCGATAAGCTCGGTGGCTTTATCACTATGGCTGCGGCGATTGCGATTCTGTTTGTGCTGCCCTGGTTGGATAGAAGCCCAGTGCGCTCAATCCGCTACAAGGGAATCGTTAGCCGTATCGCGATTTTGATGTTACCAGCAGTGTTTATTATTCTCGGTTACCTAGGTGTGAAAGCGCCGACGCCTGAGCGTACTTTCCTTGCGCAGATCTGTACTGTTCTCTACTTTTGCTACTTTATTGGTATCTTCTTCTGGACCAAAATGGAAAGCACTAAGCCAGAGCCAGACCGCATCACAATGGATGGCGGCATAGGCTTTTGGAGAACCCTAGGTGCAGTATTGGTAGTAGCGCTTCTGGTTATCTTGCCGATCAAAGCTGTGGGCGCAGAGAGCGGTAAGTCTTGCGGCACTATTGACTGTGACCCCTTTGAAGCGCAGCTTAGCAATGATGTCTCGCTGCAAAACGGCGCCAAGTTAGCGGTTAACTTTTGCATGGGTTGCCACTCGTTCAAGTATTCTCGCTGGGAGCGGGTTGCCAATGATATTGGTATCCCCAACCAGATGATGATGGACAACATGGTATTTACTGGCCAGAAGATCGGCCAGTTGATGAGTATTGCCATGCCAGCTGATGGCGCTAAGGCATGGTTTGGTGCTACGCCTCCAGACCTGACCCTAGTGGCAAGAGCCCGTTCACCAGAATGGGTTTATACCTACCTGAAAAACTTCTATGCCGACCCCTCACGTCCACTGGGTGTGAACAATAAAGTCTTTAAAGATGTGGGCATGCCCCATGCGCTTTTAGACTTACAGGGTCTGCCTGAATGTGTGCCTGGCCCCGTAATGGCGAGCAATGGCGGTATTAAACGTGACCTGATGACCGGTGCTGATATTCTGGATGATCCCTGTGGTCGTTTCGAAATCAACAAAGCTGGCGCCATGTCTGCGGAAGAATATGATGTTGCGGTTTATGACCTGGTCAACTTTTTGACGTACATCGCTGAGCCAATGGCTGAGCAGCGTAAGGAAATCGGCAAGAAGGTTCTGTTGTTTCTGCTACTATTATTGGTACCTACGGTTCTATTGAATCGCGAGTACTGGAAAGGTATTCACTAATACCTTTTGGTTAGGTTTAGGTTAGAAAATGATAGCCATGAGGTTATCGACAATGGGCAGAACTATTCTGCCCTTTTAATTACTTCTACAAATGTGAGGTTGTTGTGCGACGATCATCGATGACATTGTTTTCTGATCCTACCTGTCAGTATAGCCACAGAGTACGTATCGTACTTGCGGAAAAAGGCGTTACTGTTGATATCGAAGATATCGAAGCCAACGGCGTAACTGAAGAAATTCTTGAAGCAAACCCCTACGGAACACTGCCGACTCTGGTCGACCGTGATCTGGCTCTCTATGAATCCAAAGTGGTCATGGAATATCTAGACGAGCGTTTTCCACATCCACCACTGTTACCTGTCTATCCAGTAGCCCGCGCCCAGAGCCGTCTGTGGATTTACCGTGTTGAACGTGACTGGTGTGGTTTGATTGATGTGATCGTTGCTAGCCCAGACAGTAAAAAAGCTGAGGCAGCCCGCAAAGAATTCCGCGAGTCACTCATTAGCGTTGCCAGTATCTTTACCGACATGGATTACTTCATGAACGAAGAGTTTACTCTGGTTGATTGCTGTTTGGCTCCTATGCTTTGGCGTTTGCCGCAGTTGGGTATTGAGTTGCCGAGCAACCGTCAGGTTAAGCCTCTACTTGATTATATGGATCGTTTGTTTGCTCGTCCTTCTTTCGAAGAGAGCCTAACTGATCTTGAACGCGAGATTCGCGGCTAATATGAAGATGCGATCAAATAGGCCCTACCTGTTAAGAGCTTTCTTTGACTGGATAGTGGACAACGATTGCACCCCTTATATTGTGGTCAATGCACATTATCCTGGTGTAGAAGTACCCCAGGATTTTGTCACCGACGGCCAGATAGTGCTCAACGTAGCACCCCGTGCCGTCAGTCATTTTGAAATGAATCATGAGTTTGTTCAGCTATCGACTCGATTCAGTGGTATGCCCATAGAAATCTATTTTCCAGTGGGCGCAGTCATGGGTATCTACACCCAAGAAAACGGTCAGGGTATGGTCTTTGAGCCAGAGACTGACGACGACACGCCGCCTCCCGCACCGCCCCGAGGCCCTAAAGCGGTCAAAAACACTTCCGATAAACCCGCGTCAAAGCCGGTCACCGACATAGGTTCTGGCAAGCCAAAACCCTCATTGCGCGTGGTTAAGTAAGTCCTTTTTCGTTATTTCTAAAATGGAGTTTCCAATGTCACAAGCTATCGCAATTCTTTCCGCAGCTCGCACGCCCATGGGCGGTATGATGGGCAGCCTATCTTCGGTACCCGCCACTGAACTTGGTGCTGTTGCCATTCGAGCATCCGTAGAGCGTGCAGGCTTAAACCCCGACCAACTCGACGAAGTGATTATGGGCTGTGTGCTCAGTGCCGGCCTAGGCCAGGCACCAGCGCGCCAAGCCGCCCTTGCGGCAGGCATTAGCAAAGCAACGCCCTGCAGCACGGTAAATAAAGTCTGTGGTTCCGGAATGATGTCGGTAATGATGGCTGGCAATGCCCTGCGCTCAGGTCAGTCAAAGATTATTGTTGCTGGTGGTATGGAAAGCATGAGCAAGGCCCCTTATCTGATTCCTCAGGGACGTCAGGGCTATCGTTTCGGCAGTGCCGAGATGCTCGACCACATGCAGTACGACGGCTTACAGGACGCCTATCAGGCAGTGCCCATGGGTAACTTTGCTGAGAGCTGTGCCAACAAATATAACTTTAGCCGTGAGCTTCAAGATGCTTACGCTATTGAGTCACTGCGTCGTGCCAATGCCGCGATTGAACAGGACCTGTTCAGTGCCGAAATTGCCCCGGTAACTATTCGAAGTCGTAAAGGCGAAGTCCTGGTAGATACCGACGAACAGCCCGGTAATGCCCGACCCGAAAAAATTCCCACCCTGCGTCCAGCCTTTCAAAAAGATGGCACCGTCACCGCGGCTAACGCCAGCTCAATCTCAGACGGTGCAGCGGCACTCACATTGATGATGGCAGACGAAGCAGAAGCCCAGGGCCTAAAACCGATTGCCTTGATTCATGGCTACGACCAGTCAGCCCAAGAGCCAGAATGGTTCACAACAGCCCCCGTTAGCGCCATCAATAAAACCCTAGCCCGCGTTGGCTGGACTGTGGATGATGTTGATGTCTGGGAAGTAAATGAAGCCTTTGCTGTTGTGGCAATGGCAGCGATGAAAGAATTGAATATCGATCATGACAGGCTCAATGTTAATGGCGGTGCCTGTGCCCTGGGTCATCCCATTGGTGCCAGTGGTTCTAGAATTATTGTGACATTGATTCACGCACTCCAGCAGCGCGGTGGTAAGAAGGGTATTGCCAGCCTCTGTATCGGCGGCGGCGAAGCGACTGCCATGGCGATTGAGTTACTCTAATAAGCTCTCATCGATTAAATAAAGATCATAAAAAACCTCTGATTAATTACATTACTCAGAGGTTTTTTATGCTCGATAGCGAATGGATATTTAGTCGACGTATTCAAACACTTTAACCACTTTGCGAACACCGCTGCTTTCTCGAGCGATATTAGCCGCCGCTTCACCATCAATTTGGCGAACCTTACCCATAAGATAAACTACGCTATCTTCGGTGACGATCTGGATATCTGAAGCCTTAACCTGCTTATCAAAAGCCATCTTAGTTTTAATTTTGCCGGTTATCAGAGAGTCATTGGTTCGCGACACAATGGAGCTCTTACCCCGCACCTGTAATTCATTATGTACCTGACGCACCCCATTAAATTCTCGGGCAACATCCCCTGCCAGTACTTTCATCGTCGGATTGGGCACCTCGCCAGTCAATAACACGACCGCATTGAACACGTTGACGTTAATATGGGACTTATCTAAAGAGGGGTCGGCCTTTTTAATATTGACGCCGATATAGGTATCCATCTTGATATCGTTGATATTGGTACCGACACTGGTATCCGTAGGATCTAACTCAATGGGACCTTCTGTCACTGAATTCACCACGGTGGTGCAACCTGTCAGTACAAATACTAGTGCCAAAACGGGGGTTAACTGTCGCATTTACTCTCCTCCAAAAATCTGATGATCAACCAGTGCACAGACGCACTGAATTACTTGAAACTGTGCCTGAGTCGCCAACTGGCCAGAAAACTCCGCCGTGGCGATATGCACATCATTGTAGCCGAGACTCGCGCCTAATAAATCGTCATTTGCGGCAGAAAGAAGCACAACGCACATATCTTTTTCGATGGCGGCTTCAATCACCTGTATAAGTGATAGGCTATTTTCGCCCGCACTGACCACCAATAATACATCAGCACTGCGCCCATGAGTATTCAGAGCCTGAGCAAAGCGTGGGTGGCCCAGAGAATCCTCTGCCATGTTATTGAGATTCAACGCTGGAAAACCAGGCCGTTCAATTTCAAAACCATGGGACAGATAATCAGTAAGAAGCTGTGCGACCAACATCGCAGATTTTTCCCCGCAACTAAAAATGCTGTTGCCTGCTAAGAGTGCCGCCGACACTTTCTCTGCGGCATTGGCGATGGGCTCAGCAAACGCATCGCCCACCACCATGGTGGTCTCAATCACGTTTTGAAAATGCTTAAAAATCTGCTGATCCATAATGTCCCAATTCAGGCTAAAATATTTTTTATCCAGTTAAGCTTAAAACCAGATGAGTTGTTCGGTTCAGGGCTAATGGCCACTGCATCAAATCGCGCCACCTGGTCTTCACCATAATGCTGATGCTGCATATACCCCAGTGCCGCCGCAGTTAATCGTTCACACTTTTGGCGGGTAATTGATTCTTCCGCACTACCAAATGCATTGGACTGTCGAAATTTAACCTCAACAAATACCAGATCCCCATTATCCTGCATTATCAGATCAATTTCGCCTCTGCGCGTGCGAAAGTTTTGTCCGAGTAAGGTTAAGCCCTGTTCTCGCAGATAGTCACAGGCCATCTGCTCGGCGGCCGCACCGGACAGCAGTGGTTTGCCTTCAGCCTGAGTGGCCTTTCTGGCGGAATGATTCTTGAGATCCTTATTCATAGCATTCTCCCTGAGTCTTGTTCTATTCCCTAGGCTGTCCAATCTTAAGGCTATCCAATCTCAACGGTTTCCAATCTTAACGCTATCCACCGACAAACTTAGGGCTGAATCTCCCTGACTTTACCTCGCTTAAATTGAGCCCACTTGGCCTGACGTTTAATAATGCCATCCGACAGTGACAGTAACCCAGTGGCACCAAAAACAGGTGTCGCCTGTTCAGCGGTTAAATTTTGTAGGTTTCTATGCAGCAAGAAAGCATCGTAGCCCATGGCGTAGAGATGGCGATACGCCGTGTGCAAACGCTGATCTGGTTTTAGTTGATGGGGCATTTGGCCCGGTAAGGTCCATGGCATGGCACTAAACTCAACACCCGATAAGTCTCTATCCAGGCCCATCTGTTCTGTTCCGTTATACACATGGGATGTAGCAACCACGGGAATATCAGAGGCGTATAAAAAATCTAATGCCGGTTTAATTTGTCGCGCCCTAACCGGATAACCCAGCACCACAACCAGATCGATATCCTGACGACGGCGAGCAGTAAAATTCACACGGCTATTAATAAAGCGCTTTAATTGCAGACCGCGCTCTTCACTGAGGTCAATTTGTAAGGGGGCTTTTAGCAGCGGAGTAAAATCATTGGTCGAGGAGGGGTAAGCCACCGCATCTAGAACAATGCCGCCCTTGCTGGCCCAATACTGATTAAAAAATGTACTGGCATCACTGCCCCAGTTATTATCCGGAGCAACCAGAACCACATTGCGCTGACCATTCTGCCAAGCGCGATCGGCAATCTGCACCATCTCATCAAGGGGAGAAATGCCAAATTGGTAAAGATTTTTTGTCGGGTCACCAGTACTGTGATCCACACGATTAAGGCCGATGGTTGGCACCGGTAATTCGGGCAGAGCGAGAAGTGCCTCCACGTCAGATTGACGCATAGGCCCCACAATAATCTCGGCGCCATCATCAACCGCATTGTTGTAGGCCTTCTCCACCGACTGGGCAGAGGTGTCATAAATACGCACCCTGGGTGCATCACTGTCGAACAGATAGCTTTCGCTGTCTTGGGCTAGTAGCTCGTAGTAGGCACCCATAAAGCCGTCCAGCAGGGTATAGCTGGGCACTTTATATTGGTCTTTTAGCGGCAACAGCAATGCGACCTGGGCAGGCGGCGCAGTGTAGGTAAAGTCACTACTAAAAAGCTGCGGCGGCACTAGTGCAGCGGGATGGGTTTTCCAGCGTAGTTGCCAGCTATTGTATTGCTGAATCTGAGCCTGCTGGCTGCTCTGATACTTGCGGCATAGTTCAGCCAGCTGCAACCAACCGGCGAGCTGGCTATTTTGGTGATTTTGTCCCTGCTGTAAAAACCCATAAGAAAGCTCGTTGAGCTGACGCCACATTTTATTGTGAACGTCGCGAACATCGCTTTGTCTGTCAAATAGCTGAGCAAGCTGAATGGACGTGAGCAGGCTCTGTTCAAAATTGCCCAGAGCAAAGTTGGCATCGGCCTGTAAGCGTAGAGTTCTCAGGCGCAGCTCGCGATCAAAGGTGGCGCTGAGAAAAATAAAACGATCCGTTTCAAAGCGGGCGGCGGCCTGAGCCCAGTTGGCCAGAATAAGATCAAGCTCAATACCCAGTAGGCTGTATTCAATAAACGCGGAATCATTGAGGTTATCTGGGTTAACAGCCGTTAGCACCTTGGCACTCTGGGCTATATCTCCGGCGCTGGCTATTAGGCTGGCAGCATTGAGAATAATAGAGTCAGGCTGGTCTGTTAGCGCCGCTTGGGCGAGCAGTTCGTTGGCCTTTTCGAGTACAGAAATATCCGGCGCATCAATAGTTGCAATTGAAGGGCCTATAACCCTATCTGTAGTTGGCGCACAGCCCCCAATAAAGGCTAAGATGCACCCCGCAAAGGCAATCAAACGTAGAGCTTTTATAGTCATGAATTCAAATCAGTCCGGTACGTTGTATATCGTCGCCACACCCATAGGCAATCTGGGTGATATGGTACCCCGCGCAGTGGAGACTCTCCAGTCTGTCAGTGTAATTGCCTGCGAAGATACTCGCCACAGCAAAAAACTTCTCGACCACTTTAGTATAGATAAGCCCTGTGTCGCCTACCACGATCATGCCGACAAAAAGAGCAGCTATAAAATCCTCAAGCGTCTCGGGGCTGGTGATGATATTGCATTAATTTCTGATGCCGGTACACCGCTCATTTCCGACCCAGGTTACAGACTGGTTTCGGAAGCGCGCAAGCAGGGCTACAGCGTAGTGCCCATACCTGGAGCCTGCGCCGCTATTTCCGCCCTCAGCGTATCTGGTTTGCCCACCGACAGTTTCCGCTTTATAGGCTTTTTGCCCGCCAAAAGCAGCTCACGCAAAACATCTCTGGTAGAGTTTAAAGCAGGCACAGAAACTATCGTTTGCTACGAAGCACCCCATCGTATCTTCGAAACTATCCGCGATATGATCGATGTATTAGGTGGCGACAGGCCCAGCTTTATGGCCCGTGAAATGACCAAGAAATTTGAAACCTATCTCCATGGCACCCTAGAAGAGTTATTGGAGCAGGTCAGTGCCGACAGCAATCAACAGCGTGGCGAGATAGTATTAGTAGTAGGTGGCGCAACCGGCACCACAGATCTGATATCCGTTGATGCAGAAAAAATTATCAGCCTGCTAATGAAAGAGCTACCCCTCACCAAAGCCGCTTCAGTCACCGCCAAAATTACCGGCGGTGATAAAAAGCAGCTCTATAACCTAGCGCTATCACTGCAAAACAAATAGCACCCTCTAGATCAATGAAGAGCCCCCAGCATCTGCTAGATGAAAGAGGAGCCCTCAGCGTCCCCTAGATAAAGAGCAGTCCCCCAGATAAAGAGGAGCCTTCAGCGTCTTCTAGATAAAGGGCAGTCTCCTAGATAAAGAGCTATTTAACAGCCTGAATATCAGCAACCGTCAACGCCGTCATATTAAAGATGCCCCGCGAAGAAACCGATGGAATCACAATATGAGCCGGCTTGCGGAAGCCATTGATAAAGGGTCCGATTAACAGCGCATCGGTCAATGATCGAATCAATCCCATGGCAATATTCGCCGCATCTAAATTAGGCATT
>Ga0209197_1000054_pt1 | contig 79974 bp, 69 predicted proteins | sample COGITO_mtgs_1105_4_FD_184802 | JGI IMG/M metagenome (GOLD analysis project Ga0209197, IMG submission 184802) | Pelagic marine microbial communities from North Sea - COGITO_mtgs_110512 (SPAdes) (version 2) | ecosystem: Environmental > Aquatic > Marine > Epipelagic ... | reverse complement strand
GCATATAAGATGATGAATCAAGTGCTAAAAACAATTGATATCACTCAAGGAAAAGAGAATTTCATCGAAGTAGCTTCAAAAATAAAATCTAATATACACATCATTACGATTAACACGGATTTGTTTTTTAAAGCAGACGAAAACTGGGCGACGTATGTGGATTTAAAAACACATAAAGACAATGTCGCAATTTCTGAAATTCAATCCATTCATGGGCATGATGCTTTTTTAATCGAATTTAAACAACTAGAAGCCATATTAGCCACCGTTTTTAAACATCAAAAAGTGGTCGATATAAATTATTAAACCAAATTAACTTTTCAAAAATATGAGCCCCAAAAATTTTGAAACTGACGCAATTCGACAACAATTAGATCGCACTCCCTATGGAGAACATTCAACGCCATTGTTTTTAACATCGAGCTTTGTTTTTGACGATGCGGAACACATGCGTGCCTCATTTGCGGAAGAAAACGATCAAAATCTTTACAGTCGATTTTCAAATCCAAACACCACTGAATTTGTTGATAAGGTCGTTGCCATGGAAGGAGCCGAAGCAGGGTTTGCATTCGCTTCGGGAATGGCCGCAGTGTTTTCGACTTTTGCAGCCTTGTTAAATTCTGGAGATCATATTGTCTCTTGTCAATCGGTTTTTGGCTCGACACATTCGTTGTTCACAAAATATTTCCCAAAATGGAACATCGAGACCTCCTATTTTAAAGTCGATCAATTAGAGATACTCGAAAGTTTGATTCAGCCAAATACGAAAGTTATTTATGCCGAAAGCCCAACCAATCCAGCAGTTGATATTCTGGATTTAGAAGCACTGGGAAAAATCGCCAAAAAACACAATTTAGTTCTGATTATAGATAACTGTTTTGCATCTCCTTATTTACAAAACCCCATCAAATTTGGAGCGGATTTAGTCATCCATTCTGCTACCAAGTTAATGGATGGTCAAGGTCGAGTTTTAGGAGGCGTTACCGTAGGAACTGCGGAATTAATGCATCAGATTTATTTATTTTCTCGAAATACAGGTCCAGCTCTATCCCCTTTCAATGCATGGGTTCTATCTAAAAGTTTAGAAACCTTAGGTGTTCGAGTGGATCGCCATTGTAAGAATGCATTGAAAGTGGCCAAATTTTTAGAAAAACATCCCAAAGTAAGTGTGGTGAAATATCCATTCTTAAAGTCACATCCACAATATGAAGTTGCCAAAAAACAAATGCGTAAAGGCGGTAATGTTGTGTCCTTTGAAATTGTAGGTGGGATTAAAGCAGGTCAAGCTTTTTTGAATAAAATCAAATTATGCTCTTTATCTGCAAATTTGGGAGATTCTAGAACCATTGTCACGCATCCATCGTCCACAACGCACAGTAAATTGTCTGAAGAAGATCGATTAGAAGCCAGTATTACCAACGGATTGATTCGGGTTTCAGTGGGATTGGAGCATCATAAAGATATTATTAATGACTTGAAACAGGCTTTAGATTAACTCTGAATTAGTCATAATTTAAATAAATATAAAATAGTTTAACCGTGATTATAGATAAAGTTTTGGAACCCAAATCAAAAGCAACTAATCCATCAGAACTTCCGGAGGATAACATTAAAAGAAGCTTGCTAAAAACCATTAGCTGGCGAATTATAGGAACGTTGGATACCATCTTAATTTCATGGCTCATTACTGGGGCACTTAGTTTGGCCTTTTCAATTGGACTTATAGAATTAATCACCAAAATGGCGCTCTACTTTTTACATGAACGAGCGTGGGCTAAAATCAAATGGGGACGATAATAATAGATTATGGATATAGAAAAAATAAATATAGAACTCGCAACTAAAACCCCTTTTGAAATTGTACAATGGGCGATCACTAATGCGCAAACACCAATCCTAACCACCAATTTCAGACCCTATGAGTCTGCTATTTTACATCTAGTTACAACGGTCAATCCATCTATAAAAGTTATTTGGTGCGATACGGGCTACAATACCCCAAGCACCTACAAGCATGCCGAAGAATTAACAGAATTATTAGCATTAAACATTCAACTCTATATCCCAAAACAAACCGCAGCGCATCGGGATGTAGTGTTAGGAATCCCTCAAGTAGAAGATCCAAAACATCAACTATTTACAGAGCAAGTGAAACTTGAACCTTTTAAACGTGCAATGACGGCACACCATCCGGATGTTTGGTTTACCAACCTAAGGAAAGGACAAACGGCTTTTAGAGATAGCATTGGCGTACTATCACAAAGTGCCGACGGCGTTTTAAAAATTAGTCCATTTTATCATTATTCTGATGCAGATTTAGATCAATATATCACCGACTACCAACTGCCCAATGAATTCAATTATTTTGATCCAACCAAACAATTAGACAATAGAGAATGTGGTTTACACAAATAAATAAATGATTATGATTAAAAATACATCCCATATTAATCCACTCGAGAATGAAGCGATCTATATTTTTAGGGAAGTCGTCGCTCAGTTTGAAAAACCTGTGTTATTATTTTCTGGAGGAAAAGATTCCATCACATTGGTACGATTGGCTCAGAAAGCGTTTTATCCGTCTAAAATTCCATTTCCATTACTTCACATAGATACAGGGCATAATTTCCCTGAAACGATTGCATTTCGAGACAAATTAACCAAAGAGCTTGGTCTGGAATTGATTGTTAGAAATGTTCAAGATTCAATCGATCAAGGCAAAGTAAAAGAAGAATCCGGACGCTATTCGAGTCGAAATGTTTTACAAACGACCACTTTACTCGATGCCATCGAAGAATTTAAATTTGACGCGTGTATTGGAGGCGCTCGACGCGATGAAGAAAAAGCGCGCGCAAAAGAACGGATGTTTTCTATACGCGATGATTTTGGACAATGGGATGAAAAAAACCAACGACCAGAACTTTTTGACATGCTTAATGGACAAATTGAATTAGGTCAAAACGTGCGTGTGTTTCCAATTTCAAATTGGACCGAACTCGATGTCTGGTCTTATATCGAAAAAGAACAAATCGAAATCCCTTCTATTTATTTTGCGCACCTTCGAAAAACATTTATCAGAGATGGGATGATTTGGACCAATGATGATGCCATCGTTTTCAGAGATGAAGAAGAAGAAGTGAAAGAACGTCTTATTAGGTTCCGAACTGTGGGCGATATGAGTTGTACGGCAGCGGTGCTCTCCGCAGCAAGTGATATTTCGTCGGTTGTTAAAGAAATTCGAGAGTCAACGATTTCAGAACGTGGTGCGCGTATTGACGATAAACGCTCCGAAGCAGCCATGGAAAAACGAAAACAACACGGCTACTTTTAGCCTCATAAAACAATAGTAAATAAGTAAACATTCCTTTTTAGGAATTTATAAAAAGCATATGGAAGTTCTAAAAATTGCAACAGCTGGAAGTGTCGATGACGGAAAAAGCACCCTAATTGGGCGGTTGCTTTATGACACGAAATCACTCACGAGTGATAAAATTGAAGCCATCGAAAAAACAAGTAAACAAAAGGGCTATGACTATCTAGATTTTTCACTGGCAACCGACGGACTTGTAGCAGAAAGAGAGCAAGGAATCACGATTGACGTCGCTCATATTTATTTCTCAACCGCCAACAAAAGTTACATTATTGCAGATACGCCGGGCCATGTCGAGTACACACGAAATATGATTACTGGGGCTTCAACGTCTCAAACCGCCATCATTCTTATTGATGCAAGAAAAGGCGTGATTGAGCAAACCAAACGCCACTTTTTTATTAATAATTTGTTGCGTATAAAGGAAGTAGTGGTCGCAATTAATAAAATGGATTTGGTTGACTATTCTGAAGAAATTTATGAAACCATCAAAACGGATTTTCAAAAATTATTAAAAGAACGGGACTATCAAGATCAAAGAATTACGTTTATTCCGGTGAGCGCTTTAAAAGGCGATAACATTGTTCACAAATCCAAAATCATGTCGTGGTACAATGGCGAAACCCTTTTAGAACATTTGGAAGCCTTAGATTTTAAAGATATTTATAATGTAGGAACCCCCAGATTTCCTGTTCAATGTGTGATTCGCCCAAAAACTGATGCATTTCATGATTTTAGAGGCTATGCAGGGAAAGTATATGGTGGAGAACTCAGTATTGGGGATACAGTTTTGGCATTGCCTTCCAAAACTAAAACCAAAATCAAATCGATTTATTTTTATGATGAAGAAGTGCAAACGGCATCCCGAAGGTCTTCGGTAACCATTACTTTAGAAGATGAAATAAATATCAGTCGAGGCGATATGATTACAAAAACAGACAATCTTCCAACGATCGATAAACAATTCACAGCCACAATTGCTTGGATGGATCGCGATACGCTGACTACGGGGAATAAATATGTGATTCAGCATGGTGTGAATAAAGTACAAGCCAAAGTAGAACGGATCCACCACATCCTCAAAACCGATTATTCAGGAATTATAGAAAACGTAGACCACTTAGAAATCAATGACATCGCCCTAGTCTCTTTTAAGTTAAACAAGCCAATTTTCTATGATGCTTTTAAAAATCACAGAACCAATGGGTCCTTTATCATCATTGATCCGCAAACAAATACGACTGCTGGCGCAGGATTCATCCAATAACTCACAAAATGCAAAGTTTTAGAACTGAAATAGAAAACCCAATTGTTGAAAAAGACATCATTGAATTAGCTGATAAAATTGAGCAATTTAAAGAAGGTCAAATTGACGAAGAAAAATTCAGAAGCCTCCGTTTGGCGAGAGGCGTTTATGGACAACGTCAACAAGGTGTTCAAATGATTCGAATTAAACTCCCTTACGGAAAAGTGTCCAGTCATCAATTGCGCCGTATTGCAGAAGTTTCTGACGAATATTCTCGAGGGCGTCTTCATATTACAACACGTCAAGATATCCAGATTCATTATGTTGATTTAGATCGTACTCCCGAACTTTGGGCTGAGCTCGAACGGGATAATGTCACCCTAAGAGAAGCCTGTGGAAATACGGTAAGAAATGTCACTGCTTCCGAAACAGCAGGATTTGATGTGGACGAACCTTTTGATGTGTCGCCTTATGCGGATGCCCTATTTAAATTTTTTCTTAGAAATCCGATCTGTCAAGAAATGGGACGAAAATTTAAAGTTTCTTTTTCGTCATCTGATACAGATACGGGCTTGTCTTACATACATGACCTTGGTTTTATTGCTAAAATTGAAAACAACATTCGAGGATTTAAAGTCATGATTGGTGGCGGATTAGGTTCGCAACCGCGTCATGCCGACGCACTCTATAGTTTTTTACCGAGTGATAAAATCATTCCATTGATGGAAGGTGTATTACGAGTTTTTGATCGTCACGGAGAACGTAAAAGTCGGTCAAAAGCACGGATGAAATTCCTATTAAAATCGATTGGTTTAGAAACGTTTAAAGAATTAATAGAAAATGAACAAAAAGCCATTGAGCAACAGACGGTTGCTATAAATGCTGATAATTTTCCAATCTCTAAACCGGTGGAGATCGAAACTCCGAGGGTAGAAATTACAGATCCAGAAACATTTGAGTCGTGGAAAACGACCAATTTAATTCCTCAAAAACAAAACGGCTATAAAGCCATTGGGGTCAAAGTATTATTAGGAGATTTTTATACGGACAAAGCAAGACTTTTATCAGATTTAGTTGAAACCTATGCAGCGGGTGAACTGCGCCTAACCTTGCGTCAAAATATCGTGATTCCTTTTGTAAAAGAAGCATTGATTCCGTTTTTTTATACCGAATTAAAAAAACTAGGGTTTACAGAATTAGGGTATAATAAAGCCGTTGATATTACAGCTTGTCCTGGGACGGACACCTGTAACTTAGGGATTTCAAGCAGTACAGGAATTGCAAGAGAACTCGAAAATATTATAAAATCCGAGTATCCTCAATATTTAAACAATGAAGATTTAGTCATCAAAATCAGTGGTTGTATGAATGCTTGTGGACAGCACAACATGGCCAATATTGGGTTTCAAGGGATGTCCATAAAAACGAAAAATAATTTAGTCGCTCCAGCACTTCAAGTGTTGTTGGGCGGAGGAAATTCGGGCGATGGAAACGGTCGGTTTGCCGATAAAGTAATCAAAATCCCGAGTAAAAGAGGTCCAGAAGCATTGCGTTATATATTAGATGATTTTGAACAAAATTCTGAACAAGATACTTTCTATGAATACTACACGATTCAAGGAGAAAAATATTTTTATGATTTATTAAAAACCCTTTCAGACAGTACCAATTTATCTGTGGATGAATATATTGATTGGGGGTCAAAACAACCCTACGTGAAGGCCATAGGGATTGGCGAGTGTGCCGGAGTTGTCATCGATCTAATCGCGACGTTATTTTTAGAAAGTGATGAAAAAATAATGAATGCGCGATCCGATTATGAATCAAAAGCCTATAACAACGCAATCTACTTTGCGTATAGTTCAATGGTCAATTCTGCGAAAGCATTGTTATTATCAAAAAACCATTCAACCAATACACAAGCATCCATTATTAAGCAATTTGATGAGGTGTTTGTTTCTACAAATTTAATCTCGTTAGGGTCAACGTTTCCGGAACTTATTTATCAAATTAATTCCAATGCGCCTACCGCGTTATTTGCTAAGAATTACATCAATACTGCAAACGAGTTTTTAACAACTGTAAAAGAATTTAGAAAAAATGATCTCGACGCTTAACTCCATAAAACACGACATTCCGAGCCCTAAATTAACAGTTGTGGGTGCAGGTCCTGGCGACTCCGAGCTGATCACTCTAAAAGCCATTAGAGCCATCAGTTCTGCCGATGTTATTTTATATGACGCCCTTGTGAATAGTGAGTTGTTAGAATATGCGACAAGTACTTCTGAGAAAATCTTTGTCGGAAAACGCCGCGGATGTTACTCCTATCAACAAGAACAAATTAATGATTTGATTGTTGCCAAAGCGAACCGCTATGGCCATGTAGTACGGTTAAAAGGGGGCGATCCGTTTGTGTTTGGACGGGGTTCTGAAGAACTTGAGTTTGCTCGAAAGCATCATCTGGAAACCGAAGTTGTACCAGGAATATCTTCTGCATTGGCAGTGCCAGCAGGTCAAGGCATTCCATTAACAATGCGTCATGTGTCCGAAAGTTTCTGGGTCATCACTGGGACTACTAAACTACATCAGCTTTCTTCGGATATTAGGATCGCAGCACAATCGACGGCGACCATTGTCATATTAATGGGTATGGGTAAATTAAGTGAGATTGTCAAGGTGTTTTCCAACGCTGGAAAAGAAAACACCCCTGTAGCGATTATACAAAATGGTTCTACCCGCCATGAAAAAACCGGTTTTGGAACGATTCAAAATATTGAAACTGTTGTCGCAGAAAAACAGTTAAGCTCTCCTGCAATTATAGTTATTGGCGAAGTTGTTTCTAATCGTGTTACATTAAATTCAATTTCAAAAGAAGTACAAATCGATTCTTTAATACATAACTAATGGAATCTAGAAACAACCTCTATCCGATTTTTTTGAAAGCCAAAGCGCTTCATGTACTTATTATTGGTGGTGGAAATGTAGCAGAAGAGAAGTTACATTTCTTATTAAAATCAAGTCCAGATGCGCGAGTAACCATAGTTTCTCCAATGTTTAGAGAAGGCACTTTGGCCTTAGCCACCGCTTTTGACGTTGAGTTGATTCAAGAAAAATATAATAAATCGTTCCTTGAAGGCAAACATTTAGTGATCGCCACGACTGATGTCCCTGAAATAAATGTTGCCGTTTATAATGCTTGTAAAGCACGACATATTTTAGTCAATGTTGCAGATAACCCTCCATACTGTGATTTCTATATGGGTGGAATTGTCACTAAAGGCCATGTTAAAATAGCCATTTCAACCAATGGACAATCGCCCACAACAGCGAAACGGTTGCGTCAATTTTTTGAAGACGTCATCCCTGACGATGTGGATGATTTGGTCCAAAATTTAAATGAATTTAGAAAAACAATTAAAGGCGATTTTGAACATAAAGTTCAAACGCTTAACGAATTTACAAAAGGATTAATACGTAAAATATAAATAGAATGATTCAAACAGATATTTTAATAATTGGCGCTGGACCTACAGGACTTTTCACCGTTTTTGAAGCTGGATTACTAAAAATGAGATGTCATATTATAGATGCGCTTCCTCAAGCAGGTGGGCAGTGTTCTGAGATATACCCTAAAAAACCGATCTATGATATTCCAGGATTTCCTGAAATATTAGCCGGCGACCTGACTCAAAATTTAGTAGAACAAGGAAAACAATTTGAGCCAGGTTTCACACTTGGAGAGCGGGCTGAAACCATTGAAAAACTCGAAGATGGTTCTTTTATTGTAACCACGAACAAAGGCACTAAACATGCAGCGCCTATTATCGCGATTGCAGGGGGGCTTGGATCTTTTGAACCTCGGAAACCAGATTTAGAACACATTGATTTTTATGAAAATAGAGGACTTAATTATTTCATTAAAGATCCAGAAGTGTACCGCAACAAGCGCGTGGTGATTTCAGGAGGTGGCGATTCTGCTTTAGACTGGGCCATCTTTTTGGCCGATGTCGCAAAAGAAGTTACTTTGATTCACCGTCGAAACGAGTTCAGAGGGGCCTTAGATTCTTTAGAAAAAGTACAAACTCTTAAAGAATTAGGGAAAATTAATTTAATCACCCCTGCGGTGGTTACAAAAATTGGAGGCGAAGACCACGTAGAAAATGTAGTAGTAACTAAAGAAGGTGAAGCGTTGTTAATTGAAACGGATTATTTCATCCCATTATTTGGATTATCTCCAAAATTAGGACCCATTGGAAACTGGGGTCTTGAAATCGAAAAAAACGCCATAAAGGTGGATACCTTCGATTATCAAACAAATATTCCGGGCATATTTGCGATTGGAGATGTGAATACCTATCCCGGGAAATTAAAGCTAATTCTTTGTGGGTTTCATGAAGCAACCCTCATGTGTCAAGCTGCCTATAAAATACTCAATCCAGGAAAAAAATACGTTTTAAAATACACCACGGTTAGTGGGATCGATGGATTTGATGGATCTCGAAAAGAAGCTCCAAAAGCAGTGGTCAAATCACTCGCTTAAATAATTAGAAAAACTCAATTTAGAATGTCAACAATTCACAACGAACTACAAAAACGAATCTTGATTTTAGATGGTGCCATGGGGACCATGCTACAAGACTATAATTTTTCGGAAGAAGATTATAGAGGCACTCGTTTTAAAGACTATCCGACTTCCTTAAAAGGGAATAATGATTTGTTGAGTTTGACACAACCCGATGCTATTGCCGACATTCATCGGAAATACTTTGAAGCAGGCGCCGATATTGTGGAAACCAATACGTTTTCCGGAACGTCTATTGCCATGGCCGATTACAATATGGAAGGTTTAGTATATGAATTAAATTTTGAATCTGCCAAAATAGCTAAACATATTGCGGATGAATTCACAAAATCTGAACCCCACAAACCACGTTTTGTCGCCGGAAGTATCGGTCCAACCAACAAAACAGCAAGTTTATCTCCTGATGTAAACCGACCCGAATACCGTGCCATCACTTTTGATGAATTACGTATTTCGTATAAACTACAAATCGAAGCGCTCATGGATGGAGGTGTCGATTTATTATTAGTCGAAACAATCTTTGATACTCTAAATGCAAAAGCTGCTTTATTTGCGATTGAAGAAGTCAAGGAAGCCCGTAACTCAAACATTCCGATTATGGTTTCTGGAACCATTACCGATGCTTCGGGTCGCACACTTTCAGGCCAAACGGTGGAAGCCTTTTTGACCTCCATTTCGCACATCCCATTACTCAGTGTTGGGTTTAATTGCGCTTTGGGAGCCGAACAACTCAAGCCCTATTTGCAGCGCCTTTCTAATGAAACAGCGTTTTATACTTCGGCACATCCCAATGCAGGATTGCCAAATGCTTTTGGCGAATATGATGAAACACCGGAGGAAATGACTGCATTTATTGAAGCCTATTTTAAAGACGATTTGATCAATGTCATCGGAGGCTGTTGCGGCACCAATCCAGCACATATCAAAGCGATTTATGAAGCGTCTCAAAATCATAAACCACGTCAATTAAAACACACTTAGAAATGGAGAGTGACTGTCAAAAATACCTGACCCTTTCTGGACTCGAACCCTTAGTTGTGACTCCAGAATCCAATTTTGTAAACGTTGGGGAACGCACCAATGTGACAGGATCAAGAAAATTTTTGAGGTTAATCAAAGAAGAGAAATACGAGGAAGCCTTATCAGTTGCTAGAGATCAAGTTGAAGGAGGCGCTCAAATTATCGACGTCAATATGGATGAAGGCATGTTGGACGGCGTGTATGCAATGACGACTTTTTTGAATCTCATCGCTTCTGAGCCCGATATTTCCAGAGTGCCTATTATGATCGATAGTTCTAAATGGGAAATCATTGAAGCAGGCCTCAAAGTTGTGCAAGGAAAATGTGTGGTTAATTCAATTAGTCTTAAAGAAGGCGAACAAGAATTTATTCGACAAGCAACATTAATCCGTCGCTATGGCGCCGCTGTCATTGTGATGGCTTTTGACGAAACTGGGCAAGCAGACACCTACCAACGGCGTATCGATATCTGTAAGCGCTCCTATGATATTTTAGTGGAGATCGTTAAATTTCCACCTCAAGACATTATTTTCGACCCCAATATATTTCCAGTCGCTACTGGGATGGACGAACACCGAAAAAATGCTTTAGACTTTTTTCAAGCCACCAAATGGATTCGAACCCACCTTCCTTATGCCAATGTTTCTGGAGGCGTGAGTAATGTTTCATTTTCATTCCGAGGAAATAATATTGTCCGTGAGGCCATCAACTCCGCCTTTCTGTATCATGCGATAAAAAATGGAATGAATATCGGCATTGTCAATCCAACCATGCTTGAGATTTATGATGAAATTCCAAAAAATTTATTGGCTTGTGTCGAGGATGTTTTGTTTGATCGAAAAGAGGATGCTACTGAACGTCTTTTGGACTTGGCAGAAACCTTAAAAGGACAAAAAAATGACGTTGAGGTTGCAGTTTTAGAATGGCGAAATAAATCGTTACAAGACCGAATCACTTATGGTTTAGTCAAAGGAATTGATGCCTTTATTGTTGAAGATGTCGAAGAAGCACGACTCATTGCTCAAAAACCCATTGAAGTGATCGAAGGCAATTTAATGATCGGGATGAATGTGGTGGGCGATCTGTTTGGGAGTGGTAAAATGTTTTTGCCACAAGTGGTCAAATCGGCACGTGTGATGAAACGCGCTGTGGCGCATTTACAACCCTTTATTGAGGCGGAAAAAAACGGAAAAATTGAATTTGCTGGTAAAATTTTAATGGCCACCGTTAAAGGGGATGTTCATGACATTGGAAAAAATATTGTCAGTGTAGTTTTAGGATGTAACAATTATGAGATCGTTGATCTAGGTGTGATGGTCCCTCCCGAAAAAATTATTGAAACTGCCATCAAAGAACAAGTCGATATTATTGGTTTAAGCGGCCTTATCACCCCGTCTTTAGACGAGATGGTCTATGTATCAAAAGAAATGGAAAAAAAGGGACTGACCATTCCTCTAATGATTGGTGGCGCAACAACCTCTAAAGCCCATGCGGCAGTTAAGATTGCACCGCATTATAGCAATACAGTGATCCATGTAAACGATGCGTCAAGAGCCGTGACGGTGGTAGGAGATTTGCTTAAAAAAAACAACCAACAACACCTCAGCGATTTGAGAACGTCTTACGATTTGTTTCGTGAACAATTTTTAAGCAGAACCAAACAAAAGGAATATATTTCTATTAAGGAAGCCCGTTCCAAAAAACATAAAATTAACTGGAGTCAAACGACCATCGTGAAACCCAAAAAGTTAGGGATTCAAGTGATTCAAGATTTTGACATCACAAAACTCGAAGAATTTATAGATTGGAGCCCGTTTTTTAGAAGTTGGGACCTTCACGGAAAATACCCCAACATATTAACAGATGAGGTTGTTGGAAGTCAAGCTACCGAATTGTTTAAAGATGCGCAAGAGCTTTTACAACGCATTTTTTCAGAGAAGTTATTGGGTGCCAAAGCCATTTTTGGATTGTTTCCAGCCAATGCGGTTAATGAGGATGACATCGAAATTTATGACGAGAACGGAAACACACAGCAGACCTTTTTAACCTTGCGTCAACAACTCAAAAAACGGGCAGAAGTTCCCAACATCGCATTGTCCGATTTCATTGCTCCAAAATCAACAGATCAAACAGATTATATGGGTTGTTTTTGTGTGAGTACAGGTTTTGGAACCAAAGCACTCGCCGAAGCTTTTGAAGCAGATCATGACGATTATAATTCCATTATGATCAAAGCATTGGCAGATCGATTGGCTGAGGCTTTTGCCGAATATTTGCACAAAGAAGTGCGGGTTAATCACTGGGGCTATGCTGCCGATGAAGATCTCTCCAACAGTGATTTAATTAAAGAAACGTACAAAGGGATTCGTCCGGCACCAGGCTATCCTGCCTGCCCAGACCATTTGGAGAAACAAACGATTTGGAAACTTCTGGAGGTCAAAGAACAAATTGGAGTAGAACTAACCGAAAGTTTAGCCATGTGGCCCGCAGCCAGTGTGAGTGGGTATTACTTTGGCAATCCTGAAGCTAAGTATTTTGGCTTAGGAAAAATCACCGAAGATCAATTAATTGATTATTCGAAACGAAGAGATATTAGCATTGAAGATGCACAAAAATGGTTAAACCCAAATTTAGCAAACTAAAAAACGCATTATGAAAGTTACAGATCATTTAAAAAATGCCAACGGAAAGACTTTATTTTCATTTGAAATTATTCCCCCTAAAAAAGGGAAAAACATTCAAGAGCTATACAATAATATCGATCCGTTGATAGAATTTAATCCGCCTTTTATTGACGTTACCACATCCAGAGAAGAGTATATCTATATTGAGAAAAAGGGGTTGTTTGATCGTAAAATCACCAGAATGCGTCCCGGAACCTTGGGGATTTGCGCCGCTATTAAACATAAATATGAAGTGGATACCATTCCGCACGTACTTTGTGGTGGATTTACTAAAGAAGAAACAGAATATCTGTTGGTGGATTGTCACTATTTAGGGATTGATAATGTGATGGCGCTTCGAGGCGATACGATGCCGCATCAAAAGTATTTTGAACCGACCAAAGGTGGGCACAATTATGCGACAGATTTGGTGCAACAAATAAATAAATTAAACAAAGGACAGTATTTACACGATGTTATAGAGGGAGACAACACCCCTGACTTTTGCATTGGTGTTGCGGGCTATCCCGAAAAACATATTGAGTCGCCGTCCTTGCATTCAGATTTATTGCGACTAAAAGAAAAAGTGGATGCAGGAGCAGATTATGTAGTCACTCAAATGTTTTTTGATAACCAACGGTATTTTGAATTTATAAAAATGGCTCGTGAAATGGGAATTACCGTTCCGATCATCCCAGGAATCAAGCCTTTAGCCATTCAAAAACATTTGCAATTACTACCGCAAGTCTTTAAAATAGATTTGCCAGAAGCACTCATTAAAGAGGTCAATAAATGTGATTCAAGCGCACAAATAAGACAAGTAGGCGTGGAGTGGACCATTCAGCAGTCTAAAGAATTGCTGGACTTTGGCGTGCCGGTATTGCATTATTATTCGATGGGAAAAAGTGATAATATCAAAGCCATTGCTTCCCAACTATTTTAAGCGGACAAAAAATTAGTTTTAAATACAATTTAAAAAATTAAAGACTGTGCGTTTAACAGTTTCAATTATTTAACGTATTTCTAAGAAACAATAGGTTTTATATGTGTAATTTTGAAATTCAATGAGGACTGTTTGAAGAAAATTGAAACCATAAAAAAACCAATCACTTATGAGATGGAACTTTTCGAAAAGAAATTTCGATTATCCATGTCCAGTCGGGTGGCACTTCTGAACCGTATTACGCATTACATTGTCAATCGAAAAGGCAAACAAATGCGTCCTATGTTTGTATTTTTGACGGCTAAAATGATTTCCAATGGGGAAGTAAGTGAGCGTACCTACAGAGGGGCATCTGTCCTCGAGTTGATTCATACCGCTACTCTGGTTCATGATGATGTGGTCGATGAAAGCGACCGTCGTCGCGGCTTTTTCTCCATAAATGCACTTTGGAAAAACAAAATTGCAGTTTTGGTGGGGGATTTCTTATTATCAAAAGGGCTTTTATTATGTATTGATAATAACGATTTTGATCTCTTAAAAATAATCTCTGTTGCCGTTCGTGAGATGAGCGAAGGCGAATTATTGCAAATCGAAAAAGCTAGAAACTTAGACATTACCGAAGCCATCTATTACGAAATTATTCGTCAAAAAACAGCCACGCTTATCGCCGCTTGTTGTAGTTTGGGAGCAGCTTCTGTGAAACCTCTTTCGGAAGAGGTGGAAACCATGCGCCAATTTGGAGAGCTTATTGGAATGGCCTTTCAAATAAAAGATGATTTATTTGATTATGGCACCCAACAAATTGGGAAACCGACTGGGATTGATATCAAAGAACAGAAAATGACGCTTCCACTTATATTTGTGTTAAATCACTGTTCTAAAAAAGAGAAAAAGTGGCTTATAAATTCGGTTAAAAAACACAACAAAGACTCTAAACGTGTGAAGGAAGTGATTGCTTTTGTAAAAGATAATGGTGGCTTGGAGTATGCGGTTTCTCAGATGAAAGCATTTCAAGCGCAGGCCTTAAAGCTACTCGAACCGTTTCCAGATTCGCCTTACAAAAAATCATTAATTTTGATGGTTAATTATGTAATCGAGCGAAATAAGTAACCAAAAACAGTTACTTTTATAGTACATTTACAGCATCCATTTAATTTTTTATATTGATATCAAAAGCCACCATAGATCAAGTATTTGACACTGCTCGCGTAGAGGAAGTGATTGGTGATTTTGTACAATTAAAAAAATCGGGGAGTAACTTTAAAGGCTTAAGTCCTTTTAGTGAAGAACGCACCCCTAGTTTTATGGTATCCCCTGTGAAACAAATTTGGAAAGATTTTTCAACAGGTAAAGGCGGGACTTCTGTTTCATTTTTAATGGAGCATGAACATTTCACCTATCCAGAAGCCATCAAGTATTTAGCGCGAAAATATAATATTGAAATTGAGGAGACCGTGCAATCGGACTCCGATAAAGAAGCGGCTGGTGAACGCGAAAGCATGTATTTAGTTAGTGAATTTGCGAGTAAATACTATCAAAATACGCTTCTTAAAACCGACCCAGGTAAAGCCATCGGTCTTAGTTATTTTAAAGAACGGGGGTTTACAGAAGAAACAATCAAAGACTTTCAGTTGGGGTACTCCACCGATGCTTGGAGTGGATTGACTGATACCGCACTTAAAAAAGGCTACCAGCTTAAATATTTAGAAAGTACTGGGCTTTCAATTGTAAAGGAAACCAAACAGTTTGACCGTTTTAAAGGACGGGTCATGTTTCCCATTCATAGTATGTCGGGGCGTGTGCTTGGTTTTGGTGGAAGAATTTTAGCCAAAAACGAAAAAGCGGCTAAATATCTCAACTCTCCTGAGAGCGATATTTATCATAAAAGTAAAGTATTGTATGGGATTTACTATGCCAAACAAACGGTTGCCAAAGAAGATAATTGTTATTTGGTAGAAGGCTATACCGATGTCATTCAATTTCATCAAAAAGGAATTAAAAACGTTGTCTCGTCGTCTGGAACTGCTTTAACCCCCGATCAAATTCGATTAATTAATCGACTGACAAAAAATATAACGGTATTATTTGATGGGGATCCTGCGGGAATTAGAGCCGCACTGCGAGGGATCGATTTGATATTGGAACAAGGAATGAATGTCAAAATTTGCACTTTTCCAGAAGGGGAAGACCCTGATAGTTTTGCCAAACAGAACACCCTTGAAGAATTGCAAGCCTACCTAAAAGAAAATGCGAAGGATTTTATTGCCTATAAAGCCTCTTTACTCATGGAAGAGGCGCAAAATGATCCCGTCGCTAAGGCTAATTTGATTCGGGATATGGTTACAAGCATATCTAAAGTAACCGATAATATCCAACGCGAAATATATGTGCGTGAATGTTCGCGTATTATGGATATAAGTGAGGAAGTCCTGTTTAGTACGCTGGCCCAAATGGGGAAAAAAGCGCAGAGTGACGCCAACAAATCGTACACTCAAAAACAAAAAGCATTTGAGGTTGTTAAATCCACAGCAGCTCCAATAAAAGTCGATATTCAGTACGAGTTAGAACAAAAAATCATCGAAATATTATTGCTCTATGGAAGTCGCACCGAAGATTTTGAAGATTTAATTTTAAAAGAGAATGACAAAGGAACGTTAGATTTAGAGCCTGTTATTCATCAAGTTAAAGTCTTTGAGAAAATATTCCTGGACTTACAAGAAGATGAAATGCAGTTTACGAATGAAAATTTCAAAACTCTATTTTATACGATTATAGATAGCTTGAATCAAACAGAAGAATTTGTTATTGAATCGTTTGTGAATCATTTAGATCCTGTTTTAGCATCCGATGTGACCAATATTTTGATGAATGAAGAACGGTATAATCTTCATAACTGGGAGAAAAATAATATTTTTCCCAAACAAAAAGATGTCAGCATAGCACAATTAGTAAGTGAAACAATTTTGACACTTCGTTGTTATTTAATTGACCGAAAAGTAGATGAAATTAAACAAGACACCCAAGATACCGTTGATCATAGAACTCTTCTAGAAGATGTTTTGAATTACTCAAATTTAAAAATGTTACTTTCAAGAAAATTGAGCAGAGTCCTGTAATATTATTTTTTTTGTCGTCCGTGATCAATCAATTCTACCAAGTTAGAAACGTTCAATTTTTTCATCAAACGAATTTTATAAGTACTCACCGTTTTTTCGTTAATGTTTAATTGACTCGCAATTTCATTATTTCTTTTCCCGGACGAAATCAGTTTTAAAACTTCCACTTCACGCGTCGAAAGTTTTTTGTAAAGATTCATCGTGCCTAGGCTATTTTTTTCAAAAGTAAGGGTCTCAGCAAGTTCCTTACTTACATAAATCCCTCCTTTAAAAACTTTTAAGATCGCCCTTTTTATGGTTGAAGTTTTCACCGTTTTTGACAAATACCCCGAAGCACCAGCCTTTATAGCACTGATCGCATAAATATCCTCGGGATGTGTGCTAAACATTATAACACTGACATCGCTAAACTCCTTTTTAATCGTACGTAAAACCGTGATTCCATTAGTGTCAGGAAGATCTATGGACATGAGAACAATGTCCGTATTTGATTTCTTTAGATAGTCTAGAAGTTGCTTTGCGGAACTGGCAGTATTTACAATTTTTATGTCTGTTGAGTTTTCAAAATACATACGAATCCCATAACTTACAATTGGTTGATGATCTGCTACGAGGACTCGAATCATTAGATTTTAGTGTTTTAAGTTGTCTGGAATTTCGCACACAGGTATTGGGTTCATTTTGTGTTTATTAGCGGAGTTGTAGCGTTTATAAATTTCAAAAACGGTTCGTTCTCTTCCTTCAAAATCTTCTGGTGTTTTCCCTAATGCAACGGCATTCATAGCCCATTCCAATTCGGGATAAGAAGCTCCAATTTGGTCTTCATCGCTTCTGGCATCTCCAAACAAGCCATCACTTGGTGCAGCCTTCAAAATGCTTTCTGGGATTTCTAAAGCGTTTCCTAAAGCGTAAACCTCTGATTTCATTAAATCGGCAATTGGGCTGAGGTCCACGCCTCCATCTCCATATTTTGTATAAAATCCAACCCCAAAATCTTCAACCTTATTTCCCGTTCCAGCCACAAGTCGTCCCAAAAGTCCAGCGTAGTAATAAAGAGTGGTCATTCGCAAACGCGCTCTCGAATTAGCCAAGGCCATATCGACCGTAGGCGTATCGCCTTCAAGGGTTATCTCCGATTTAAAACTTTCAAAAACAGGCGTTAAATCCACTCGAGTCGATTGAACATTTGAATATTTTTCTTTAAGTTGATCGATGTGTTCTTGAGCTCTTGTGACATGACTTTCTGCTTGATGAATGGGCATTTTTATACACATCACCTCTAGTCCAGTCATAGCACAAAGCGTAGAGGTGACGGCAGAATCGACCCCGCCAGATACGCCAATCACAAACCCACTTACTTGTGCGTTTTTGGCATACGTTTCTAACCATTCTACAATGAAAGGTATCACGAATTTTGTTTTCATAGCGTCCATTTTTTAATCGTTTTACAAAAGTAAACTATTCTTAATAATTTATTTTTATCCAAGTGAATATAATTTACTTTTAAGACAATTTCAACCTATAATCTTTATTTGCTGAGCTTAGGTTGAATTCTAGCGATCAGTACAACTTGTGTGATTTAGTGTTCAATTTTTAATATAATCCAGACCCTAAACCAAAATAGATTAATTACTTTTGTCTTTTAACAAAGTTTAAACTTATCTTTTGAAATTTAGCAGTTCTCATTTCGCACTCTCTTTTTACATGAAAGCCACCATGTTTTTGTTGATTATTTGTGTTTTTTCATGTCAAAATTCATCTACAATTGAGAAAGAAATTGCGAACATTAAACTTGATTTACAGATTGAAAGGTTTGATCAAATATTTGGGTCTTCAAAACCTTCAGATCTTCCAGAATTAAAACAAAATTATCCATTTCTGTTTTCTGAAAAATTCGCAGATTCGGTTTGGTTTAGTCGTATGGACGATCCGATTCAACACCTTTTAAACTCAGCAGTTGACAGCGTTTTTAAAGATTTTTCGAGTACCGAAGCTGAAATCACATCTTTTTACCAACATTTTAAATATCATAATAAAGCCTTCAAAGAACCGCGACTTGTGACGGTGCTTTCTGATGTTGATTATCGAAGTAAAGTCATCGTTACGGACTCCATTGTGCTTATTGCGTTGGACAACTATCTTGGTGAAGATCATGAGTTTTACGCCAGTTTTTATGATTATATTAAACAAAATTTGGACAAGAGTCAACTTTTGCCAGATCTAGCAACGGCCTATGCAGAGCAACTAATTTTTCAGTCAAAACGGTCGGTTTTTTTAGATGAATTAATTTATTTTGGAAAACAATTATATTTAAAGGATCTATGGATTCCATTTAAAGAAAATCATGAAAAAATTGGATACACGATCGATCAATATCAATGGACAGAAGCCAACGAGTTTTATATTTGGCAGTACTTTGTTGAAAAAGAATTATTGTATGATACCAATAAAAAATTACTATCACGATTTATCACTCCAGCGCCTTTCTCACGATTTAATTTAGAACTCGACAGTGAATCACCTGGTCGTGTTGGCCAGTATATTGGTTGGCAAATTGTTAAATCATACATGAAAAATAATCCAACTTCTCTGTTCAAAATGCTTCAAATGGAAGCAGTAGAGATTTTTAATAACGCAAAATTTAAACCAAAAAAATAATGGCACATACCCATACTTCAAAAATACAAATGACCGTTGAATTAGATGATAATCGAATTCCAGAAAACCTATTCTGGACTGCTGAAGATGGTGGGGTTGCCAATGAAGAAGCCAAAGCAATGATGCTTTCGGTTTGGGATCAAAAAAAACAGGAAACTCTCCGAATTGATTTGTGGACAAAGGACATGCCTGTTGACGAAATGAAATTATTTTTTCATCAAACATTAGTGACAATGAGTGACACCTATTTGCGCGCTACTCAGGACGAGAAAATGACAGCTACAATGAAAGATTTTTGTGATTATTTCGCAGAAAAACTAGATCTCATTAAGAAGTAAATTACCATTCATTTAAACGGTTTGAATCTAATTTTAAAAAGATAAACACCAATATTGTAAAGGCCCAGAGCCCAGAGCCTCCATAACTAAAAAAAGGCAACGGGATTCCAATGGTTGGTATGAGACCCATGACCATTCCAATATTAATTAAAAAATGTACAAATAAGATACTTGCCACTCCATAGCCATAAACTCTACTAAATTGTGATTTTTGCTGCTCTGCTAGAAATAGGATTCGTAAAATTAATAATACGTACAGAACTACAACCATACTACTTCCAAGAAACCCCCATTCTTCGCCTACTGTGCTAAAGATATAATCTGTGTGTTGTTCAGGTACAAAATTTCCTTTGGTACGCGTGCCATCCATAAATCCTTTTCCAAATGTTCCTCCAGAACGAATGGCTTTTTCAGATTCATTTAGGTTGTATGAAATGTTGCGTTTCATAGCTTGTAATTTAGCAGGATCTTTTTCTAGACGAAGCCAAAGTCCAATTCTGTCTTGTTGATGTTTTTGGAGGACGTTATTGTAAGCCCATTGAGCGCTTAAACTCAATACAGTGCTGAAAATTAATATGGTTAAGACCCCACCAATTTTTTTCTTTTTACGTTTAAAAAAAAGCTGATAAATTAAAAGTAAAACCCCGATTGACACACACACAATTGTGGCTGAAAATTTTAAAGTAGCAATTCCTAAAACGGCTATAAATATTCCAAACAATAGGTAATACTGAGGAATACCTTCTCTATAAAAAACAAAAAACAAACTCCCAAATACAAGCGTGCTTCCTGCGTCATTTTGTAATAATATTAAAAACGCTGGAAGCCCCACTAAAGTAGCAGCCCTAATTTGATCTTTTAGATCTCTAATATTCGTTTGCATATCGCTAACATATTTAGCTAAGGCGAGTGTCGTAGCAAATTTAGCAAACTCACTTGGTTGCAGTGTGATTCCTCCAAAGTCATACCAAGATATCGCGCCGTTTATTTGTTTTCCAGCAATAAATAGCCCAGCTAACGATAGTAATGAACCAATGTAAATAATACTTGCAAAACGTTCGTAAAACTTAGCGTCGACAGCCAAAATTAATAAGATTAGTACAATGGAGCTCAAGATAAAAATTAGTTGTTTACCATAGGGTTTACTGATGTCAAAGTAGGAAGTAAATTCCCCAGCAGCAGACGCGGATAAAATATTAAAATACCCAAAAACAACCAATGCCGTAAAGATAATTACGGCGACCCAATCTAATTGAAAACTATTGCTGCGGTTCAGGTTCATTTGTCATTAATTTTAAACGGTTTACCGCTATACGGTTTTAAGTATTCGTCTTCCAAGCTTTTTTCGATAACTAACCGTTCCATTCTTTTTAAACTAACCGCTCCCTTTAAGTATTTCTCAATCATTAGGCTTGCGATACGTCCAGCCCAACGCGCTCCATAATAGCCATTTTCCACCAAAATTGCGATGGCAATTTTTGGATCTTCTTTTGGTGCAAAGGCTACAAATATTGAATGATCTGTCAGTTGTTGTCTAACCCCGTCAATTTTAGTAAAATTTTCGGCAGTTCCAGTTTTTCCACAAATTTCTATTCCAGGGACTTTTAAGAAACTCGCCGTTCCTTTTTTATATACATTATGCATGCCTTCGATAACAGGTTCAAAATAGTCTGTATTAATAGACACCTGTTTGGGCGTTGTGAAATTAGGATCCATTTCCTCTCCATCGATAGACTTGATGATGTGAGGCGTGTAGTAATACCCTCTATTAGCAATGGCCGCGGTCATGTTTGCTAGTTGAATAGGGGTTACTAAAATTTCTCCTTGACCAATCGCATTTGAAATGATGGTGGTAGCACCCCACTGAAAATCTGGATACCATGAATCGTAATAGTTTCCATCTGGGATATTTCCTTTTTTTCCGACGGATAAATCATTTCCTAAAAAACTCCCTAACCCAAAGCTTTTAATATGAGAACTCCAGCGATCCATAGATAGAGAAGAGTTGTCATATTTTTCAATTGTAGTTCTAAAGGCCATTGCAAAATAAGAATTACAAGAATAGGTGATGCCTAGATTTAAATTACGAAACCCACCACCACAGTGGCACATCATGGTTCGTTTGTTTTTACCATAAATGTATTTTCCAGAACAAATAATGTTTGTTTTTGTGTCGATGACTTGTTCTTGTAAGGCTGTGAGCGCGACCAGTACTTTAAATGGGGACCCAGGCTCATGCATTCGTATCAATCCCTTGTCTATTAATGGACGATGAATAGAATCTTGGTATAATTTAGTGTAATTTTTGGAGCGTTGTCTCCCTACTAATAAGTTTGGATTATATGAGGGTGCGGAGACCAGACTTAAAATCTCACCAGTGCTTGGTTCGATGGCTACAATTCCTCCAATTTTATTTTGCATTAACAACTCTCCATAGGCTTGAAGTTCAGAGTCTATGGTGATTTTAATATCTTTTCCTGGAGTTGGAAGTGTGTCAAAGACGCCTTCTTTGTAGGCTCCAATATCGCGGTTGTAAATATTTTTTTGAATATATTTTATTCCTTTAACACCCCTTAATGTATTTTCATAAGAAATTTCAACCCCTTGTTTTCCGATCAAATCCCCTAGTTTATAGTAATTGTCGGCTGCAATTTCTTTAGTATTTGCTTCCGCAATGTACCCTAATACATTGGCGCCAATAGAGGTTTGGTAATCCCTAACAGATCTTTTTTGAATATAAAACCCTTTAAATTTCCTCAATTTTTCAGATAGAAACGCGTAGTTTTCTTTTGAAAGATGGGATAAGAAAACAGACGGTAATCGTGGGGAATAACGATATGCGCGATTATAAGATTTAAGAAAATTGAGTTTATTAATTTTCAGAAGGCTACAAAATAAAACGGTGTCTAAAGGCTCCACTTCTCTTGGGATTACCATCACATCGTAACTTGGTTGGTTGGCAACTAACAGACTGTCATTTCGATCGTATATATAGCCTCTTTTTGGGTAGTGAAATACTTTCCGAATTGCATTGTCATTGTTGATGTCGTAGGCGTCGGAGCTGTAAATTTGTAAATAAAATAAACGTCCAACAAAGCAAATTCCTGTCAGTATAACCAGTCCAAAAAGCAGCACCTTTCTCATGTTTCCTTATTGCTAAATAATGATGAAAGTAGTAAACAAAGAAGCAATGTAAACATACTTGAGTAAAAGGTGTGTTTGAAAATTAACAATAGTTCATTTTGATCGAATACGACTAGACAAAACAAAATGAAATGATGTATAAAAATGAGTATTAAAAAATAAATGAGACGTTGTGTCAAATCAGTCTTACTAAATTTTACAGCGTGATATTCGTAAACAGCGCCAAATGAGAATTTCAAAAAAAGAGGTCGAATGTATGCAATTGTAACGCTTGCAGCGGCATGAGTTCCTCCAGAATCCAAAAACATATCGACAGAGAGTCCTAATAAAAAACTTAGAAAAATAAATAATAATCGATTGTTTGCAACGGGATATAACAATATAAAAAGCACATAGATATTGGGGTTTATATAGCCTAAAAAATTGATATTGTTACACACAATGACCTGAAGTAAAACCAACCCTACAAAACGTGAAATATTTATAAAAACAAGGTTATTCATCTGAGATATTTAAGGCTTTTAATTCATTAATATCAGTATTTTTCACAATGTAAACATGCTCCAGATTCGTCATGTCATTAAATAATTTAATATCGATAATATATAAATCTTCAGTATCGTTAAGCCGATAGGATTTTATACTTCCAACAGGGATATTTGCAGGGAATGTAGATGAATATCCACTCGTGACAACGGTGTCTCCAATGGCTATTTTTACGAGATCCTGTACATCTTTTAATTGAGTGATTTCTGGCGATTTACCGTCCCAACTCAAGATTCCAAAATGATTTGTTTTTTTTAATTTTACATTAATCCGACTGTTAGTGTTTAAAACTGACAATACTCTAGAATAGTTTTTAGATGTTTTATCAATGATTCCTACAATCCCTTTTGAAGTAATGACGCCGTCTTCGTCTTTGATGTGGTCGTTGCGGCCCTTATTAAGCGTTAAGTAGTTGTTAGGGACTGCAAAACTATTTTTATAAACAAGACTTGGAAGTAAGTTATAGGTACTTTCTAAAAGAGAGTCTACTTTCGCTAAGTTTTCCCGATTGAAAACCAGTGTTTTCAATTGACTATTTTCATCTAAAAGTAATTTGTTTTCTTTTTTTAAATTAATATATTGAGTGATCCCATGAAAAGCACCATAAATACTGCCCGTTATTTGATTCGAAGAATGAATGAATTTACTTCGGTGGTATTCATGCGATCGTATTGTGAATGAAAGTGCACAAGAGAGCAACAACAGGAACAAGACAAATGTTTTGTTTCTAATGAAAAAATTAAAAAGTTGTTGCATTACTTAAGTTCTATTTTAGTAAGACACTTTTATATTTTGTGATATTTTTCAGAACGATCCCAGTTCCTCTAACAACGGCTCTTAAAGGATCTTCTGCAATATAAACAGGTAAGTCTGTTTTTTGAGACAGTCGTTTGTCTAAGCCTCTTAGCATAGAGCCGCCTCCAGCAAGATAAATTCCCGTATTGTAAATGTCTGCAGCAAGTTCCGGCGGCGTTTGTGAGAGTGTTTCCATCACAGAATCTTCAATTCTAAGAATTGATTTGTCCAATGCTTTCGAAATTTCGCGGTGCGTAATTTGAACTTGTTTTGGCTTTCCAGTTAATAAATCTCTTCCTTGAACATTCATTTCATCTGGCGGAACTTCTAAATCTTCAGTGGCTGCTCCAATTTGGATTTTTATTTTTTCTGCCGTTCGGTCACCAACGTACAAATTGTGCTGAGTACGCATGTAGTAAATGATATCATTCGTAAATACATCTCCTGCAACTTTTACGGATTTATCACAAACAATACCTCCCAGAGCAATGACGGCAATTTCGGTGGTTCCACCTCCAATGTCAACGATCATATTTCCTTTAGGTTGCATAATATCTACGCCAATTCCAATCGCTGCTGCCATGGGCTCATGAATTAGGTAAACTTCTTTTCCATTAACGCGTTCTGCGGATTCTTTTACCGCACGCATTTCCACTTCTGTAATTCCCGATGGAATACAAATCACCATCCTTAACGAGGGTGCAAATAATTTATTTTTTAAAGCGGGGATGCTTTTGATAAACATGCTGATCATTTGTTCAGAGGCATCAAAATCTGCAATTACACCATCTTTTAATGGACGGATCGTTTTGATGTTTTCATGCGTTTTTCCCTGCATCAAATTAGCTTCTTTTCCAACGGCAATAATTTTTCCAGAGATACGATCTCTAGCCACAATGGATGGGCTGTCAATTACAACTTTGTCATTATGAATTATTAATGTGTTGGCGGTACCTAAATCGATGGCTATTTCCTCAGTTAAGAAGTCAAAAAATCCCATATGCTAAAAAAATTTATTGGGGGGGTGTTAAAGTAAAAATGCTGTTCTGTAAATGTACTAAAATAAATTTTAGTTTGGAAATGCGTTTTACTTAAATTAATTAGTGCTTAAAATGACGTGTTTTTGTAAAAACCATCGCAACATTGTTTGCATTACAATAGTCAATACTCAATTGATCTTTTATTGAACCGCCTGGTTGGATTACCGCTGTAACCCCAGCATTTTTAGCGATTTCTACACAGTCCGGAAACGGAAAAAAGGCATCACTCGCCATTACAGCACCACTCAAATTAAAGTTAAAGGAGTTCGCTTTATGTATTGCTTGGCTCAAGGCGTCTACACGACTTGTTTGTCCAGTTCCACTCGCAAATAATTGTTTATTTTTAGCCAAAACGATTGTATTTGACTTCGTGTTTTTACATATTTTTGAAGCAAATAATAAATCTTCAATCTCACTGTCAATAGGCGTGGAGGTCGTTGCGTTCTCTAGCATATTTCGGTCATCTGTGATCGAGTCTTTTTGCTGAACCAACACACCATTCAAGCAACTTCGCACGCTCGTTTCAGGTAAGTTGACGGTATTTTGAATCAATAAAATTCTGTTTTTCTTGCCTTTTAAAAGGGCTTCTGCCTCTGCGTTAAATGAAGGCGCGATCACAACCTCACAAAATAAAGTGTGAATTTTTTCGGCGGTCGCTAAGTCAATTTCGCAGTTTGCAATTAAGACGCCACCAAATGCCGAGACCGGGTCTCCTGCTAATGCATCAACATACGCTTGGTGCAAGGAGTCTCTTTGAGCAACGCCACAAGCATTGTTGTGTTTTAAAATAGCAAATGTTGGTGCTTCATCCTGAAATTCATTCATTAAATTAACGGCAGCGTCCACATCTAAAAGATTGTTGTAGCTTAATTCTTTGCCATGAAGTTTTGTAAACATTGCTTCAAAATCTCCAAAGAAATAGCCTTTTTGGTGTGGGTTTTCGCCGTAGCGAAGCGCAGTGCCTTGCGTTTCACTGATTTTTAATACGACCTCTTCTTTGTCACTGTTGAAATAATTAAAAATAGCACTATCATAATGCGATGAAACATTGAATGATTTGGTCGCAAAACGTTTACGATCTTCAATAGATACACGGCCTTCGGATTCAGAAATGAGCGCTAAGAATTCTGCATAATCATCCACAGACGACACACATATCACGTCTTTGTAGTTTTTAGCCGCCGCTCGAATCAGAGAAATTCCGCCAATATCAATCTTTTCAATAATATCTTCGTTACTTGCTCCAGAAACTACCGTTTTTTCAAATGGATAGAGATCCACGATCACCGCATCGATTTGTGGAATTGAAAAGGCACCCATTTCTTCAGCATCTTGAGCATTGTCTTGACGATTTAAAATGCCGCCAAATATTTTTGGATGTAATGTTTTGACACGGCCACCAAGAATAGATGGATAATCCGTTATGTCTTCTGCTGGAATAACTTTGATTCCTAAGTCATTAATGAATTTTTGAGTTCCTCCTGTGGAGTATATAGTAACGCCTTGTTCGTTCAGTTTTTTTACGATTGGTTCTAGACCGTCTTTACTGAATACGGAAATTAGGGCGGATTTGATGGTTTTGTTTTGGCTCATGGTGGTGTCTAAATTTAAGCATCAAAAGTAGTCAATTATCCCAGAAATATTGAATTGAATTCCGTCAAAAAAAGAATATTTTTTTAACGAAACAAGGGAGTTATTAACAACTACATAAGTCTGGCAACGGATTGACATACAAATTCTAAGAAACGTTCATCGTCTTCTGTAAATGGATCAATAGCATTTGAGTCAATATCAATTTGTCCAACATTTTCTCCGTTGACAAACAATGGAACTACAATTTCGGACTTGACGCTGATACTGCAAGCGATGTAATTGTCCTGAGCTTTCACATCCGGTACTACAAAATTTTGATTACTAACAGCCACTTGTCCACAAATACCTTTCCCAAACGGAATGGTGGTGTGGTCGGTTGGCGTTCCTGCGTAGGGGCCGAGCTTCAGCTCTTCCTTGTTTCCATTTCTGAAATAAAAACCAACCCAATCATAATGAGGTACCGATGTTTTCAATAATTCACATATCAAATGGAGTGTTTGATCTTGTGTTATTGAGTGGCTTGTTAAATCAGTAATTTTGGATTGTAACGCGTCGAAAATCATTAAAAATATTTTCACAAAAATACCATTTATCTCAAACAAGCATTCAAAAAGAGACTTATTTTATGATAATTTTAGTAACCAGTAGCACTAGTAGTTTGAGTTTTGTTAAATTTGAAGAATGCCAAATAAATCACAATGAAATTTATTTTATATCTTATTTTATTCATTCCATTTTTTATGGTTTCACAATCTGAAATTAATGGAATAGTTATGGAGTTAAATCCGCAAAATAAAAACATATCACTTTCTGGCGCCAATGTATTTTGGCTTAACACTTCTATCGGAACGATCACTTCGGATGACGGTACTTTTAGGTTGCCTTATGAATCTTCGTATAAAAAAATAGTTATTAGTTACATAGGCTTCAAATCAGATACCTTAACGATCGACTCTCCAAAAATGATTTATCATTTGTTAAAGGCATCGGATGACCTTAGTGAAATAAACGTGTCTGCTCGTAAGAAATCTACGGCAACCTCTTACCTTTCATCCCAAAATATATCTACAATAAGTAGTAAAGAATTGTTGAAGGCAGCTTGTTGTAATTTGTCCGAAAGTTTTGAAACGAACCCTTCCATAGATGTCAATTTTACGGATGCCATATCTGGGACAAAGCAAATTAAAATGCTAGGACTCACAAGTCCCTATATTTTAATTGCTACTGAAAACATACCTTCGATTCGGGGCGCCTCTCAAGCCTACGGCTTGAGTTTTATTCCAGGAACTTGGGTCGAAAGCATTCAGGTTACTAAAGGGGCTGGAAGTGTAGTTAATGGTTTTGAAAGTATTGCGGGACAAATCAATGCAGAACTTGTAAAGCCATCTACTGACAGTCGTGTATTTTTTAATGCCTATGGATCTTTGAATGGACGAACGGAGGTAAACACACATCTAAATACAAATATTTCTGAAAAATGGAGTACTGGATTGTACCTCCACGCGAATAATCGATCTAAAAAATTTGACAGAAACAACGACTCCTTTTTAGATATGCCGTTGGCCAAACAAATTAATATTATGAATCGTTGGCAGTATTCCAATCTTGAAAAAGGGCTCATTAGTTTTTTGAGTGTGCGGTATTTGAATGATGAAAAACAATCAGGTCAACTGAGTTTTGATCCTGATAAAAACCGACGATCAAGCACGGTCTGGGGGAGCGAAGTAGCGACGAAGCGCTTTGAAGTATCTGGTAAATTTGGGTATGTTAACCCGGAGATCCCCTACCAAAGTTTAGGACTTCAACTCGCTTACAGTGATCATGATCAAGTGTCCTACTTTGGGTTAAATCAATATGATATCCGCCATAAAAGTTTGTACACAAATTTCGTTTACAATTCTATTATTAGCGATTCTCGACACAAAATTAAGACGGGTCTAACCGTGACTTATGATCGGTATGATGAGGCCGTGAATTCGAAATTTTATGGCAGAAAAGAGCAGTCTGTCGGTGGGTTTTTTGAATATAGTTTCGATAATTTAGAAGCCCTTAATTTAACAGCTGGTGTTCGTGTAGATCATCATAATTTGTTGGGGACTTTTATAACCCCACGATTGCATGCACGTTACACGCCTTGGGAAAAATCAGCGTTAAGATTTTCAGTTGGACGGGGAAAACGAGCGGCTAATATTTTTGCCGAAAATCAAAGACTTTTTGCAACTTCAAGAACTATTAACATCGAAAGCTCAAGTGGAGAGTTCTATGGATTAGAGCCTGAAATTGCATGGAATTATGGAATATCTTTTTTACAAGGCTTTAAGTTTTTCGACCGAAAAGTGGAGCTAACCTTGGATTTTTATCGAACTGATTTTCAAAACCAAGTCGTTGTAGATTTTGAAAATCCCTATGAAGTAAATATCTATAATTTAGAAGGGTCTAGTTATGCCAATAGTTTTCAAGCAGAATTTAGTTTAAATATTCTGAAGTATTTAGATTTAAAAACAGCCTATAAGTTTTACGATGTTAAAACACAGTATAAATCTGGAAAACTAAAAAAACCTTTAACCTCTCAGCACCGCATATTTGCAAATTTATCCTACGAAATTCGTAAAACAGAAAATGATGGTTTATGGAAATTTGACACTACATTTAATTGGTTTGGAAAACAGCGTTTTTCATCGACTGCTTTCAGTCCTGAGGCCTATCAATTACCGTCCTATTCCCCAACTATCTCTACATTGAATGCACAAGTTACCAAGGTTTTTTCAAGCTCTTTTGAGGTTTATCTTGGTGCCGAAAACATGACCAACTCGACTCAAAATAATCCAATAATTAGCTCAGAAAACCCTTTTGGATCAAATTTTGATACTACATTTGTATATGGTCCCATATTTGGGAGTACTTATTATGCGGGCTTGCGTTACAAATTAAATTAATATCTATGAAAAAAATATACTTATTACTCACAATGTTTTGTTTTAGTGTCCTAAGTTTTGCGCAAAACAAAAATGCCAAAGCCTCCTTCGAAGTCGATGGGGTCTGCATGATGTGTAAAAGTCGCATTGAAAAAGCGAGTCTTAATACCAAAGGCGTTAAATCGGCCGTTTGGAATGTTAAAAGCCACGAATTAAAACTTATTTTTAATGAACATAAAACAGACCTTAGTACCATCCAAAAAAATATTTTGGCTGTTGGTCATGATACTGAAAACCTAAAAGCTACTGAGGAAGCTTATGAGACCGTTCATCCATGTTGTAAGTATCGCGAAGACGAGGTTGTAAAAGATCACAATTAACATCATATCAAAAAAAAGCTCCTGAATTTCAGGAGCTTTTTTTGTAATTTGTGTGTGATAGATTACATCATTCCTGGCATCCCGCCGCCCATTGGAGGCATTGCAGGCGCATCTTCTTTAATGTCTATCAAAGCACATTCGGTAGTTAGAATCATGCCTGCTACAGAAGCCGCATTTTCTAAAGCAACCCGTGTTACTTTTTTAGGATCAATAATTCCTGCTTTAAGCATGTCTACATACGCATCGTTTTTGGCATCATAACCAAAATCGCCTTTGCCCTCTAATACTTTATTAATGACCACACTTCCTTCGCCACCAGCGTTTTCAACGATGGTACGTAAAGGCGCTTCAATGGCTTTTGACACAATTTGAATACCAGTTACTTCATCCAAATTGGCTGCGGTTAGTTTCTCAAGTGTTTTTTGAGCTCTTACAAGCGCAACTCCTCCACCAGCAACAATACCTTCTTCAACGGCTGCACGTGTAGCGTGTAGCGCATCATCGACACGGTCTTTCTTTTCTTTCATTTCGATTTCACTCGCTGCTCCAACATATAAAACGGCAACACCGCCCGCTAATTTAGCCAAACGTTCCTGTAGTTTTTCTTTGTCATAGTCACTCGTCGTCGTTTCAATTTGTGCTTTGATTTGGTTCACGCGCGCTTTGATGTCATTCGCATTTCCAGATCCGTTGACAATGGTTGTATTGTCTTTGTCAATCGTTACTGTTTCGGCAGTCCCTAGCATGGTTAAATCGGCATTCTCTAAAGAAAACCCGCGTTCTTCCGAAATCACGGTACCACCTGTTAGGATGGCGATGTCTTCAAGCATTGCTTTTCGACGGTCTCCAAAGCCTGGTGCTTTTACGGCAGCAATTTTAAGCCCTCCTCTTAGTTTGTTAACCACTAAAGTTGCTAAGGCTTGACCATCAACATCTTCTGCAATAATTAATAAGGGACGTCCCGATTGCGCTACAGGTTCCAAGATTGGAAGTACTTCTTGAAGATTTGATATTTTTTTGTCAAATAATAAAATATAAGGATTTTCTAAATCGGCAATCATTTTATCGGCATCGGTCACAAAATAAGGACTTAAATACCCTCTGTCAAATTGCATCCCTTCAACCACATCCACATAAGTGTCCATTCCTTTGGCTTCCTCAACAGTGATTACACCTTCTTTACCTACTTTTCCAAATGCTAAGGCAATAAGTTCTCCGATAGTATTATCGTTATTGGCTGATACAGAGGCAATTTGTTGAATTTTCTCAGAAGAGTTTCCAACTTTCTTTGCTTGTTTTTCTAAATCAGTGATGATTGATGTTACTGCTTTGTCAATCCCACGTTTTAAATCCATTGGATTGGCGCCTGCGGCAACATTCTTCAATCCTTCTTTCACAATTGCTTGTGCTAAGACGGTTGCTGTGGTGGTACCATCTCCCGCTAAGTCATTGGTTTTAGAAGCCACTTCTTTCACCATTTGAGCACCCATATTTTCTAAAGGATCCTCTAATTCAACTTCTTTTGCAACTGAGACCCCATCTTTAGTGACCTGTGGAGCACCAAAACTTTTACTAATAATTACATTACGACCTTTTGGGCCTAAGGTTACTTTTACTGCATTTGCTAACGCATCAACGCCACGTTTTAATCCGTCACGTGCATCAATATCAAATTTTATGTCTTTTGCCATCTTTTAGTTTTTTAAAAATTAAACAATTGCAAGAATATCACTTTCTCGCATGATTAAATAATCAGTTCCTTCTAGTTTAAGCTCTGTACCTGCATATTTCCCGTAAAGTACAGAGTCGCCAACCTTTACAGTTGTAGGCTCATCTTTTGTGCCTTTACCAACAGCAACGACCGTTCCTTTTTGAGGTTTTTCTTTCGCGTTATCAGGAATGATAATTCCAGAAGCGGTTTTTGTTTCAGCCTGCAATGGTTCTACGAGAACTCTGTCTGCTAATGGTTTGATGTTTAAAGCCATATGATTAAATTTTTAATGTTGTTTTTATATGATAAATTCTAGTCTAAAAGTGTGCCAACCCTTCTAAACTGACAAACTTTCAGAAACAAAAAATGTCAACGTGTTGGCGTTGACATTTTGTAATTTTTATGAAGCATTTCTATTACTCTGAATCCGTTGCTTCTGGTGTTGAGTTCTCTTCTGTAGGTGTGTCTTGAACAGGCACTGCTATTGGCTGAGACGTTGCTGGTGCTGCATCTAAATCAAGTGCTTTAGACTCTTGACTGTTATCAGTACCTCCTATAGCAATATTAGATAATAAAATTAAGGCTAGTAATAAGGTTGCAAGTGCCCAAGTACTTTTGTCCAAAAAGTCAGATGTTTTTTTAACACCACCAACTTGTTGGGTTCCTCCACCACCAAAAGAAGAGGATAATCCTCCGCCTTTAGGATTTTGAACCATTATAACAACGACAAGTAGAAAGGCTACTATGACAATAAGAACTAGAAATATAGAAAATGTACTCATTAGATATTATTTTTTTCTTTTAAGACTTTTATTGATTGAATTTGGTCTGCAAATAAACTACTTTTTTCTGGATATTTCAAACTTAAAATACGGTAAGACTGTATTGCTTTATCATAGTTTTTTTGCTCCACATAAATTCTGGCTAGAGTTTCGGTCATTAAATCTTCAGTTTCAACGGGACCGACTTCAGCAATATTGATTAATTTTGAGTTTTTGTCTAGAGGTTTTAGTTTTGGTTTATTAGCGATAAATGCATCAATAAGTGCAAATTTTTTATCACGAGACGCGTCATTCGTTGGTTCAGACGGTTCGGAACGGACTATGGCTTTTTTCTGTGTTAAACGAAGCCATTCCGAAAATGAATAATTTTCGTTTCTATCAAAATTCAAGGGTTTTCCTAGTTCTAATATTGACTCAGAAGGGCTCTCATTTAAAGTTGTTGGCGTGATCGCTGCGGTCTCTAAATCTGAATCAGATTCTAGAAAAGTTTGTGAAGAGATATCTTGAAACTCTGAAACTTTAATTGTTTTGATTTGATCAAAATTTTGTTTGATATGTGTCGAAATGTCATTTTGAACAAATATTTCAGAAGTAATAAAATCAAATAATACACTTCGGTCGGTGGTAAAGGCGGCGGTAGTTTTTAGTTCCTGATTATACTTAAAACTCCCGAGATCCTTTAGTCCTTTTAGGTAAATTGCTCTGGCCGATTGAAAGTAGGGAAATTCCTCTATAATAGCAGCGACATGACCAACTTGGTCTTTGTCTAAAGCCGAAGGGTTGTGTAATAGATATGTGAATTCAGAGGTGTTCATATTGTTACCAATTGGCTAGCGAGGCATTTACGACGTCTTGAGTAATTCGTTCAAAAACTTCTTCAATGGCCGTTGTTTTTTGGGCGCCAATAAGTTGCGCACTTCCTTCGTAGTTATAAAAAAACGAGAAGCGTTTTTCAAATTCTGCATCCTCATCATTTTTATCAAAAAACCGCACATTTACACTGATTGTTAGTTGATTCTGGGCGGCTGTATTGCTGGAAGTAGCCGTTGTGGGTGATATTCTGTACTCCACTATTTCACCTTCGTAAACGATGTCTCCATTTGATTTAACTAGATCTAAACTCGTTTGATTTAAAATTAAATCCTGAAGCGATAATGTAAAGTCCCGTTCAATTCCAGGCTCAATCAGTGCTGCTGTATTTTGAAAGTAATTTACCTGAAAGGTTTTCGTATCTGCACTTAACGAAATCCCTGTAAAGGAGTAAGCCCCACACCCCAAAATAAGGGTAAAAGCACTCACCGCCAAGCTGTATTTTAAAACGTTAAAGGTCATATTGTTTTATTTTTCGATATAAAGTACGTTCGCTAATTCCCAATTCATCTGCTGCTAATTTACGCTTTCCTTGGTGACGTTCAAGCGATTTCTTAATAAGTTCTAATTCTTTATCGTGTAGAGACAGTGTTTCTTCTTCCTCTTCAATTGCTTCTGTGTAGGTGTATTTTTCGTCGTTATCACTAATGATTTCAACAGGATTTTCTTCTTGTGTTTTCGCAGGAAGTGACAGAAGTTCGGGTTTTTCTTCAGGCTCTAGGGTGTCGTCCTTATTATAAATTTTTTGAATTAAACCTTCATTATTTTTTTGAACATCCCTGTGATTTTCATGTTTCATCAATTCCATCGTTAGTTTTTTGAGATCATTCAAATCGCTTTTCATGTCAAATAAAACTTTATATAAAATTTCTCTTTCGGTACTAAAATCACTTTGCCCTTTTTCTTTACCTTGAACCGCTGGTAAGTTGGTTCCCATATTTGGTAAATATGTTTTTAACGTCAAAACATCAATCATTCTAGAGGATTCTAAAACCGATATTTGTTCGGCTACATTTCTGAGCTGTCTAATATTGCCGCTCCATCGGTATTTTATAAGTGCATTTATCGCATTCTCATCGAGTCGAATCGTGGGCATTTTGTATTTTAAAGCAAAATCACTTGCAAATTTTCTAAACAACAAATGAATATCGTCTTTTCGATTTCGAAGAGACGGCAATAAAATTTCTACGGTACTTAATCGGTAATACAGATCTTCTCGAAATTTTTCTTTTTCAATGGCTTCAAACATATTAACGTTGGTAGCAGCCACAATTCTAACGTCTGTTTTTAGAACCGTACTAGAGCCAACCTTAATAAATTCGCCATTTTCTAAAACTCTTAATAATCGAACTTGGGTTGTTAATGGGAGTTCGCCGACTTCATCTAAAAAGATGGTGCCCCCATTGGCGACTTCAAAGTAGCCAGAACGGGTTTGAGTGGCTCCTGTAAAAGCCCCTTTTTCATGCCCAAAAAGCTCACTATCAATAGTCCCCTCCGGAATGGCGCCACAATTGACAGCGATGTATTTGCCGTGTTTTCGGTGCGAGAGTTGATGAATGATTTTAGGAATACTTTCTTTTCCAACGCCACTTTCTCCAGTGACTAATACCGAAATATCTGTAGGTGCCACCTGAACAGCTTTTTCTATGGCACGATTAAGACCCGTGTCATTTCCAATAATTCCAAACCGTTGTTTTATAGATTGAACTGTTTCCATAATTAATTATTTTCAGATAAACCAATGGCATTCCCAATCAGAGTTGCACTTGTACAATTATGTATTTTAACCAGCACAAAATCTCCAATTTTATAATCTTCTTTCGGAAATACAGCCACGGTGTTATGCGCACTTCTTCCAGACCATTCAGAAGCAGATTTTTTTGATTCTTTTTCAATTAAAATTTCCACCGTTTGATTCAGAAATTGTTCTGTTCTGTACAAGCCATGTGCACGTTGCAGTTCAACGACTTCAGCTAAACGTCTTTTTTTAGTTTCAAAAGGCACATCATCTTTGAGTTTTCTTTCCGCCATGGTGCCTGGGCGCTCGGAATAGGCATACATATATCCAAAACTATACTTAATCACCTTCATTAAGCTCAAGGTATCTTGGTGGTCGTCCTCCGTTTCGGTTGGAAAGCCACAAATCATATCTTGAGAAATGGTACAGTCTGGAATAATGCCTTTAATGTTTTTCACTAATTCAATATATTCTTCGCGCGTGTGTTGACGGTTCATTTCATCCAAAATTCGATTGCTCCCACTTTGAACAGGAAGGTGAACATGATTACAAATATTTTGATGTTTAGCCATCGTTTTAATGACGTCTAATGACATGTCTTGTGGATTAGAAGTCGAAAATCGGATCCTCACTTTTGGTTGTGCTTTGGCACACATATCTAAAAGTAACGCAAAGTCAACAGCCGTCGCTTTTTGCATGTCTGTAGCCTTCGAAAACTGTTTTTTTAATCCGCCGCCGTACCAAAGATAGCTATCAACGTTTTGTCCCAAAAGCGTCACTTCTTTATAACCTTTGTTCCATAAATCATTAATTTCTTCAAGGATACTTTGAGGTTCTCTACTGCGCTCGCGCCCTCTTGTAAAAGGCACCACACAAAACGTACACATATTGTCGCAGCCTCTAGTGATAGATACAAAAGCAGTGACGCCGTTAGTATGGAGTCTTACCGGTGAGATATCACCATAAGTTTCGTCTTTAGAAAGAATTACATTTACGGCACTTCGGCCTTCTTCAACTTCCGATATAAGGTTAGGGAGATCTTTGTAAGCATCTGGCCCCACCACTAAATCAACGATTTTTTCTTCTTCTAAAAATTTACTTTTAAGACGTTCCGCCATGCAACCCAAAACGCCGACTTTCATTTTTGGATTGATGCGTTTAACAGCATTGTATTTTTCGAGTCTTTTACGAACGGTTTGCTCTGCTTTATCACGAATAGAACAGGTGTTTACCAATACGAGATCCGCTTCTTCCAAAACTTGAGTGGTGTTAAAACCTTCTTTTGAAAGGATGGAAGCTACAATTTCACTATCACTAAAATTCATAGCGCATCCATAGCTTTCTATAAAAAGCTTCTTGGTGTTTTCTGGGTTAGGTCTAACAGCTAAATTTGAGCCTTGAACCGTTTCGTCAATTGTTTTCTCCATAAGTTTTTCAAAATCCATTGAAGGACACTAAGTGTGCAAAGATACAATAAATTTATTTTTTCTGACAAAGTGTCAGTGTTTTCGTTTTTTATTTTGATTTGACGAAACAAACTACTTTATTTGAAAAAAATTAGCCTAAACAATAGAGCATGTATTCATTTCAAACCGTATTAAGTAAAATACAGTTAGCAAAAACCACCGATTTCGGAGACTTATTTAATGATTCGATAGTATTGTTTAAAAAAGTTTGGCTTCAAGGGCTTCAACTTCAATTGTTTTCGTTCTTAATTATGTTACCATTTATCATCTCGTTTTATGGTCCCTATCTTAAACTGGCTTTAGACAATTCATCCAACGGGCCGCTAGACCCTGCTGTTTTAAGTCAGTCGCTTATAGAAGAGTTTGGAAGCTCTTTAGTATGGGTTTATGTATTGATGTTAACGCTTAGCATCGTCTCTTCGTTGATGTATCTAGGTTTTTTTAGAATTATAAAACGAATCGAGCTTGGGCAGTCCTTTTCAGTCACTGATTTTTTCTACTTTTTCCAGAAGGCGTTTATCGGAAAAGCATTCGTATTTTTATTGGTCTATATGGGGATTGCTATTGCAGCGATCTTACTTTGTTTGTTGCCAATCCTATATGCCATCATTCCGCTTATGTTTATGCTTCCGATATTTGCCTATAATCCTAATTTGTCGATCACGGAAGTTGTGAAAGTTGGATTTGCACTTGGGAATAAAAAATGGGGCATTGCCTTTTTAACTTTGGTGCTTAATGGGATCCTAATATACGTCGTAAGTTTAGTAACTTTCGGACTTGGGAGTTTGTTTTTTAGCTGTTTTTTATACCTTCCTCAGTATATTATCTATAAAAATGTAATCGGATTTGAGAGCCCTGAATCAGAGTCTCAATCAATTGATTTATAGGTTTTTAAATTGATATTGACAACGATTAGATATAGCTCTTGTTTTTAGCTGTTTTTGGATTTGTCGAAGAAATAAAATAAAGAAATAAAAAAAATCATCTACATTTGTACCTCTCTAAAAATAAGATATGGCTAAGAATTTAGTGATTGTTGAGTCCCCTGCGAAAGCAAAGACTATTGAAAAATTTCTAGGAAAAGACTTCAAAGTTGAATCTAGTTTTGGGCACATCGCCGATTTGCCTTCCAAAGAACTGGGGGTCGATGTGGAAGGCGATTTCAAACCAAAGTATGAAGTATCAAGCGACAAAAAATCGGTTGTGAGCAAGTTAAAAGCCTTGGCGAAAAAAGCTGAAATTGTTTGGTTGGCAAGTGATGAAGATAGAGAAGGGGAAGCCATTGCGTGGCATTTAGCCGAAACCTTAAAATTAGACAAAGCCAAAACAAAGCGAATTGTATTTCATGAAATCACAAAAACAGCGATTGAAAATGCGGTAAAAAACCCGCGTGGTATAGATTATAACTTAGTAGATGCCCAACAAGCACGACGTGTTTTAGATCGGATTGTTGGTTACGAATTATCTCCTGTTTTGTGGCGAAAAGTCAAAGGGGGTCTTTCAGCTGGTCGAGTTCAATCCGTTTCGGTTCGATTAATTGTAGAGCGCGAACGTGACATACAAAAATTTGAATCGGAAGCAACTTTTAGAATCGATGCAGAATTTACAACTGCAAAAGGAAACGTATTTAAGGCAAAACTTCCAAAATCATTTGGGAGCGAAGCTACTGCAAAAGCATTTTTAGATAAAAACAGTAACGCTTCTTTTTCGGTCTCAAGCCTTGAAAAAAAGCCTGCAAAAAAATCTCCTGCACCTCCGTTTACGACCTCTACTTTACAACAAGAGGCGTCTCGAAAATTATATTTTTCGGTGAGCAAAACCATGAATATGGCACAGCGACTTTATGAAGCTGGACTCATTACATACATGAGAACGGACAGTGTTAATTTATCACAGCAAGCACGGGATACAGCCGCTCAAGAAATTTCATCTTCTTATGGAGACACGTATAGCAAACCTCGTAATTTTAAAGGGAAGTCGAAAGGAGCACAAGAAGCACATGAGGCCATTCGCCCCACCAATTTCTCAACACATTCGGTTAATATAGAACGCGATCAAGCACGATTGTATGACCTTATTTGGAAACGTGCTATTGCATCTCAAATGAGTGATGCACAGTTAGAAAGAACCAATGTAAAAATCAACACACCAAATCACAGTGAAACATTTACTGCAAACGGTGAGGTGATTAAATTTGATGGGTTTTTAAAAGTATACTTAGAAGGAACCGATGAAGAAAATTTAGAACAAGAAGGTATGTTGCCTGCAATGACTCTAAATGAAGTTTTGGGCAATAACTATATCACAGCAACCGAACGTTTTTCCAGACCACCTTACAGGTACACAGAAGCCTCTTTAGTAAAAAAACTTGAAGAATTAGGAATCGGAAGACCCTCCACCTATGCGCCAACCATATCCACAATTCAAAACAGAAAATATGTTGAAAAAGGCTCGGTAGATGGTGAAGAGCGGAGCTATTCATTATGGACCTTATCCAACGGAGATTTAACGGGAAAAAAATTAACTGAAAAGTATGGATCTGATAAAGGAAAGTTAGTACCAACAGACATTGGGATGATTGTTACTGACTTTTTAGTAAACCATTTTGAAGCGATCTTAGATTATAATTTCACAGCCAAAGTCGAAGCCGACTTTGATTTAATTGCGAGTGGAAAAGAAGATTGGACTAAAATGATGAAGTCATTTTACAAAGACTTTCATCCAAAAGTAGAAGATGTAAGTCAAAATGCGGAACGAGAATCTGGAGAGCGAATTTTAGGGAAAGATCCAAAAACAGGACGTCAATTAAGTGTTCGTTTAGGGAAATTCGGACCGATTGTTCAGATAGGGACTTCCGATGAAGAAGAAAAACAAGTTTTTGCGAGTGTCCCTCCAAACTTTCAATTGGCAGCGATTACTTTTGACGAAGCGTTAGAGCTCTTTAAACTCCCAAAAGATTTAGGAGAATATAAAGGCGAAGACCTTATTGTAAACAACGGGCGTTTTGGACCTTATGTCAAGTTTGGAGATAAATTTGTTTCCCTTCCAAAAGGGATGGACCCAATGCGTGTTGAAATGGAAGATGCGATTGAATTAATTAAAGAAAAAGAAGCAGCTGATGCGCCAATATATGAGTATGATGGCCTGCCAGTTCAAAAAGGTAAAGGGCGTTTTGGACCGTTTATCAAATGGAATAATATGTTCATTAATGTCAATAAAAAATATGACTGGGATGATCTTTCTGATACCGATATTGAAACTTTAATTAAGGATAAAATTCAGAAAGAAATCGATAAACTTATCCATGACTGGGAAGAAGATGGGATTCGTGTTGAAAAAGCACGATGGGGTCGACACAATATTATCCAAGGTAAAACCAAAATTGAACTTCCAAAAACGGTGGACGCTACTAAGCTAACCTTAGAAGAAGTGAAAGGTATTATTGCAAAAAATGCTCCCAAGAAAAAAACACGTGCTAAAAAGAAAAAGTAATGGATTTTAGTTTTCTTTCGCCTGTGCAAGATCGGCTCGTAGACCAACTCGAGTTGCAGCACAGTCAGACTGTAGGGAAAAAATTAAGGATTCACAGTACGACTATTGAGCCTAGTTTAGAGGGGGTTAAGATGGCTATTGTGGGCGTTTTAGAAACCAGAAACTCCCTGGATTATATCGGCGAAGAATTTCAGCTCCACGAAATAAGAAAAGCATTTTATAAACTATTTCCAGGCAATTGGACGCATGATGTCGCCGATCTTGGCGATATTCAAAGAGGTGAAACAGTTGAAGATACTTATTTTGCTTTGACAAAAGTCGTTTCTAGCCTTATAAAAAACAATATTATTCCAATTATTATTGGTGGAAGTCAAGACTTAACATATGCGAATTACCGCGCTTACGACAAAATAAGTTCTATGATTAACATTGTTAATATTGACAAAAGTTTTGATTTAGGCGATTCTAGTAAACCGATCAATAACGGTAGTTTTTTAGGAAAAATCATATTAGAACAGCCTTATAATTTATTTAATTATACTGCTTTGGGGTTTCAAACCTATTTTAATTCTCAAGAAGAAATTGATTTAATGGAAAAACTCTACTTCGAATCCTTCAGATTAGGAGAAATCACCCATTCGATTACTGCTGTTGAGCCGGTTTTAAGAGATGCGGATTTAGTGACTTTAGACTTAAATTCTGTCAAATCCTCTGAAGTAAGCACGAAACAAAAATACTCACCTAATGGATTTAATGGTCGCGAAATTTGCGCGATTTCACGGTATGCAGGAATTAGTAATAAAGTAACTTCTTTTGGCGTTTATGAGTATAATCCATCTCAAGATGATGAAGCGACGGCGATGCTTGTAGCTCAAATTGTGTGGTATTTTATAGAAGGAGTGAATTGCAGAGTCAAGGACGATGATTTTACCGACCAAACTAATTATTTTAAATTTACGGTGCTTGTAGAGGATGAAGAATTAGTGTTTTTTAAGAGTAAAAAGACTGGAAGATGGTGGATCGAAATACCTTTTTTAGAGTATTCAAATAATAAATCGAAACAACATCCGTTATTAGCCTGTATGCATGAAGACTATGTGAGTGCTACTAACGGCGTTATCCCTGAAAGGTGGTACAAGGCATATAAAAAAAGTTAAATTGATAATCAGTTCATTTTTTTTGATGTTATTCAATAAAAAAAAGTTGTTTTATAGAAAATATATAGATAGATTTACAAATTAAAATATTTAGGAGATCTTCTCTCGAATTTATAGTTTATGAAAAAAACCATTTTTGTTATAACAGTATTAGCCTTTTTAGCCAGTTGTGGGTCAAAAGACAAAGGGGAATTGATTGGCGTAAAAGCTAAAAAATGGCATCCTGAAAAGCCATACGGAATGACTTTAGTCCCTGGTGGTGCTTTTATCATGGGAAAATCAGATGATGATTTAGTAGACCTTCAAGACGCACCGACCAAAACAGTGACTGTGCGTTCGTTTTACATGGATGAGACCGAGATTTCGAATAGCGAATATCGACAATTTGTCCATTGGGTAAGAGATTCCGTTTTAAGATACAAACTAGCCGAAATGGCTGACTTAGAAGGTAAAACTACCGAAGAAGAGGGTATCGGCGAATATGCCTACATCTCTATTGAAGATGAAGATATGACACCTTACGAAAAATATATGATTGACACTTACGGAGATGAGCAACGTAAACTTAATCGTGACGAAGATCTCATTTTTGAAACTGAGGATTATCCAGATGAGTTATATTCTGAAGTATTTGACAACATGTATCTTCCTAAAGAAGAATCTTTCAACGGGCAGCGTACTTGGGACTGGGATCAATTTGAATTTGAGTACACATACATGGACATTCAAGAGGCTGCTAAATATCACGGAATTCCTGGAGTGAAACGAAGTGACTTTATTTATAATGAACCGGTTGCTATATATCCAGATACGACCGTTTGGATTCGTGATTTTGAGTATTCTTATAACGAACCAATGCACAACGACTATTTTTCACACCAAGCCTATGGAAATTACCCAGTGGTTGGAATTACTTGGAAACAAGCAAAAGCTTTTTGTCAATGGAGAACGTTACTTAAAAACACCTACAAAAAAGAAAAAGGACAACAATATATAAACTCATTTCGTTTGCCTTCAGAAGCAGAATGGGAATACGCTGCTAGAGGTGGACTTGAGGGTGCAACTTATCCTTGGGGTGGCCCGTATACGAAAAATGACCGTGGATGTTTCATGGCTAACTTTAAACCCTTAAGAGGAAATTATGCAGCAGATCAGGCGTTATATACAGTCGAAGTAGATGCCTATGAGCCCAATGATTACAATCTATATAACATGTCCGGAAATGTTTCGGAGTGGGTAATGTCTTCTTACGATTCAGGATCTTATGAATTTTCAGCCTCATTTAATCCTAATGTAGATGATCCAGAAGACGAACGAAAAGTTGTTCGTGGAGGTTCATGGAAAGATGTCGCCTATTTTTTACAAGTAAGTTCAAGAGACTACGAGTATGCAGATTCAGCTCGAAGTTATATAGGTTTTCGTACGGTTCAAGATTACATGGGAACAGATGCGACTGCAAATGCAGCAACAAATTAAAAATATTTACAAAATAAAAACATTTATCAACATCATTTAAATTTATCATCATGGCTAAAGAAGGAAAAATTACGATTACAAATATGGTCTACGGACTTGGAGCAGCAATTGTTATTGTTGGAGCACTTTTTAAAATTCAACACTGGCCTTTTGCCTCTGCAATTTTAACAGCAGGAATGATCGTAGAAGCACTTGTTTTTACATGGTCTGCTTTTGAAAAACAATCGGATGATTTGGATTGGACCTTAGCATATCCTGAATTATCAGGGGGATCTGCGACACCAAAAGCAGCCAAACAGGCAGCAAAGCTAGAAGATGCAGAAGGGATACTAACAAAAAAATTAGATAGTTTATTAAAAGAAGCTAAAATTGATGGTGCCCTAGTCACTAGTCTAGGTGAAAGTATCAGAGATCTTAACTCAGCAGCCACAGGAATGGGTGGATCTATGGGCGCATCTCAAAAATATAGCGATGAAATGGCCAAAGCAGCAGGTCAAATGGAATCGATCAACAGTCTTTACAAAGCACAATTAGAAAGTGCGAGTCGTCAAGCTGAAATCAATCAAGAGTCTATTGAAAATGCGACAAAACTTAAAGAACAAATGGAATCTTTAGCATCTAATTTATCTTCTTTAAACGGAGTGTATGGTGGAATGCTTTCTGCAATGAACAAAAATTAATTAGTTTCATAATTTAATCAACAACTAACTTTAAAACTAATTAGAAATGGCAGGAGGAAAAGCATCAGCAAGACAGAAAATGATTAACTTGATGTATTTAGTGTTCATCGCAATGATGGCAATGAATATGTCAAAAGAAGTACTGTCTGCATTTGGTCTCATGGAAGCAAAATTTGCAGAATCAAATGAAGCTACTACAGAAACCAACTTAGCATTATTAACAGATTTAACAACTAAGGCAGAAGAAAAGCCTGAAGAATTTGCAGTTGCTGCAAATAAGGCAAAACAAGTAAATACAATCTCAGATCGATTTTATAAGTACATTGAAACCTTAAAAGTTGATTTATTAAAATCAGGGAAATATTCAATAGATCCTGACACAGGTAAATTACCTTTTGAGGCGATGGATAAAACCGATATTTTAGATGAAAAATGGTTCACTGGCGACCGTCTGACTAAAGATGGTAAAACAGTGATGGCTGAAATCGAAAAATACATAACTGATATCAAAGCAGTTATCGGGGATGACGTGATGTATAAGAAAGCGATTGACAGTTTCGAAAAACGTTTTAGTACAGAGCCTGTTGCTAACAAAGAAGGTGTGAAAATTGAATGGTTAGCCTACAACTATCAAGGGTTTCCTGCAATTGCATCATTCACCAAATTGACCGCTTTACAAAATGATGTAAAAGTGACGGAAGCGAGTTTGTTTAACTTGTTCTTAGGGAATACGCTTACAGAAGCAGTCACTTTAAAAAATTACCAAGCGATTGTATTAGCTGATAAATCCGCGTTTTTTGCTGGTGAAAAATTTCAAGGGCGTGTAGTATTAGGAAAATACGCAAATGTAACACCAACAAAACTGACGGTTCAAGGGCAAGAGATTAATCTTACCAATGCTATTGATGAGACTGGTGCCGCAAAACTTGACTTTAATGTAGGGAATGTAGGTGAGCATCCAATTGAAGGAAAATTTACTTTCTTGGAAGATGGGAAACCATTAGATATCCCTATCATTGGAAATTACGTTGTAGTGCCACGTCCAAAAGATGCATCCATTGCGGCTGATAAAATGAATGTGGTTTATAGAGGTCTTGAAAACCCTTTAACGGTTTCTATTTCAGGAGTTCCAAACAACAAAGTTAGTGTGTCTGGATCTGGAATTAGAAAAGTTGGTGATGGGAAATATTTAGTAGTGCCCTCGACAGGAACTACTACAAGTATTACTGCGACCGCCACTTTGGATGACGGTTCTAAAATAAGTTCATCTAAACAATTTAGAATTAAAAATATTCCATCTCCAAAAGGTAAAATTTCTGGAAAAACAGGTTCTGTTAGATTAAATAAAAGAGATGTTACAACCTCTAAAATTTTGGCTTCGTTTGAAGGTTTTGTATATGATTTAAATCCATCGGTATATTCGTTTGATTTAACCATATCAGGACAAACACCGCTATCGGTTTCTGGGAGCAAGCTTGACGCCAATGCTAAAGCGGCTGTGAATTCAGCCCCACGTAAATCTACAATTACAATTGATAACATTAGAGTAAGAGTTCAAGGAGTCTCAGTATTAATCCCTGAAGCCGATCCAATTATTATTCAATTGACAAATTAATAAAAAAATGAAACATTTACTTTTAATAGTTTTAATCCTACCAGTATTCGCTTTTGGACAAGTTAATATTCTGAATGCAACGACACCTGAACAAATCGGTGCTATGACGGATGAAGAAGTGGAGTTAAACAATAACGACCCTTTACCATATGCGTATGTAAATGAAAGAGATGTTTTATTTTCCAAAACAATTTGGGAAGTCATAGATTTAAACGAACGTGTTAATTTCCCCCTGTTTTATCCATCAGATACAACTTTGGTAAGAGATGAAAGACGTCCATTAATTCACTATCTTTTAGTAAATGCCAAAAACCAAACGATTCCTTTTGTCTACAAAAAAGATAATTTAAAAGATAAACTCTCTTTAGACGAATTGAATGCTGCTCTGAAATATCAAAAAATTAAAAAAGGAGAAGGTGAAAACATAGGACTTGAGCGTATTATTAATGAAGCTGGGACTAAAAAAGCCTTTCTTCTTAATAGTAATATAGACCTTGGGGAGTATAACGATGTTGATGAGACCGAATTAAATGACGACGATTTTGCTCAATTTGATAACGATATGGATCGTTTGATTTTTGCAAACAATTTGCTTCAACCAGAGGAGTACTCTGAAGAAATTTTTGATTATGCAGATGTGATTCAGTACAAAATGAAAGGAATTTGGTTCTTTGATAAAAGACATGCGGAATTAAAATACAGACCTATCGCAATTGCGCCAGTGGTTCAAACTGCGCGATCAAAATCTGATATGAAGGACAATCCAGATCTAAAACCAGTAACGGTTGATTTATTCTGGATATTTTTCCCAGATACTAGACAAATTTTAAATAAAGCAGATGCTTTTAATGAGTCTAACACCTCTAAACCTGTCAACTTTGATCACCTTCTTAATTCGAGACGATTTTCAGCCTATATTTACAAAGAAGATAATGTGTATCAAGACCGAAGCATAAAGGATTACATCCCTGAAAATGCATTGATGCAGCTTTTAGAATCTGATAGAATTAAAGAAAAAATTAGAAATTTTGAACAAGATATGTGGAGTTATTAGTCAACGCCCAAAACAATTACAAAACGCTTATCTTACGATAGGCGTTTTGTGTTTTAAACCCTTTTTACATGAAGTATGATTATATCATTGTGGGATCTGGTTTGGCAGGCATTATGTTTGCCGAACAATTACGTCTTCACAACAAATCATTTGTTGTTATTAGTAACCGATCGCAACAAGCATCGGTGGTGGCTAGTGGGCTGTATAACCCTGTCGTTTTAAAGCGTTTTACAGCAACTTGGAACGCAGCAACTCACATAGAGGTTGCGATTCCTAAATATACCGCCCTTGAGCAGCTTTTAGGCCTTAAATTAGATTATGTGCTACCAATACATCGGGTCTTCAATTCTGTTAAAGAACAAAATAATTGGTTTTTAGCATGTGATAAGCCATTGCTTACTAATTTCTTGAATCCCAACTTAGTCACTAATAAAAACAACTCCATCAAAGCGCCCTTTGGGTTCGGTGAAGTGAATGCGACCGGACGTATCGATACCCAACGCTTGATCGAATCCTACCGCAAATTTCTTTTAGAAACCAGTGAATATAAAGAAGCAGCCTTTGACTATGAGGCGCTCGTTGAAGACCCTGAGGGACTTCGTTACCACGATATTCGTGCAGAACGTATTGTGTTTACCGAAGGTTTTGGGATTCACAAAAACCCGTATTTTAAACATTTACCTTTAGAAGGCACCAAAGGCGAACTCATTACCATCCATGCCCCAACACTCCAATTAGAGTCTATTTTGAAATCGAGTATTTTTGTCATTCCGATGGGGGCCGATCTGTATCTTGTGGGATCGACCTATGAATGGACTGATAAAACAAATCAACCAACAGCAGAAGCAAAATCTGAACTTTTAGAAAAATTGGAACACCTTGTAAGCTGTGACTATGAAGTTGTGGATCAGCGTGCTGGCATTCGCCCAACCGTGGTAGACCGTCGTCCTTTAGTGGGGCAACATTCCGACCATAAACGTCTGTTTGTGTTAAATGGGTTAGGAACTCGCGGTGTTTTGGTGGCGCCGTCTATGGCAGAAGCCCTTTATAATTCTATAGAAAAAGACACGCCATTGCCAGAAGAAATCGATATCAATCGGTTTGATTAGTTTTTTTTTCAGCTAATGCAGCATCGTAACTCATAAAAAGGTTGATCCAAATATTTCGAGAGACCCGCATAATAATAGGCATAAACCCGATGAGGGTGGCAACAATCGCAATAAATGAAGTGACTAATGAGGTTTCAAAAAGGATGAATGTTAATAAGAAAGCAGCGACCGAAAACCCAATTCCAACGCCGTAACTGACATACATTGAGCCATAAAAAAAGGAGGGTTCAATTTTGTATTTTGTATTACAGTGCCCACAACGCTCGTGCATTTCTAAGGTTTGCGTAAGCTGATACGCATTGCTGTTTTTGTACATTAATTCATGATGACATTTTGGACATTTCCCTGTCAGAATACTATACAGCTTATTTCCTTTTTTTAATATCATAATTTCCTATTTTTGCAACTTGTTAAGACAAAGCTAAACTATTTATAATTATTCCTTTTTACAATTTTTAAATGTTAAACATCCATAAGTTATCCGTATCATTTCAAGGCGATTATTTGTTTGAAAATATTTCCTTTCGCTTGCGTGGTGGCGATCGTGTAGGTTTAATAGGGAAAAATGGGGCTGGAAAATCAACCCTCCTAAAACTACTTTCGGGCGAATTAGAATATACCGAAGGTCAAGTCGCCCAAGAAAAAAAGGACCTTAGAATTGGATTTTTAAAACAAGACATCGATTTTGTTTTAGGTCGAACCATCTTAGAAGAAGCGTATCAAGCCTTTGTGGAAATTAAAGCCTTAGAGTTACAACTCGAAGATATTAATACCCAATTGGCGGAGCGTACCGATTATGAAAGTCAGGTGTACCACGATTTGATGGTAGGACTGAATGAAGTTCAAGAACAATATGAAATCTTAGGGGGCTATAATTATCAGGGAGAAACCGAAAAAATATTAATCGGTTTAGGATTTAAACGCGAAGATTTCGACAAGCTAACCGATACTTTTTCGGGCGGATGGCGCATGCGTATTGAATTGGCAAAACTATTATTACAAACCAACGATATTTTGTTGTTAGATGAACCTACCAATCACTTGGATATCGAATCCATTATCTGGTTGGAACAGTTTTTAAATAATTATGCGGGAGCGGTTGTGATTGTATCGCATGATAAGATGTTTTTAGATAATGTCACCAATAGAACGATTGAAATTGTATTGGGTAAAATATACGATTACCCAAGAGCTTACACCAAATATCTCGTGTTACGAGAGGAACAAAAAACCTTGCAATTAGCGTCTCAAAAAAATCAACAAAAGCAGATTGAACAAACGGAGAAACTCATCGAGAAATTTAGAGCCAAAGCGTCAAAAGCCACGATGGCACAATCGTTGATAAAAAAGTTAGATAAAATTGAACGGATCGCCGTCGACGAGGATGATAATAGTGTGATGACCCTCAAATTTCCGGTCTCAACAACGCCAGGAAAGGTAGTGGTGGAAGCGACTCAAATTTCCAAAGAATATGGCGATTTACAAGTGCTTCAACACATCGATTTAATGGTCGACCGTGGCAGTAAAATAGCCTTTGTAGGTCAAAATGGCCAAGGGAAATCGACACTTGCCAAAATTATTGTTGGTGACTTAGAAGCCAAAGGCGATGTGAAGCTAGGCCACAATGTTCAGATTGGCTATTTTGCGCAAAACCAAGCGGAATATTTAGATGGGAGTAAAACCGTATTAGATACCATGATTGATGCGGCCAATGAAACCAACCGTTCGAAAGTTCGTGATATTTTAGGATCCTTTTTGTTTAGAGGGGATGCTGCCGAAAAATATGTGAGAGTTTTATCTGGAGGGGAGCGGAACCGTTTGGCATTGGCTAAATTACTGCTTCAGCCGTTGAATGTGCTCATCATGGATGAGCCAACGAATCACTTGGATATAAAATCTAAAAACGTTCTAAAAACAGCGCTTCAACAATTTGAAGGGACCCTAATTTTAGTGTCTCATGATCGGGATTTCTTGCAAGGTTTGACCTCGACAGTCTATGAATTTAAGGATCAAAAACTAAAACAATATTTAGGAGATATTGATTTTTATTTAGAACAACGTCAGGTTGAAAATTTACGTGAAGTAGAAAAACGCACCCAAATTAAAACGCCTCAAAAAGTAGCGGCACCCAAACAATCCTATGAAGAACAAAAGCAGCTCAAATCCCTTCATAACCGATTGAGTAAAGCGGAAGCATCGATCGCTACATTGGAGCGTGATATCAAAGCGATTGATTTAGAACTGGAACTCAATTACGATCAAACGGTTGCTAAACCCGGTTTTTTTGAGAGTTATCAAGCCAAAAAAGACCAACTCGATCAATTAATGTCCGATTGGGAGCAGATTACAGAGTCCATTGAAACACTCAGTTAATGGAAGAACATTTCTATCAATGCCCACATTGCTGGGAAGAGGTGTCTATTTTAATAGATTTTTCACAAGCGTCTCAAAATTATATTGAAGATTGCGAAGTGTGTTGCAATCCTATACAGTTCAACATTAGTATTTTAGATCATACGCTGTCTTCTTTCGAAGTAAATAGCATCGAACAGTAAGATATATTTTAAATTTTTCTTTTAGAATTACAAAAAGGTTGTATATTTGCCACCTATATCGCGGGATAGAGCAGTAGGTAGCTCGTCGGGCTCATAACCCGAAGGTCACTGGTTCGAGTCCAGTTCCCGCTACTAAGCGAGACTCAAGTACTTTTTGTATTTGAGTCTTTTTTATTTCAACATTATAAGCATCTTTAAATGAGTTGGTTAGGTCAAAAATCATATTCATTTTGCTGGTTCGACATTCTTTGTTTTTTAATGAAAACATAAAACCTTTGGGAAACACGATGTTTTGGAATACTCGCTTATCATTGTAATTTAAAGATTCGTAGAATTCACCTGGGTTTTTAGCGATTTTTAAAAATCGTTTTAAGAGTTTTTGATGGTTCGACTTTTTTGAAGGCAAGTTTAGAAGTTGTTTCGATTTTTCATCAATTTGCGTTTTTAGTTTTGGTCCATGCTTATCAAAAATCTTTTGCGAAATTTTACCTATAGCAAAACGATATTCCATGTCATCATAGCTTTGTTGTAAATCATTAACTTCACTTTTTAATATCCGTTTTTTTTTCACTTGACCCTGACATTTCAGTTTCAATAATTTTTTCTAATTGTTTTGAAAAGAGCTTATGAAATGATTTTGAAAATTGAAGAGAATCTATGGATTTTCTAAATTGTTGATTGAGTCCATCATTAATTGATTTAGGTCTTGTATTGGCATTAGCAGTTTTATTACACTTGCCGCACTTATAATAGTAGATTCTTTTTGCCTTGTTCAAATAAGAAGTCATTGTATTGTCACATTCAGCACAAATAAGAAATTTAGGAACTAAAGGGGTACTAGTTTTTCCATTAATTTTTGGGATACCAATTTGGTTAGAATTGGACAATCTAGATTGTAGTAATTTAAATTCTTTTCTAGAAATGATTGGTTCCCAATGCCCCTTTATTTCAACCCCTGGAACTAAACTATTTGTAAAGTACCCGGTATAAAATACCATTCTCCACATAGCGTTTAGACTTTGCTTTGGAACTTTTAAGCCTTCCAATAATAAACAATCTAGTATTTCCTTGTCTGTGTAATTATTATAAAGTTTGAGTTTAAATGCTTTTTTTAATAAAAGCCCGTCAGTATTAAGTTTAATTTCTTGGTGAGCTTGAACTTTAATAGGGTCTTTTACTCTAGGTCCAAAATGATCATAACCCCTTGGTGCTCGTCCTAAAAATATTCCTTTTTCAATAGCATCTTTCATTCCAGGAATAATAACATCTTGTCTACTAAAATTTTCTTTTTGAGCATGAAGTAGCTGTAAAGAGAATTCATTTTCATTCCGTTCTGTAAAAGTATTGTGCCCCGTACTTACAGAATAAAGAAGCACATTATATTTTCTCCTTAAACTTACAAACAATTCTATATGTTCTGAGCCCGCTCTCCCAAACCTACTTGGTGACCATATTAAAATCATTTTAGGACGCTTTTTAGCAGCAGTATTTTTAATAGCATCAATAAGTTCGTTTAATGTCTTTTGCGTGTTTATACGCTTTGAGCTTTCGTATTCTGCATCAAATTCTTTAGAAATGATTAAGTGATTTTCATTTGCGAAAGATTTAATTCTTTTTACTTGAGACCCAATGCTACCATTACTAATAAATTGCTCTTTAGAAGAAACTCTTGTATAAGACCATACAGATGAGGCTTTAAAGTCTAAAATTGTGTACTCTTTTCTTTTCATTTTTGGCTCATTTAATGTTATTGTAAATCAGATTAGTAAATAGGTAAAGATTAAATGCAAAATCATCGTTTTGATTTTTTTGAAGTTCTTTAATTGAGTTAGTAAAACATTCTTTAATTTCTGATTCAGTTAATAATTGTCGTTCCTGAAGTTCCTGTTTTGGCTTTCGGCCCATAACGATATAGGATTATACCGGGCTGTATTTTCAGGAACCGAATCTGTGCTACTTTCATTTTTATTAGTTTTTTATTAGGGTTAATTTATAGTTGCCTTGTGCTCTAATCTCAATAAGAAGTTTTGCACCCTTTGCTATTTTATGCTCTAAAATATATCTGGCCAATTGTTCTCTAGTTTTATGTTGTTCTGTTATTATAATTGGTTGAATGTTTTTGTTCTCAAAAGCAATCTCAACTATTTTGGTTTTTTTAAAAACAACAATATCTCTAATTTGTTTTTCAATTTCTGAGAGGTAAGAAAGTTCCTTTTTCTTATTTCCAAAATCTACCGCTAATACTTTAGCAATTATGGGTATCATTGGAATGGATATCATAGGATGTTGCATATAAACACTACTAAGTTTTAGGGTTAGGTTTGCATCTCCATAAAGGAATTCAAAATCATTAGTGCCTGGAACATATAATAACGTATGTGGCATAGACTCTCTTAAAATAGCCGATTTTAACATGTCTGTAAATGGATTGATAAGAGTTCTAAAGTTATGTTCCATTATGCGTTCATCCTTAAGATAATCGTTTAAAGATTGAATAACATCCTTTGGTAATTGATGTTTATTTTTTTTAATATGCTCTTTAAATACTTTATCAGCATATTTATCAACTCTTGGTTCATGCCAAATGGATTTCCCTAAAGTGTATATTTTATCTGCTGATACTCCAAAAGAGGATAATGCATCTATAATGCAAACCCATACAGCCTGAGATAAATTAAGTCGTATCCATTTGGTTTTTGTGGCTGCCTCTTCAATTTTTTTTTCTGTATCCTTAACATTTTGATGTTTTTCTACAAAAGGCACTAAATTGTGGTCTAACCAATAATTTATTTTTCTGGAGGTAATACCTAATTGTGTAGGACTAATATCACGTTGATCGAAAACAATATTCCCTAAATTTTTAATTTCTTCTATTGTCATTTTTAATTTTTTTTTTTTACAAATATAGTAAAAATACAATAAATAAAACAAAAGTAACTATATTTGTATCAATTATGCCACGTAGTATAATTATTTAAATAAAGATAATATATGTAAAAATGAAAAATAGAAATGAAATAGCAGCGGTGGAATTCCCTGTAAACCCAATTCGGATAAGAGAATGTAAGTGTGGGTGTGGATATGAATTTCAACCAAATCGCAAAGACCAACTTTATATTGATAAGCGGCATTATGATTTTGATTACAATCAAAATAAGCGGAAAGTTAAAAACAAACATATAATAGAAACTGAAAAGCAGCTCAGGTTAAATAATAGAGTTTTAGAAAAGCATTATAAAGCTAAGATTGAAAGTCAAAAAAAAGAACCTGTTAAATGTTACTTTGACATCTTGAAAGCAGAGGCTTTTTCAACTAAAAATTATATGGGGATATCTGAAGAGGGTTCTAAACTCTTCTATTTTTTGTATGACTACTATTACCGCTTGTTTAGTAATACAAACAATCAATTAATTATTGAAATTTATAAACACAAATAGCGTCGAGATGAGAGAACCCATGACAATAGAATCGCTACCAAGCTGGATAGCAGAGAACCAAGAACATCCAAGAAAGAATTATTCACAAGAATCTAATTACATTATAATTACTGTTGCGGCAGTTTTAATTACATCATTAGTTGCGGTTTTAATCGTTAACTATCAAAAAGAAAATAATAAAGAAGAAGTTTAACACTCTTATTTTTTTACTGCAATGTAATTTGTATTTCTTTCAGTGAATAATTTTTCACTAATTAAAATTACTTCTAAACGGAAGTGTCAAGCACTCATGTTTTTTCTATAAAATTATTTTATAAAATAATTATTATTTTTAAAAATAAAAATGGCTTTTTTAGCTCTGAATATATAAAAGCAACAAGAAACAGGTGTTATGAAGGTTAAAACAATGAAAAACGACCAAAAACGCTGTTTTACGTGTTTTTACACTTTTTTATTTATTAGAAAGAGTAATAGTTCTATTATTGGTTCTGTCGCATTAAACTAAAAACTAATAATTTTTGTCGTTTTTGAAAAAAACTGAAAACTCCAAAGTTATGTTTATTAGTGATTTAACTTTTTGAAGGAAGTGCAATTCTATTGAAAAATCGTCAAAAAATAATTAATGCGACAGAACCCTAGACTCTTGTGTTAGATAAAATACGACTATCCAAAGACTTTAACCTTCATTAATTTCTCTTCTTCAACGTTTAATAAAAGTGGATTGATGTAGTGGTTTTCTAATACCTTCATTGAAGTGTGAGATGATAATAATTAAATATCATAACGCTGTGGGCCTCCTCTACGTATCTCTTCATTTGCAAATTCTTCAAACTGCTTAAAGTTTTCTCTAAATGCATTTGATAATTTAAAGGCTGTTTTGTAGTAAGCTTCATCATCATTCCATGTGGACCTTGGACTTAAAACACTAGTTGGTACTCCGCGACATTTTCTTGGTTGTGCAACACCAAACACAGAATGTATATGATAATTTTCGTATGTATAATCTTTTAAATCCCCATTTAATACGGCATTAATCATTGCTCTTGTTTTGCATCCCAGACCACATTATGAAATCCGTTAGTGCCACCATGTAAATGATTTTTTGAATTTTCACTATTGGTTTCTAGAGTATATTCTACATTGTCAATTTTAAATTTTCCTTGTGCTATTCTATTTCCATATCTTCCTATTGTGGCGCCAAAAAACACTTCTTCTTTATTTAGATAATCGTCGATATTGTCGTAACCTAAAACAATGTCTGCTAGTATTCCATTTTTATCAGGTGTAAATAAATTTACTATTCGAGCGCCAAAATTTGTGATTTGAGTTTTCAATCCATTATTATTTTTTAAAGTAAATAATTGAATGTGTTCACCACGATATTCTAAATCAAATTGTTTGGAGTCAATATGTTCTTTCATATTTTTTAGATATTATCAATTTTCAAAAAATTCTTAACGTTTTAATGTAAAATGACCAACAAATTTTTGTTCTTCAATAGTAATGCTATACCAATAGTCACTTGTAGGTAATTCTTTTTTTTTAAGGGCTTTGCGCAATCGTTTTACTTCTATAGAATCGGTCTCTAGTTTTATAGTAGCCTTTGGAGAAGCTTTTGTTTTTTGACCTGCTCTCCACTTATAAATCCGTTGCACCTGAACTCCTAGCTCATCTGCTAATTCTTTAATGTTTTCTCGCTGATAACTTAATCGTACTGCTTCTGATTTAAACTCAGTACTGTAAACTTGTTTTTTCATTATTCTAAGATATTTGTTTTTATTTAAACAGTCTTAAAATTTCTGTCTGAGTAAATGTAGTAACTCCACTATTTTCATTGCAAATTATTTAGAACAATATTCTCAAACTAAGTTCAAGAAATAATTGAAAAATACTACCCAAAAAGAGCCTTCACTTTTGGAGTTCGAACTCGGTCGTTTGACTTGTCATACTCTGTTTTTGACGGAAATTGAAGGTTTTGTATTTTCGTATCTTGTTTTTTTATGAATTTCTGTTGGTTGCGCCATTTGAGCAATTTTTTAAATATATTGACCGAAAAAAGAACTATTAAATGTGAATTTAATTTGAATTTTGTCAGCTAATTATTTAAAGTATATTGATGAAAAAAAATAATAGTATTAATCAGATTTTTGCACTCTTTTTAATTGTCAATTCTGTAATAAATGCACAATCAGTCCAAGAGCATTCTAGACAAATACAACCTAACTTCTTATTCGTTTTGGTAGATGATCAACCTTTTGACGCATTGGGGATGAGTGGACGCTATCCGTTTTTAGAAACACCTAATATAGACAGATTGGCTAAAGAAGGTGCACAAGTAGAAAATTTTTTTGTAACACAATCTATTTGCTCTCCTTCAAGAGCTAGTTTCTTAACCGGTACTTACCCTCATATTCATGGTGTCAACCAGAACAACCGACATGTAGATCCCAATTGGAATGAGTTTGCTCCATATTCTTCTCATTTACAAAAAGAAGGTTATGAGACAGCACATGTAGGGAAAATTCATATGGCACATTATAAAGGGAAAGAGCATATCAGGCCCGGTTTTGATTATTGGTTTAGTTTTGTGGGTCAAGGAAAATATTTTGATCCTCCCGTCAACGAAAACGGAAAGGAATATCAAGAAAAGGGATATATGACAGATATCTTGACTGAAAAGGCTATTTCTTGGTTAAAAGAAAAACGAGATCCAAACAAACCATTTAGTTTAAACCTTTGGCATAAAGCGGTACATCAACCACATTTGCCAGCTCCTAGACATGCAGATTTATACAAAGATGAAAAATTACCAATACCGCCTTACAATACCCACAAAGAAACTTTTAAAGGCAAACCAGAATGGCAACGAAAAAAAACTTACGGGTTTGATTGGAAAGATAACCTCCCAATCCCTGCAGAATTACCAGAACAAGAATGGCCTATAAATTATGATAGAAATATGGATTTGTTACGTTGCTTATCATCAATTGATGAATCTTTAGGAAGCGTATTAGCCACTTTGGAAGAAATGGGAGAGTTAGATAACACTGTAATTATCTACAGTAGTGATAATGGTTATTTTATGGGCGAGCACACTTTTTTAGATAAACGCTTAGCTTATGAGAATTCAATGCGCGTACCTATGCTTATTCGCTATCCAAAGCTTATAAAACCAAACTCCGTAATAGATGAGCAATGTCTTAATATTGATATGGCTCCAACAATTCTTAACCTTGCAGGAATAGACAAACCGGACTATATGCAGGGAGAGTCTATGGTGAATTTATTGAAGGGTAAAAAAGAGGATAACTGGAGAAAATCAATTTTGTTTGAATATTATTTAGATACTTATTGGCCTTATGCTGGACCAAATCAAATCGCAGTTAGAACGGAAAGATATAAATTGGTGGATGTTTTTTTAAAAAATGATATTGATGAGTTGTATGACCTTAAAACTGACCCAGGAGAAATGAATAACTTGATCAATAATCCTGACTATGATAAAATAGAAGCAGAACTTAGAGAAGAAGCTATAAGGTTGAAAAAGAAATACAAATACAATCCTGATAGAGATTGGTGGTTAAAAGAAGTACTAAGGTCAAAACGAACCAAACAGAAGCATTAGTTGTTGTTGCCGACTGAGATTTTTTTAAGAGAAGCACAATCCTTATAAAGATATAAATTGTATTTTTATAAATAGTTGTCCTTGTTGATGTTAATTTTCAAAATTCATTGTTATAATGAGATGTATTTTTTACATAGTTTACTTTTTAATGTTTTTTATCCCGGGCCAAATATATGGACAGCAAATTAAACATCTTGGTGCTTATGATGGGGTTAAAAGTGGTGCTGTACGTGTTTTTGCAAAGGATACTTTGGGCTATATGTGGATTGGAACTGCACAAGGCTTAAATAGGTACTCTGGATATAATTTTAAAAACTATAACAAGTATACAACCCATGGCGTTGTAGATATTATTAGCAAAAACGGAAATCTGCTTGTTTTAGGTTCTAAAGGAGAACTTTTGCAATATCAATACGAACAAGATCGCTTCACAAGCCTTTTAAACTTAAAGTTCCGCAATTTTTTATGTTTTGAACAAATCAATGACAATACTATAATTATTGGTCTTAAATCGGGGTTATTAATTTATGATTTTAAATCAAAAAAATTAAGTAAAGTCTTATATCCAAAGACCTTTTTTAATAGACAAATTCATGTAAAACAAAATAAAGTATACGTTGCATCTACAAAAGGAATCAATGTGTACGATTTTTTTGAAAAAAATAATCAATTAGTAAAACACAATACACTATTAAAAAATATTGAAACCCTTGATTTTGATTTTGACAAGCAAAATCGGATTTGGGCAGGAACTTACCAGAAAGGCCTTTTTGTTATTGATAATGAAAAAGTAAATAAAGTACCCCTTTTTGATAAGCGAATAAAAACAACTACGATAAGATCCATTGTGTTTGATAAAGATGATAAAGCATTAATAGCACTAGAAGGACTGGGTTTATTGACAATGAATGAAAATTTTAAAGTTGTTAATAAAATAAAATACAATCCGAATAGTTTAAACTCCTTAAGTCAGAAAAGTATCTATAAAATTTTTGTTGATAACGACAATATATATTGGCTTGGGCTAAGAGAAGTTGGTATTGATTTGATTTTCCCTAGAGATAATGCCTTTAAAAATATCTCTTACGTTCCATACAAATCAAACAGTATTCCCAACAATTACATCCGCTCTATATACTTTGAAGAAAGTGGAAATGTTTGGTTTGGTTCAGAAAATGGCCTCAGTAAACTTTCACCTGAAGGAAAGTGGACTAATTATAATAAGAACTCAAGTCTTTTAAATAAGCCCGTATTAACTATTAATAAGTATGGGGAACATCTCCTTTTAGGTGTTTATGGTAATGGATTGCTTCAGTTTAACCCAAAAACAGGAGAAACTAAAGACTTTCCTTTAATAGAAAATGAAAAGAAATCTAAATTAATTTTTACAACCTACGTAGATGAGAATGATATATGGGTAGGAGGAATTGATGGTCCTGTAAAACATTATCAAAATAGTACCTTAGTAAACAGTTATAAAACTGGTAATGCCAGAACAATTGTTGCAGGTAATAAAAATATAATATATGTAGGTTCTGCAAATGGATTGTTTGAAATTAATAAGGCCACAAAAAACTTAAAAAAAATAAAAAGCCTAGGCTTCAAGAACCTTGACCAGATTTACTCATTATTTTTTGATAAACAAAACAATTGTCTTTGGATTGGAAATACGCAAGGGCTCTTAAAATATGATTTTTCTACCAATGATACAACACTACTAAACAAAGAACTAAATTTTGAATCGGGCACGGTTTTTTCCATTCAAAAAGATGCAAACCAAAATTTGTGGTTAGGAAGCTATTCAGGATTATGGAAATTAAATACAAAAAAAACTATTATTAGTAAGTATGATACTAGAGATGGTATAACGATTGAGACTTTTGGCATTGGGGCTTCTACAAAATCTAATGACGGGCGTATAGCTTTTGGCGGGCCAAAAGGTGCTGCGCTATTTAATCCATTAAATCTGCCAAAAGAAAAAGAAGATTTTAAGATTTATGTTTCTGATTTCAAAGTGAATGGTGTTGTGCCTGATAGCACAATCCTTAAAAAAAACATAAATTTCCTTGAAAAGGTTGAACTTAATTATAACCAGAATTCACTAAGTTTTGATTTTGAGACTCCCAGTCTTTATGGATCAAAAAAACAGACATTTTCTTGGCAGTTAAAAGGCTATGATGAACACCCTATTATATCAAAAAATAGTAGGATGGCTATTTATTCAAAAATACCCCCAGGTACTTATTCTTTAGAAGCTAAAGTCACCAATGTAAATGGAGTATCTTCTATAGAAACGTACACTATTGATATCATTGTTAAAAACCCATTTTGGCTAAGTTATTGGGCTTTTTTAGGATATACTATACTGGGATTTGTACTATTATATTTATTTCTTCAACTAAAACAATCAAGAACTCAGAAAAAAAATAACGAAAATAAAATAAAATTTTTCACCGAAGTTGCCCATGATATTAGGACACCAATTACATTAATTCAACTCTTGGTTTCTCAGCTTTCTTCTGAAGAAAATAAATTTCAAAATAGCTTTGATTTAATTCATCGAAACACGCAAAATTTAAACGAATATGTCACACAGCTTTTAGATTTTCAAAAAGCAGATCGTGGGATGCTTAAATTATCCGTAAGTAAAGTAGATTTAAAAAAGGTTTTGCATAGAATTGTTGCTGAGGTAGAGCCATTACTCAAACAAAAATCTATAGATATTTCCATAGCCGTGCCAAAGACCTACCTATGGTTTGATGAGAATAAAATGTCTAGAATTTTTTATAATTTAATTTCAAATGCTATTAAATATAATGAAGAAGGTGGGCATATTGAGATAAATGCTTCAGTAAATAACAAAACTATTAAAATAGATTTTATTGATTATGGTTTTGGGGTTCCCGAGAAAGAGCAAAAATTAATTTTTTCAAGATTTACAAGAGGAACTAACATTAACAATAAAGGAATTTCCGGTTCTGGCATTGGTTTAATGATTTCAAAAAAAATAGTTGAATTACACGGTGGGAAAATTGAATTAAAAAGTAAGGAAAATTTGGGTGCTACGTTTTCTGTGATTTTACAAAAAGGAAGTGAACATTATAACGAAAAAGATATATTAATTAAAGATAAAGACACAAATAAATCTGAGTTTATTGAAGATGATATTAACTCAAAGATACGCATACTACTTGTTGATGATAATGAAGATTTAAGAGTAACTATTAAAAAGGAATTAGAAAAGAAATACACCGTTATAGATGCACCTAATGGTAAGGAGGCACTTTTAATAGCAGTAGCAAAAAATCCAGATTTAATCATAACAGATGTTATGATGCCTGTAATGGGTGGCAAGGAATTATGTAATATCATAAAAACAAATTTTCAGACGAGTCATATCCCTGTTATTATGATCACAGCTTTAAGTGAAGTTGATGATAAAGTGGAAGGATTAGAAATTGGAGCAGATGCTTATGTTGAAAAGCCTTTTAATATGAAAATTTTGATGGCAACAGCTAACAACCTTATCAAGTCTAGGCAAAGGTTAAATCAAATTTTTAACCCAAATTCAGAAGATAAAGTAAAAATCAAATCAGCTGATGATAATTTCTTATCTGAGGTGGTTCAAATAATTAAAGAAAACATTACAAATAGTGAATTTTCAATTGATTTAATATCTGAGAAAACTGGGCTCAGCAGGTCAAGTTTATTTCGAAAATTAAAAGGATTGACAAATATGTCGCCTGTAGATTTAGTGATTAGAATTAAATTAAATCACGCAGCAGAATTACTTAAGAATAAGGCAGATATGAGAATGAGTGATGTGGCTTATGAATCAGGTTTTAACGATCCAAGATATTTTAGTACGTTATTCAAAAAGACCTTTGGCAAAACACCAAAAGAATATAGTATAGAGAATTAAAAAATTAAGCGGTTTTTCTTGAAGTGTATAGATACTAACTAATCAAAAATAGAAATGGCTTGTATCTTCTTTCTAGTTACCAAATATTAAACACTAATGGATAAATATTAAACATTAAAATACAGAGTTTCTCACAAATTTGTTCATATAATAAGAACTTCATATTATGAGAAAAATAGTCTTCTATATCCTGATGTTGTTTCCTGTAATTCTGGTCGCACAAGAAATCACACTTAAAGGAACTGTAATAGATAGAGATTCTAAAACACCTCTTCCAGGGGTATCTATTTTAATTAAGAAAACTTCAAAAGGTGTTTTCAGTGATTTTGATGGTAATTTTGAAACAGCTACCAATAATAACATTGATTAGCCCCTTGAACAATCGTATTAATTTAAAAATGACTAAAAATAAATTCACTTTTTTATTCCTATTAATTCAGTGTTTCTACTCTTTTGGTCAGAAACCCAATATCGTCTATATATTTGCAGATGATTTGGGTTATGGAGATTTGAGTTGTTATGTTGCAAAAGATATCAATACCCCAAACATTGACCAGATTGCTAAACAAGGAATTAAATTTACAGAATTCTATTCAGCTTCATCAGTTTGCAGTCCTTCTAGAGCAGCCTTGTTAACAGGGAGATATCCACAACGAATGGGAATAAATACTGTTTTTTTTCCAGAGAGTTTTACAGGCATTCCTGATACAGAAATAACAATTCCAGAAATACTAAAAGAAAAAGGATATGCAACTGGAATCGTTGGAAAATGGCATTTGGGACATCATTATCAATATTTACCATTGCAACAAGGTTTTGACGAGTATTTTGGAATTCCGTATAGTAATGATATGGAGAGCGTTGTATATATGAGAGGAAATGAAGTAGAATCCTATAAAGTAAAACAACAATACATTACCAAAACCTATACAAAAGAAGCACAAAAGTTTATTACAAAAAACAAAGACAATTCGTTTTTTCTCTACATAGCCCATTCTATGCCACATGTTCCTCTCTATGCTTCTGAAGAATTTATAGGAACTTCTAAAAGAGGTTTATATGGTGATGTAGTACAAGAGCTAGACTGGAGTGTAGGGCAAATTCTAAAAAGTCTTCGAGAACATGGAATTTTAGAAAACACACTTATTGTCTTTTCTAGTGATAATGGACCATGGCTAGCAATGAAAGAAGATGGAGGGTCTGCAGGAGACTTAAGAGAAGGAAAAACATTTACGTTTGATGGAGGTATGAAGGTACCCACAGTAGCTATGTGGAAAAATAGAATTCCTCAAGGCATTATTAATAATGAAGTAGCCAGCCAAATGGATTGGTTTCCTACAATAGCTAATATTACAGGGAGTTCAATTCCGAAAGGTTTGGTTATTGATGGATTGGATATATCTAAGGTTTTAACTGATAAAGGAAATCGTAAAAATTCAGATTTACTCTTTCTTGATGGGAAACAATTACAGGGGTATAGAAGTGGACAATGGAAAGTAAAATTGCCTTATAAAGGTTTTAGAGGAAATAAATGGAAGCAATTTGTAAAAGCACATGACACCTTATTATTTAATTTAAACACAGACCCAGGAGAAAAAAACAATCTCTTTGAAAAGTACCCAGAAAAGGCAAAGGAAATACTGAAAGAAATGATTGAGAAGTATCAAGACATGGGAAAACTTCCTCCTTCACTTATAACCAAAGCACAAGCAGACCAAAGTCATTTTAAAAAACAATAAATCATAACAGATGAAAAATAACAGTACCTTGTATCTATTAATAATTGGATTAATCTTAACTTTTTTAAGTTGTAAAACTTCAAAATTAAAGAATGACAATGATGAAAAGCCCCCTAACTTTATTGTAATTTTAACGGATGATCAAGGTTGGAATGGAACCTCTGTTCAAATGATGGATGATGAAGTTCAATCAAAAAGTGATTACCATCAAACGCCTAATTTAGAAAAATTAGCAAATCGCGGTATGCGGTTTTCTTCAGCCTATGCCAGTGCACCAGTGTGCTCTCCATCGCGTTATAGTATTCAGTTTGGACAAACTCCAGCACGCTTAAAAATGATAAGAGTAGGGATGAATACCAAGCATATCAATCATCAAACCTCTTACACCATTCCAAAACTGTTAAAAAAAGTCAATCCAGATTATAAAACAGCTCATTTTGGTAAATGGGGAATTGGTGTACACCCCTCAGAGCTTGGTTATGATGAAAGTGATGGTATTACAGGAAATAAAGATGGCGTTTTCAATTACAAAGCAGGCGGTAAACAGTGGCAAAATAATGTTGACGAGGACCCTAAAAAAATATTTAGTACGACTGAGAGGGCAATTGACTTTCTTGAAAGACAAGCCATGTCAAATACCCCATTTTTTTTACAAGTTTCTCATTATGCTGTTCACTCTGATGTTATGATGCGAAAGGAAACACTAGAAAAATACAAAAACATTGAAAAAGGTACTTATCAAAGACATGCTGGTTTTGCTGCAATGACGGAAGATTTAGACAGTGGAGTTGGATTATTACTTGAGCGTTTAAAGGCATTGGGGTTAGAGGAAAACACGTATGTAATATATACGTCTGATAATGGCGCTGTTCCAATAATGCCTCCCAAACCTAAGTACAATAAAGGCTCAAATTTCCCTTTAAGTAGGGGTAAGTGGGATGCCATGGAAGGAGGAATTAGAGTGCCTTTTGTTATCACAGGGCCTCAAATTCTTGCTGGATTAGAGTCAAAAACACCCATTACACATTCAGATTTGCTACCCACCATTATTGATTTAGCTGGACTAAAGTTACCTCTTCAAGATGATTTAGATGGAGGAAGTTTCAAAGCAATACTTGCCAATAAAGGCAAAGGAAATGTTTCACGTTTTTCGGAAGGATTAATCTTTCATGTGCCTTATAAAAATGGAATAGCACTTAAAAGAGCACATTCTGCCATCATAATTGATAACTTTAAATTGATAAAGTTCCACGACAGTGGTGAACTTATGCTATTTAATCTTAATGAAGATTTAGAAGAGAAAAACAATCTCGCATTATCTCTCCCTAATAAAGTCCATACACTAGAGAAAGCACTAGATACTTATTTAAGTAAGGTAAAAGCTCCTAAGTGGAAGCCAGGAATTACTTGGAAAGATAAGCTTATCGAGAAAATAAATTCTTATCACTAGTTTTTATACCATACAATAGCGTTTTACTTATAAAACCCTGTAAATGTTGACTATAATTATTCGATTTGGTTAAATATTTTAACTATTTGAACAATTTTTAAATTATCAACTAGCAATTAGCATATAATTTTACTGAAAACTAATATACAATGATGAAAAAATTTATTTTACTAGCAATTTTAATGGTCTTTACTTTAAATGTAGTTGCTCAAGATGATCTTACTGAAAAAGCAACTAAAATCACCAATGAGATGACAGAAGTTCTTTCTTTAAATGAAGAAAAAAAAACAATGGTTTATGAAATTCAATTGAACCGTTTTCAGGAAGTAGTATCAATACGTGAGAAATACAAAGACGATGCAGAAACAAGAAAACCTGAATTAAAAAAAGTGTACAAGCGCTTATTTGGAAAATTAAAAAAAGCTCTTGGTAAAGCCAAGATGCAACAATGGGCTGATTATAAAAGAGAAATAGGTCGAGAATAAAAATTAAATAATTAAAAACACAATATCATGATTAAAAAAATTACTCAAAATGTAACTAAATTAATTTGGCGAAATAGTCTTTTTGCTTTCGCTTTATTATTAAGTATGACTGCCAACTCTCAAGTAGTTGGTGATGAATATTTAGCAAACCCTGGTCTTAATTCAACATTAGGAACCTCTACAACTCCTTCAACAGGCGTTGATGGTAATGGTCAAATGTCTGCTTCAAATACAGCTGGTTGGACAGAATATAATTCAGTAGCTTATATTGATTCTGGTGGAACCGATGGAAACTGCCACTCTGAAGATAGAATGTTTAGGCTTTATAAAAAAGGAGGAACTTTGGGACAATTTGTAGCTCAGACAGTAACGCTTCCAGCTGGTAATTATAATTGGTCATTTTGGACTAAGTGGGGGGCAGAGGTAGATTATAACGCTGGAGCTGCGGAAAAGCCTGAATTTACAATCTCGGCTGGAGAAAGAGTTCTCCAAACTACGATTACGACTGAGCCAAATGCAATTCAAACATGGGTTGAACAAACCGGTGTTTTTAATAACCAACATGCCAGGGATATAACAATAAAGTTTTATAAATATGGTGGAATTACTAATGATGAAACAAACCTTAATCAACTAATGTTTGTTGATGATGTTAGTCTTAAATATGCAAGTCCATTTACCTATATAGAAGATGATGCTTCTTTATCTGATTTGACGCAAGGCGGAGCTACAATTGCTGGTTTTACTGAAATTAAAACTACCTATGATATATTTTTAGCAGAAGGAACAACTGTTGTTCCTACAATAGTTGCAACACCTAACAATCCAAGCGCAACTGCTGCAATTACAGCTGCAACAAGTATTCCAGGAACAACAACAATCGTTATTACTGCTGAAGATGGAACAACTACTAATAATGTTTCTATTAATTTTAGCATTCCAGCACCTGGCCAAGAATTTCTTACGAATCCTAATATTAATACCACAGCGACTGATGCTAATGGGGTTGCTGGTTCTGGTAATATGCCTGACCATTTAGGTGGTTGGGGATTTGGTGCTAATGGTTCTTATGCACCTACTTCCGCTGGAAATGGGGACTGTCACTCTGAAGATAGAATGTTTAAATTTTTTAAAAAAAATGATGCTTATGTCACTCAAACAGTAACGCTTCCAGCTGGAACCTATGACTGGTCTTTTTGGACTAGGTGGGCTGCATTGGTAACTTGGGCTGCTGACGGAGATGTTAAACCTAAGTTTACAATCATGACTGACGATGATGGCGATGGTACTTTTACAGCTGTCCAAACCACGATTACAACTCAGCCGACTGCAGTTAATTCATGGGTTCAGCAAACCGGCACCTATTCAAATGATATTTCAAGACAAGTTAGAATCAAATTTTCTAAAAGTGGTGGAACGGATGCTTTGCCAACCAACCTTAATGAACTTATGTATATAGACGATGTTAGTCTTAAGTATAATGGAGCAAATCTAGGTGTTTCAGATCAAGATATAATGTCAATCTCAATCTATCCAAATCCTACATCAGACTTTATATCAATTAAAGGAATTGAAAACATCAATTCTATAAAAGTATATTCAATATTAGGAGCTTTAGAAAAAGAAGTTTTCAATACCAATCAAATAGATATTTCAGAGCTTTCATCTGGCATTCATTTGATTAAAATTGATAATGGAACTGGAACTGTGTTTACTGAAAAGATCATTAAACAATAAATAAAAACATTACAAAAGCTGATAAAATCAAGTATAATCTATTTTGGTTTTATCAGCTTTTTAACTTCTTTAAAATTCAATTTTTGTATACTTTTAATAAATTATTCCTTCTGATTTTTATTTTGACGGTATCAAATTGCTATAGTCAGAATAGTAAAGATTCAAGTAAATCACCTAACATCATATTCATCTTTTCAGATGATCATGCAACGAACGCCATCTCTGCCTATGGTGGTATTTTTAAAGAATTAGCACCAACACCACATATAGACCAAATTGCCAGTGAAGGAGCCTTATTAACCAATGCCTTATGTACCAATGCAATTTGTGGACCTAGTAGAGCAGCTATTTTGACTGGAAAATACAGTCATATTAACGGGTATTATAAAAATTATAAAGGAGGAGTTTTTGATAGCAAACAATGGACATATCCACAGGAATTAAAAAAAGCGGGGTATCAAACAGCTTTGGTTGGTAAATGGCATTTAGCATCAGAACCCGTTGGTTTTGACTATTATAAATACCACCTATCTCAAGGACAACAAGGTTTGTATTGGAATCCTGTGTATAATGACAATGGCAAAAAAATTAAAGAAAAAGGGTATGCAACAAATTTAACTACTGATTTTGCTATAGATTGGCTCAATGGAAGAGAAGAAAAAGAACCTTTTTGCCTGATGTTACAATACAAAGCCCCACATCGTGAATGGGCCCCAGACACTAAATATGAAGACCTGTGGGACGATATAGAGATGCCATATCCAGCAACCTTTAATGACAATTATAAAGGACGAGAATTAACCGCTGGGAATACTGAAATGACGATGGATTATTTTTCTAGAAAAGACATGAAAATGACGCCTCCAGATTCTCTTTCTAAGAAAGAACGTGGTAAATGGCTGCGATTTGGATTTAAACCTGGCGAAATTGTAGCTCCTTCAGAGGATTTATCTAGTGAAGAGATTCGTAAGTGGAAATACCAAAAGTATATCAAAGATTATTTGGCAACTATAAAATCTGTAGATGATAATATTGGAAGAGTATTAGAGTATTTAAAAGCAAACGGATTAGAAGAAAATACCATCGTTGTCTATGCGTCAGATCAAGGATTTTTTCTAGGAGAACATGGATTCTTTGATAAGCGTTTCATGTACGAAGAAGCATTGCGTATGCCATTTATTATTCGTTATCCAGGAAAAATAAAACCAGGAACCATTGTAGAAGATATTGTTTCAAATATCGATTTCGCCCCAACTTTATTAGAAATGGCAGGTATTCCTGTTCCTGAAGCAGTCCAAGGCAATAGTTTTTTTTCCAATCTTAAAGGAAAAACCCCACAAGATTGGAGACAATCCATGTATTACCATTATTACGAATACCCATTTTACCATCGCGTTCAACCGCATTACGGAATACGAAATCAACGTTATAAATTGATTCATTTTTATTATGATGTTGATGTTTGGGAATTTTATGATCTTCAAAATGATCCATCAGAAATGAATAATCTAATAAATTCTGATGCTCATGCTGGAAGCATTGATAGTTTGAAAACTGAATTATACCGTTTGAAGAAAGGTTATGGCAATACTATGTCATTAACTGAATTGAGAAGTATTTCCGATACTGACTTTGGAGGGTTAGAATCAACTAAAAATTAGATTCCATGTTTTATACAAAAAAACAAAAAGAATTATTTAATAGAATTATGAAGCAGATAAATAAAAATGTTGAAAATAGCTCTAAAGAAAATAATAAAATGAAAATTCTAAGTAAAAAGCACCCACAAACTGATACAATAAAAATGATAGTTTTATGTGCCCTACTAATGCTATTTGTTTCTTTTAAAACAACTAAGAATGATGATCCTATATATTTAGACCCCTCTAAGTCCGTTGAAGCTCGTGTAGCTGATTTAATGAGTAGAATGACTTTGGAAGATAAAGTCTATCAAATGAATCAGTTTGTTGGGTTGGAGCATATGAAAAAAGGCAACCCAAATGATGATAAAGAAAATAATGATGCACAAGGATTTTATAAAACACTATCTGTAAATGATGTTTCAAAAATGTGTGAAGAAGGAAAGATAGGTTCCTTTTTACATGTATTAACGGCTAAAGAAGCAAATTATTTACAAGAATTAGCTTTAAAATCACCACTTAAGATTCCCGTTTTAATTGGGATTGATGCCATACATGGTAATGCTTTGGTGTCTGGCACAACAGTATATCCATCACCAATTGGATTAGCATCCACATGGAATGATGATTTTTTGTATACCATTGGAAAACAAACAGCTAAGGAAATGCGCGCTACAGGAAGCCATTGGACCTTCACCCCTAACATTGATGTATTACGCGATCCTAGATGGGGAAGAGTTGGAGAAACATTTGGAGAAGATCCTTTTATGGTTGGTAATATGGGAGCTTCAATGATACGTGGATTTCAGCAAGATGATTTTACAGGCACAGAAAAAGTAATTGCCTGCGCAAAACATATGATTGGTGGAGGAGAATCAATCAATGGATTAAATGCTGCTCCTGCAGATATTTCAGTCCGTACACTAAGAGAAGTGCATTTTCCACCTTATAAAAAAGCTATTGATGCTGGCGTATATTCCATTATGGCGGCACATAATGAGATAAATGGTGTTCCATCTCATATGAGTAAATGGTTAATGACTGATGTGTTACGTAATGAATGGAATTTTCAAGGTTTTTACGTAAGTGATTGGTTAGATATTGAACGTATTAACACATTACATCATACCGCAAAAGACATGAAAGAAGCCTCTTTTTTGTCTGTTGATGCTGGAATGGATATGCACATGCATGGACCAAAATTTACAGATGCTATTATTGCATCAGTCAAGGAAGGAAAACTTTCAATAAATCGTGTAAATGAGGCTTGCCGTAAAATTTTAACAGCGAAGTTTAAGTTAGGGTTATTTGAAAATCGATTTGTAGATTTAGAGAAAAAGAAAGAATTACTTTTTACAGAAGAACACAAGGCTACCGCTTTAGAATCTGCAAGAAAAGGGATTGTATTACTTAAAAACAATGGAATATTACCTTTACAAAAAACAACTTCAAAAAAGAAAATATTCGTAACAGGACCCAATGCAAATAACCAATCTATTTTAGGCGATTGGCATGCAGTTCAACCTGATGAAAATGTGACCACTATTTATGAAGGAATTGAAGCTGTTGGAGAAACCAAAGGTTACACTGTAGATTTTTATGATTCAGGAGAAAATATTAGAAAGATTCAAAGCTCTAAAATTCAGGAAGCTGCGGAAAAAGCCAAAAATGCAGATTATGCAATTGTTGTTGTAGGAGATAATTCTATGCGCTATAAATGGCAAGACAAAACTGCTGGTGAAAATATGGCCAGAGCCTCTTTAAATTTATTTGGAAAGCAATTAGATTTAGTAAAAGCTATTAAGAAAACAGGAACTCCCGTAATTATTGTCTTGGTAAATGGTAAACCTATTTCTGAACCTTGGTTAGAAGAAAATATTCCTGCTATTCTAGAGTCATGGGAACCAGGAAATTTAGGAGGTCAGGCAGTTGCTGAAATTTTATTTGGCGACACAAATCCAAGTGGAAAATTACCTTTAACTGTGGCAAGAAGTGTTGGTCAGTTACGAATGGTATACAATCACAAACCCTCTGCTTATTTTCATAAATATGCCGATGAGAAAAATACGCCCTTATACCCTTTTGGGTATGGTTTAAGTTATACTAAATATAGTTATAACGCACCAAAATTATCAAGTACGACTTTCAATCAAGGCGAAGCTGTAACCGTTACAGTTGAGGTTACTAATAGTGGGAAAATGGATGGCGAGGAAATCGTTCAACTGTATATCCGAGACAAAGTTAGTAGCGTTACAAGACCCGTAAAAGAACTCAAAGGCTATCAGCGTGTAGCGTTAAAAGTAGGTGAAACAAAAACAGTAAGTTTCACTATTAATGCCGAGAGCTTAGCGTTTTATGACATCAATATGACCTATTGTGTAGAGCCTGGTAAATTTACTATTATGACAGGGTCTTCCTCAAATAGTAAAGATTTAAAAAAGGTTATTTTAGCAGTTAATAATAAAACCGAATTGTAAATGAGACATTATAAATTAATAGTTATAGGATGTATTCTAATTCTTTTAAGTTGTAAATCAACAAAAGAAAATAATACAAGAACCTCTACTAATAAAAATAATGTGCTCTTTATTATGGTCGATGACCTACGTCCAGAATTAAATATTTATGGACAAAGTCAAATTATCAGCCCAAATATAGACGCCTTAGCTAATTCTGGTGTCACCTTTAATAGAGCGTATTGCAATGTACCTGTTTGTGGAGCGTCAAGGGCAAGTTTATTAACTGGTTTAAGACCTACTTCAAGCCGTTTTTTAACATACTTTTCAAGTATAAAAAAGGAAGCGCCAAATGTATTAAACCTAATACAACACCTAAAAAATGAAGGGTATACGACCATCAGTAATAGCAAAATTACACATTTAAAAAATGATATTGATGAGTGGGATGAAGAATGGCATGCTTCTGAAAATGGATGGAGAAATTATATTTCTGAAGAAAGTATTACTTTAGAAGAAAACGGGAAACATGGGTATGCGTATGAAAATATTGATGTTAAAGATGATGCATATAACGATGGTAAAACTGCGAATAAGTCAATTGAAGACTTAAAAAAGTTAAAGAAAGAAGGAAATCCATTTTTCTTGGCTGTTGGTTTTGTAAAACCACATTTACCTTTTAATGCGCCAAAAAAATATTGGGACTTATACGATGCTGAAAAAATAGCATTACCAAAAAATTTGGTTTTCCCAAAATCAGCTCCAAAGATAGCGAATCATAAATGGGGAGAATTACGCAATTATAAAGACATCCCTGAAGAAGGCCAAGTTTCGGAAACAATGGCTAAAAAACTTATTCATGGCTATTATGCTTCCGTAAGTTATGTAGATGCCCAAATAGGTAAAGTATTAAATGCTATTGATAATTTAGGGTTACGAGACAATACTGTTATTGTTTTAGTTGGTGATCATGGTTGGAGTCTAATGGAACACGGTTTATGGGTAAAACATAGCAATTTTGAAGTAGCGCTTCAGGTTCCACTCATAGTAAGTGCTACTAATATTCCTAAAAATAAAAAAACAAATTCAATAGCAGAATTGGTTGACTTATATCCCTCAATTTGTGAATTGGCAAACATATCTAAGCCAACACATTTAGAAGGTGAATCTTTTGTAAATGCTTTGAAGAATCCTTCAGAAATTCATAAAAACACCGCATTAGCTCGCTATCTAAGAGGAGAAACTTTAATTGCTGACAACTATTTTTATACACAGTGGCAAAAAAAAGGTAAAACGATTGCTAAAATGTTATACAATCATAAAATAGATCCCGATGAAAACAGAAATTTAGCAGTAGAAAGTGAATACAATCAAATAGTTGATAGTTTGAGTATACTACTCAATCAAAAAACATCAAAAAATTAAAAATTATGAACAAAATATTTTTATTATTAGTTTTTTTACCGATGATTATTTATTCTCAGTCAAAAACTATTACAGGATCAGTAACTGATGACGGGGGATTACCTTTACCTGGAGTTACCATTTTAGTTAAAAATTCAAAAAACTTAGGAGTGGCTACAGATTTTGATGGGAATTTTAGTATTACAATTCCTTCAACTAGTTCAAAAATTTTAGTATTTTCTTATTTAGGATATACAACCCAAGAGGTAAACGTTTCTAACACTTCAAATGTTAATTTAATAATGATTCCAGACCAAACACAATTAGATGAAGTTGTAGTGGTAGGTTATGGAACCGTACTTAAAAAAGATGTTACGGGAGCATTAACATCTGTGAAGGTTAAAGACAATGTTGCAAATCAATCAGGTACCATAGATCAACTATTACAAGGAAGAGCAGCTGGTGTTCAAGTAACTCAAAATGCAGGTGCTCCTGGGTCCGGTATTAGTGTAAAAATTAGAGGAACCAATAGCTTACGTGGAAATAATGAACCTCTTTATGTCATTGATGGTGTTATTATATCATCAGCCGGAGAAGATGTAATTGCTGCCGGTGGTGTGGGTAATTCAGGGCAAGAAACTCAAAATGGGTTAAATGGTATAAATCCGCGTGATATTGAAAGCATTCAAGTTTTAAAAGATGCATCCGCAACGGCTATTTATGGTTCTAGAGGAGCTAACGGAGTCGTATTAATAACCACTAAAAAAGGTGTTAAAGGGAAAGTAAAAATCAAATCCTTTATAACAACGTCTATAAGAACTATTGATAAAAAATATGATGTTTTGGACGGTATTGGCTATGCTAATTATCAAAATGAAATGGCGTTACTTAATGGTCTTAATCCTCGATTCCAAATAGATGGTTCTCAAATATTTGGAATTACTTATGATACAGCAGGTAATCCAAATGTATCAAATAGACCCGCTCAAATTTTAAATTGGCAAGATGAATTATACCGACAAGGATTTAGTACAAAAGTAGGTTTTTCAGCTTCTGGTGGTAGTGATAACGGAAATTATTATGTCTCTTTAGGTTTTGATGAACAAGAAGGTATTGTAAGTAATTCAGGCCTTAAAAGCAGTGATATCAGAATTAATTTAAATCAAGACCTTACAAATAAATTAAAATTACAAGCTAGGTTTAGTGCTTCTTTTAACGATATAAACTTTACCGAAGGTGGAGATTTAACTGGTGCCAACCAAAGTTTTGTTAGAAACGCTATTTTATTTAGACCCGTTATTACTGAAGAAATTGAAGATTTTGGAGAAGATTTAGAGGCTTCAAACCCGTATTCTTGGGTAAACGACTTTGAAGATGTATCTAAAGCAAAGCGGTACATCGCTTCTATAGGGCTTACCTACAAACTTCCTGTTAAAGGTTTAAGATACCAACTAAAAGCAGGTGGTAATGTTAGAACTAAAGATAGAAGACGTTTTTATGGGTTAACAACATTTCAAGGTGCTAATGCCAATGGTGCATTGCAGATATCAACCTTAAACGTCACATCATATCAAATAAACAACTTTTTAAGGTTTAATAGAACATTTAACAGAAAACATAGAATAAATGCTACCGCAGGTGTAACTTATGATGTAAGAAATGTAGAGAATAGTATTTATGCAGTAGAAGATTTTGTTACAACTGAGCTTACTACACAGCAACCTTTTTTGGCTTCGGTAATTTCGCAGCCATTACGATATTTAAAATCTGATCAACAAATATTTTCTTTATTGGGTCGTTTAAACTACACTTTCAATAACAAGTACATACTTACAGCATCTTTTCGTAGAGATGGTGTTTCTAAATTCTCAAAAGAAAACAGATTTGGTTTCTTTCCGTCATTTGCATTAGCATGGAGACTTGATAATGAGAAGTTTATTAAAAATTTAAATATTTTTGAAGATTTAAAACTAAGAGCTGGTTGGGGTGAAATTGGGAACCATGGTATTGGGGCTTATGGTACTTTGTCTGATTATGGTATAAACGGACAGCTATACGGTACTCCTGGAAATGGAACCAGTGTGCCTTTATCACTTAACAACCTTGCAAATCCTAACTTAACATGGGAAACTACGGAGCAATTAAATTTTGGATTAGATTTTACAACTAAAAACGATAGAATTTCTGGAAGTATTGATTTATATGACAAAACAACCAAAGATTTATTACAAAGGAGCCCAATTCCAACATCTTCAGGATTTAGAAGTATTCTTATCAATAGAGGAACAATTTCTAACAAAGGTTTGGAAGTAGCATTAAATATTGCTGCTGTTTCAACGGATGATTTTGAAATAAATATTGGTGGAAATATTGCATTTAATAAAACGAAGATAGAAACTCTAGGTATTCCTCTAGAGGATTTTTATATTGATGGAGTTGCCGAACAACGCTCATTTTATTTCGGTAATCAAATCAGTGTAGGTCAGTATTTTAGAACAGCTGCTAATGTGTTTGTTGAAGGGGAGGAAACCAGTCTTTTTTATGGTTTTGAAACTAATGGAATCTATCAAACAGAAGATACTGATCTTGTTGCTGGCGCTGTGCCAGGAGATGTAAGAGTCGTAGATCAAAATGAAGATGGAGTTGTTGATATTTTAGATAGAACCTTTATAGGAAACCCAAACCCTGATTTTGTTTATGGGTTTAATCTAAACTTTAAATTGAAAGGTTTTACTGCAGACTTCTTATTTAATGGAGTTTATGGAAATGATATTGCGAACGGAAATTTAATTAAACTTAATAATGCAGAGGGATTAGGTACTAATATTAGCCCTAATGCATACAACAATGCATGGAGACCAGATGCTCAATCAAACCTACATCCTAGATTAGGTTATGATGTGATATCTAATCAAGCAATCGGAATTTCTGACCGCATTATTGAAGATGGTAGTTATTTAAGATTAAATAATGTGACTATAAGTTACGATATTCCTGTAGAAAACAGTTCATTAATGGAACGACTTAATGTATATATCGCTGGACAAAATTTATTTACTTGGACAGATTATAGTGGTTATAATCCAGAAGTTTCAAGCTTCTTAAATAATGGTCTTATAAATGGAGTAGATTGGAACGGCGCACCAAATGCTAAAACTATTTTATTAGGGTTAAACATTAATTTCTAAGTACAATTGAATTATAAAAACAAAAAATAGAAACACATGAAAAATTTAAAATTTATTTTAGTATTGATTTTTGGTTTTTTGTCTAGTTCATGTAACTTAGATGAAGACCCAATATTTCTAGATACCACACTTTATGATAATCCAGATAGTGCAACCGCTGCTTTAGATGGGATTTATCAAAAGCTAACAACGTATGATTCAATGGAGAGACGTTATTGGGTTATAAACGGTTTTTCAGGACTCTTTATAACACATAGACAAGGGAATAGTGTTAACAATCCTCACAATAGTAGTTTAATGGCCTTGAACCCAATTCAAGATCAAGCTTCTGAAGCGTTTTGGAGAGGTTTGTATAGTGCAATTGCGCAAACAAATGCAGCTATTGAAAATATTACAGTAGTTGAAAACCCAATAACAAATGATGAATTACTTTTTAGCGATATAGCAGGACAAGCATACTTTGCGCGCGCTTGGGCATATTTTGATTTAACTCGACTTTTTAAAGACATCCCTTTATGGACGGAGCTTCCAGATGAAAACAATCTAAATAAAGCAAAATCTACAACAAAGGAAATATATACTCAAGTTATTAGTGATGCTAACATGGCCGCTAGTTTAATAAATGGTTCAAGCGGTATTGGCTATCCAAAACAATATGCTGCGAATATGTTATTAGCAAAATTGTATATGACATTAGCTACCAATCCTGATTTAAGAGAAGGGTCTTTAACAGAAATGGATTATTGGCAAATGGCATACACTGAAGCTCAAAAAGTTTATGGACAATATTCTTTAGTTGCTGATTATAGCAGCATATTTACAGATTCTAATGAAAATAATTCTGAGTCTATTTTTGAATTTCAACTTAGTCAAGACGCCACTAATTCTCAAATGGGAAGAAATTACACGCCAAACGGCTATAAAGTGGCTCAAGCTTTTGGATGGCTTAGGGTTCATGCAGATGTTTTTGAAATTCATAGAGATACCTATCTAAATGACCCAAGAATTGACGCTACGTATTTATATGATTACACAAATGCAAATAATGGAAATGCGCTACGTACATATCCAGCGATTACAACCCGTTTAAATGTAAGAGCAAGTCATCCTTACTTTTTTAAGTTTGCTGAAAAAAACACGACTCATAGTAACCAATATAACAGCCAAAATATAGTTATTTACAGATATGCTGATTTACTCCTTATGTTAGCTGAAATCTCTAACGAATTACAAAACGGGCAACAATTAGGCTATGTTACAGAAGTATTAAATAGGGTTGGTATGACTCCTCAAGTTGGTTTTTTAGGTTCGCAAGAAGAGTTTAGAGACGCTATAATGAACGAATATCGTTTTGAATTAATTGGTGAAGGGGAAGATGCTCATAATAACAGAAGACGCGGTTTTGGCTATTTTTTAAATAAAACTATTATGAAGCATAACATTAATACTAATCCTGGATTTCAAGCTTCTGTTGATATTCTTTTAAGTACAGACCCAACTCAAGTAATGACTTTACCAATTCCACAATCGGAAATTAATACAAATGAATTAATTAATTGAATTATGTTTTTTCAAATAAAAAAAGCGCACACAGGATTTTTAGAAGGATTAAACTAATTGCAACAATGAAAAAATACTTATTTTTTTTTTAATACTCTTAAGTATCATTAAAATTCAAGCACAAGATCAATCAAACCCAAATATCCTATTTATTGCGATTGACGATTTAAAACCGACCTTAGGAATTTATGGAGATTCTTTTGCTGTCACTCCAAATATTGATGCCATTGCTAAGAATGGAACAACTTTTTTAAATAATCATACGCAACAGGCAATTTGTGGACCCTCTAGAGCAAGTTTACTTACGCGAAAAAGACCTGATTACACAAAGGTTTGGGATCTTAAAACTAAGATGCGTGTTGTAATAACTAACGCATCGCTATATTTCTTCTCTTTATTTAGTAACTTCCAAGCATTTTAAGCTGGCTAATCATGTTTTTAAAGAAGTATGACACTGCAATTTTTAGCTTCGGAATTGGCGCGTTTGGATGAAATCGTTTTTAACTATTTTTTAATTTCCGAACAAAATTAAGGTAGGTCTCTTTTATGTTTTCTTCAAAACCTTTACGATCGCTAAGGATCTCTTTTTTAATATTAATTTGAGAGGCATTCAAAACAGACTCCTTAATAGAATGAATAGAAAACAAATACAATTCTATGATAATAGGCAGCGCCGCTAAGGCTCTGTCTGTGCCAATGTATCGCTTGTTTTTTTTGAAACCATCAGGATCTAAAAGTTCTAAAAAACCTTCCTCAACTAAAAATTTCAATCGATTGGCAAGAATATTGGTCGCGATTTTTTCTTTAGAATCTATAAACTCTTTGAACCTTGTTTTTTTATGTATGAGGACATCCCTTAATATTAGAAGAGACCATTTGTCTCCTAAAAGATTAATTGAATACGCAATGGCACAGGTACGCTCTATTGTTTTCATACGGTTCAAAGGTACTATGAATAATTTTTATTTTAATAAAAACAGAAGGTTTATTTCACAATTGTAATATATATAAACAATTGATTCACTGTGTGTTCTCCACAATATAGAATACATTGTTTTTTATTCCGTTAACAACTCTCAACGATTGTGATTTCCGCTTCCGCTAATTCAATAACATCTGGTTTTTAGGAGTCTAATGTGGTAACTTATCTTTCACAAGTCCATATAAAAAAGTACCAAAAACAGACGCTACGATTACTACTAAAATAGGTGCAAATCCAGCACCTACCAATGTAAACATCGGGCCTGGGCAGGCGCCAGCTAAGGCCCATCCCAAGCCAAAAATAATACCACCAAAAAGGTAACGACTCACGCTTTTAGCTTTTGGAGTAAACACAATAGGTTCCCCATAAAATGAGCGAATTTTAAAGCGCTTAATGCTTTGTACAATCAAAACACCTAAAACAACCGTAGACCCAATAATGCCATACATGTGAAAGGATTCAAATCGGAACATTTCATAAATTCTAAACCAAGAAGCAGCTTCTGATTTAAACATTGTTATTCCAAAAAGGATACCAATAAAAAGATATATAAGTGTTCTCATCGTTTTAAAAAATTAAAGGAAAAATTAAGTGAATCATTGTGAGGCCTCCAATAAAAAAACCGAGAACAGCAATTAAAGAAGGCCATTGAAGATTGCTCAAACCCGAAATGGCATGTCCGGAAGTACAGCCACCTGCGTAACGTGCACCAAAACCAACCAACAGTCCGCCGATCGCTAAAATAAGCAACCCTTTTAAATTTGAAAAAACACCAACATCAAAAAGTTCCGTAGGAAGGTAGCTAGTACCTGCGCTCTCAAAACCAAGAGTATTTAGGGTTTCTATCGTATCTGGATGAATTGCAACCGCTAAATCATTGGATAAAAAATGGGCACCAATAAACCCTCCTATAATCGCACCAAACACGACTACTAGGTTCCATTTTTGGGCTTTCCAGTCAAATTTAAAAAAATCTGAAGTGTTTCCAGCACCACAAATCGTGCAAAGCGTTCTCAGGTTGGATGACATTCCAAAACTTTTGCCGACCATGAGTAGCAAAAACATCACAAGGGCAATCAACGGGCCCGAAATATACCAAGGCCATGGGTCATAGATTAAATTCATAGGAACTATGTGTTAATTATTCTAAAATAGATTCGAAATAGTCAATAATTGAAAACTATTTTATCAACAAAGAAACGAGAAAATATCAATCGAACTACAAGAATATTAATTACTTGATAACAACTTGATTTTATGGTTTTAATTTTTAAATAGTGCATATAACCTTTGTAATTATTAATACTTTTGTAACTCAATATTATACCCTATGAAACATATATTACTGAATTGTATATTTCTATTAATGCTTCAAACAGTATTTGCGCAAATCTCAGGCAATATTATAGAAGCGAATGAGAATTCTCCCTTAGAATATGCGACTGCGGCTCTTTTTTATGAAAAAGATAATTCGCTTCTTACAGGAGTAATTACCGATCAAGAGGGGTTTTTTGAAATTCAAAACATTCCAAATGGACGCTATTATTTAGAAGCGTCTTTTATAGGGTATTCAATAAAAACAATCCGAAATTTAGAAATCTCTAAGACTCAAAAAAACGTAGATTTAGGGGTTTTAAAACTTCAATTAGGAAGTCAGTTAGGCGAAATAGAGATTCGATCCGAACGTTCCACAGTCCTTCATAAAATTGACCGACAAGTTTTTGATTCTAAAAACTTTCAATCGAGCCAAGGCGGGACAGCTTCCGATGTGATCAAAAACCTTCCATCAGTGAGTGTCAATGGCTTGGGGGAAATTAGTGTGAGAGGTAGTAAAGGGTTTGCGGTGTTAATTAATGGCAAACCAACTCAGGGCCAAGTCAGTGCAATTTTAGCACAACTCCCTGCAAATTCTTTAGAAAAAATTGAAGTTATCACCGCACCCTCAGCCAAATATGATCCAGATGGTAAAGGCGGTATTTTAAATATTATCACCAAAAAAGGCGCGACTAATGGTGTCTTCTCTCAGGTGAATGTCCGTGGTGGGTTTCCATCAGTTGAACCCTATGGTACCCAGCAACCAGCACAACGCTATGGTATTGATGCAACGGTAAACAGCCGAACCGATACATGGAACACTTCTGCCTCGGTAAGTTACAATCGAAATGATAAAACCGGCAGAAGAGAAGGAGATTTATACATTATAAATGAAGCCGAAAACAAACAGACTTTCCTTCCATCGGATGGTGAGCGTAGTTTTGATGATGTCAATTATAATGGACGCTTAAACGTGGAATA
>Ga0209197_1000053_pt1 | contig 80404 bp, 72 predicted proteins | sample COGITO_mtgs_1105_4_FD_184802 | JGI IMG/M metagenome (GOLD analysis project Ga0209197, IMG submission 184802) | Pelagic marine microbial communities from North Sea - COGITO_mtgs_110512 (SPAdes) (version 2) | ecosystem: Environmental > Aquatic > Marine > Epipelagic ... | reverse complement strand
CATGGCATTCCACGAATAAACTTCAAAATCTTCAATTAGAGGCCCGTGTACATCGAAATCAAGCTCATCTAATGCTGCAATTTTTTTTTTTCTTTTTTCTTTCCTTTCTTTCAATTTTTTTTTTTTCAATTTTTCAGATATAGATAGGGCTGGGGCTCGAGATGGCATGGTCAAATTGTCTTAGGTAGGGGGTAGATAAATTTTAAGAAATAAAAAAGTAAATCTGACAGAAAAAAAATATTCTTCGCGACGATATATTGATAAAAACACACCTTTGACACCTGAAAATTGAAAACTTTTCACGCTTTGCTATAAAAAAAAAACTTTTCCAAAAACTCTAATACTATTTTTGGAGTTTGTCCAAACACCTTAATTTCCTCATATGTAGAGAATATATTTACGGAAACATCGAATTTCTCGTTTGGTGTTTCCGTAAATATATTCTCTACATATGAGGAAATTGACCTCCTTTCATTTTGTCCAGAAAAAGTATTAGAGTTTTTGGAAAAGTTTTTTTTGGATCTCAGACAAGTATTATTTAATATTAGTCTTTTTGACCGAAGGAAATGGATTTTTATAAAAATATAAAAAATCATTTAGAAATCAAAGAAATACTCCAAAAATATGAAATTGATGAAAAAGAAAAAGATGTAGAATTTTTCGATAAGCTAATTACGGGCATATCTGAAGACTATCCAGATGTCTTAAATTTGACAGTAGTATAAAAAAGAATCCTTGTGTTTATTGTCAGAAGAGATTTGTCACTATAAAAACATGTGTATTCTAATTATAAATGTTAAAATTTACTGCAGGCGTAGTAACGGGATGGATCGCAGCGAGATCGTTAAACAATGACAAAATTCTGCCTCCAACTATCAAAGAACTGTCGACATTGGCAGAGAAAATAACAGTTTTATACGAAAAAGCGATTACAAAAATAAAAGATCAATAATCTTCAATATTGGTTTTTATTTCATTATGAAAAATGGAACTACTACAATTCGCACATGGGAAACAACAAGCATCACAATTTGAACAACAAATGATATCGTCGACTATATTTTTACCAAACTGTTCACAGTTATTTGAACAACTACCAAGCGTATCTAACACTCCCTCACAATCATTTCTTACACAGGTTGTGCCAATATCAACTTTCTGCTGGATGATCATGTGCAATTTTGTTTGTAACTCTTCGGATAATATTGGGAGGATAGCTAATCTCATATGTCCGAACAGGTGGCTATATGATATAGGAAAGACTTTATCAATTGTTCGTGATTGTAATACAAATTCTTCGGTGATTTGCCGAGAAAACATGACATACTGATATACATTGTTATTTATCGATTTAAAGAATAGTAGTAACATATTTTAATAGTTATCTTCAATTTTAGGTGCAATATACACTGCAATATATGCTCCATTGCCCAAATTTATTTTCAGACGTAATGGCATCTCATTAGACAATCCTAGAAAACATTTCTGTTTCGAAACTTTGCAGAATGTCATCATAAGCATTACAGCGTTATATCCAAACAAAAGGCTAACTGATTGTCTAACCTCACATTCGATGTATTGGTTATTTGCACATTTTTCTTTGTGTGTGATAGTACCAAATTCACTGGAGTTCGTCAATAATTCGAGTGATGTCTGATTTACATTAAATTTTAGAGCTGATTTAGCCATAATCATTTTGTCCAGAATTTCTGTTAAATAGTGAGGGTCAATATTGATAGCAACGTCATCGGTAATATCTGGAACTGCAAGATGGTCTTCATTGACATCAATGGCACGCATATTAAATTCTGTGACCGAAGCCTCAACCGAAGCATTGTTATCCAAACATTGAATAAAGCAAATGTTTAAACTTGTAGCTGATGGCATACATTTCCAGATGAGTTTGTTCTTTTTTACTTTATGAAGTATTGCAACAAGTGAAGCGGTGTATAAACCAATTTCTAATGGTTCACTACATTCATAGTGTTCAAAATATTCAGGTGGGAGATGTAGTTGAACCAACGATGTTTTGGACGCATCCATCCCGGACATATTTAGTCCGGTAGCACCACAAACAACATTGACAATGTTATTTGTTTGTGCAATAGCTTTAAAGATTTGCAGGCAGTCATTATTATCTTTCCAGACAATATTCATTTTTTTTATTTGTTTGGTACTGTAAGTATTTATGATTTTTTTATGTGTAACATATATGCACCTGTGTGCCTATATTCGCTAAATATTATTTCCAATTTACACATTGCCAATTTGTATGATGATATTTATAAACTCTGGCGCTATCGTTATAAACATTCAAAGAGATATCTACTAAATTGTTAATTAAGGAAAAGAGTCGTTTCATACAATAATACTCCTTTTTTATCTTCTTTTTCTATGACTAAGTTTTATTGTTAATTATCTAATGTTTATGGAGATGCTATCTATCTCTTTTTACTATGTCTACTTCTCCAACCATAAATCCAAAAGAATTAAATGAATCTGATCAAACCCTCAAAATGAACTATATACTGACATTATTTTGAAACCTCAATGATTTCTAATCGCCAAAGACATGTCGGAGTTACCCTTGTTAAACGCAATGGTAAGCACCAGGAGTATTCTATTTCCAAGTTAACCCGTTTCTTACAGGTATTGCAGCAGAAACAGCCGAGTTTGACCGAAATTGATGTGAAAAAAATTTCTTCTCAAATTACTTTTGGTAATGATATTACTTCAGAGAAACTGGCAAATCACGTGGCAGAATTAAGTAGTTCATTGACTATAAATCATTGGCAATATGGTCAATTAGGTGGACGTGTCATTATATCTATGTTACATAAAAACACCCCTGATACTTTTGTGGAATCAATGACGATTTTACAAGAAACATTATCTGAAAAGTTTTTATCTATTTGTCATCGTAATATCGATGTCTTGAATAATATGATTGTACACGATCGTGATTATCAATATGGTATTATGGGCATACGTACTTTACAACGCTCATACCTATTGAAAAAGAATGGTATTATCCAAGAACGACCGCAATATATGTTGATGCGCGTTGCCGTAGCCTTACATGGAGACAATATGGAAAAAGTAAGAGAAACCTATGAAGCTACCTCCAAACTCCAATATACCCATGCGACACCGACCTTGTTTCATTCTGGTTTGGCAAAACAACAATTGGCCAGTTGCTTTTTGATGACAATGGTTGATGATTCTATTGAGGGTATTTTTGAGACATTAAAGAGATGTGCTTTGATTTCAAAGAGTGCCGGCGGTATTGGATTGTCTTGTTCTAATATCCGTGGTAAAGGTTCGAATATTATGGGTACAAATGGGGTTTCGAATGGCATTTCACCGATGTTACGCGTGTTTAATGATACCGCCCGCTATGTAGATCAAGGCGGTGGGAAACGAAAGGGTTCATTTGCTATCTTTTTAGAACCGCATCATCCAGATATTCTTGATTTTTTAGAGTTAAAAAAAAACCATGGTGTCGATTCTGAAAAGGCACGTGATTTATTTTATGGAATGTGGATTAGTAATCATTTTATGCAGTGTGTCAAAGACAACAAACCATGGTCGGTGATCTGTCCATCACAGTGTCCACAACTTCAAGATGCGGTTGGTGAGAGCTACACTCGTTTGTATCAAGAATGCGAAGCATCTGGTAATGTAATTAAAACTTTCGACAGTGCTCGAGAAATCTGGTTTGCAATTATTGATTCTTCTATTGAAACTGGAACACCTTATATTATGTTTAAAGATCATTGTAATCAAAAATCGAATCAACAAAATCTGGGAACGATACGTGGTTCAAATCTGTGTTGTGAAATTGTAGAATATACTTCACCGGAAGAAGTGGCCGTCTGTACATTAGCTTCTATTTCGTTACCAGCTTGTGTTCAAAACAAAGTCTTTGATTTTGAACAATTAGAGAAAGTTGCCAAATTAGTAACTCGTAATTTAAATAGAACTATTGATGTCAATGTTTATCCAATTCCACAAGCGAAAGTCTCTAATATGAAACATAGACCGATTGGCATTGGAGTTCAGGGTTTAGCTGATGTTTTTCAAATGTTGAATCTTCCATATGATTCTGAAAAAGCACGTAGATTAAATAAAGATATCTTTGAAACAATTTATTTTGCTGCGTTAACAGAATCCGTTGAACTTGCTAAACAAGAAGGTTTCTATCCTAGTTTTCAGGGTTCACCTTTTTCGAAAGGATTGACACAGATTGAATTGTGGGGCGTATTACAAGGTGATGAAAGACATTGCTGGTCTCAATTGCGTCAAGATTTAATTCAATATGGATGTAGAAATAGTTTGCTGACAGCTCCCATGCCGACAGCGTCTACTGCACAAATTATGGGCAATACGGAATCGTTTGAACCACGGACTTCAAATCTATATACTCGTCGTGTATTATCAGGCGAGTACATTGTGATTAATCGCTTTCTTCAAGACAAACTAACTAAACTGGGTATGTGGAATGATAAAATGAGCCGAGCTTTAATCGCACACCGCGGTAGTATACAACAAATTAAAGGTATTCCAGCACATATTAAAAAGGTATTTCGCACCGTGTGGGAAATATCCCAGAAATCGGTGATTGAAATGGCGTGTGCGCGTGGTAGGTATATTGACCAATCACAGAGTATGAATTTACATATTGAAGAGGCGACTCGGGCTAAATTAAGCAGTGCACATTTTTTGTCTTGGACATTGGGTTTGAAATGCGCTCAATATTACCTCAGAACACGGCCGAAAACAAAAGCAATACAGTTTACGGTACAAACTAAAAGACAGAAGATACAAATGAAAGAGGAGAATGATTGTGAAATGTGTAGTGCATAAAAAAACAATCATTTAGAAAAAATTTTATTTTTTTTTTTTATTCTGAATGATCTGATGTTGTGTGATTTCATTATCGACATGTCGTTGTAGAGAGAAATATATTTCTCTTGCTATAATAATATTCTGATCATAAGCATTAGAAGGATAAGTTGTGAGAATTGTTGCAATACGATCTTTTTCACCAAGAAGAGAATCCATTTCTTCTTGCCATTCTTGACAAGTGGCTTGTTGATTCATGCATATTATTATAGTAAGTTTACTAGTATTAAACTGGATATGTTTAGAATATTTTTTATTTATTTAATATGTTATTGTATGTAAATAAACATGAATGCTTTAAAAAAAAAATTATTTGTTGATTTACCAGATTCAATGCAATTTATTACTACACGGGGTATGGTTTCGAATGGGGTAGCAGTTAATGTTGAAGATTTTGGTAATACCCTCTTTTTTACCAATATTCAGAATGAGAAATGGTCGATATCAATACCAGATTGTACAGTTATTTCTGCTAAAGTCAATACATTTGTAGATTCACATACTATAACTGTTCAACTTTGTCCTCAATCCACCGTCATAGATCAGTTGAAAAATATAGCTCAGATAGTCTTTGAAAATAAACACTTGCCTTGTACCGAACGCTATGATAGTTTTAATACTTTCTGGCAAGACTGTGGTAAACCAACAGACACTATGACAGTTGAAGCGACTTGTTTTTCCCGTCGTGGTCATAAGAAAGAATATATTAATATCTATGATCGAGATTACCAAGAATTAACCGGTTACGTATCTCCCACGAAAAATGACAAAGTTACTCTTTCTTTGCGTTTTTCGTTATCCGAATCAGAAAATGGCCATTACGGCTTCCGGCCATTGTTCGATGCCGGTATTTTAATTCAAAAATTTGGTGAACCTCTTCTTATTAAAAGACCATGGGATATGAATAAGGTGTCGGAATCGTTAGAGGTGAACATGCATGATTCATTTATAGTTAAATCACCCGCACTTACTGTCGTTGTCATGGATGGGAACCGTGCAATGCTCGATTGTACAAATAAACCCGAATTTGTACAAGCGATGAACCAATTGCATCAAAAAGCGAGTCGATATGCCTGGGATCATACAATTCACCTCTGCAGTGATAAAGTTGTATTGATAAATGATGTTATAATTGCATCTATGTTTTGTAAGAAAAAAGAAGGAGGTATATTAGAGTGGTATGCGTATCAAATCACTGTATCTAATAAAAGAAAAAGATAATTATTTTACTGTATAAAGCATGTTATTCTCAAAAGAAAATGAATTTAAAATCAACCCCAATAAAAAGAGAACGTGATAAACAAACTAAATTACAACTGAACAAAGCTGTGAATTATGTCGAGAAAGGTAGCCTCCTTTTCCGTTCTTCTCAGAATAGTGTTGATGGATATAGTACGGATGGTAGCGGGTTGCATTATTTTTTAACTAGTGGCTCTGGATTGGAGGCGTACACAAAGGAAGAAAATTCAGTTAGATGGTACTGGTGGCAATACAAAGTAGAAGAACGATTCATTATTATCAATATTCCAGAATATTCTCAAAGACATCCACTTACTGTACCATATGACTGTAGACAATATTTTGATGTAAAAACTGAGGGAACCACAAGAGTAGAAAGAATGGAACATAGTAATAGTCATAGTTTAGACAACCTATTTTACAGCCACGTATTTGACCAAATATACAAAGATGACCAACTTAGATCGAGGTTTCCTAATTGTATATTCGGATTATCTATGCCCGCCAGTGGTAGCATGCACGAAGAAGTGGTACTGGACACGCGAAGAAGTATGGACAGTTTGGAGAATTTAGTGCCACTTCGTTTTCAAAGCTTTGCAATCAACCGCAGAAAAAGTAGAAAAAAAAGCACCAATTCTACCACTAATTCTACCCTTGGAAGGAATAATTCTACCTTTGGAAGGAAAATTGACTTCGAGAAAATGTCTACTATTACTGTCTTTTTAGAGTTTCCTTTGTATTGGGATTATTCTTTCGAGAAAGTATCCGACGATGAAGAAGACAAAAAGAACCTCTTTTTTGAAAAGCTCCGTGATATAAAAAATAAATTAAACACATTTGTAACAGAGAATAGACATTTGAATTTAGATTTTTCAGAATTTCAAACCTGTTATTACCAGCTGGTTAAGATATTAATGTTAGTAACAAACGACAGATCAGACCCAGAGTTAAATCAGTTATACAATAAATATGAAAAGTTATTACATAATGAAGTCAAAACAATAAATCTGTGGTCATTTTTAACAATAACTAATAATCAAGCCAAGTCAAGCCATGCAAACTTATATCAAGCCAATAATAAAGTTAACTCAAGCCAAGCCAAGCCAAGCCAAGCCAAGCCAACTCAAGCCAACTCAAATGAAGCCAACTCAAAAGAACCAACATTTAAGCAATTTGTTCCAAAAGACACGCTACGACTATAAATATTCCTAAATATATAAACAAAAATGAATTATTTCCCGAATTTTTCGGACTTACCTACAAATATTCAGTATTTTCTGATTAGTCTTATTGCCTTATTTGTCCTTTTTCTTCTGTGGATTATATGCAAAATAAAAGATTGTTTTTGTTGTTTTTGTAATATTTTTAAATGCATCTTTTGTTGTAACAGTGGATACAAAAAGATAGAGAATCCTATTTAAGACCTTTATCTAAATATAGAATGCTATTTGATCGTTTTGTTTTTATATTATATATTCTATTTAACTATAATTGGTTATTATTAGGTATAATTTATGATTCCAAAGCACGGATAATTCCAATCATTGCAATTATATGTTCGTTAGTCTCTGTTATAATTGTTACCCTTTTCCAATTGCAGACTGTTATACAAAGGAGCAAACTGAATGAAGATGACCAATGGAGTACGATAACATGGAGTGTTGTGCATATTTTCCTTAGTATCTTATTCTTATTCGATATATTGGAACTAATAAATACACTTGCTATGTTTTTAATTGCTGGAGTTTTCATAACATTTGTTACTTCTACTGTCTTTGTAATGTCATGCCGTATAATTGCCAACTCTAGTGATGTCTGGATTCCCCATGTACACTTAACATGTGTCTGTTTTTGGGTCTTGGTTAATTATTTATATGTCTCTTTACCGACAACTATACCATATTTGACCGTTATACCGGTTATTTTGATGTTAATACTGAGATTATATGAAAATAGCAATAGTTTTCAATATATATTTATGGAAGGTATCTTATTTGCGATTGCGATTGCGCTACATATTTGCTTTGAGACAAACATGATCTCTGTCGAGCATTTTTATCAATTGACGGCCATTACTCTTGTATTAATGATTCTGGTGACACGTCAGTTAAAATCAGTCTTAGTTATTTTTTCTTTGCCATTTATTTTGATTAGCTTTGGATTATACTTTATTGTTTGTTGGATCCTGTGGCAACAACCACCAACCGTGCGGTATTTAACAGACAAATACAACGATTTTGTAAGAATTGAGGAGCTGGTTTTGACTTTGGATGGTTCAGACAATGAAGAGGATTGGAATGAGAGATTATAAAAAGAGTTTTTTGGATAATTGTATTTTACTAAACTTTCATTCTACAAAACTTTCTACATCTGTTTCTGTGATGGTTAAGGCCATAAAACAGAAACTCTATGGGACATAAACCGACATGTTGACACAGACTCTGTAAAATTGATCGTTCCTCTGCAGCTACAAAAATTTCGGGCCAAGTTAGAATTTGTTTTGTGAATTGATGCAAAACGTATTTTGATTTAAATATTTCGAATGCCTTTCGCATCACAAATGTGTGTTTAGCAACGTTCAGGCATTTATGAGTGATCGATTTCCATTCATTACGCCAAAATGTATTAAAATCGTTATTTATATCGATGGTGTCAATATGGTTCTGAAAAGAAGCAATAACTTCAGCTTCCGATGACATTTGTATTTGTTCTGTTCTTCTTTTTATAGACCTATTCAATATATGATTACCATATATTCCGAAATATTTCGAAGATTCGAAATATATACTGAATCAAGTATATATGACATTGTGTAATACAGATATGTTCAATAAACAGGCAGTCTGGATACAAATTGCGTTAACAGGTCATCTTACATTTTTATTATCCTGTATACTTTCTATTCAAGGCATGTCGTTAAAACAAGATCTAATATGGTCTTTAATATTTACTGTAACATCTATTATACCATGTATTGTGGCAGAACATGGGTTTTATAACATAAATATCGATACAATGGTGACTATCTCACACTATATAGATTCGACTACTGATATATTAGTAGTTATTGGTTCACAAATTACAATAAATTGGTTCAACATTTGTTTGATCACCATTGTTGGGATTAGTAAACAAAAATTACCCGTCAAATACACCCGTTGGTTTCTTCTGGTTGGTTTAATACATGGTTATTCATTCTTAAGCGTTTTAATTCTATGTCGTCTGTTATTACAGTACAAGCAATTGACGTTTTTAAATCAATGTATAACAAACACGCATGCCACAATCTTTTTAAAAAAAAGCGTAGGTTGTAAAACGTTGAATATACTGGTGGAAGGTTACATATTATGGCAAATGCGATGTTTACATCGGTTTCCACATCGGTTGCGATATACACCACTGTGCTTTGCGTTTATTTCAATCTGTTCCGCTATAGTCTACTGTTATTATTATATAGCAGACACCAAAACATCACAAAAATCAGTCATCCAAGAGATGACTGATCATGGTATACATCCTTCATATAATGCTATCCTGCAGTGTGAGAGTTGTAAAAAGTGCTTAACCAATATAGATGTAGAGGAACCTATACGAACAAACGTTTATTCAGATGAGTATATATAATTTTGAAAATCTTTAATAATTGTCTTTTATAGAACTAACAAAAAAAATATTTCTTACTTATATCTTATCTATAACAAAAAACACCAAAACATGGGCCTATAATACCTCTTGTTCTACATAACTCTTCCATTTTAGCTTCAAAATGAACATTGTTTTCTGAAAATGTAAAAAGTGGATAATTATAAGTGGAGTCATCACCAACTTGTTTTAATAGTTCTAATTCTTTTTGATTATATAATACTCTATTAGAACGTAGTATACCCAAAACATCACGTTTATTTCTTTTCATAAATACAAACAGTGATTCACTATTCGTATTTTTCAATGTATTAAACGCGGCTGTCAAAACAGGAGATTCGGTGTCAATATTATCAATCATATATTTACCAAAAAGGACAGTTATATCTTGAACTGTTGACCTTGAATCTGGATGGGCAACGATAAAAACTGTTTTGTCATTTTTTTGAATCATTTGTCTTGCTATAATTTGAATTCTTTCAACTTGCATTGAGTGTGACATCGAATGTGTTTTAGTTATGGAAATATATACATCGATCTCAGGATTTTGGTAGCGAAGCGTGAAGAGATTTATCTATGACCTAATGGTTTACTGTTAGGGTTTTTAGTATACAGAGACTGGGCATGAAAGTGTTCCTCAAGCGAAAGCGCAAATTCCTCCCATTTAATTAAGTGAATATTCTCTTCTCCCGTTTGGATTTTCTCCATCTCTTCAGTAGGAACTGTATTCATTTGATATAAAGTATTTGTTGAATAAGTACTTTATTTTAGATCGGTGCCGAATCCATAAAATTGCCTATTGCATATGTTGTACCAAAAAATAGTTTGCAACTGGACATCGAAATTAATATATGAAAGTAATCAAGAAAAAAAATCATCAATATTTTGTTGTATATAAGTGTTAAGAATATTCGATATTCGATATGTCGGACTCAAACGATAACTCCGATAACTCCGATGACAATTCATCTAATCATTCAGTCAATGATAAATTCGATGACGAAGATAATGACACCGATGAAATGGACAAATTAGATTCATTCGAACTGCAACTACCCGCTATCCAAATGCATTTGCGCCAATTAATAGAAATAGATCGAATATCGAATAAGAAAAAAATAGGTGAGAAATATGAAAGATATATTAATGCACCGCCCACAGATGATGAAGCATCGGCCACAGAAGAAGATGATGATTCGGACACAGAAGAAGATGATGACGATGATGACGATGATGGTGACGAAGATACTGATGGAGAATTATCAGACCTAGTCCAGGAGAAGGAAAAACCTAATCCATGGTCAGAATTGACTAACTTCGACGCTAAATCAGACGGAAAGGAACATTTTGATGCCGAGACTTATGGACAAAACATTAGTATGACACGAGATGCTTACAAAAAATGGAGAAAACGCGACAAAGAACTATACTGGCCAGATCTGACAAAAACTCTAGATTTAATTGACGAATGGAATCAGAAACTTATTGGTCATCTCGAAGGAATACACCATAATGCGATGACTCCTTATTTTGTACACTTATTACCAGTGAAGAGAAGAAATAAGGAGAGTAATCATGGTATAGATCAAGAAAGTGCAACATTCATAAAGACATTAAAGCAAATGGACAAATATACGACATTAAGGTATCCTGCGCGTTTACTTATGTGGAAAGAGAGGAATTCCAGAAGGGCCCGAACCAAAAGAGGTTTTTATAAATATAAACAATGGTCAGTTTTAGACAGAAATGGGAGTGAACTAGAACCTCCGAACCATCCGGGCTGGATTCCAGAAATTAAAAAACTTCCACAACTGTGGGTAATAGAAGAGGAAGTTCGAATGGTGAAACAACCTCCTTATCTATCTACCGAAACGTGGGCCGAAAATATGGCAATTTGGCTCTGGGAAGATGATGAGCATGAATATGATCCGCAGATTTTGTGTTCAGTGAAAATAAGAAAAGGTGAGATCTTTTTTTCTCAAATTAATGATGTTAATGAGACAGAACATAATAAGGTGCTTAATTTAATAAAATTAACTGATAAGACAGTGTGGACATTTCCAGTTATAGAAAGACTTTTTGGGGCGGAATCACCTATTCAAATATTCGTGGATCAATTTAGTGTAAACCCCAGTAAACAAGAATTAGGTATTACAGAAGACAAATGGGTTAATGCACGAATAGCTTATGGTGAAGACACTGCCCATGAAGATACTCATTGGATTTGGTTAGAATTTCCAGGTTATCAACTGGATCCACCAGATTATCAACTGGATCCAGTTGAGCCGGAAAATCAAACGTCAGATCAAACATCAGAGGAGGAGGATGAGGATCTTTCAGGTGATAGAGAGCTGGAAAAGGGAGCAAGAAGAATTAATCTTTATTATTTTCATGTTCGGCCATATTCTACTAGTGGCAGTACTATTGAGGGCAGTAATAGTGATGATAGTGAAGATGGTTGTGATTCGGATACTGATTCGGATGAAGAGCGTAATAACACAAATGTTTATGATGATGACAGTGATTTTATTGATGAAGTCGTTGAATATGACGATGAACATGGCAGTGATGACGAACTCTTACCTATTAATGATGGTAGATTAATGCGTAACTGTCAGAGTGTTAATAACGCTTACAGTGATGCAACTGACATACTACCTTTATTTGAAGGTCGAGTAAATGACCAAACCTATACACAACTTCAAGATAGTGATTTATTGTTCTCATTCAATCAGTTACTTGAAATGGAAGATTATAACGGGAGTGACTTACTAAAATATGCAGTCTCAAAAACCCAAATAGAGTCAGTTATGAAGAATCTTAAAGTTCTGAAACAAAAAGTAATAAAAATTACAAAATCAACAAAGACAAAGAAGGAGAAGGAGAAACGAGAAAGTTATTCGGAAGAAGAGCCTGAATCTGATATAGAGGGCTCTGGAGATGAGTCTGAGGAGGAGGTCTCTGTCGTACCCACGCCCAATCCTCGGAATGAAAACATTTACACTCGAAAGGGAAAAAGAGCAGCGAAGGCAGCACGTAAGTATAGCGGTATTCGTAGTAAAGTCCTTCTATTACAAACTGCTTATTTCCGTGCTAAAATCAGAGGAACATTGATAGATCGAACTACAACAAATGAAGGGTTTACATTACTAAGAAAAACAATGCAAGATCACTATACGAAGCAACAAAACTTAGCACGTGATGAAGCCAAGGCAACTGCCAAAAATGAAGGAAAAAAATTTAATGCAAGGTATTTTAAGGATGACTATCAGAATATAATGGATACCATGCTATCCTACGAAAATAATTGGCGACTCACTTTCCAGAAGGTTATTAAGGAAGAAAACCAAATATATAATCCTTGTGTTTTAATCAATGATAGTAATACTTATAACCTGTGGAAGTTGGCTTCTGAAGATGATCTTATTGATCCAAACGATCCGGAATCGTATAAACCGGAATCGTATAAAACCTATAAACAAATACTTGCTTTCATAGCGAGCAATCTAATGTATTGGCGGGAAATATTAATAGGACAAGTCTTTGACAGACAAAATACTGAGACAGAAAAACCCTTTCCTACACTAGAAGTGGATGCATTATTTGAGCAAACCTGTAGGCAAAAGATAAGCGGATGGCCGGTAACTCTTCAATCGGTAGCATCTGACGGCAATTGTGGTTTATCTAGTTTCATTGGAAGTATCGGTCTAAATATCAGTATCGATAATTTACGTGAACAGGCTATTCAACAAATAACAAAGTGGCTTACCACGACTCAAAGCCGGACAGAGTTATTTAGGTCACTAGGAATTTTTAAATATATAAGTCTGGTTACAATGGAAGATAATGATTTTGTGGACTTATTTTTGAAGCAACTAATTGCTGTTGAAAAAAGGATGCGAATAGGTCTGAACAAACGTTTTATTCGATCTTGTAACTGGGCAACGTTAGAGGATTTACAAGTTTTGGGTGTTATTTACCAAGTCAATATCCGTGTATTAAGAGAAATGGGAAATGAAATGAAATGGATAAATGTCTATAACTGTGGCTCGCCCCAAATAATTTACCTATTTCATAGTGGTCAACATTTTCAATATTTACAACCGACTGGCGAGTTCTTTAAAGATCCTGCTCCAGAGTTTATTACAGCTGATTTTTATTCTTTTTATCAATTAGAAAAACGGGTTCCTAAGCAAAATCTCGATAAATTTATGAACAACTCCCAACAAGTTCAGCAGACAGACAAACAGATAAAACAGACCCAGATTCTTATCATCCTTGCGGAGAAGCAGGCGGAACTCCAGAAAGCAACAAACGAACAAGATAAAATAAATCTCCAAGCAGAGATCGACAGTCTGCAACAAGATTTCGGGCGCAATGAATGACGTAACTGATGCATTTGTCTGGTCATGAATACAGAAGGCGAATATGTTAACAATAGAACGGAATAGAATACTAATATAACTGGATCTAAATAAAAACACGTATAAGACTATTTAAGTCGTTTTGGCAGCATTGTATAATGTCATCAATCGAAGATTTAGCGAGTGATGTTGGTTTAATACCCAGAACTAATGAATTTGATGATTTTACAGCGGATGTCTTTGCAATCTTAAATTATGGCTGTTCTAATAAGATTGACCAAGACTGGATTCGAAACCTTTGCCAACAATCACAATTAGCTATTGCCACTGATGTTTTAAATCAATGTCAATCGGATCGTAAATTACAATCGGATCGTAAATTAAAATGGTGGGAAGAGTATTACAATAAGAATGTTGAAAAGGTTCTACCTTTTCAACAAATACCAAAAGGCCGACAATTGCAGGAACAATTACCAAAAGGCCGACAATTGCAGGAACAATTACCAAAAGGCCGACAATTGCAGGAACAGCGCCGTGCATTATTATACGAATCGCAATTGTCACCTGTTCGCGGGAATGTTCGTCCAGAAATGAATTTACAATTTCCAACGAAACGTCCGGAGGGTGTCCAAACTTTCCGTAGTAAGTATAACTCTTCACCCGCAGTGCCAAGAAGTCCAAGAAGTCCAAGAAGTCCAAGAAGTCCAAGAAGTTCAAGAAGTTCAAGAACCGCAGTGCCGTCGTGGCCAAGAAGTTATGAAAGTTCAAGAAGTTATGGAAGACCAAGAAGTCCAAGAAGTCCAAGAAGACCGACCAGACCAAGAAGACCAAGAAGTTATGGAAGTCCAAGAAGTTATGGAAGTCCAAGAAGTTATGGAAGTCCAAGAAGTTATGGAAGTCCAAGAAGTCCAAGGCGTAGAAAAAGAAGACGTCGTTAGTAATTATAATAAATATAATAACTATTTTATTAAACCTGTGTATATATGAGTCGTTTTGTTCTGTGCCATGGGTTCTTTTTTTTCGCGATCTTTACCATTACAAACCAGTTTACTTGAAGAAGAAATTATATTAATGTGTGGTGATATTGTACTTGTTCAGTCTTCTGATTTAGAAATATGTATGAATGGTCATATATTTGCACACGTTGCAATTGTTTGTTTTGATGGGTTTGAATCCTATGCCTTTCATGATGGTAATTTTGAAAGACTTTCCGAATATATTGCCCGACATGAACAGATTCAGATCCGGTGTATTTCGCGAGCTATCTCCTCAACTGTAATAGTAAAAGCATGTAAAGTTGTACAGGATGTTTTAATGGTTTCCAATGTCAACATTAATGAGAGAGAAGCACTTACAGTTTCAATGGTACTACGGGAACTTTGCTTATTAACAACCAATTTGTTATCGCCTCATCTATTTGCAAATGTTTACCTTCCTAGTCATGGTGATTTGATAGTATTCCGTAGAAGTTAATTAGAATGTAATCAAAAATATAAGAATTTGTTTTTTTTTTATGGTATTTAAAATTTAAATGGTGTGACATACTTGGCTGCCTCTACTTTAATGTTTGTATCACCGGATGTCTGGACTAAATCTACTGTTTTGAATACGTGTTTCATTGATCTGGTAGCTTGTTTTTGTGCTGGGGTTACAGTTTGGTAGGAACCAGCTTTATTTGAAGCAAATGCATTACCTACTTTTGATCCAGCAACATTTAATCCAATAAAAAAATAAGCAATCAGTCCTGTCATCCAAACAGCATTTAATTGTTCTGCTTTCAAAGTAAATGGGAGTAATATAATGTATAAATATAAAGTAAGATTCAGGACATAGGTGAATAGAATTGGCGGCTTATAGGCATTCAGATTGCCCATATTGCCATAGCTTCCGTATGCTCTTTCCCATGATTTGGTAGCTGCTGTTGATACTGGAGTTGAGCGTCCATCTGTTAACTCGTGTTGATAGTCAAGGAGTTGGTAGAAACAGGCCTCCATTACATTCATGCCAGTTCTTTCACCGTTTTCAGTACTTAGGGCTAGTATTTTTTGAATCTCTTTACCAGCGTTTGTTGAAATAAATGGTATCTCTTCATACTCTGTAAATTGTAAATCGAAAGTTTTGACCCTTTTTAAATCCACATGTCCACGAAAGGAATGTTTGCAAATAAGTGGTAATGCGATAAGAATATGAAAAATGTTTGTAATCTCTTCCTTGGTATTTTGACCAACTTTAGCTTTAGTAAAGGCGATCACATCCCATCCATATGACATTACATCACCAGTAAATGCGTTGTAATTATTTAAACAGGCTGCATTTTTACCTAAAGCACCCGATAATGTCATTGACAATAAGAATGTTAAAGCTCCTGCCAGAGTACCTGAAATGTATACAGTGTCAAACCCTACTGTGGTGGCTTCTTGTTCAATTGCGCCGCTTGAATCAAGTTTTTCTTGAACACCCCATATCTCAAAATAATAAACAATAAATGTCCATACACATTGTACTACAATAATAGTAAATGCAGTCAGGTCAGCAAGGGGTGGTAACCAGTGAAATGGTGAGTACTTCGGTTTACCTAAAGAAGCCCAGCTATTCGTAATTTGTTCACAAAAACTTTCTTTTGAATCTTTTGACATTTTTGTATATTGCAATTATATCAGTTACTTATATATATAGAAACGACCAAATCATACTACATACATCTCTCCACTGCCTCGCCACTGCCGATTTTTTTTTTCTAAAAACTTTGATGTTCTGGAACCAAATCGAATAGGCTCCATTTCCACATATGTAGAGAATATATTTACGGAAACATCGAATTTCTTGTTTGGTGTTTCCGTAAATATATTCTCTACATATGAGGAAATCTGGGTGTTTGGACAAACTCATCAGTATTCAAGTTTTATGGTTTTTTTTGAAACAAACCTTTGCTAGCGTGAAACTGAAAGTATTTTAACATAGTCTAAAATGTAATAGGATTTACGTTTAGTTAAATAAAGATATATAAGTACAGACTGATTAAATGAATATGTCAACAGTTACCGGTAAATTAGTGATCTCGGAAAAAGATCAGAGAATAATATTACAAAATTGGGCAGTTATTAATATAGTGATTACCACCATTTATTTGTATACAATGTCTAGTGAAGTTGAAGAGACTGAAATCAACACTTATATCTGTTTTGCTATTCTCTCAATCTTATTTCCATTTATTCTTTTACAATTATGTCTGAAATACAAATCAGAGTCTCTGACTGTATTATACAAATATATGACCTATATTGGAGTGGTATTCAATATAGTGAAGTGTATGAATACAATAGTAGAGCTATCCAAAATCGGCAATTTTTGTTTAGACTGTTTTGATAATCAAAACAAAACATGCACTTTAAATAACAATGGAACAGTGGTTGATATAACCAGAGACCAGTGTCAATACTCCATTTCAATGGCTTGTTTCTTAGTATTGCTTTATGCAGCAATGATTTATGTATCAATACAAACACTACGGTGGTTACATATGCACCAAAGGCAAAAAATATTTACTACTGTTACTATTAATAGAGGAAGTGTTCCGGATATTGAAGCAGATATTCCGGATATTGAAGCAGATAATTCCATACCATATGTAGAGGAAAAATCACAATATGTACCACCGTCACCGGTGGTTAATAATCCACTAACACCGGCGGTCGTTGACTCAACGTGGTCTCCGCCTGAAACGGTAAATCTACCGGTAATAGAGGCATCCGCTCCAGCAGACCCCAGCGGAATAGCGGTGGGAATTAGAAACTAGAATACATAATTATTATTTATTTATTATTTCTCTATTTATCTGTTTCTAAATCTAGACCAAAAACCAAAACAACATAAATTAGTTGACAACTCTTTCTCTTTAGTTATGATTTGTCTACAACTTGGACATGTGCTACAGAGACCCTTTTTTTTTTGACAATCTATCCACTCTTCTATACAACGTTTATGAAAGAAATGTCTACAGGACAGTTTCAGTACACTGCTTTGTTCCATCTCAATTAAACAAATCTGACATTCTACTTCTAATAATTTAAATGGATGATTATCTGCCATAACAAAAAATAGAAAGAGCAATAAATACTCCGTTTATTTGGCTACCATTTGTTTACAAGTCATTACAAATTGAGAGGTGGTACCATTATATTCGGTTTTTAATGCCCAGCATTTGGTAACTGGATGAGGCAGACTCATTTGTTGTAAAACTCCCTGCCAAGTTTGTGCTAATGGTTCATCATTAATATGGGTAACTAACATTCCAGCATGGAGCGCTTCAGTAGCATAAGCAGGTGATTCTGGCGACACTGCTTCTACAACTACTTGAAATTCATGATGGCGTTTAGGTGAGAGATAGTCTAATAATTGAAAGGCTTGAACATGTTGTAAACGTAGAGGTGTAAATTGAATTCCCTGAACTTGAGCTTTCATTTTTGATTCATAGATACCTTCATCACAAAAACTATAAGTCTGGCGAATGTGGGGCAATTCTTCGTAGGTTGGTGCTCTATTTCTCATTTCAATTTTCATTAAACCTGCATCTTTACGTAAAACATATAAAGATATTTGTTCACCAATTTGTGTATCATTGCACAAATCTGTTAGAGACAGCGGTAAATCTCTTTTGACAGAGTACCAAGTACCACCCGGTGAAAGCTTGGCAGTAGTTATTTTATTTTGAAATTTGTAAATGAGATCTCCTTCAAGTCCACCAGCTAAGGCATACAAAGAAGTGGGTGCAATCGACGTCACAATAACACCGCCAGTAGCTGCAAATTGACCATTCTTTCCTTGTGGACATTGGTAATGAACTAGAACGTCCGGTGTAAAAATTGGATGGGAAGTAATACCAATTTGTGGTGAGTGAATATGAGAAGCTACCGGTGGTAAAATCCGTACTACAGAAGGCATTGTTTCCGGTAGATGAGTTGCAGTTACTTCTTCTCGCAATTCTTCCCATTTTCTTCCTTCCTTCCAGTCACACAATCCTTCCCAGTCATGATTTTTGGCAAATGATAATAAGTGTGTTAGTAATTCCGGGCCACCCCTGTTCATATGACTCTCTGTTGGTGAGATGACATGACGGTGAAGCCATTGTGGTACAGTAAGTGAAATCCCTCGGATATCTCCACCAAGTTCATAACTATCAAAGACTGCTGCCAATTCCGTCGAAGAAAGCATTTCTTGTTCTTCAGGTGTTAAGTGATCCTGTAAGGCAAAAAGTGAGGCACGTGACCCTTCTTTGGCTGGCATACCTTTGGACATTTGAACAACCATAGAATGAATAGCTTGCTCTTTATTATATCGCTCAAGTAAGGGAGTCATTAAGACTGGCAATGTCATATGAACAGTATTTGCATAGATAAACCCGTTCTCACCTTCCACATTGGCCCCTGTTAATTTGAATGTATTGATACCAATTAATTGGTAACGAGATGGTTCAAAATAATGAATACCGGGGTAACTTTTTTCAGGCGCACCTGGAACCCGTTCCGGTGACCAGAGTAAAGGGCCACCAGAATTACCACCATTAATAGCAGCACCCGATAACCCACGGATTTCATTTTGCATATGAACAACACCTTGATAGTCACCCGTGGTAAACTGTTGATCGATTAAACCGAGAGGATGACCAACTGCATGTACCTTTGTACCGACACGTAATTGATCCGAGTTAGCAAAGGATAATGCAGGGATATGATCCAGTTCATAACGGTCATATAATGTCCGTTTTAACCATTGCATTACTGCTGGTTCGACTTTTAATAATGCTAGATCACGGTCATGACTGAGTGAAACTACGGTAACAGGGAGTGCTTGGTGTTCAAGATAGGTAGTCATGATTTTGACGACTGGACTGTTGGTTATGACATGGGCATTGGTTAAGATTAAACCTTCTTCTTTGATGTTAACACCGTCAACTTTCAAAAAGAACCCGGTTCCGATTGCTTTGCCCCCTCCACCGGGCCCCATGTGTGCAGCTATAATTCTTAATACTTCAGGTAAGACCATTTCTTTTTTAGAAAGTTTACATCTTTATATACGTCGAATATACTAAAAAAAAAATGGTCTTAATAGAATATATTATTTTTGGCCCATACTATTTATATTACATAAAAGTGCAAATCGCTTGTTTAAGATGTGGTTACTACTACGTAATTGGGAGATAGAGAGACTCAGATCTAGCATTCTCCATCTAGAAATATACCCAGCCGAATGAGTTGCTTTCATATCAGCAATTTTGGTTAGAATATTGTTAATATCTTTGATTGCATTCACAACATTACCACTCGCTGTTTTTAACGGCTCTTTGTTACAATTCATAGCCACAATTGTCGCTTCGATTGTTTTAATAGTAGCTGACAAGTCTAACTCGATAATAACAGACTCTAGTGACTCATGAGAAACAGAAGAGGTCGTTAAAGAAACAATCAGAGAAAGAGTAGAATTCACAATTGGTTTTAATGTAGTAGACATTAGAATATTTGAGGCATTAGTCGCAAGATACATAAGACCCATTGACTGCATTTTTTAGATCAGAAAAAAAGAGATGTTTATACTGTTATTTAAAGGCAGTTAATTCAACTTTCTCTTCTAATATCTTAACTATTTTTTTTTGACCAAGTTTATGTTTTATTACAATAGAAACGATTAATCCGTTCGAGATCAAAACTATAATATCTTCAATAATTCCTCCAACTATTGGAATACAGTAAGATAGAATTACACCGAAAATTGAAAAGAAAGACAACAATAAATAGGTTTGTTCCTGCATTTCAATTATAGAAAAGACCATGTTTATACTTAGAAAAGAATTTCTGAATTGGGTTTTAATATGCTAAATTATGGTCAAAGTTTTTAAAACCTTTAGTGAAAAAATATTCTTCTACAAGTGCTACATCCTCGACTCGACCAAGCATCTTCTGTAAAATAAATTCTTGAAAGTCCTCTTTTGTACAATCAGGGTTATAAGTGGTCAATATTCGAAATAACGAAGCAGAACAGAGACAGTGTTTTAAAATTGGCGCGATTTCACAACCTTCCTCAACACAATGCTTGACACCTTCTGTCCACTTTTGTCGGGCTGCAATCTCTACACAATAGTCAATGTTGTATTTTGCTGTAAACCGTGTCCAGATATGCATATTCCGAGAATTTGACACGAAATCACACAGGTTGGGAGGGGTAGGCTTGGTTTCCCAAATAAAATCGAATAACTCATTAGAAATTGATGAAAAATCAACAAAATTCCAAATTCGAGTTGTAAAAGGGATAACTGAATGATTCTGAAGCCATCCTAAATCATTTCGCATTACCGCTTGTCGACAGTTATCTCGATAGATTTTGCACAGTTCCTTATCACAGTAGATAGATTCGGTTACACACAAAGGTAATTCCAATATTTCATATTCCATAGTTGTTAACCAATTATGGATCCAATCATTAATATATGGTTGGTTGCCTAAAAAATCAGCAGCTTTAAGAGATTCAATAGTTAGTGTAGTGCCAGTAATTAAACTTATCTGCTCTACAGTTGCCGTTATTTCAGTTATCTTAGTACTAATCTCAGGATTCAAAAAATCATTAGTTGACATTGTTAATCATACTAATCAGTTATATATATATATAACAATGAAATAGGTATAACATATTTTAATACATAATTTAGTATTAAAGTTTTTAGTATTAAAGTTAGGTATAAATAATCAAATATAATAGAAATATTTGCAAAGTTAATTTATTAAGAATATATTTATTGTAACGGATTATATGCTGTATACTGTTTTACTTCGTTTCTGTGGTTGCTTTTGACGAGAATCCGTTTGTTTTTTTTCCCTTTGTTTCTTTTTTTAAAAAAACATATTGTCGTTTCAAATTGTCATGTTTTTCTCTTAAGTCTTCTACTCTTTTTATTGTGTCGTTCGTTCGATCATTTCTTTCTCGAAAAGTTTTTTTGTGTTCTGCTCTTCTCTTCATTTCCTCTTTTTGTGAATGAGTGAGTGACTCACCTTCATGTTTCTGATATGTACGGAATAGTCTTGCGGCTTCTTCCCTTTCCCGTACTATACTTTTTAGAAGTTCTTCTTCTTTACGTATTTCAGCACGTAGTGTAAGTATTTCTTCTCTTAGACCGGAAATTGATGTAGAACCGTCGGCACTGTCAGCAGTTCGTCTTTCTTTTCTTGTTGGTCTTTCTTTTTGTCTAAAAGACAATCGGGCCACTATTTTCTTCTTGCTCTTCTGTCTGGCGGCCTCGTATTGTTCTTCCACAGCATTTTGACTTTTTGGTGATAATTGCGTCATTAATTTCTGCGTTGATTTTAGAGTCATTACTGGTAATTTTAATGACTTCGTTTCAAGTTGTTGAAATAGAAGACTCCGTGTTTCCTTTAGTTTTAAAAATTGACGAATGTTATCACTGAATTCACTGAGATGCTTTTGTGCCTCCAGTTTTACATTTACCATGGTGTCATCAGAAAAAATGTTACCCAAACTATTATAGTCTTGTTGAAACTCAGACAAGGAATTCAACAAAAAAACTTTCTGTTCTGGAGTAATCCCGTGTCCATTTTCTATCTGTTCCACTAGAGCCACCACTTCGTTAATGCTCAGATATTTTTCCGTAATAAGGCTCTGATCGCGCTTGTATTTAACATATTTGACACTCCCGGCCGCAACTGCAAGAATTCCTCCAGCCAATTTGACACCTATTGGCACGTTTTCATACAACGTTTTAACCATATCAAAAATTGCCGAAGATCCCGTTTCTTGCTCAGCTGTACCAGGCCCAGATCCCGTTTCTTGCTTAGCTGTATCACCCCCAGATGTAGTTGAATTGACTTTCTTAGTTTTTTCACCCCCAGATGTAGTTGAATTGTCTTTCTTAGTTTCACCCCCAGATGTAGTTGAATTGACTTTCTTAGTTTTTTTACCCCCAGATGTAGTTGAACCGCCTTTAGTTTTTGCACCCATAGATGTTTTATCGATTTTAGGGATGTTTTCCATATATATTACATTATTGGGATCGATTGATGAAGTACCTACAGTTAATGCTAATTCTTTTTTCTTTCTTGGTGATATAGGACTTGGTGCTCGTTCTTTTGATGTTTTTTCTTTTGCTTTTTTTGCTTCTGATGAAGTTTGTATAACAATGCTTGATTTTTTGGTTGTTTTGGCTGTTTGATCTGTTTTATCTGCTGGAAGTAGCTTTGCTTTTCCACTAGTTGTTACTTCTCCATCAGTTGTTACTTCTCCACCAGTTGTTACTTTTCCACTATTTGTTACTTTTCCACCAGTTGTTTCTGTTTCACCAGTTGTTTCTGTTGCCCCAGTTGTTTCTGTTGCACCAGAGTCTAATGCACTATAGTCTACTGGTAAATTGTATGTTACTTGGTCACTATAGTTAGGAAGTGCCCCTCTCTGATTTTTTCCTAGCTCGTTGAATTCAGCTTGTACAAAATCTATACTCGCTTCTACCTGGATAGGTGTTGATCCATCTACCTCACTTAATTTTTTTCTCAAGATATCAATATCCTTCTCTGTATCAACATACAATGTTGGAGCTGCCACGCCCCCAACAGGAGTGTTTGTAACCGCGATATAATCTACTCCCTTTACTCCTTCTGGTTTGACAAAAAGTTGCCTTGTATCGTCGGTGCCACCTCCCGCTGCGGCTGCACTTCCAATAAGGGCCAAAGCTCCTGCCAACCAATCCATAAAACCTTCTGCTTTTTCAAAGTCGTGTTTCCCTTCTGCTTCTTCAAAGCTGTGCTTTTCTGCTGTCAGAGGTGTTTGGATTTTATTAGCAGTGTAATGTACATGTGTTTTACGTACACCCTTTGTATTTGCAGTTTTATAGACCGGTGTTTGCTTTACACTGGTTGATATTACACTAGTATTTTTACTTTCAATGTCTTTTTTAGTATTACGCAATAATGACATTTAAATATAAATAAGGTTTATTTATACTCTACTTTTTTTGTTTTTAAAATAAGTTCATTATTATTTTGCTATTTTTTTTATGTAACTCAACTATCCATAGTATTCTTAAAAAGCTATTCCCCAAATAAATAAGATAACAAAAAGAAGCAATATTAGAGCAAAAATGCCTCCTAGTAATGAGACAACCAGTGTAGACCAGGATGTCTTTGCTTCTTCTGTACTGTCAATACATTCAAACGATCCTTCTAAGTTGTGACAGGTTGTGGTATCATCACATGTGTCTGTCATTTCTATGCATTCATCAATATCGCTACATACTGCATCTATAGCAGCTGGGGTTGATACAAAACCGGGTGGACACACACACGTGAACCCATGCGAGTCTTCTAAATCTTGGCAAACTTCTGGAGCAACACAATTATGTGTACCAGCTTCACACTGTGTTGCATGTTTTAATGGATTGTCGATATGTTTTTGTACTAAATTTTTTGTTTTTTCTGAAGTAGAAAGTGTAATTAATATTGTGCACAAAGTGATGAGTTTAAATAATTGCATAATATTTTAAATTGTTGCCTCTTTTATATTGCCAAATAGTTCGTCTGAACAATTACATAGAAGAGCAAGAATCCAACTTGATATAAACGCCTTTAGCAGGTACTTGTCAGCTAAATATAAATGGATACTTTTTTTTTTACATATGATTTCAACTAAGCTTCTAGTTTTTAAATAAAATATATTTTATAAAAAGTTTTTAATTGTTAATAAACGAGGGTGTAATTTGGTGGGGATTCTTAATTTCCATTGGAAATAGTGATTGAGGACACCCCACTCCACCTTTTCTGTTAATTTAAATCGTTTCATATTCAAATTTAAGATGGTAGGGTCTACATATACTTTAAAAAGTAAGTATTTGCTTTGTCTATTATAAATCTCCTGTGTCCGACAATTAAACAAATGTTGATATAACATCTCTTTACAGTCTGACGATCTCTCAATACCAAATAAGTTATAGTTACATTCTTCGCAACATTCTCTTACTGCTGTATCCGCAGCAGAGTGATCAACAGCATCCGTTTTACCCCCTATGTCCTCATATTTGCCATTACAGTGATTCAATAAATATAGTTCTCTACCATACATATCGGTGGTTATAATTAAAATACCAGCAGCTCGTATAGGGTTATTGGAGTTATTATAGTAAAACGTAGGTCTGAATGACATTGATCCTCCGGTTGAGGAAGTATATATACTCCAATTTAGAATAGACTATGGTTTTAGATGCTTTTTTCTCTCTCTTATCTATCTACAACCCTAATTCGAATCTCGCGATTGTTTGATTAACCTCTGTATTAAATCTTAATTTACAATGTCCCATCCGATGATAGGGCATATTTACAATGACTCTTGCTGGTATACCGCGGGATTTGGCCCATCTCACTGCAGTTGCAGTTGTAATCATATAACAATTTTTTTTAAAGGGTAATCCACGACAAAGACTACAAAGTCCGATACCAAAAACATTAGCATTTGTAGATTGACCACAGCCTTGACAGGTACCCCATGTCATAGCTCGAACTGCTGCTGCTTTCCAACTTAAAACACCGGCCTGATTGCGAGAACGTCGGGTTAGTTGTAATTGATTTTTTCCAAATTTTTTCCAAGTTAACCATTTTGTCTGACTGCCCCACATTTTTAAATAAGTAAATATTAAACGTTTAGATCGCCATGATAAAGTCGTTTTTCGACGTTGTAAATGATAAATAACCCACTGTTTAGTAATAGGGGCAATTCTATTGTGGAATTTCATAAATTCTCCAATTTTAAAGATAACATCCATGTTTAAAATAACCACCATTTTTGTATATTTAATATTAAGACTTGAAATTAATTTTAAAATATGATTCAAGTATTTTACTATCCGAAGCCATATTTTAATATATTTTAATCATATTTTATCAAAAACTACATATATATAACATATAATACAAACTACTTTTGCTCCCCTTTTTTTTTGGATGATTGTTATTCGCAAAAGTGTTCTACCCCCCACCCAGCCCGTTTTGACTACCAAAACGAGTAGTGACGACCAAGTGACTACAGCAGTTGTATTTCGAGGATTATCAAAAAAAAAAAGAAAAAGAAAGGGAACCACAAAACAGGGAACCACAAAACCTATTCTGAAACAAGTCTCTCCACCTTCTAAAACACCGGTGAAAAAAATGAAACGACGTATATTGAAGATTGTAAAAGAACCAAGAAAAATACATTTTGGGTTTGCAACAACTCAATTAATCGAGACTGTTATCCAAGATCCCTGTCATCTTCCCTCTGAAATATTTTCTTTATCCAAAACTATTGTTGGGTTTAGATTAAATCGTCCTGTCTATGCAAATTGTGATGAAAAAAAAAAATCTACTATAGGTCATAGTGGATTATATATGCCAATTATATCGGAATCACCAATATGTCTTTCACAATTTCATACTCCGCACACTGAATCCTTATTTGAGTTGGCTCATCGTTTATTAATTCGTTTATGGTCTCAACCTAAAGTCCTTCTACAATCAAGTGATCACGAAATAAACAACTTTAAAACAGTCTATATCGGTAAATCGAGTAGTCCGGGTGGTAAAACAGCAGTGCTCATGGATTGTCAACATATGGGTGAAGTAGTCGTGGTAAAACGAGCTAGAGACAGAACAGAACAGCTGAGAATGGCATTAGAAGCATTGATCCATTTACAAATTGGCCATAGTCATCCCAAATTAGTGCCAAAATTACATTTTATTGGTTTTACACCTGGTCGAACATTAGTGCTTTGTTCACAACAATTAAAAAGTCTGTCTGTCTATACCTTTATGGTTAAAAGGGTGACGATTGGTAATTATCAACATAAACAATCGCAAATGTTGCAGACAATGGCAACCAAAGTCTGTGCTGCTTTTATTAAGGTTCAAAAAGCAAAATTTACGCATCGAGATTGTCATACTTCCAATGTATATTATAACTGCGAAACGAATGCTGTCACATTCATTGATTTTGATTGGTCGTCGATAGTCCACTCTGGTCAAATTTTAAGCGTGCCCCGTTATTTATATGATACTACCCGTGACTGCTATGGTTCTAATAAAAGTGTCGATTGTTGTATTTTTTTCCGTAGTTTAGTAGACTCGATGTTAGGCATTCGTAAATTAACCCGACTTCCTTTTTTTAAAGTGACATTGGCAGCTATTATGACAAACTACCAAGACGAATGCAGTCAAATGTTGAAGAAAGAATATACCGATGAAAAAAATAAGATGGCAGCTATTCAACTTTATCAAATGTCAACAGAAGATGAGACAATACAAGGTAAATATAAACATAGGTTTGGTATACAACGGTTAAATGACGACAAAGTAGAATTTGAATACCGAATGGGATATTTTGAATGGAAATCGATGAGACCAGAAAATATCATGCAGTTCCTAGAAACAGGTTACTTTTTGGAAGGTAGTGATTTTAGAAAAAAATAAATAGGACATGTAATAAATTGTACTATTCATGCTGAAGTTTAAATATTTATTTCTTTAACATTAGGAAAGGTTCTACCGGTTATAAATTGTATCCCCCAATATAATCCTATCATAAATGTCATTACTAAATCATCTTCACCCTGATCTTTGCCAGAATAAACCACTTTTGGAATATTGTAAGAATCTTTACCTCGAGCAACAATAATTTTACTAAATACTGATAGTTGTTTTCGGAATTGTTTCTTCACTTTTGCCGCTCTTTCATTGGCATCACCAAATGGATTCATACAAACAAATCGATCTGCGTAATAAATTGATTCTTCTGCAAATCTTTCCACCGCGGTATTTGCATAGAGTTCTTTTCTTTTATGAGTTGTCAAAACACCTGGCACACCTTTCTCCATAAGTGAGCGACATTTAGGAATTCTTTTCAACATGTGGGACATATGGCTAGCTTCATGTCCCAAATTTGATTCTGGGATAAAAATAATAAAGCTCTGAGGAAAAGTAGAGCGAATACAACGAACATGTGTTTCTAACAAGGTTCTTACTTGACCATGACCTTTAACTGCATGGCTTTCCATACCACAAATCACGAATTTATTTGTTTGTTGATATGAAGAGACAATCGCCATCTGTGAAGAACCTCCACCATTAGGATCACAAGCAATATAGATCACTTTTGGTGGGGATAAAGATCGATAAGGTGGGCGGGATGCAAATAAATTCAACCAATTCTCTTGAAATATCGAAGCGGTATCGTTTGTTGTTACACCCATGCTTTCGCGAAGCATATCAGCCGAATTATCGCCGTAAATAAGCCGAACCATATCTTGAAAATAAAAAAGGGTTAGTGTGTATAGTGAAGCCTGCGGAAAAAAAATAAAATGGATGATCTTACCTTGTTTAGCACCACTTTTCCACTTTGGTAATAAATGCTTCATATGAGTGCACTGGCTTGGGTTTGCAGAAGCTTTGCAGTCTTCGCAGACCATTTGCAGCTGGATTTGGTTGAATAATTTTTCACCACCAGCGTCAACCATCTCAAACATCATTGAATAGAAATTGGTACTGTCCTGTGGTGTGGAAATACAGATCAAAGCGGTTGTTTCGATCTCTAATAGCGGCACGATGACCTCGTGAAACATTTTGACGCTCCTGAGAAAGTGAAAAGTGAAAAAATGTTAGACAAAAAATAGAATAATGCAAAAGAATAAAACAGAGACTCACATGAATCTTTAAAAAAAATGGGAAAAGGGTTAGTTAGAAAGGGTTAGTTAGAAAATCAAAACAAGTATCATAGGTGAATCGCAAAGTTCTTACGCGGCCTCCTCTAAATAAATGACGTCACCACCTGAAAGGGAAGAAAAATAAAAAGTTAGTAAAAGAATTGTAAACAAATCGGGTAATCAGGTTTACTTACCAACTCCTCTTAGCTTATCTGACCCAGACGGGTAACTGGAGATCTTTCGCACATCAAGTGGATCTTCCCCGTAAATATATAAAATTTCTCCACGCCTTTTGCAACGTGCTCCCCATTCATTGCCGAGGCTGATAATAAAATCATGTACCTGTTCTAAAAGCTTATCACTGGCTCGCTTTCCGGTTGAGAAAATACACTGATTCGAACGCTCAACCGATATCCCATAAGCAGCCACAAACATTGAAACAGCTGTCGTCTATTGAAAAAAAGAATAAAGGGTTAGTTTCAATCAGAGTAAATGCAAGTAGTATTGTTTAACATACCTTTCCGAATCTGCGTGGTGTCAGGCAAAGCGCCTGTTGTTTTAAATTGCTCCAATCATTGTTGCGCTTCAGTCTTGAATTTTTCGACATAAAAAATAAAAAGAGTTAGTAAATGTGTTCAAAAAAAGAGAAAATAAATTACATTCAAAATTTACCTGTCCATATCCACCTGTAAAAAGAAAGAAGAAAGGGGTTAGTTCAATGCAATGATTATAAAACGTTAGTACAGTTAAGTACTTGCCTCGGGGTCGTCCTTGTATAAGTGGAGAGCCACTGCCTGTTGTAGAATAAAAAAGGGTTAGTATCAATAAAGAGTGGTAGAAAGAAGAACATAATAAAAGAAATAATTACCTGGAGAAACGATTCATGGAACTTCTTTTGCATCTCCGATCGCACGTAACCGGGGAATTTATCAAGGTATTTCCTGATATTCGACAGACGAATATCACCGTAATTTTTCGTTTTTGTTTTCATTTGATTTGTGACTGAATCGTAATGAGTTTTGGGGTTTAACGTCACAAGCTGATTTAATGTTTCAGCCTGGTAATATTCGAAGGCATGGACAAGCAGGTTGCGGTAAGAAACGCGGTCTGCCATGGTATAGATAGAAATAAACAAGGGTTTATAGTTAAAATAGATTATTTTTAAAGATTTTCAATGTGAATTTTTAAAGCTTGATCCGCTTCCTCTTCCGATGCAAATGTCCCAATTTTTTTGTTTTTGTATGCTGCTCTGAATCTTTTTCCTCGCTTCCAAATAGACCCTCTTTTTTTTTTAAATGTTGAAACATTAGTACCATTTGCATATTTTTCTAAAATATCATTTGCTTCTCCTTCTGTATCGAAAGTACCTACATATTTGCCTTTGTAAACAGCCCTGTATTTTCCCCATTTTCGTTTGAAAATGGAGCCAGTACCATTCCTCCTTTGTACTATATCTGATAGTATGCGTTGTCCTGTTGTATTGTACTCTCCCAAAGCTTCTTCAGCTTTTTTTTTCGTCAAATACGACCCTATAAAATTTTTCTTACCACCATTGATTTCAGAACCAGCAACTTCCCATTTTCCTTTTGATGTGATGAAACTAATACACCCACCACCCTCAACCGTGTGGTTTTTGGTATTTGCTTTTACACGTTTTTTTAGCTGTTCTTCTGTACACTTAAACCCTGACGCCCCACCGCCCCCCTTTGTGCAATTGTAGCCCTTTTCTCTGTTAAACGAATCGTAGAAGGCAATGTAATTGATTTCCAAATTATCTAAATCTTCCTCGGGTACGTCGTCAATCAAGATTTCTTTGGTGAAATTTTCCCAGCCATGTTTATGGATTGCTCTGCTAAAATATTGTTTTGGTTTTTTACCCGAATCTCCATGATTTTTCATCCGTCTCTTATAATCAATGGTTTGCCCAACATAAACTTTGCCATTAATCGGGTTGGTAATCAGGTAAATGCACCCATTCCTACATTTGGTGTCATCACCATCAACCTGTTCGATCAATGCCTCTGACTCTTCGAATTCCAAAATTTCAGAGTCATCACTCGAAATTCTTGGCCGTTTATCGACACTCACCCCTGAATCTGGTGCCTTTCTTTTCATTTGTTGATTTGCCTCTGTTACTATGATAATTAAAAATGCTATATCAGATCCGTCTTTTTATTTCTGGATTTTTTCCAAAATTCTATTTTTCAGACAAAAAGTTCGGAATTGAGGTACATCTTATAAACCTCTCAATTTCCTCATATGTAGAGAATATATTTACAGAAACATCGAATTTTTGGTTGTGTGTTTCTTCAAATATATTCTCTATATAAAGGACAAGATTTAAGAAGTAATATGTTCTCCCAATTCCGAACCAAACGAAATTTCCACCAAACGAAATTTCCAGCCAATAATAAAAAAACCACTGAAAAAGCCACTGCGTCGGCAAGATCGATCCAAAAAGACACACCTCAGCTCTTTTTTGAGATGGCTGAGGCTGAGGATGACGTCACCAAGTCTGAGGAGGAAAAGAAAATGGAGTCAGCACTGACTACATTGTTATACATGTTTTGGTCAGCTGAAATTCTATGGTTATTGGCAATAATTGTACTTGTGCTGGCTCGACTTTTGGAAGTTAGAGGGTTTTTGCAGCAATATGTGGCATTTGTTTTTCTATGCATTTCAACGGCCTTGCTCATCACAAACTCTGTTTTTCTGTGTCTGGGTCGAGTTCCGGGCCGTGGTCAGTTGTCGAAAGACAACTGTAGTTGTGATCGTCCGTGTTGCATGTCAAAACCTTACACCATCGCATCGACTGCATTGATCTTACCGAATATTGTTGTCTTATACTTTGTAGCATATGTTTTTGGATGATCTTACCGAATAAACACTATTTATACTATTTATGATTTCATCAAACGACCAATATGTCCGTACATACATGGTCGAGAAAGGAATGCGCCGAAAGCGTAGAATGTTTGCACGACATTGGCGAAATCATCGTTCAATTATATAATCTCAAACATTGTGATATTGACGATGATAAAATTATAATGTTCATTCAAAACGAACTTAAGAATCGTGGGCTCAAAGTATCTTTAACAAATATAAAAACTTTAATAAAAAACGCAAAGGCACGTCAAATACTTTAATAATAATTGTTGTCACATACGGTCTAGCAGCACTAATCATTTAACGGATAGAATATCCCGACAGGCATTGGGATTATAAATAATAAATGCCTGGTTCAATCATACAACGTGTAATAAAAATTGAATCAAAATTTGTTTTTTTTCCAATTTCCATTGATTCTGGATTGATGTAATGTACTCTTTTGGAGGGAATTATTAATGATAAATCGTTAATTCCATATTTTTTGATTAACTTACGAAAAGTGGAAGAAGCAAAGACCCACGACGGAAGCAGTAATGCAAATTTTAAATTCAAATGAAAACATTTATCTAATACGTCAAATTTCCTTGAAAATGGCGGATTAGATATTAAACAAGTGGTTGTAGCAGGCATCTCTGTAGTAAAGAAATCGCTTTCTGTCTCAATACATTCAAATCCGTTCTTTTCCCATGTTTCTTTTGATATATGATGTGATTTGCAAACAAATGGTTCCCATATTTTCTCATCTGTTCGAAGTACTCTTGAAAATTCCACCCACGTTTTCGGTTGTGTAATCCAGTGATCACTTGGCTTTAAACTGTGCGAGTACATTCAATAACTGCAGAGATATTATATACTATTTTTGTCAGAGTTTTTTTGTTATTATAGAATAAGTCTCTCTCCAAAACAAGAATTTCTCGGACACAAAACTTAGCAAAAAACTTGAATACTCAAAACACCCAGATTTCCTCATATGTAGAGAATATATTTACGGAAACACCAAACGAGAAATTCGATGTTTCCGTAAATATATTCTCTACATATGTGGAAATGGAGCCTATTCGATTTGGTTCCAAAATAGAACGTCAAAGTTTTAAAAAAAAAAAATCGGGACATAGTTCCAAAAAAAAAACTTAGCGAAAAACTTGAATACTTTTTTGGAAGTTTGTCCAAACACCCAGATTTCCACATATGTAGAGAATATATTTACGGAAACACCAAACGAGAAATTCGATGTTTCCGTAAATATATTCTCTACATATGTGGAAATGGAGCCTCTTCGATTTGGTTCCAAAATAGAACATCAAAGTTTTTAAAAAAGGACACGGTTCAAAAAAAAACCTACTTTGAATATTATACTATTTAACCAAATCTCTTTTAAAATAAATGTTTAAACCAGGTAAACAAATCTCTATTAATGGTAATGCTGTTTATGAATACATCCATACCAAAAATCAATTACAAGTCTTATTATGTCCAGTCCCGGGTAGTAACTCATGTGCTTATATGCGGGTAGTACGTGCGGGTTCTAAAGATGAAGTAGGAGTTACTAAATCTGGAGCAGCACATATATTAGAACATCAAAGTTTTAGAATAGACAATGGAAAGATATGGGAAATGGCTCGACTTGGTGACGAAATAAATGCATCTACAAATCTGGATGCAACTAAATTCTATATTATTCATCAACCATCCCAAACAGAAGAAGCAATTAAGATTGATGCCCATCGATTTGGTAATCATGTTATTCCAGCTGAAGCAGTACCTATAGAAATGCATGCAGTTAAAAATGAACTAGAGCGTGGACAACGTATTGGTTCTAAAATGTTTGGAATGACCACATCAACTGCAATTATCAATCATCCTTATCATGGTCAAACTATTGGTACCTTATCGGATGTGGTAAATACAACTGCTACAGAATTAGACCATTTCCGTGCTAAATTCTATGTCCCTAATAACGCAACCCTTATTTTCACTGGAAACTTTGATCCACAAAAAACCCTACAACATATTCATCGATATTTCGGAGATATGCCGGTTGGGTTAAGTTGTAATCCAGTTCATAGTCCAGAACCTGTTCAACAAGGGTTACGAACAATCGATTTAAACGTATTATCACCGTGCCCAATGGTTTGTATGGCTTTTCATTCCCCTATCGGCAACTCAAAGGAATCGCTGGTTTTGCAAGTAATTTCGAGGCTAACCTGGTATAATAAACAAGGCAGAGCCAAAGCATTATTAGATCATAATATCTTACATGATGTTGCTGTCTATGCACCACGCCAAAAAGATCCATATCTCTGGTTTCTCCATGGTACTATGCGTGTTTTCGACTCGCATGTTCAAAATAATATGCTAGAGATGCTTCAAACATTTGCCTCTGTGCCAGTCTCTGAACAAAGACTGTCAACGGTCAAACGTCAGATGCGTGACACGTGGAATCGGGCAACAGAATCTGTCTCTGATATTATGAATGAAATTGGAAACAGCGTTGCAATAGGTAATTGGACAGATATAGCTGATCGTCACCGGGTGCTTGGTTCAATTACTAGTAATGACATAATGCAGGTAGCCTCTACTATTTTTAGAAGTGATAATATGACAGTGACTAGAGTTAAACCTACCCGAAATATAGTATCGTTGAAAACAATTACACCTCTAGTTAGTTCACATCCCGACGCTCCTCGAGTTGCAAAACTAAGTTGTAAAAATAAAGCCCAAAGTTGGTCAATAATTCAAGTCGCCCCCACTACAAATATAATCTGTGTACCACAAGCTAAATATATACGAGCTAGTCTTTCTGCATATTATCCACCACAACTACAGGACATTGCCTCTTTATTAACCCATGTCTCCGGTAAAAAATACACTACTGAGTTAGCTGCTCTTCATTCAGATCGAGTCTTTTATAATGAATCTGAATTTATACATATGGCTATGACATTTCCTTTATCTGCCTCTGATATAAAACAGGCAGCAAGACAGATGTATCAATATGATTGGATACATCCGGTTTTCAATGAAGAAGAAGTAGAGATTACAAAACGTAATATGATAAGTGAAATGAGAGCACAGGCTACCGAACAGTCTTACCATGTGAAAAGTGTCTTTATTCAAGGTCTATTTACAGGCACTATTTATAACATTCCAATGGAACAACGCATTCGTGATTTAACAGGCTTAACTGGAGACCATTTATATCGCTTTCATCAAGAATTGATTTTAAAAGGAGATAATAACTATATAACTATTGTAGCACCTACTCTTCAGACTGCACAAATCGTAGCCAAACAATTGCCTGTACATTCGATTCTACCAGTACCGACTATGACCTGGATTTCTCGACCTCGTAAAGCAGCAGAAATCCAGACAGTATGTCCAGGAGTAAGTTCATTCTCAGTAATGATGGGACAAAGCGTCCCACTTAAGGGCCGTCAGTCTTCAAGTATAGCATTGAAATGTGCTGCAAATATTTTGGGTGGTGGTATGACGAGTAGATTAATGCATACTGTAAGAGAGGTCAGGGGACTGGGTACATATGGTATTTTCTGTACCCTGAAAAACGTAAATGAGAGAAGTGATCAGATCTTTGTTATACAGGCAACATTTTCACCCGATTCTCTAAAAGAGGGATTAGCATGTACAAAACAATTGCTCCGTGACTTTTGTGTAAAAGGAATCACTGAAAAAGAACTTGATTTTGCAAAAGAATGTATGATAGGTACTAGACAATTAGCCGCTGATACTGTCGATACATTACAATCGATGGTTATGGAAGAAATTATCAAAAACAACGATCCGATAAAAGAATTTGCAAAATTTGAACAGAGTGTCCAGAAATTGACAGTGAGTCAAGTTAACTTTGCTATACACAAATATATCGATCCAGAAACAATGTTCTCAGTGGTTTGTGGGCCCGAAATAAAAAACTAAATTCGCCACCGAGTACTAAGTGTTAATATGTCAAAGAGTATAAAAAGAAAAGAAAATGAATATGATACAATATGATACAATCGACCCATTGATATTTGCACATGTACTCATTTGTCTACATTTCATTACCTTCTATTTTGCTTTATGACGATATATACTTCTATTAGATTTGGTACTTCTAATCTTGTTTTACTTTTACATCTGGAAAAAGAAGAAGAACAAACTATAAAAGAGGTTCTTTATTATATTATAGTAGTATGGAATGCAATAAAAACGCCACCTTTCAAACCAATAACAATGTAACTACTAGAGCACCCAAGTTAACCAGAAGTCCACCGGTTGATGGGTGTACCCCCTCTGAAACGTTGGGATGTGTAAGTTCTAGAGCACCCAAGTTAACCAGAAGCCCACAGGTGACGTTTGATTTGTGTTATTTCAATCAAACACCGGTAACAACTAAGACTATTTTCACAAAAGACCCAAATCCAATCTTTGATATTAAAAAATGGAGAGAGTCACCTACAACAAACGGGGTCTTTGCGAAAACTATAGCAAAATAAAGTAAAAAAAAATAATGTATTTGTGAATTCCGGCGCTCCGCGTCATTGTTTTGTATTTATAGAATATGAATTTATAGCGTCGATGTCTTAGGAAATGTACCGAAAGTTGGTAATGGCGGTGTTTCTAGAGTAAATAAAAGCTTGTATATGTTATGAAGCGCTTTTAATATTTCTGGAGATTGGTTAACCATCATTGTCTGAACAGAATCAGTACCCCTTACTTTGCGCAAAACAATAAAAAATGTGTGATAAATATTTTCACGCGAGTTGTTGATAGAGTTAAAATCGGTAGCATACTCAATAGCTAAAGCTAATTGCATTGCTAATTGTTGACAGGTTTGAACGGTTAAATGTGGAATAACATCAGTTTTTTTGGTTACAATATAGTGTAACATTGGCCAGAATTGGTCTTGATTCTGATAAAAAGAGGGGTTTTCCAAAGAGGATATAACCAATTGTGGTGTCGCTGACATTGCTATTATTACACATATAGTAGTTGGGAGATTTTTACCAAAATATGTGCCACATATGTCAGTAAAATCATATTAGTAGAATTATTATTATCAAGTATAAAGGTAATGTGAATTCTGTAAATGACACAATACTATTCAATATTGATAATAGTGTCTTCGATACTAATGTCAATAGTTGTGGGTCAAGACCCTTGTATTCCACATTATAAAAAACAAACTCTCGGTAGATGTACAACACCTGTCTCAACGGCCGATGATTGTATTGAGGCTGCCCGAGATTTTAATTATAACTCTTCAAGTATATTTCCTTCTACGTCTTTGACGACAATTCCTTCTGGTTGTCAAATATCGATTAGCGGCGAAGTTATCTATAATAGTCATCTAAATACGCAAAATTGTGATTTAACAAAGTTCTGTATCTGTAGAGACTCTCCAATACAATGTCGTACGCCTATGGAAAAACCACTTACCGCTTCGCTCACACCACCCCATTTTCATCAAGTTTCTGGGATTTTTAGTCACGATGAGTGGTCTACCCCATTTGCAAAAGTTGTTAGCGACTCGACTCCGTTTCATACCCAGTTTGTCACTCGACAGGCAGAAAATTCGTTTAAAGAAGTAGTTGTGACAGATGAAGTGGGGTTAAATCCAACGCTAATAACAGTGCCTACATCTCCACTATTCTATCTGTCTGACACTGGTCGCACTATTTTTACACAACAGGCACCCCTCGTGCCCCAGAACTTTGAAAGTGAATACACATACAAAAGAATTACCGATGCAACATGTGGTTTATTAGGGTGGGCCCCCATTGACTCTGCGGAAGAATGTTCAATTGCGGCCGCGTATCTGCGACGGTTTTCGGAGCAAATGCCAATTTCCACCGAATCTATTGGTAGCGTGTCTGTTTCAACAACAGGGGAAAAACCAAAAGGATGCTATCACACGACTTTGGATGGACTTTGGTACAATCCTTCTACTACTTCAACGACCGATTGTAGTGGTGTTGAGGGCTGCATCTGCAAAAAGAAAAAAATCAACAATTATATGGTAAGAGTTGGTGGGTATTGTACGGACTTGGCAGGCTGGACAGTCATTCCGACAATTCCCGAATGTGATTTTGCAGCCAAAAATATACCAGAATACATTGCCACTTTAGGATTGAAAGAAGGAGTCATTCGAAATATTGAGCAACTCAATACTGTTGGTATCCTTCACAAAATTGCACCGCCAGGATGTTACATGAAAAACCAAGATCTCAATGGCCTCGAAGAAATTTCGTTACTTTTTAATATGGACGTCAATCCACAAGGAGAGCTGAATCTTTTGCCTTTCATTTATAATGATGATCATATTATGAAAAAATGTAGTTCGACCGAGGTCTGTATTTGCAAACGCGCGCCATACAAAACAATTGATTCTGGACGCTGTGATGACATCGCGGGCTGGCAAAACATTGAAGACAGACCGACGCCGAGCACATTGGATACCCATGACTTTCCAGGTGAATGCAGAAAGGCCATTGAACATCTTTCTTCAAACTCTAATTTATTATCTTTAGCCATGAATATGGCCAACTCGGGCAATCCACAAATAGAAGGGCTCTTCCCAAATATGGGTTACGTTTCGCACATAATTTTACCAGTTACTCCCGACGTAAATTCAATAAATTTACTTAACCACATGGGCGGCACTTTTGATGTCGGATTTAAGCCCGCAGGTTGTTCTATCGGCACAGGGTCAATTAACGCAGCATATAGTTACAACAGAGCTACACGCGAAGAGGTCTTCACAATGGTCGAATACGATGGAAAGGAATATGCACGACAACCATATGCAAGTAATGCTGTACCTTGCGATTCAGAACGACAATGCGTTTGCAAACGCGTGCCAGAATACAGGCGCGTGTGTGCAACATGCGATGGAAACGAGCCGGTTTGCCTCGAATTTCAGAATATTGATAAAGTAACACAAATGGAAATAGATTGGAATGTGCCAGGGGTCTATCCGCTCGGTATCTTTTCGGATTGGGATCAATATAAAATCCCGGAATATGCCTTGGAAATTTATGCAAAAAATGCGTGGAAAATTGGTGAAGTGACGTACACTGAAGCGCACCGGAATGCCGCACCTCCTGACCGTTATATTACTTATGAATATTTGGTCAAAAGGCAAACTGAATTTGTGACTGTTTTTGCCGAAACAACTCCCGGCCCGGAATATTTGGACAATCCCCATAAATGTAACAATATCTTGACAACGCAGTCGAAATTCACAGTAGAGCGATTTACGAAAGAAAAATCAGTGCCTGATTTACAAAAAAGAGTGTCTACACCGGGAAATTGCGCGAATTTCAATTATGATGAGGTTAGTTGCGCGGACGACGGCAGTTGCCTTTGCGCAAGAAAAGAAGTTGATATGTACAAAGAAATTACATCCGGGTTTTGTGAAAAAGAAAAGGGTTGGTTACCAATTACGTCAAAATCTGATTGTGAGGCCGTCCTGTTCTTTCCGACTTATTCTGTTTTTTCTGTGGTTAATGATGTTGAAAGACATGATCGTCCGAGCGGTTGTTTTGTTTATGATTGGTCGATTGGCCAGGAACTCCTTTTCAATACATACGATTCAACAAGATCACACACGCCAGCGCATTTACTACTTCGTAGCATTTGCAAAAGAGCTTCGTACAACCCTGTTATTGTTGGTTCAACACCAAAAAAATGGAATGATTTGGCAGTCATGGATTTGCAGCATTTTATTGTACCAGACTTTGAAGTCGCCGTTAGAGAAATTGTAGACAGACCTGTGTATGATGATACTATTATTTTCAGAGAATGGGACGGCAACCCCGGAGGGATGTACAACGAATATGTTTTCAGCGATGAGCAATGCAGCGGCGATTTTATGTCACTGACAAGCGCCCAAGAATGCGGTCATATTCTAACGACGTATGAATTCCATGCACTCGACGACTGGTTGCCGCCCGTTGAAAATACTGGTACTGTAGACCCTTTCGGCTGTTCAGTCAAGAGACAAGCAACAACTGGCGCGACTATTCGATTCAATACAAATTCCAATTCTCCCCAAAATTGTGGTAGTTTCTTATCAAGCGGGGGAACTTTGAAATATTACAAGTGTTTGTGCAAATTGAAACGATTTGACGACGGAAATTTAATTGACGAAATGATCGTCTCAGACAATTTGAAAAATGGTTTCAGACCTTCCGACAATCGCCCAACGAGGGATATTTCTATTCCTATAAGAGGCTGTGACGGCGACGGATGTGTAGAATTAATATGTCCGACCGGATACACTGGCGAAAGCTGTGACATAGATATCAATGAATGTGACTCAGATCCATGTCAAAATGGCGCAACATGCACTGAAACCTCCGACGGTATAATCCCAACTACAGGTGTGTATCATTGTGAATGTAATTTGGGTTTTACAGGGCCAAATTGTGAAATCGATATCGACGAATGTAACACTAATCCGTCGGCCAGTTATGTCACCCATGCAAGGTCTGCAGACGCCTCCTTTGGCACTTCCAACGAGTTTGCGTCCAGTTGTGAAGATGTCTGCGAAGCCCAGGGCCAAACGTGTAACGAGCAGATGTTCAGTGACATACTGGGAAATAATCAAGGCATATCGGGACAGAGTCGAAGCAGATGCCAAATACAGGTTGACATTTACCTAAACATTTATGGATTGGATGCAGGCGGTACGCTTTTAGCGGATGGATCTCTCCAAGCCCAGCAGTCGCCAGTTGACTGGCTATGCTCTAAATGCCCTCTCTATCCTGCAGCTGAAACCATCCGTGCGCAATCAACGAACCCCGACTGTCTGCCTGGCGTGTACTACGGTGAAAATCCCGCAGATCCCGCAGATACATCTCAGAATATTTTCTTCTGGAATATGGCTTTGCAGGATCATAACGGATACGATTGTGACTTCAAAGCATCTGCACTTGTTAAAAATATACTTTGCAGTTGCACAACTGTTTCACCTTGCCAAAATAGTGCGGTATGTTCAGAAACGTCGGACGGTACTACATTAACGCCAGGTGTGTATCACTGTGACTGTCCTACAGGTTATACTGGTACAAATTGTGAAATTGATACAAATGAATGTGACGCAAATCCCTGCCAAAATGGAGCGACATGCACTCAAACCACTGACGGAACCACGCCAGCACCTGGCGAATATCACTGTGATTGTCCAGCAGGCTTCACTGGCCCAACTTGCAGCGGAATGACTCCTTGTAATCCCGACCCCTGCGATGATGGATATTGCACGGAAATCACGAACGGTGACGGTATTACCGATTCCTATACTTGCACCTGCGATGATGGTTTCACTGGGCCAAACTGTGAAGAAGACATTAATGAATGTGACCCAGATCCCTGCCAAAACGGAGCGACATGCACCCAAACTTTGGACGGTACTACGCTGACCGTTGGTGTTTATCATTGCGAATGTGTGGCTGGATTTGAAGGATATGCGTGTCATATTGAAATTCCGTGTGACACGAATCCCTGCCAAAACGGTGCAACTTGTTCAGAAATTGTGTCCACAGATCCACCACCAACGTACACTATTATCGGAAACCAAAACACTTGTTCGTCCAGAGGCGATGGTTACCGCGGTTTGACCGCAGACGAATGCCAAAATGTGCCAAATACAGCATCTATGACGCCGTACGGTGATGGGCTTGGCATTCATACGTATGGCGCTTGCGCTTACAATGGATTGGGCGGAACAATGTTGGGAGTGATTGACTCTATCCAAACAGATTTATGCTTCTTTGTAACCTGTGCGTGCATTAAGCCATCAGTAGAATTTACATGTGATTGTCTTCCAGGATACGATGGTATCAATTGTGAAATCGACACTGATAAATGTTCACCAGATCCCTGCCAAAATGGAGCAACATGCACTGAAACCACTGATGGCAAATATAGCTGTGAATGTCTTACAGGATTTGAAGGCCTTGATTGCGAAGTCGACGTCAATGAATGTTTACTTCAACCGTGCCAGCATGGCGGTATTTGCACTGAAACGACCGACGGTACTACGAAAGAACCTGGTGTTTTCCATTGTGCCTGTAGCGATTATTTTGGATACAGTGGCTTTCTGTGCGATGAATGTCAACCTGGTAGTGGTCGAGATGTTTGGGGTAGGTGTACCGAGTGTTCGGAACCGCAATTCAATGCTATTACTACTTCCACAGCACCTTGTGCTGACCAGGAATGTCCAGAAGGTTTCGGCGTCAGCTCCGATAATTGGGATGTTCTTGGGGAAAACTGCGAAGAATGTCCTGCAGGGGAAGAATCGATGGCAGGGACGGGTGTCTGTAGCAACATTAACGAATGCGAGCCAGATCCTTGCCAAAATGGAGCAATTTGTAGCGAAACCTCTGACGGTATCACGTTAACAGCAGGTGAATACAATTGCTTATGTGTCGATGGTTTTGCTGGGACAAACTGTGAAGAAGATATTAATGAATGTTTGACAGAACCCTGTAAAAATGGTGCGACATGCACACAAGGTATTGGCGAATACACCTGTGAATGTCCTACTGGTTATAGCGGCTTAAATTGTGAAGAAGACACTAATGAATGTGACCCAGATCCCTGTCAAAACGGTGCGACATGCACCGAAGGCGATATTGGTGAATATAGCTGCACGTGCGAAGTCGGCTTTCAAGGAGAGAATTGTGAAATTGATATCAATGAATGCATTGTCGAGCCTTGTCAATTTGAAGCAGTCTGTAAGGACTCCAGTGTGGATATTTCAATATCACCGGGCGACTTTGAATGTGACTGCGTTTTGGCTTTCGGTTTTACTGGTCAACTCTGCAACGAATGTGGCGCTGGGTCAGGCAGGGCCGAGGATGGTCGATGTCGCCCCTGCGAACAGCCTCAAATCAATAACGTTACAAGTCATTCAGCCCCGTGCGCTGACCAGGAATGTCCTGAGAATTTCGGTGTCAGTTCCGACAATTGGGATGTCCTTGGCGATAATTGCGAAGAATGCATTGATGGTGAAGAATCAATCGCTGGTTCAGGCGTTTGTTCCGATATCAATGAATGTGATCCCGATCCATGCCAAAATGCTGCAACGTGCACTGAATCAGGTACAAGCGTTGCCATTCCACTGGGCGAATATCAATGTACATGTGGCGCTGGTTTTTCAGGTAACGATTGTGAGATCGACGATCAATGTGTACCAGATCCCTGTGGTGTTAACAGTTTAATGTGTACTGAAATGTATAACATGGAATTAGAATCACCCGACTATTACTGCAATTGCAAGCCAGGATGGCATGGTAAAAATTGTTCTTTGTTGTTCGATAAATGCGATTTAGCACCCTGCCAGAACGATGGAATTTGTAGCCAAGTAATCCATGCCAGCAATGCTGCATTAAATCATTATACCTGCGATTGTCTTCCAGGTTATACAGGAATTAATTGCGGAACTGACATCAACGAATGTGACCCAGATCCCTGCCAAAACAACGCAACATGCACCGAAGGCATTGGTGAATACACCTGCGAATGTCTTCCAGGTTATGACGGGACTGATTGTGAAGAATATATTGGAAGATGTGTCGAAGAACCATGCCAAAATGGCGCGACATGCACTGAAAACGGCCAAGGCAAATATAGCTGCGAATGTCTTGATGGATACGAAGGAATCGACTGTCAGAAGGATGTAAATGAATGCCTTCTGGAGCCTTGTCAACACGATGGTATCTGTACGGAAACAACAGACGGTGTAACGCCTGCCCCTGGTGTTTTCCATTGCGCTTGCAGTGAATATTTTGGTTATTCTGGTCAACTCTGCGATGAATGTGAACCTGGTAGTGGAAGATTCCCGTCAGGTATTTGCCGTGAATGCGAACAACCACAAATGAATAACGTTACAACAAAAACAGCCCCGTGTGCTGACCAGGAATGCCCAGAAAATTACGGAGTGACCTCGGACAATTGGAGTATCTTGGGCGATAATTGTGAACTATGCCCAGTTGGCGAGAAATCGCCTGTCGGCACTGGAGTATGTTCAAATATTAACGAATGCGGAGCCGATCCCTGCCAAAATGGTGCAATTTGCTCAGAAACCTCTGATGGAATTACGTTAACGCCTGGTGTCTATTATTGTTTATGTCAAGTTGGCTATACTGGTACAAACTGTGAAGAAAACATCAACGAATGCGACCCAGATCCCTGTCAAAATGGTGCAACATGCACCGAAGGCATTGGTGAATACACCTGTGAATGTCTTCCAGGATATAATGGAACAAACTGTGAAGAAGACATCGACGAATGTGACCCAGATCCCTGCCAAAATGGAGCAACATGCACTCAAGGCATTGGTGAATACACCTGTGAATGTCTTCCAGGATATAATGGTACAAAATGCCAGGACTATGTAGGCATTTGTTCAACCGAACCCTGCCAAAATGGTGGTGTCTGCACACCAGAAATAAAATTGGGTGAATACACATGCTCATGTCTTAATGGTTTCACTGGGCCAAACTGTGAAGAAGACATAAACGAATGTGACCCAGAGCCCTGCCAAAATGGGGGAACATGCACTGAAACATCGGACGCGACTATTCCAGCTGTTGGTCAATATCACTGCGATTGCCTCCCAGGTTATACTGGAGACGATTGTGAAATCGATACAAATGAATGTGACCCGAATCCTTGCCAAAATGGTGCAACATGTAACGCTGGCATTGACGATTACACCTGCGAATGTACTACTGGATATGATGGAATAAATTGTGGACATGATATGCATGAATGTGATGCAAATCCCTGCCAAAATGGGGGAACATGCACTGAAACATCGGACGGGACTATTCCAGCCGTTGGTGTGTATCATTGCGATTGTCTTACAGGTTATAGTGGCACAAATTGTGAAGAAGATACCAACGAATGTGACCCAAATCCCTGCCAAAACGGCGCAACGTGCAATCCTGGCATTGACGATTACACCTGTGAATGCCTTATTGGTTGGGAAGGAACAAATTGTAATCACGACATTCACGAATGTGATGCAAATCCCTGCCAAAATGGGGGAACATGCACTGAAACATCGGACGGGACTATTCCAGCCGTTGGTGTGTATCACTGTGAATGTCTTACAGGATATACTGGAGACGATTGTGAAGTAGATACCAACGAATGTGACCCAAATCCCTGCCAAAACGGTGCAACATGCATTCAAGACATTGGTGAATACACCTGCGAATGTACTACTGGTTATACGGGTACAAATTGTGAAATTGATATCGACAAGTGTGACCCAGACCCCTGCAAAAATGGAGCGACATGCTTGCAAAATATTGATGGGTACACCTGTGAATGTACTACTGGTTATACGGGTACAAAATGTGAAGAAGACATCAACGAATGCGAGGATGTAAATATTTGTGGGGACAAATTTTGTCGAAATACTGTCGGTTCGTATGTTTGTGATAACTGTGACATTGGAGAGCATTATCATTCTGATACAGATTCATGTTATCAAAATACATGTGTTTGTGAAAACGGAGTCGCAAGTTCACCGTGTAATGTTGAAGGTTTTGAATCATGTCAAAATTGCGATTTTGGGTTTAAATTAATGGGAAACAAATGCATTGAACAAAGCAGGGAATTGGAAGAAGAAGAAGAAATGAATTGGGGAATTACAGTATTGATTGTCTTATTACTTTTGGCTGTATTGTTCGTAGGATTCAGGTGGTTTTCATCGCCGAGGAGTCCAGTGGTGGTTGCGGTCGAACCCGATCCAGAATCCCAGGCTTTGTTAGATAGAAAAATAAATCTTATATTTTAAATACATTAAATAAAAAATTACAAAAAATTTTATTAAATTGAAAAGTGTGATCCTCGAAAAAAAAGTAGTTTTAGTTCTGTCTGGGGGCATGTAGCGAAATTCAGGAATACATGTAATCAGGAATAAATGATAAACAAAGACTATAAATGTTCTCGATTGAAATACTAAACATGAGTTTCCCTTTACCTACAAAAAACGGTTATTTTATGTATTCTAAATCCAATTGTAAATTTTGTAAAATGGCCAAAGAGTTATTACCAGATGTGACTGTTGTTAATGTCAATGTGTTTATTGAAACTGATAAATCGAAGTTTTTAGACAAGATGGCGACTATCGCAGAGGCAGAGGTAAAGACATTTCCGATTGTTTTCTTCAATGGTATTTTTTTGGGTGGTTACACTGAAAGCCGTGAACATTTAGAAGCTAGATCGGACACAGTATAGTTATTTGTTTTCTATCTTCTATATTGGCTCTTCTACAACCATTTTCTCTTCTACAACCATTTCATAGGAGGACATTAATGGAGTCCCTTCGACTACTGTGTCAAAATATGCTCCATTATTAATTCTTTCGTTTTCATTGAGTAATAGTTCTACTTTTGCTAATTCGGTATTAATAGCTTCAAATGAGGATTGAACAGGCTCTGCATCTTTGACCTGACGCATTCGGAAAATAGACTGACCATATTTTTCTTGTTGCCAAAGTACTTTGGAGCTAAAATACATCTGTAAAGATTGGCAGAGGGGTAATAGATTCTCTGGTTCGTAATCATTACTCCAGTGCAGAATAGACAGAGTAGCTGAGCGTACTGCTCGTTCTGCTACTGTGAGAAGTGTCTTACTAGCAGTATTTTTCTCAATCCCAACTGCAACCATAGATAAATGTTGTAAGCCCTGGAGATAATTGATCATTGAGGTATGCCATGAATTTTTGAATATGAATTGATTCATCTCTGCACTTTTCCACTTCCAACTTGAGATATCGCGTTTGATTTGTGTATGTGTTTGGAGCGCTTTGGTAAACAATGTAGAGGCTTGTTTATAATTAGGTAGAAGATCTTGACCAGTAGTCAGATACAAATTCGCTAACGCTACTTTGGGGATAATTTGTTCTACTTTCCAACTTGCAGAGGCTATTTCCATATTATCAATCTGCCAACTAAATAACGGTGTTATTTTTAAAGGTATATGTCTGCTTTTAATCAATTCTTGATATAATTGTTCAAATGATTCTGAATAGTTTTCAAGTTGAATAATTAGCTCTTCTTTGTTATCATTGGAATCGAATAGTTGTTGTACTGATATTCTTTTTCGTGTCAGTGCAATTGCATCTACTACCGAATCTTTCACTTTTTCATACTCAATACTTTGGTTAATATGTATCTGCATTTTACATAAGATTAGAACATTAAATACATAGAATTTGTAGTTAAGTTATTAATATCACAAATTATAAATATTTCTTTTTTTTTTTTATTATACTATTGAAATGGATTAACAGTACACCGGGATTGACATTTATTTTCCAATAAGAAGTAGTTGCCACCATTAATCAAATATAAGGCTTCACGACAGTGACTTTTAGCCACAGCAATGTCAAAAGCTGTTGTTTTATCAGAACAGATAAAAACACAAGCGTGAGTATGAACACCGCAGTAACTTCGGACATTAGTAACTGAACAATTATCACCTAATTCTTCCACTGTTGTATAACATTCCTCATATAATGGTACTCGTGGTGCTTTAATCCATAGTGCGTCCTTTCGAGGTCTAAGACTGCGAATTCGAAACGGGTCTAATAATTTACGGCGTCCTGTATCAACAACATAGTCGAGCTTTTCCGATGCAAAGCATTGGATAGTACCATGTTTACTGGAGATCTCAGCAATGGTCGCAGGGATATCTGTCGATGTAATCTGAATAACATTATCAGTACCAACATGTTTTGTAATCTCCGTCCGAAATTTCCCACACTCCACCATATCTCTATAAAACTGACCTCTACCACGTGGATATTGATCAAGACGACCAATTAAAGTATAGGATTGAACTTGAAATTGAATCAATTTGGTTAAATCTTTCATTCCCCAAAGATGACAAAAAGCTACATTAATATGTAATAGACCTGAGGGTAATAATTTAATATCGCCAATACCGAGTTTACGACATTTAGCCGGTGTCAAATTAGGACGAGTCATCATATAGATCGGACATGTCGATTGACAACGGACACGATAAGCATCTTCCAGATTTAAGACGACTATATCACCACTAATACCGGTATTAATCGAACCACGAATCAATGTAGTGGACTCAGGAGTAAAAACAGAAGCTAATTTCAAAGTGGTGTCGATGTCTATTTGGGTAGAATAGACTTCCTTATATTTTTTCAAATCAGAATAGCAAACAGGTTTTCCAAAAAAATCGGTACCCAAACTGTTGTTATAGGAGGCAGTGTCGTACTGTGTTTGTTTTTGCCAGAGCATTCTTTGTTTGAATCCTATAAAGTCGTTGTAGGGTTTTTCACCCATAATTATTAAAGATTGTTTAATACAATCCGTAGCTTTATCCAAGTTATACAGATGCTGGGCATATGGAACACCTCGTTTGCAGAGATTTTCAATATCATTCGTCAATAATTGAAATTGTTGGTCAATATCCATTTTCTTTAACTCATAAATAGGATAAATAACACTCACTACCCATAGTGCCATGTAGGTTAATGCCTCTGTAGCTCTCTGTTCATAATTTGGAAATCGTCGGTCACGAAGTTTTGGAAGTAATGATTTTTTTTTGATTGATTTCATAGAGATAATTGAAGTAATTCTATTTCCAGACAAGTTGACTTCATAACCAATATTAGAATGATGACAAGGTAGGAACCCAGTCACCGTTATTTTGTTCGAACCTTTAGTCAATACAAACTCACACGTTGGCAATAAACTAGAACCATTGTCATATAAAAATTTAATAATTCGATGAACAAAATACATTTTGCTTGTTATTTTTGTATAATATATATAAAATAAATATATTCTCAAATTATATTTTTGAAATAGTAGGATACGAAAAAGTTGCGAAAAATTTGAATACTTTTTTTTGGAGTTAATCAAAACACCCGGATTTCCTCATATGTAGAGAATATATTTACGAAAACACCAAACGAGAAATTCGATGTTTTCGTAAATATATTCTCTACATATGAGGAAATCGACCTTGTTTCATTTTGTTCAAGTAATGAACGTTTTTGGTCAGGATTGTTCCAGAAATTGTGAAAAGATCCCACGCAATGTTTGCAAATCCAAATGTTTAGTAAATAAAACTATATAAATAAACATCAATTGTATTAAAATCATGTCTAAAATCTTTCTTATTACTATGTTATTTACTCAAGCTTACAGTTTGGAACTCACCCACGAGAATTACGACGAGCTTACCGCAGGAAAAACCGTTTTTATCAAACACTATGCACCGTAAGTCATTGCTTTTTTTTTTCTATTTCATTACTTGTTCACTGTCACTAACAATTTTTACCTTTTTTTCTTCTATACATTTTCAGATGGTGTGGCCACTGTAAGGCAATGGCTCCTGCGTGGAAAACGGTAATGGATGAATATGCCGATTCTGAAATAGTGACTGTTGCTGAAGTAGACTGTATTGGAACTGGTAAAAAGTTATGTGAAACCCACAGCATTTCTGGTTTCCCGGCAATTCGTTATGGTCATCCTTCTGAATTACAAGATTATGTAGGTGGACGCGATGTAGGATCACTCCGTGATTTCGCAGCTGCTATGCTTCCACCTTGCAATGTGAATACACTTGAAAACTGTTCGTTGGAGCAAGTTGAAGATATCAAGGAATTCTCATCCTCTACGGTAGAAGAATTACAATTGATAGTGTCAATGTATGAAACAGAAGTCGCTAATATTGGAGCAACCTTTAAAGAGGCAGTTAATAAATTACAAGGTTCCTATAATTTATTAACTAAAACAAAAGATCAAAGTCTTGCCGCCCTAGTAACTAGTACCAAAATTAATACGGTCAAAAATATTTTAAATAAAGATAAAATACAAGTAGAAAAAAACGACCTTTAGAATAATTTTTATGATAATATATAATATACCACTGTACTAACTATGACTACGGGTAACATTGCCGAGACTAGTGCAACCATTAGTACTAGAAACTGTGAAATAATTAGCATTATCGTGTACAGAAATTGACGAAACCAATCTTGTGTACATAATCCACAGAAGATTGCTAATAAGAGACGAGTTGGATTTGAATAGGCTGCCATACTCAAAATTGTTTAGATAGGGGGTAGGTTACTAGTATGACTTTTGGACTTGTGTTGGATAGTGTTAATTATTCAAAACGATGTGTGGCGCAGTGACGCGGAGCGCGAATAAAATGAAAAAGAGGTCGAATTTCTTGTTTGGTGTTTCCGTAAATATATTCTCTACATATGAGGAAATCGACCTCTTTTTCACCCATAATAATTTACATTGCTGCTGTTTTTTTTTTATAGTTTTCAACGATCTCTGTATCGGATTTGTTTTTTCTCATGTATTTCCGATGACATTCCACACCTCTCAAAAAATCTTGCTCGAATTTTTTTCTTCTTTTCTGTTTTCTTTCCGGCGTGTCAGTGCTGCCTATCCGTGATATTTGAAAACGTTGTTCTTCTCTTTCAATATATAATTCTCTGCTGTGGTGTTCTATACACCCGTTCGTTTTGGACAATATACATCCCATTTATCTTACTTATTGTCTTGTTTATACATCACAATGGGTTGTAAAGAGAAGTTTTTTATTTTATATTTTTTATTACTATTTATTAGTTTGATAATATTTTTATTCAAAAAATATTGAGGGAGAATGGATTAAAGCTGGGGCTTGAATGGATTGCGGGGCTTGAACTATTTTTTTTTTAGGTATTTGACGCATAATAAATTGATCTTTAACGTCCTCTAATTCTTGTTGTATTGTATCATTCAAGTTTTCCCAGAGAACTGGAAACAAACAGAGAGCACCTTTGCATTTTTGAGGACAAGAAAATGCAATTGTTTTTTCAATCATAATATGATATTCATTTTCACTAGCCCAAACACTATTACAGGGTTGATCAGCTGGACGTTGTTCAGAAACTAACATAGCTCCCACGATAGAACCAGTTGTTTGATCTACACCTGCCATAGTTGCACATGTATCAGCAAATTCAATCTTTTGAAACTTTGAGGCTGATTTTAATTGAGATAACGATAAAATCGGTTCTGGTTTTTGACGTGACTGTCCAGTTTGTATCAACACCCAATATGATTTTTGATTAAATTCTTGACCACCACCTCTAAATTTACTACTACTACGATTTTCAACATTTTTACCTCTGTATAAGATTAAGGCTGCAGCAGGTTGTTTAATACTAAGCGTTGCAAGGCCTTTTGTGGGTATTTCTGTAGTTTTAGGTCTTTTGTTTCTGTGTTGGGAATATTCACAGTCTTCTAAACCAGAGGTCATATTGGTGTTGGTAGGGGGTAGGAAAGTTTCATTTTTTATGACACCGAAAGACATTGGATAAAATATATCGAATATGATAGTGATGACTCCTGTTTTTTAGAGAAAAAAAACCAGAATATGTTACAAAAATACTTTCTTTATTTAATTATAAATATAACTAGAATAAAAATAAATCATGTTAACATTTCAACATTCTGGCTCAGCTCTCAGTGCTGATGAAAATCGAAAAATATGTGTAACTTTGTATGGAAGAAAAGCAGATGGCCACAGTATCAAAGTAATCGTCAGAAATGTGACTGCTTACGGTTTTGTTTCTGGTAATATCGACCATGTCTTTAAAGCACATTTAAATCGACTAATACAATGGTATATGTCAATAAATCTCTCTGAAAGATCTGCCAAAAAATTCAAACGTGAAAATGGCTGCAAAAAAACAGATGAAGAGATATTTAAGTCTTGGGATACCTATTGGTGGAAGGAAACAGAAGTCAATAGTCAGGCTATTCAATGGATTGAAACAAATGGTCATAATATCCGGAATGTTAAAGATGACAAAGGCCCTATAGTTCATAAATTTACAACCAGGTGTAATGATCTTTACCGTGCACTATTATCTATTATGAAAGACTTAAAAGGATGTCATGCAAAAATTAAGAACTTCTACCAACAAATGTGTATTTATGCTGATGGTAAACCAATGAGAAAGATACCAACCTTTATTGATTTGAAATTACAATTGTATGAAACAATGTTTAAGCCAGAAGTAGTGTGGATGGTTGATCACCAATTACCAGCCTGTAGTTGGATTACTCTCACCAACTATTCTGATGTTCAACTGACTGGGAGTCGTTATTGTGATTTAAATGTCACCTGTAACCACAATCAGGTAATACGGTGTAATACCCCACCAATTCCAATGGCACCATTTCGAGTACTCAGTTATGATATTGAAGCTACACCTTTCCTAAACCCAGTCACTGGAGAATGTGACTTTCCAGATCCAAAACGTGATTCTATTGTAACCATTGGCGTTTGTGCTTTTGATATGGTTTCAGCAGTGATGGTACAAACTGTTTTCATATTAGACATTGAAGGTCAGCAACAATGTACAGCTCTTAGTCCGTTAGAAACACCGACAGACGACTATGATCCCTCAATAACAACTGTTCATTCATTTACCAATGAACTTGACATGTTAAAAGCTTTTGCAGCTCATATTAAGGAATATGATCCTGAAATTATTACTGGTTATAATGTACTTAATTTCGACAATGTCTATCTTATTCACCGGATCCAAGCTTTGTGTGGCTGTGGCGATGAACCCTATTGCTCTTCTTGTTCTGGTGCTCGTACCTTTTCTCGTGTTGCTCGACCTTCAGTATTGAAAAAAAAATACACTCATTCTAAACAACGGGGTGGACAAGAATCATGGGAAGCCTGGATTGAAGGACGTGATTGGATGGATATTTATCGTGTGGTGATTGCTGACCATAAATTACGTTCCTACAAGTTAGATAATGTCTGTTTAGAACTATTAGGTACTCAGAAAATGCCTATTGCGTATGAAGATATTCCTAAATACCAACAAACACCGTTGGGTCGGGAATTCCTGGCTCAATACTGTGTGAAAGATGCTTGGTTACCCTGTCAAATCATCGTCCAACGCTGTAAAGTCATTAATGCCATTCAAATGGCCCAAGTTACCGGCGTTTTACTAACAACTATTTTACATCGTGGTCAACAAATTAGAACAATGTTATTAATGTTGAAACAGATCAAAGAACGTTGTCGTCTGAATACCGAACATCCACGGTGGTTTCTACCGGACGAATCCAATTCCAAACGTCCAATGATTGACGGCTTTGAAGGTGCTGTCGTTATTACACCGAAACCTGGCTACTATCAAACACCGGTCGTTACTTTAGATTTCGCATCGTTATATCCCAGTATTATGCGAGCTTATAACATGTGTTTTTCCACATTAATACCTTCCTATACTGAAGCTCAAAAACAACAATTGAAATGGTCTGTAGAAACGCACATGATTAAAGACGCAACACATCCGGATTATCCCGAAATGCGACCAGTTCGTTCCTTTGATTACCCAGAAGGTGGAGAGTTTAAATACAAATTACAAAAGACAGATGTTTGTTTTCTGACGGCACCCAAAAGATACGGCATCTTACCCGAAATTTTACATTCATTACTTAACGAACGTTCACGGGTCAAAAAAATGCGAAAAAAATACGGAGAAAAAACCATGGATTATGCGGTATTAGATGGTAGACAATTAGCTTTAAAAGTCTGTGCTAATTCCGTATACGGGTTTACTGGTGCCGGTATGGGGTACTTGGGTGAAAAACGTATCGCTTCGTCCGTTACACGGGTTGGTCGAGGTATGGCTAATCACACCAAGTTTATGTGTGAAGAAAAATACAAAGATCATGGGCTTGAAATTGTATACGGCGACACGGTAAGGATATTATTGTTCGCGACATGTTATTTTTTTATTTAACTAATCTTTTCTTTTTTTTTTCTTAGGATTCTGTCTTTGCTAATATCCCCACTTCTATGTGTGATACTAACTGTTCTCGGGCAGAGTTAATTGCTCGAGTAGATAAGATTGGCATTGAAATGGGCAAGTTCTGTACCAAAGCATTTTTGCCACCGAACGATTTAGAATATGAGAAATTCTATTATCCCATTCTTCTCAAAGGAAAAAAAAGATATGCTGGACATAAATTTGAACCAGGACTTGCTCCAAAATTAGATGTGAAAGGATTCGAATGTATTCGGAGGGATTTTGCACCTATTGTTAATAAAACGCAGAAAAGAGTTTTAGAGTTACTCTGCAAAGAAGGTAATGTACAAGGTGCGATTGACTATACTCGCAATGTAGTGGTAGAATTATTACAAAACAAAGTACCATTGGAACTGTTAACGATGTCTAAACAATTAACACGGAGACCATGCGATTATAAAAACCCAAGCGCACATGTCAATTTAGCACAGAAATTAATAGATACACAACCAGCACATATTGCTCCCAAACCGGGTGATCGCATTGAATATTGTATTCGACCACGGTCAAGAGGTGAGAAGACAGCAGATCTAGCAATTACACCGGAAGAAGTTCGAAATGGTACTTATGTAGTTGACACCCGTTGGATTTTATCTAATCAACTACGTCAGCCAATGCAGCGTATTTTTGAAATGGTTATGCAAAATTCAAATAGTATCTTTGAAGTTAAAAGTATTAAGAATGTACATTCAGTAGCAAATAAGATGATGTCTAACTTTGTAACAAATACTACCCGAACAAAGAAAAGAAAGGTATCGGAGAGACCGATTCAAATAGTCAAGCTTAAGAAAAGCAAAACAACTATGGATTTAGCCTCTTTTTTTCAAAATACTGCTAATTCGAAAAAATAGTTTAGTATAAATACATCCATAATTTCACAAAAAAATGGAACAGATTATTTCTTCGCTAAAAAGTTTACAACTCTCGTCTATTGCACCCAATAATCCTTCACCTATTGCACCCCATATTCCTTCAATAACCATTACTAATGCACAATTATCAGCCCTTTGTCTAAATCTTTATAATGAAAATGTGTCTTTAAAGAATGAGATTATACGATTAAGGACAACTACAGTAATCCCCCCTTCGAGACCCAAATGGGTACACTGATCGACGGCGACCGTCATCAAAAAGAAGAATATATTACTCATATATTTATTTATAATAATTATTAGAATAAAAAGTAAACTAAAAATGAAAATTATATTATTTTCTGACCTACATTTGTCACCATCTACCTTCCAAACATGTATGCAAGTCCTTCAAAGAATTCTACAAGAAGCTCGAAAATTAAATGCCAAGGTATACATGCTGGGTGACCTGTTTGATACTGTCTATTCAAAGGGTACCTTACCAGTAGACATGTTAAACGCATTAATGCATTTCTTTTCACATGAATGGGATGTACCTACTATTTTTTTCCCGGGTAATCATGATTATATGGACGCTGCTGAATCCGAACATGGATTAACTCCATTCGGTTACTGTAATGATTTAATAACCATTTTAGATCAACCAACCGTCATTGACCGACAACTATTCATTCCTTGGCGACGAAACAATGAAACATTAAAAACAATTATTACAGAACATCCCGATATCGATGTTATCTTTGCTCATCTAGATATAGTGGGTTTTATGCTGAATGCTTCCAAACTCAGTACGGAGGGGTTAAAAATGTCCGATTTACCTACAACGATACCAATATATACTGGTCATTATCATACACCACAAGTTATTCGTAATATTCGATATTTAGGTTCACCGTATCAACTCTCGTTATCAGAAGCAGAAGACAAAAAGGGGTTAGTAGTTCTCAATGGTTGTAAATTAGACCATATAATACCGATTGATTATGGCCCTCATCAATTTAAATGGGACTTGGAAGAGTTAAAACGTCGTCATACTGAATTACGTGCTGGTGACCGTGTCAGTGTTACCGTTGAAGCAACTGAAAATGTTTTACATTTAATTGCAGAATTAGAAGCCAAAGGAATCAACATTCAAATACAAAAACCGATTGCACCAATATTAACCAGAATTGCCAATAATAACACCTTAAATTCAATGCAAATGTTGCAAGCTTACGGTCAACGAACAAACGTTGACATGGACTCTGCTTCCTGGCAAACGGTTTCTCAATGGTTGCAAGAATTACCAACATTAGAAGAAAATATCACCGCTACCGATGTTCGACCAATCAAGTTAGAAATGCAATCCTTTGGCCCATTTAAAGGTCAACTCACTTTAGCTCTACAAGGACAAGGCTTTACTCTTATTTCGGGAGAATGCGAACAGATTAATTCCTCGAACGGAGCAGGGAAATCGATGTTAGCAGCCGGTGCCTTTCTTTGGTCATTGACAGGCTCTATTGACGGTCGCGGGTCATTAACATTTGGTGGTAGTGTCATCCATACAAATATGCCAAGTTGCACTGTTGCTATTTCAGGGACTGTCAACAACGTCCCTTGGAAAGTAACTAGAACTCTCTCTGATAAGAAAAAAACAACCTTACTGTTGGAGATTAACGGGTTAAATGTAACTCGTTCTACCATTGGAGCTACCCAAAAGGCTATTGCTATTGACATTTTCGGACTAGAATATTCAGCTACCCAATTACATAAATATCTACAGAATAATAGTATATGGACACAGAAATCTTCTCCACGTTGGTTGGATGCAAGCGATATAGCAGCTAAAGCAGAAATAGCACCTTTTGCTCAAATGAAGACATGGATTGCTTTACATGAGAAAGCCAAACAGTTACAAAAAACAAACAAAAAGAATTTAGAATCTACTTTACTGCAGTTACAAATGAAGACTGCACAACAGAAAACAGCCAAAGAGAGATATATCCAACAAAAACAAAAACAACAACATTGGTTAGAACAACAGCAACAACGAATCGTACAATCGACAACAGAATTACAACGGGCAGAGGCTCAATTTGAGAAATGCAATATCCCTGTACAACCAATCACATCGGTAAACATAGATCAACTTCGATCCAATGTTAATCAGAAACGAAACGAATTAGCTACCTGTCAAGCACGACTTAATAATATTCCAGACTTGCCCGAAATATTACCAGAAAAACCTGTAAATATTACGGAATTAAAAGCAGCTCAAGAACGAAATAGCTCCGAATACCATGTTAATATAGCCACACTGCGGCAAGCCAGACATACCCTTAGACATTTTAATACAGCTGGTATTTGTAATACTTGTCATCGGAAATTCGACAATGTGGATAGTTCACTTGCAGAGCAAATGACAGAAGCTATTACAAATGCCTCTGAAAAAACGATTACTAGTAAAAAGGTAATGGATCAAGCTGTCATAGTCTTGGCTACTGCTCAAAAAGCAATCCAATTACATGAATATGCTCAGGTTTCACTTCAAATTAACAAGAAAATATCGAGATTAGCTATTGAATTACAGACATTAAATGAAAAACTACAGTCAACTGAACATTTTACTGCTGCCATGGCTCAATATAAAACTGCAGTTAAGCTTAAGCAAGCACTCTTGCAAACAAAACTTCGTTCACAACAACATTTACAGCAGGTTTCAAAGGAAACCTGCCCATTTTCAGCCTCGGAAAAAGAAAGCAATCACCTAGAATTAGAAATAGTATTACTTAATCAACTACGGTTACAACAGCTCGCTTCAACGGAGTCAATGGCAGCCATTCTGGCCTGGTGTGGGCCTCGAGGGATTCAGACTTATGCTTTAGATTTCGTTGTGAATAAATTAGCCAATATTACTACAGTTTGGCTTCAAAAATTGTTCGGAAATTCCGGGATTTCAATGGTAGCTTATTTTGATGAAAAAGAACGGTTGATTCGACAAATTAAAAGTAGTCAAAATGATGGAATTTTATCTGGTGGTCAATATCAACGTTGTCAATTAGCAAATTTCTTAGCATTCAAACAATTATATCCGAATAATTTCCCTTTCATTGTCCTTGATGAGGCAACTAGTTCCCTTGATGTTTTGGGTGTTAAATCGGTACAAGATGTCTTACAAGAATGGTGTGGACAAATGCAAGGTAGAACTTGTCTATTTATTAGTCATGATACGACCCAGTTTACAGAGACAAAATGCTATCAAAATTTTGTGAAAATCAGTCACAAACGTGGTCGATCTATGATTGAAACGACTGGGGAGAATAAAAAAAGAAAATTAAATAAAGAATAAAAAATTATTTTTTTTTGTTCGGGCAAAAAAAAAACAGTATTTAACAAAGCCCCATAACAAAAATGAACAATTTATTTAGTATTTTACGAGTTTTAGTTCTTTTGTTTTCTTTGAGTGTTTGGCACTCATTTGTAAATGAGCAAATGTCGGATGGGACTTTAGTCGTCGGATCGTGCCGATTGTTTCAATCTGATTTATTTTTGAGCGTATTGATGGGACATTTCAGTCTGATATGCATTTCATTTGCTTTTTTGAAACGCCAGTTGAATTTGTATTTTGCCATAACTAATATTATATTGGGGGCTTTTATTGTCATGAGTGTCAAACCCCCTACCTGGTTCCTTTCCTTCAACTGGCACGACTGTTATGATCTATATGACAACAATAACGGTATTAGTAAATTAGCGATGTTCTCTTATGTATGCATAACAACAGGAGCGATAGAATTAATCGAATTGTTTACTGAAATTGCCAACCTGTCACAAATGTTTCGATGTATCGAAAAAAGAGAAGGTTTAAGCTTTTCAGCAATGCACGCATTTATTTTGGCAGTCTGCGGTTCTGTTTTCTTCGGACTTTGTTGTCTGATGTGGTGGTTAGCTGTGGAGCCCTAATTTTTTCCCGTACGTCGCGAATACCTATCTTGAAGCCTATTGAGACGATATATGGATGTAAATTCAAATAATTTAGACAGTTGACTATAAATAGGAGTTAGTATAGAATGAAATGTACAAAATCACTATAGTTGGTGCAGAGACGGTTAACAAAAAGAGAATCATTCAACATAAGGGAGATAAACAGAAGACTTTAACCATCTGTGAATCAAATAATCAATTTGATATGGCTGATTCGGATGTGGTTATCTTTGTCTTTAAAATGTCGGATAGATCGACATTTTATAGTCTTGAACAATTTCATCGTACTTTCAATTCCTGTCGAAAACAAAGTTGTTTGAGTTTTTTAGTTGGTATTCAAAATAATGAGACTCCAGAAGTGTTCGTAAATGAAGCTACTAACTTTGCTATTATCAAGCAGATGTCCTATACCTCTGTCTCTACATCAGAAGAGATAAATCAGTTATTTGAGCGAATTATAATCAAATTAGAGAAATTACCTAAAACAAAAGGAGAGCCGTCACCGCTGTCTGACCGATGTATCCATCAATAGTAATAGAGAAAAAAATTATTTGATATTTATTTAAAACAAATTATCTACAAGCGTTTGTCGATACTGTTCGTCTACTTCTGCGCGATTGAACAATGCAACTACAGACTTAAGACCATTTGCAATCACTTCCCAACGTAACCCCTCGTGAAATTCAGTCTCATTCTCTTTCTTCCAATACAATGTGTCGTTTTTGAACTGTACATCGTAATAACGCTGTTCTTCTTTAAATGTCTCAACCAAAGTGAGTTGATCATAATTGCTATACATTTTTAAATATAGAAGACACTGGACTTGCTCATATCTTCTGACTTCGTTAAATAATTTGGCTCTTCGATGCTTAAGTTCATATATGATACGTGTTGTTGTGTCGTAACCATCGATTTTACCAATGACAAATCCGTTGTATTGTCCACTCTCCCTCTTTACAGAAAGAAATTTGGCGGAGTCATTACCAGCTTTAACATTGGGATGTAAAAGCTGTACCTTTTGGAGATCGGTTAATTCCCTAACAATACCCCTTGTGGTATTAATTTTTTTCGTAATAATTCTTTCAACATGTTTAACAACTTGTTCGGTCTTCTGAACTTCTTTTTTTTTGAGAACGATTGTTTCTTCCATTTTTTGAACTGTTTCTGGTTGTATCCATCCGTCTTTCTCTGCTTTTTCAATAGATGAAAGAATTGCAGTTCGTCGACTTTTCTTATAGTAAATCTTCACACCTACTGAAAAGTAACCCTTTTGAGAACAAGTATCAATTCCTCGACTTTTCTTAGTAAAATTAACAATTGATCGATATTTTCTTGCTCTTTTAACGTTTCTCTCCAATTCGACAACAGTAGCTACTGTACGCTTATTGTTAGCCACTGATTCTTTTTTAATCGCCATTGTTGCTTCTACCTGATCTATTTTTCGGTTAACTGCTGCAGTAACCATTTTTTCGTAAACTGGTTGTTTTTGAATTTCTTGAACAATGACTTCATCTAATACTGGTTCTATAGGTACAAAACTAGGTCTTGCGTTAAATCTAGGCATACGTTTTAGATTCATATGCCAGTTTTCCGCCATCGCTTGATCCTGAGCATATTTGCCAAAAAATCCTAAAAGCTTGCCTACTGCCGAAGCATTTATCTGCCATTTAAATTTTCTTGTCATCTTTGCTGATTCTTTAATATCTTTACATAAAAAAAATATATGATTAACATTTATTATACAGATATTTGAAATGTTATATGCTCTTGTACTACTTCGAAGTCTTTCTCCTTTTGGATCTCCTGGGCGATACAGTAGTGGGCGATACAGTAGTGGGCGATACAGTAGATGCCGGATCGATCAGAATGCATAATTGACCGTTATCGACCTCTTGCCTACAGAATGGACATTTGAAATGATTTGCGATGAGTGAATCACACCAACATTTTAAACAAGCGCCATTAGTACCACAATGTGATAATGTACATGAACTATCCGTTTCTAAACAAATATTGCATTGTTTAACTGCAGTTGGGATGGTTGGTACAATCCAACTCTGTTGTCGGTGAATAAATGTTATCATTTCTTGAAAGTTTTGTGTCTGTCCAATCGGAACAGAGAGACCGGTTTGCATGGTAGAAGCAATAGTTGGACAGAGATTTTTAGCATTAATGCTTTCTTCTGTTGTCATTTTAATCTCACATTCTTTAAATTTATTGAGAAGTGCGGGCATTACTTGTTGAATTCTAGTACCCATATATTCGGTGTGGTGTTGTGCTTTATGTAACAGAGGTCTAATTGTTATAGACTGTGTTGGTGTCAGTAAGTCTTCTTGATTTTCCGCATTCAAAAAACTAACAGGGTGAATCCCGATTTCCAATAGTGCGTTAAATAGATCACGCAAGCAGTTTTCTTCGAATTGTTCTTCAATTGTATTTAAAATCTTGTTGTAACGAGATGGGCGAATAAGGACGGCGTTCGAACCGCTTGAACCTGCTCCAGACTCAAAAAGAATCAGAAAAATCTCGCCACCAATATTAAGCTTAACCCCTGGTAGTTTCCGTTGTCGACAACTTTCAATTTTGGAATTTTGGGTAGCACTAAATGGTTTCCATTCATCACAGTCAATTTGATGGAATATGTCCATTAAAGTAGTAGCTAGAGTGAAACGTCCTCTAGCTATAAGGAAATCTTGGAATTGATATGGGCCGTATTCGGTTGCAGCGTCATCAGCCGCATCAAATAAATGATCATATAACTCCAAGAGTTCTTGTTGTTCTTCCTCTGGAAGTGTTAAAGCTGTTTTTCTTACTGCCATGTACATACGTTTTTTACGAAATGGGCCTTTAAAAATCCAGGAATAACGAGAACGGGTAATGTCCCGAAATTGCCAGTAAGATAAATTGGTAAGACCATAACGACAGGGCGCAAGACCTTCTACCGTTTCCATCCATATTTTCCCATTAAAAGCTACTAAACATTCTGTACCTATTTGGACATTTAACTGTTCTTTGGCAGTAGGTTTATTGGCGATATGTGTTAATAGTGTTTGAGCTTGAGGGGGGATTAAGAGATGCGATTGGATATTATTAAGATTACGGTATTCAATTACATGGATAGGCACTTCTCCTGTTTGGATACCGATACGGACAGTACTTTTGTGGATAGTCTCATTTTCATGGTTAAAACGAAATTTCATTTGGTTATTTTCTGGAGTACCCCACAACAACCCTTGTTTATTTTGTAGGAAAATAGGTTCCAAGGTGGGGTTAGAAAGACGCGCCTGTAGAAGTTCGCAGTTTTCGGGTGAACAGTTCACCCAAACATCATCCCCCAGTAAATATTGCCATTGTTTCATTGGAGTGACTAGAGACATGGTTTTTATATATATTGATTTTTTGTTTAATACTAATAAAAACAAAAAAAAATATGATTAAACTATTCCCCAATTTGGAGGTATAAAAAAGATAGAATAGGTAATAAATGGAAAAGTTTAATATTATCATTTTAGAAAAGGATCTCAATACAATAAGATCAACGATCCAAGAATTTGTATTACGGTATGAACCACCTTTTACACGTCGATTACAGCAGCTGTTGCCAATTCAAAAGAAAGGTAGTACCTATACAGTGAGTATTTTCCCATCGCGGAATATTCACATTATTAATAGCAATGCTTTAAAAAGAATTGGCTTTTATGCTGCGGAGAAGACAGTTCTAACATTGTGGCGAAGCGCCATAAATTAAAAGGTTAGAATTAACAGGTTAGATCAGAGAGAGTAGTTAACCAACGACAAGATCTCTGACATCCGTCGGTAGTGATAACTTCATCAATATCAATACAACCGTCTTCATTCTGATCACAATCCGTGAAAAGTTTTTCATATTTAGTTCCTTCATTCGCAAGGATATAAGAACGTTGGAGTCGGGACTTTAACGTTGTTCGCCGATGGATCTGTCTTTTATCAAGACATTTGTCTTGTAATAAACACTCAAATGCTTCTTTGTGAGAAACGGGACAGGATTGTGAGAATATAAATAATAAAAAAAGAAGGAAAACTTTCATTTATTTATATCTATCCTGAAGTTTATACTCATAAATCCACCAGTTTAGTATAATTTATTATAAATAGTGTTCACTTGGAAATAAGAATGATAAGGCAAGATAGTGGACATAAGATTAGTGGACATAAGATATGGCTTGATCAGATTGATAAGTTAAGAAAATCGATGCAAACATTAACTTGTACCAATCCAGGAAATATAATTGAGCATTTCTTTACACAGGCAATGGAAAACGAATTCTGTTCAGAATCGACCGCATTTAGAACAATACTCAAACAAATATTAACATGTGCTATACAATATACACAGACCGGATCTTATTCAGAAAGCGCAGCAATTATATTGCAACAAGTCACCGGTAAAAACGGCACGGAGCGCCGACAAAACGATTTTAGACTGGCTGATATTAGAAATTATGCAGTATTCAATATGTACAGGAGGAAAGGTATCACAATAGATACTTATTTTGAAAGGTTTTCATCACCACCGGGTAGTAAGTGTCAAAACGAAGCATATGCGAGGGTTGCTCATGGTTCTGCAGTTTGTAATGCCGAGCAGACTTCTGAATTGGCAGATACGTTAACATATTTACAGTTTATTAAGAGAGTACTCATTGTCAAACAGTTATTGTCTGATCCCACTATAGCTGTCTCCGCAGGTCAGCTTAATTGGATTGGATCCATGATGGTGGCTAAGGTTGAAGAGACAAATTTAAGCACATTAATCTGGGAGTTATTTGTAGATATATTTAATTATGAAAATTTACCATTTTAATACTATAAATATCTCTATAGTTATATTATTATATTATGTCGGTTTTTAATGACTTTTCAAAAATAAAACTTACAAAGACAATTCCGAAAACAATCCTTTTCAAGACCCCGGGAACCAGTAGAACTCTATCAACAAACGGAGTACGAAACACTTCTTATCGTTTTCAAAGTGCAGAACCACCAAAGAGAAAACGGGAACTTGTAGAAAAAACAAAGGACAGATACCCTAATCTTAAACTTAATAGCTATGAATACCAAGAGGGTAGCGAATACCCGGATGCTCCTAAATATAGTGGTGTCGCTTTTATTATTATTGAAAAGAAAGTTGATGGTAATCATTTTATAGCTACACATGTTGAAGATAGAGTACCTCTTAATATAAACGTGCCTTTGTTAGAAAATTCTCTAATGTTTGACGGTGTTGATCTAACAGGTATACATATTGATAGGGATAAACCCAATTCATTTGATTTTTTAAATGAATACCGTTACAATAGAATTGGGTTACGTGAGAGAGACACATCTGTAAGCTTGGAGGAGCGTGTTATAAAAGGAATTGCAGAAGAGATTCATGCCCAGTTCATACCACCGGATGCGCATGGTGAAACCAAAGAGAATGAGAGCCAACCCGAGCGCCAACCCGATTTTTGGCTCGGTCGTAAAGATGAAAAAAGAGGGACGGTATCATGGCAACCTTGGTTTATTATCTCCCGGGACGATCTCGAACCGACAGATGACAAAAGGAATGTCATGACAAATGCCTTCTCTTCAAAGGCATTCAAGTTTGACTCTCAGAAGTTATTCGAAGCTATTAACCGTGGTAGGTTGGGTCGTGATCCATTTCTAACTATTCCAGCTATGCTTGCTCACTATCCAGAATTTTTAACAATAGACGATAAAAACGCTGAAATAATCAAACTAAAAAATCCATATGGGGAGGTACAATTCAACGGTTTTCTGCCAGAAGATACCTTTGTATCACAGAATGATGCTAAGGAATATTTAGAGAATTATCTTACTAGGGTACAAAATATCAAAAATACTGACGTCAATACTGGCGTCAATACTGGCGTCAATCCATTAGCAGCTAAATTTGAACTTTCGCGTTGGGGTGAAGAGGGATTGCTTGACAACTGGCCTGCAATTATGGCTATAATTAATCAAAAATAATTACCATTTTAAAAATAATTACCATTTTAATACTATATCTCGTAGATGTGTCAGTGACGAGGTACTCATATTTCTCCAGGCCGCCGCTTCGCCAACAACCATTGGTACTTCCTCTAATGCATCCACTAATAGCTTTAAAGTTTCAGCAAAGTTTTGAAACTCAATAACTGGGTCAAATTCTACATGATTAGATTGAAGCATATGGGTAGTACTGTGTAAAACATTAACAGTATCACTGATTTGATCCACAATGCTACTAATTTTATCGGGGTGGTATGTACTACGCAATCCATCTACCGTGTTTACCGACCAAATAATACTAGCAACGAGTGCAAAGGTCAATATTACCATACAGAAAGCCGTAGTTACAGAAGCAACCATCGTTATATTTATTATATTGGTTTCTACTGAAGTTTCTCGTTGCTTCATTTTATTTTGATATTGAACATGTTTATACCTTCTATTATCTAATTCAAAAAACCTTTCAAAAAAAAACTTCAATAGCAAAGGGGAGTTTGTCAAAACATCTGTATTTCATCATATGTAGAGAATATATTTACCGAAACATCGAATTTCTCGTTTGGTGTTTCGGTAAATATATTCTCTACATATGATGAAATTATGCCTTGACGCGCTGTTCAGAAAAAACTTGAATACTCTGAAAAGTTTTTTTTTTGAAACAAAAACAACAGTGTAACCTAAATTTTGGATGTCGCGAAGCGCCTGATATTGGTCAAGACCCAGAAAATTGGTCTCGTCTCGGCTCTGTTGCTCGCAAAAACGACTGGCAAAAAGACGATTGGATGCATGTTTTTTCTGCTGGCGATACCGATAAAGACGACGATGACGAATGGCTCCCAGGCGGTGAAAGCAGTGAAGATGACAGCGAATATGACAGTGAAGATTGTGATTTTCTATTAGAAAACAACAGCGATAGCGAATAGTAATATAGTTTTTATTGTATTTATTATAAATTAATCTTAACATATTGTTTAAAATTGTTGTTTGAGTTCATTTTTGTGTTGCTATGTGTATTTGTGTTGCAATCTGTATTTGTTATCGTCAAAAAAGTTATGAATTCTTGTCGGTAAGGTTTCAGAAGTTTTATTCGCCCAAATTTTTCGTATAGTACCTGAAAAACTCTTTTATGTTTTTCAACCGCTGAATAACTGCATTTGGCCTGTAATAATAATCGAAAGTGATGATTATTATAGCCCCCTTCTTCGCTCAAGCTTAGTTTTTGTAGTAAGAGGTGCATTGCTGTATCAAATTCACCTTGATTATCAATTCCGATAAGTTTACACATGTCGTATATAATACCTTCATTATCCTTCCAATACAAAATAATATAATCTTTATCGTATCCCCCCCCTGATATTTCGCCATAATTTATCGTCAATTGTTCTTTTAGACTATTTTTAATTGCTAATGCCAACATGTTTTGCTCTGCTATTTCTCTTTTTTTTTCTTCTTCAATTTCTTGTTTTTCGATCTCACCTTGTTGTCGTAGACGCAGTTGTTGTAGACGCAGAGCATTATCATCAGACATTTTTCAATAATATTCTATTTATATACTACATAATTTTAGGCGGAGCCGATCATAATACCTATGTCGTTCGAAAGTGTTTCTTGTAAGTGCGGATACAACGGCACGCTCCACGAACACGTACTGTTCGCTTATCAGAATATTCCTAACATATATGGGAAATAACCGTTTATTAACATATATGGGAAATAACCATTATATTTATATTGTCCTGTTTCTAGTAGGAATTGATCAATTTCGCTACAGCTTCTTGCATTTGTATTTTGGAGTTGTTGTCGCTATACTAGCACATTGCTATGCGTTTTTGCGAACTAACTGTATAAGGTTTGGGATGTTGCTTATTTTTAAATCTAAAATTTTATAAATTATTGGTATAGGCTCTCCATTATTCTGATAGAGAATATCATCAGCTGCCTGATTAATAATTTCATAAGCAATACAATTATATGTATGCATTAATGTTTCTTTAGGACGGGTTAATAGAAAGTCCCATAACTCCAATATCTCCGAAAACACAATATTTTGGGAAAACCACAAAAAATACCATTTCAAAATCAACATAGAAGAAAAAACTTCCATTTCTTGATTAAGAATACTGGCTAATAATGGACGACGAGCTTGTAGTTTGTGTAGTAAATCGGAGACCCAATAGTTTCGATTCCAGGTAAACCACTTAGCATTAAAATCTGGCATTAAAGGTCGGATCAACCCAATCAAATTTGCAAAGCAATAGAAAATATCAGCTCTTCTATACGATGAATCATGAAAGACATGATGCACAACTGTCATAAAATAAGAAAATCCTTGTAAATAACTATCACCATTTTGTATTATAGCATATTCTACTAACAATTCAGAGACAGTATCAGCATTGATTCTTTGACTTGCGGCAAAAGTTCGGGGGATATCAGCACGAATAGTTTGTAAAATACTGTCATCCAGCTTAGTATGACCCTGAATATACTTGGAATAGATCTTTCTCTTATATTTAATTTCTTTGGGGGTACCCATTAGTTTCTGCCGCCATTTGTCTTGGCGTTTTTGCATTTGACAATCTGGACAGACATGTAAATAGTCCAGAAGAAAACTTTGCCTGACGCGCCGTTTTTGGGCGGCGTAATGTCAATTAGTCGGAGACAAAAAAAAAAAGTGGTGTAAGTGTCCGTTGTAGAGGACGACAACGGTGCGAAGGGCACCATATACATTGAATCAATTACGTTATGGTCTATTACAACAAGGATAGCTTATTTTAGCATCTATTCCGGCCGCGTCAGTAAATAAATTGCATTACACATCGACAGAAATCAACAGAAACACACTATATATTCTACCTATTTCAATTTTAAAACACTCATGGCAGATACAAAAGATATTGAAGGACAACCATTAATTAAGAAAAATACTATTCAGAATAGTACTACAAATTCCGACAAGGTAACACACTTTTCATTTGCTAATTACTTTGAAAATCCCGAGGATGAGGCGCCCGATTGTGGCACATGTATGGGAGAAACGTTTTTACCATGCATTCCAACAGTTTGTTGTGGCACAGAGTGTTGTCGATGGCGGTCGCCCCCTTTCTTTTGGACAGTTAATTACCTTGCTTTAATCGGTCATTTAATCAACACTATTATCACAGTGATCTACTTTTTTACAAAGGATGACGTCGTCTATGATTTGAAAGAAATTTCCGAAGCATGGACTAACGCAACGGACACTAATATGTGCACTACAAATATGCCAGCTAATTCTTTTGATGCACGACCCATACAAGCAGGTAATACAACTATCTGTATTTCTTATAGTTCGACCACTACAGCTAAAGTTTCTCTGTTCAATTTGATCATTTGGTTTCATTTATTATCGTTTTTATTTCAAACACTTGCCATGTTTGATTGGAATTTCCCGATTTTTTGTTGTTGTAGCAAAACAGCAAGTGGTAAACAAACCGGCTTTACGGGATTGTTCGACAGTTTGAGGGGATGTAGGTGTATTCGCAAAAGATACGTTGACGAAGTCATGGAAGATGGCACTAATATGTTGCGAATGATCGAATATTCGATCTCTGCCACGTTGATGCAAGTTGCTATCGCGTTGGTTTTGGGTATTGATTCAAGATTGGAAATCATTTCTATCGCAGGGTTAACTATTATCGTGATGTTGCTTGGATTAATTGCCGAACAATTGAAAAATACCGATTATTTAAAAACTGCTTGGTTTTCTCATTTACTAGGTTGGTTTGCGATGGGCGCTGTTTGGTTTTTGATCTTTCAAAAATTCAACCATTCCGTCGAAATGTCCGAAGCGGACGGCGGCGAAGGGCCGCCAGCTTTTGTATCCATAATGATTTGGACAATTGCGATTATGTATATGGCTTTCGGCCTTTTGCAATTGTTTCAATTGATTTGGATTACTTTATACAGCACAACAAGCACATTTTTCAATCAAATTATCGAAACTGGATATAATTTTATGTCTTTGACGTCCAAAACTTTTTTGGGCATTTTTCTGCTGGCGAACGTACTGTTTGCTCCGCGAACAATTAATCAGTGCCTCGCAAAAACAAGCCATGCAGATTGGAACGAGTTGGGGTGCAACGTTACAATGTTTAACGCATCCAACGTCACAGATTTGGGTGACATTGAGCCTTTTGATGGCTTTAGATCGTGCGAAATTAAGTGTGAGGAAATGGACGACATTTTTAACGTCATTAGTGAAGAAAATCGATGTAAAGCAATAGACAACCAGAGTTGGTGGGCATCAAAAGGCTGTGTTGTTGGTGACCCCGAAGCACGTACGGTTTCCGAATTAAATCATTCTGTAAATTTACCGTTTTGGTCGTCTTGCGACGTGAGTTGCCCAACTGATAATGGCGATTTTGTTGTAGAAAGTGTAGTAACAGTATCCTGTACCGCTGTCGATACGCCCGTTGGCTGTGACAATGCCTGTACCGCTGTCGATTTCCCATATGCTGGCTGTACTCCTGCAGCCTGTACCGCTGTCGATACGCCATACGCTGGCTGTATTGTTCCTACCTGTACCGCTGTCGATACGCCATACGTTGGCTGTATTGTTCCTGTCTGTACCGCTGTCGATACGCCATACGTTGGCTGTATTATTACTGCCTGTACCGCTGTCGATACACCATACGCTGGCTGTACTTTAGCAGTCTGTACCAATGTCGAAACACCATACACTGGCTGTATTGTTCCTACCTGTACCGATGTCGATACGCCATACGCTGGCTGTGCTTCTTAATGACCGAAGAACACGCGCCGTAGGCGGTTAGATAATTAAATAATTAGTGAAAAAAAAAAATGATTTTTATAATAAAAATTTATATTCCATAACTTAAAATTCTCTCTCTAGTAAATTCTAAATTAATACCTTTACTGTGAAAAATTAAATAGGCAAAGCTGTTGAAAATTAATGATTTATCCATTTTACGTTTTGCTTTTCGCTCTTTAGATTTGAGTTGTTTTAATTGGGCATAGATTATCAAACGACACTCCTTTTCCTGTTTGTGGTACAGTTGTCTTCTTGGCGTTGTTATTTTTAATTTGTTCAATTTGTGGATGATATTTGGGTATTCTTCAAATAAATCAAAAATTATTGAATAGCGTTGAGATGCATTCAAAAAAATATGGTATGTGTTCCATAATTTTCGGTTTGCATATTTAGCATCTTGATATTTATGTGTAACAATTGTATGATTTATTAAAGCAGTAACCATGGTTCAAAAGTAGTTAGGTAGGGGGTAGTTAGGTAGGGGGGGGGTAGATGGTATAAAGTTAGGAGGTGTGTAAGTGAAGATAGATTTTTTTTTTCCTTATATCAGACTCAGTGTCAGCAACAGTTGGTATTGTAGTTTATACTGTTATTCTTTCTTTTTAATTTTTTCAACTTCTTCTATTTCTTCAATTACTTCTAGTTTATAATAATTTTTTTCTTTTCTTTTCTTTTTACGTTCTTGTTGGCGTTTTTTCTTTTTTTCTAATAATTCATTTCTCTTTGCTTTGTCCATTTTGTATTAAAAAAATGACTGTTAAATAGGGATTAATTATGTACCTTCATTATTAAACAACTGATATCATCAGCACCTCCATTTTTCTCGCAAATATCGACTTTATTTACTATCCCCCCACTGCCACTACCCAATTGTACATAGACAGTCCCATCTGAATTGAATGTTTGTACTTGAATGATATCATTGTTCAAATAGAAGGTACTTGGTTGTTCGTTTGGTCGGAAATAACCATCTTTATTATAACAACTGTGTTCTTCTTCTGGTAATGGGTCAAAATGTGGTTCAATCCATCTAGTTTTAGCTGCTTGCACGATGGACTCCGCTGTTGTTTCAAAATTAGTTAATAGTTTATTTTCTGGATGTATCATATCTGCAACACCGTCTGAAGTCATAGTCAGATGCCACGAACCTTCTGGTATACTCAAAGAGCGTTTAAATGGTGGTAATCTTGGTTTATTCCGGTGTCCTAAAAAAGAACATGCTGCTATACGATTTGCCCCCCACAGAAAATAGCTCTCTTTCTGTTCTAAACACATTGTTTGACCATCTTTTTGCGGCAGCATTTGAAGACATTTGTCTGCCTGTGTTATTCCGAAGCTGTGCAATTGGTTTATTAATTCTTCAGATTGATTAATTGTTTCACAATCATGGATAGGCTGTGACCAAATCATTTGATCATTTTGGTAAGCAGAGACCGAAATATCACCGGCCGAAATGATTTCTAACTCTCGTGTTAATTTGTTATATAAAGTTATTGCAATCATAGCACCAGAGAATTCCTTCGAACAAAGATCCTGACACATTTGAAAACCAACCTCCAACTCTTTTGTTTGAAGAACAGATGTTAAAATTTGCTCTGCATTATTGTTAATGATTAAAGTACAACCATCACCGCTATGCCCATCACCTACTAAACAAACAACATATTCATCTGTTTCTAAACTAGTTGGAGTAATATCTTCACCACTATTCAATTGTAAAAGACTACTATCTACTGTAACGGAGACACCTCCAATCCCTTGAATCAAATCCCTTATAATCTGAATTCCTTGGGCAAACATTTTTTATTCTACAAATAATAACACCGTAAAAATAAAATATATGTTATACATATAATTATACTTTTGGTACAACACTACCTCCAATCTCTGGTATTTCGATCTCTGAATTATTAACTTCTGGTATTTGTTCTTCCACAACTCCTACAAGTTCGTTTTCCACCGAGAATGGGTCAAAAGTAGTTTGTAAATTAGTATATTCTGCCTCTTTATTTCGTTTGTAAAAACAGAACCGTAAACAGGTCAGTACTAACATGATTACTAAAAGGATGAGAAATACATTGGCAGGGTCAGAAGATTGCGGTGTAATGGATCTAGATGACGGTGATAGCACATCTGTCAACTCATAAAAGTTATAGCTACTATTGCTGATAAAACCTTCATTACAGTCCTGCGTGGCTGTCAATTCCGCATAGCATTTACCATTATGTTCAGCATAGATAAAAAACGAACTATATCTATTTTCAGAACATGTTTGAGCACATTCCTCCAGACTTAACTCTTCGCCTTGGAATATATCTTCCGAACCACATTCAACTCCCATGTTTAACAGTTGATAACTTGTAAATATGGAAGGTGCAGGCACAATCGGTGCCGGTATAACAGGGACAACCGGTGCTGAAGAGGGTACTGACATAGACGGCGAGATAGCAGGTGATGGCGAGATAATAGATGACGGTGATATTGTAGATGACGGTGATATAGCAGGTGATGGCGAGATAGCAGGTGATGGCGAGATAGACGGTACTGACATAGACGGCGATATAGCAGGTGATGGCGGTATAGCAGGTGATGGCGATATAGTAGATGACAGTGATATAGTAGAAGAAGATGGTGATGGCGATATATTAGAGGATGACGGAGTCATTTTTATATAAAAAATAGCTATATATACATTGGGTAGTTAAATTTCTAAATCCTAATCCTACATTTTCATATCCTTATTTGTAAAGATATGTCTATTAGCACGTCTGTTTTTGATCGGTCTCTTAAATTGTCGTACTAACGGTTTCTTGCGCTGTTTACATGGTTTTTGGACTTTTTTAGTTTTGCTTTGTTTTTCAATTGACATTAAAGCAAATAGTAGCTGTAGTTTAATATTATCCATCTTTTTTTGTTCTTTGGTCTTTATATATTATAAAAAACATGAATATGTGTCAACTATATTAACATATAAACACATATATATAATAAAAATTATAATATTAGATATGATTGTTGCAACAACTCCTAGGTCAACAACAGACAAGTCAACAACTATTATTGGGTTGTCAAAAGAAAAAGTTTTACAAAAAAGACAAAGGGAATTGGACAAAGAAAACAACAAATTAAAAGAGATCAAAGAAAAAGAGGGAAAAGTTACTATTTTAAATAAACAGGTAGCAGCATTACTGTCTAAACTAAGTAAGTCTCGTGAAAGTAAACTAGAAACAAAAGAAAAAATGGAAAAACTAGCAAAGGAAGTAGTACAACTAGAAAACGAAGTAGTCAAACTAGAAAACGAAGTAGAAATCGGTAAGGATGCGTATAGAGAACTATGGCATAACTATTACGATAAGGAGCGTAAACTGAAAAACAAAGCAAATTTTAAGACGTTAGCATGTAAAAATCGCAACAGAAAACTCACAGAACAGATCAAAAAACTACAACATACACCAGACAGGCCTAAAACAACCACTACTACAGCTGAAACACGGATATCAGCCAAAAAAGCCAAAGAAAGAGCCCAAAACAATAAGCGCATTGTGGACGGGATAAAGGCCAACCGCCCCAAAACAGCAGCAAACAACCGCCCCAAAACAGTGGATAAATCCAAAACAGCGGATAAATCCAAAACAGCGGATCAACCCAAAACAGCGGATAAACCCATAAAATTTGCTGATTTACCATCATGGGCGAAGACAGTAAAGACAGTAAAGAAGCCACAAATGAATGAGTTATTACGAGTGAAGTTGATTTTTTAAACCCATTTTTCGTTGTTAGGTACTATCACATAATTGTTCAAAAAAAAAATATGTGTTAATTATTTTATTTATTTTTTTATTGTTTTCTTTTTGAAGATTTTTTACGTGTAACCTCTTTAGGTTGCGTTTGCAGTGCTTCTCGCAAATTTTTCAAATCATTTTTCCATAGACTCTGAACGCTGCATTTTTGTAAGTTTCGTATAGATGCTTCTAAATCTGCCTTCTTTGCTAAAAGTCCTGCCATTTTTTCATCAGTTAGGTTGTATATTGGAAGTTGCAACAAAAATTCGGCATTATCCAATTTGAAAGATTTGAGTTGATCCTTTAATTGGATCTTGTTTTGCCCTTTGAAAACAAATTTGTTGGACAGTACTAATTGTAAAAATTTAACAGTTTGGTTGGTTTTTGTTAATTCTTGCTGACATCCAAGCATCATTGCTTCTTTTCTTCTCTGATACAACCGCATACGCACTGGAAAAAAATCGTCAATAATTTCAGAAGCATTTGCATACTTTTTTATTTTTCCTTCCGATGTGAATGCATGCATATTTGACATTTGAATCTTTTTCTCAAGTTTAAAAAGCTTAAGAACTTTTGACCGATCCGCTCGCAAAATGGTGGCGAAATCCTGTGAGCAATGTACGTTGAAATCGACCAAAGTATCAGTGTAATTACTGATAATTCTTGTAATGCTACCTTTTTTTAAGCCTTTTACTTCTCCTGCGCTGGCCTTTTCCAAGAACTCTTTATAGCCGCTTGTCCATACGCCTACAGGTAATTCAGTAATGTGCAAACACGTGTTTGATTTCCAGTTAAATGCCCCATGCATAAGAAAATCGTCTCCCACCGACTCAACCGTACCAGTAAAACCACGATACCATGGAACCAATGAATTGACACCGATTCCATCCAATCGGCGTTCAATATTTTGAATAATGTCAAGTGGATTGTGTTGAGGGATACTCGTGCTCCAACCAGTACCAATTCCTACAGCACCGTTTACTAATACCATGGGAATGATTGGTGTATAATGATACGGTTCAATTACCATCCCGTCATCTTCTAATGGCGTGTAAAGCGTTGCATCGTCAGGGTGGTATATCAAACTGGTCAATTCTGACAATTTGGTAAAAACGTAACGCGGTGAGGCAGCGTCTTTGCCACCAAGTAACCGTGAACCAAATTGACCATTCGGGTTAAGAAGGTTAATGTTATTGCTGCCAACAAAATCTTGGGCCATATTAATAATGCAGCCATTAAGAGACATTTCGCCATGGTGGTACGCGGCGTGCTCCGAAACATAACCACTAAGTTGTGCTACTTTAATTTCTTCTTTCAAATTTCTTTTCAAACAAGAGAACAGAATTTTACGCTGACTCGGTTTCAAGCCATCGATTACATTTGGGATGCCTCGCAAATTCGATGCAACTGCCATAATCACTAATTCTTTATTGATAAAATCTTCGTAGGTCATTCTTTTCTGGGTAAAATCGATAAATGTACCACTTGAATAACTCATGATCCAGCTTTTCCTGTCTTCGACTCTTGCTTTGCTGAAACAAAGATCAATCAACTGACCACCATCAGCATCGATCTCTTCAAAGTGCAAGCGATTTCTTTCCAAATTAGAGAAATATTCCTTGGCCTCTTTCGCGTTTGAAGTACCCAAACCTTTGTAATATTTCACTTTCCATTGTTTAATATTGACAGAGTTAACAAAAGTGTCGTACTCTGGCGTCGTATAAAATTTCATGACCTGATTCCCTTTGGTACATTTCACGATTGGTGTAATAAACACTTGCAAGAAATTGGGTAATGTCAGCAACGACGGCCAGAAATGATGCAGAAAATTGATAATGAGACCTTTAATATGGCTCCCGTCATGATCTTGATCTGTCATAATCATAATGGAACCGTATCGTAATCTCGAAACATCTTCGTAATGTTGACCAATGTTCAAACCCATTATTTTCATAATATTCTGAACTTCCACGTTTTGAAGAATGGACGCATTGCTTGCATCACGAACATTACGCAATTTACCCTTCAATGGAAACACGCCGAAATTATCACGTCCAATCACAGATAACCCGGCGATTGCCAATGACTTGGCAGAATCACCCTCGGTCAGAATCAAGGTGCACTCGGCTGAACGTGAAGTGCCTGCTCTCTTGGCATCGTCCAGTTTAGGAATACCGGTGATTTTGGAAGTTTTTCGAGAAGCAGTTTTTCTTTGCAGTAATCGTTGGGACTTCGCTTTTGCGTAAAAAAGTACTTCATCTACAATACCAGAACGTTTTAGAATGGCCTGTGCTGTTTTAGCTGATAATTTGGGTTTGAATTGTGACGGCCCGAAGCTATTGGAACGAGTAGTCAATGTTTCTTTGGTTTGACTATCAAAAGAAGGGTTAACGATCATTGCGTTCACAAAAATAAAGACAGATGACTTAATTTGTGACGGTCGGACATTTAATTCTACCAGACTTCGGTGAGACGCCACTATTTTACTAACGTCATCAAGCAAATAATTGACGTGAGAACCACCTTTAGAGGTGGAGATACCGTTGCAAAATGAAACAGATCGACCTTGTTGGTCGTTTGAGACAGCGATGCACACTTCCCATCGGTCATTAATTTTTTCATGGACTAGTTTGACATCTTCTGGTACATACTGTTGACAATATTGTTTGAAGGTTTTGACTGGAATTTTATCACCGTTAAAGTAGACGTTGACATCGCTTGGGGATGTACCTGCCATATCGAATGTACGTTTCTTGAACAAAGCCGCTATATCTTCAGTAATTGAAGTCAATCCAAATTTAGCAAGGTCGGGTGCAAAGATAACACGAGTGAAATCTTTTTTTTTGCCGGAAGCTTTGATTTTTGGAGGATGTACCATTTTCATATTCTTTTCCCATGTTTGCGAATAGAATTTGCCAGATTTGGAGTCGACGGTTTCAATTTGAAAGGTCGTGCTAAAAATATTGGCCAGCTTAGCACCATAACCGTTGCGTCCGCCAACAACCCGTTCATCGGAGTCGTCATAATTATCACCCGATAATAAGGAACCCATGATCATTTGTGGGATGTAAATGTTCTCAGTTCCGTGCAAAACGACTGGTATCCCCATACCATCATTCTCGACCGTGATGGTATTGTTGCTTATAGAGACTCTAATGGATTTCATCGAAGGGTCTCTTTGTTTATTATCAGACGCATTGACAAGGATCTCGTCGAATATCTTCAAAAGACCTGGCACATAAGTAATTTCCCGATTTTCCATTTTGTTGTTGCTGTTTACAACCCATTGGTGTTCTGTAATTTTATTTACACTACCGATGTACGTTTCTGAACGAAGCAAAATGTGTTGTAAATGCGTTTTCTTCTGATATTTTTTAGACATTTGTGACGGACGATCTAATTTCACTTTTTTCTTCATTTTAGATTGCATGTTTTTATTTTGTGATTATACAAGTTCTTTGAGAAAAAAAAATATATGTTTAAAATATTTTCATGTTACACATATCCTAAGAAAATTAAAAAATGTTTGCGAAAAACTTGAATACTTTTTTTTGGAGTTTATGCCTCTCTTGTGTTAATTTTATCCATACCGTAAATTTTTTAGCTACAAATGAATGTTGTTATCCATACCACAACCACAATAATGAAGAGGTTACAGAGTTGCATTTAATTTGGTGCCACGTTGCTTTGGCCACTTCTATTCTACCACACAAAAAATCTTTAATTAGTATATCAATTATATAAGAGTAACATATTTTTTCCTGGAGAAAAACTTTTTTTTTTATTTCTCTTAACTATTTTCAGGTAACATCTTGACCCCTCGATTTCCTCATATGTAGAGAATATATTCATGAAAACACCAAACGAAAAATTCGGTGTTTTGGTAAATATATTCTCTACATATGATGAAATCCGGGCGTTTTGTTTTTGTTCCAAAAAAGAACACAATCTCAAATTTTTGTCGCGAAGCGCCAATTTAATCAAATCTCGAATTTTCTTGAAAATTCTCTCAAGAATTTTCTTGAAAATTATCAATTTCAGAATTAATTGTCGCGAAGCGCCAATTTCAGAACTTATTCAAATATTCTCGAAAAAAATATTTTTCAGAGTTACCTAGTTTCAATTTTTGTTCTACCCCCTACCTGTACAATTTTGAACCCCAAATATAAGTGACACCAATAATACAAAGCAAAAAATAATAAAACAGAATTATTCCTATTTTCGAGAATACTTTACACATATTTTAATTTCAAACGTATTCTTTTGAAAGAACCACTTAATCATGACCAGTCGATATAAATTAATATCTGAAACAAAATTGGCTTTTCTTCAAAGAGCGGGCAAATTAATTGGTAATGGTGAAAAACGTTATACTACTAGAAGTAGCCACTCTCGTAGTCAATCTCGTCAATCTCGTTCTTTAATTGGACTTGGTTATATTATTAAAATAGGTACCAAAAAAATAGGTTTCAATTTTTCAATAGGTGAAGTTCGAAAAATATTGGATAGATTACCTAGTGATGGTATCATTATTGAACAATATACTACTGATTTCTGTAAAAATTGCCGTAGATCGGCTTCTAACTTTGTGGTTGATTCTATTTCAAATCATCAGGTTTGTACGGGATGTGGTGTTTGTTCTCCAATAAATACTTCTAATTATGGATCTAATCATTTAGATGACGATGGCAATGCCGATAACAATGCGTATTGTTTTGCACCTCCTGATACTGAACTGGGGGAGACTTGTCAACAAGATTTAGTTCGTAGAGTACCTTCACATAAACGTAATTACTGGCGCATTGACAACAAAATTAAAGGTATAATTAATATGTTTTGGGCATTTAATGGTTTACAAAGTATTCTTTGTTCGGCACGAGCCAAATTATTACAATTTTACAAAAATACCCACGAAAATTTTGATGGAAGTGATAATCAAAGAAAAATGCCGCATGGTGGGGCTGCATTTGCTGCTGCCTGTATTTATGCTGCAGTGCTTGAATTTGAAGCGGTAGGACATCATGGCCCGACAGTAGCTACCCTTTCAGTAATACATCATTATGCTTTAACTGAAGTGGATAAAAAATATGATGGTAAAGTCTGTATTACAAGAGAACTCACCGTTTTACATATTTTACGTCTTACCAACCGGTTAGTGGCTGCTGGACTTTGTAAGGCAACTGTACCCGATTTCAACGCTCAATCATTGCTTTATACCCCCGAAACATCCAAGGCTGAACATTTAAGAATGGCATTATTTGACAATTGTGGATGTCCACAAACGATTATTTTACCTAAAAATGTTTCTTTGGGGTTTGGTATTAAAGATACTGAAAAAGGTGCGTTAGTTATTGCATCGGTTGTTTCGGGTGGAGTAGCATTTCAACGCGGATTACGTCGGGGAGATTTAATTCTTACTTTAGAAGGTGAAAGTATCCCAGCAACAGAAACAAAAGCTAGTTTTGGTCTGAAATTTAAAGCTGCACAAAAAAAAAAAAGGATGTTTTTCGGTTGGAAATTATGCGTCCAAGACACAAAAAAAGAAAGATATCTAGCTCGACTAGTACAAGTAGCTTGACTAGTACAACTAAAAGAAGTAAAACTGTAAAATAAAATTTAAATTTTTTATAACTAAAAATCTAACTTTTCTAATGTATTAGAAATAAGAAAATTCTTTTCTTCGTTAATTTCTTCGGCATTGCCAATTGTATCCGCATTACAACAACTAAATTTTACAAATATGTTGGAAATACTTGTCCATAGAAATGAAAAGATGGTTTTCAATCCAGAACAAGAAGCAGTAACACATTTACAGGGGCCTGTAAATAAAAAGGGACAATGTCCTTGCATGACACATAGTGTGCAACAGCAACAGAAAAAACTAGCAATAATTATACCTACAATAAGCAAAGCAGTTTCCGCAGATAATCCTTCTGATAATTCGGGGACATATTTAATACAGGAACTCTGCCCTGTTTCATTTGTAGTATAGTTACTTGGACAGTTTGTTTGATATAAATCATATCCATCATTTGAATAGTATCCCGTTGCAGCTGGGTCACAGATATGTTTGCCACCAATATGACCCAATTGGCATGGAAAAACGTGGGTAAAACTATTGACACCTGCCTGCATTACGAAATGTTGGGACTTTGTCGCAAACGCGGTTTGATCGCCAATAGTAAGATGTGTTTCAAGCAATTGGGCTTCATAATCTAATCGGTAGACTTTATCATTATTTGGGTCAGCAATAATAACATTACTCCCGACTATACCAATATTATTGCCAATAAACTCATTTTGAAAGGGTGGAGATGGAATATAAGGCCAAGTCGTTTTACCATCTAAATATCCTTTGTCTGCGGCCGATAGATAAGCCAACGGATTTCCGGGCAAATCGTCAATACTAATTCCATCAATTTCTTCACAATTGGATTGTGAAGAAATGGAGGCATTACATCCATACAGTAATACAAAAGGATTATAGGTATCCTCGTACAATGGGTACACTGATATTGCCATTAATTCGTTGCTTGCTGCAACTTTGCGGCCAAAGGCTTGATACGTTGCCAGTTCCAGTGGCAGAATATAAGGTGAATACACGTTTGGTTGCCACCAACTCACAGAATTGGCCCCATCATCGTACGGCCATACGACCATGTCATAAACATACACTCTGCCGTAGTTTGTACCTGAATTGTCTTCCATGAATCGATCCGTTAGGCCAGGGGCACCGATAACCAACATCGCATTATTTGTTTGTACACTGCCAGTGATAGCGACAGAATAACCGAATTGCTGGTAGTTTTCTCGATGCTCTTCATAGACCTCCTCTAACATAGGGCCTAATGCTTTGGTATATGGCCTTTCTAATGGGAGGCATAGTTTTTGAATCATCGCAACTTCGGAATTGTCGATGTTGGAATTCGTTAGGTCATAATCCAAATTGCCATACGCTGGGATATATGTACTAGCCCATTGACTTTTCAGTTTACCATAGTAATTTTTCCAATTGTCGATTCCAGACACACAACTTGTTCCCTCGGGGTAGCAATTCATTTCCAGTGTTGTCCTACAAGAGTGTAATTCATCACCGTCAAAAATAAAGGCATAACCTGGCGTACCGCCGTTTCCGAGATGATCTGTTTTTTGGCCTGGGGCTCCAACCACCCACGTCTGAGCAGATATATCCAAACTAAACCCAAATCTGCCCACCGTATTAGAGATATTGACACGGATTACATTGTCCAAGCCTGTCACGTTATAGTCTTTCAGAAAA